>Ga0209023_10007504_pt1 | contig 11164 bp, 12 predicted proteins | sample LakOneMetagenome_FD_187468 | JGI IMG/M metagenome (GOLD analysis project Ga0209023, IMG submission 187468) | Freshwater and sediment microbial communities from Lake Erie, Canada (SPAdes) (version 2) | ecosystem: Environmental > Aquatic > Freshwater > Lentic | place: Lake Erie, Canada...
GACGCAGGACGAGGGGATCGGCCAGCGGCGCCGCGCTGTCGCGGGCGAGCAGCGCGTTCAGCTTGGCCCTGATCTGCCGCTTCTCGCCGTCCAGCGCGATCAGCTCGGACCGCATCGCGGTCTGCTCCAGCTGGGCCCGTATCGCATCCGACTGGCCGGCCAGTCCACCGGCGTAGCGGGCTTGCGAGACCTGCTCCAGCCGCGCCATCAGGCCGAGCACTTCGTTCGAAAGCCGCTCGTTGCCGGCGGCCCGGTAGTACTCGGCGTAGGTGGCCTTGATGCGCGCCGACAGTTCGGCCCAGGCGGCGTCACTGCGTGCGTCGGCCTGGCGCGCATCGGCGGCAGCCGCGTCGCGTTTCAGTTCACGCTTGCCCCAAAGCGGCAGGGATTGCATCAGCGTGTACTTGGTCTCGCCGACCTTCCACGGCAGCAGACTGGGCGACGCGTCCGTGCCGTAGTTGTTGATGTTCATGAGTTCGACGCGCAGCACCGGATCGGGCAGCGCGCCGGCGGGGCCGACGCGCTGGGCAGCAGCATCGGCCTCCGCCTGCATGGCCCTGAGTTCGGGACTCTGCGCGCGGGCGTGGGCCAGAAGGCCCTGGAGGTTTGCCCCCAGGGCCGCCTCCTGCGCCATCACCGGGCCTGACAGGCCGGTGGTGGCCAGGAGGACGAACAAGAGGTCGCGCAACCTTCGTCCGAGCACGGGGCTGGTCGCTGTCGCCCCGACTGCCGACCCGCCGTTCAGCGGCCCGGTGGCCGGATGGTGAAGTGTGGTCATCGAGGGGCTCCTGGCGATGTGGACGAAGGGCGCGTGCACATCAGTTGTTCTTTTCAGCGCCGTGGTTGTGCTTCGGCAGCTTCTTGGCCGGCGCCGTCGACGCAGCGGCCTCAGGGGCCGTGGCGGCCGCGCCCGCCATGCAGGGGCCGGACTTGGCCGTCGCCCGCGGAGTGCCCTTGTCGGCGCCGTGGTCGTGCTTGGCCATCGGCTTCGCGCAGTCGTGGGACATCATGGCGCCGCCCATGGGCATGGAAGCGCTGGCGGCAGGTTGGGTCTGGGCCGAAGCAGCCAAGGCTGCGGAGGCGAAGAGGACGGAAACGAAGAGCGTGCGGATTGCGGTCATGACCATGAACTCCAGAAGGCTGGATGCAATGGGTTCGAGAGGGCGCCTCGCAGAGGGCGGGGCAGCATCGAACGAGAGGAGGAGCCCGTCGCTCGCGCTCACCACCGGAAGGTGGAAGCCAGCAAACGTCGAGAGTGCACTGGTCAGAGCAGCCGCGGCGGCTGTCTGCCAGGGTCAGGCGCTATAGCGCCAGACGCAGGAATGCGATGGAGATCGGCGGGGCCTGAACGCCATCCCGGCGCGGCACCCGCAGTTGCACCGGCGCGAAGGCCGGCATCGGCAAAACGGTCATGGCCGTCGTTGCGATCACAGGATGAGACTGGATGTCGTCCAGCGCCGACTTCAGCGGCGGGATCGACACGGTCGCCTTGTCGCAGAAGTCCTGGCAGTTAGCCTTGAACAGGTTGCCGAGATGCGCGGGTGAATCGGTACCTTGCGACGGCAAGCCGGCACTGGCGGCATGTTCATGGTCGTGGGCCACCACGTCATGGTGCGTATCCACCACGGCCACGATCTGGATGGCCGCAGCAGCACCTGGCGCCGAGATGATGCAGGCATTGGCAACGCCCGCCCCCATGCCGAACAGCCACAGGAGCAGCACGCGGGCTGCCCATCGGCGTAGTTGTTGGCGGTGGCGGAACATGGCTATCGGTTCGTTCAGGCTTGCTGAAGCAGTATCTGCGGCGCCACCTTCCAGAAGCTTGAGCAGCATCAAGGCGATTGATGGCGCCCGTTGAGGCAGCAAGATCCAGGGGCACCTCCAGTCGGTGGCCAAGAGGTCGTCCGGCCACCGGTTGTTACCAGCCGGTTTGCTGCGCAGTGTGTGCCCGCCCTGAACGGGCTCAGGCGCTTCTGGACGACCCGCGGCCGGCGTGCTCGCCAACCGCGGTCGTTCTTGGGAGCACTCGGCGAGGTCCTGCTACGTGATGAGGCCACGAAGTTGAGGGAACGGCCAGAATCTCACTTGTACGGCACGCGGCCTTCACCGGAGCCTGCATTTGCTGTTCATGCCAGTAGGCCGCCGCAGTTTGTGACGTCGCGCTTACCGCGCCGCCTGGGCTTCCGATGGACTCTCCGCGCCCAGTGCCCCGAGGAACTTCACCAGGTCAGCGACTTCGGCCTCGGTCAGTTCGATCGGAGCGCGCTCGACGTGCTTGGGCGCGTTCCCGCCGGCATGCCGATGCGTCAGTTCGGAGTGACCCACCACGGCATGGGGTGCCGCGACGTAGTGGCGCACGACCTGTTCCAGCGTTGCAATCTGCCCGGCGTGCATGTACGGCGCGCGTTGCGCCACGCCGCGAAGACCCGGCGTCTTGAAGGCGCCCTCCATGGCCGAATCGTCGCTCACCATGAAGCGGAGTTCCTGGCACTGGCCGGGCTTCGCATCGCTGAACCGCCCCAGGCAATTGAACTCGTCGTTGCGTACCTTGGCTGTCGCATCGGCACGTCCACGATCCGGCCGCGCAACGTCACGGGGAGGCACTCCCGTGTTGTGGAACTGCTGGTCGGTGAGAAGGGGCCCGTTGTGGCAGGTCACGCACTGCCCCTTGCCGATGAACAGCCGAAGGCCCCTGATCTCCTCGGGCTGCAGCGATACCTGGCGCGATGCCCGGCCACTCGTCACCGCATCGACATACCGGTCCACGCGGGAAGGATCGTGCCGCAAAGACTTCTCGTACGCCGCGATCGCCTTGCCCATGTTCGCGAACACCCGCGACACGTCTTCCCGCTGGCGCGCGTCCATCGCGGCCCACGCCGCCTTCTCGGCCGCGCTGCCGTTCGGTCCGGCGTCCCGCGGCAGGCCTTCGAGGTGAGGCATGGGGCCGAAGACGGCCTCGTAGTCCTTCCGATAGGTCGATGCCATCTGCTGCGCATAACGCGTGCGGTTGCCGCCGTGCTCCACGCCATCTTCGAGCGGCCCCAGCGCCTGGGCCCAGAGGCTGTCCTTGCGGCCGTCCCAGAACAGCCAGGCGCTGTATCCGGCGCCCACGATCGGCATCGACCGGCGTGACCCCGTCCCGACACCGCGACCGACTGGCAAACCGTCCTGGAACTGCTTCTGAGGGTCATGGCAGCTCGCGCACGACACGGCGCCGTTGGCGCTGAAGCGCGCATCGCCGAAGAGGCGCCGGCCGAGGTCGATCGCGGCCGGCTGCGTCTCAACTGCATTGGATGGATCGACCGGCACGGGTGGCAGGCGCTTCAGGCTGAGTGAAGCCAGGACGGCCAGCTCGTCCTTGCTCCACCCGTCTTCGCCCGGGAGATGCGATCGGGGCGCCGCATGGGCGAAGGTCACCACCAGTGCCGCGCTTGCGGCCATGAGGCTGCCCAGCAGCCACACCAGGGAATCGAGTCTGCGCATCGCTGTCTCCTCGAAAACGGGTGCGGGCCGGTCAGCGACCGGCGCCGGGCTCGGACACGACGGTGTTGAAGGTCACCTTGTCGGTGCCGTCCGGGGTGTCGATGGCGAGCTTGATTTCCCACCAGCCGGTCATGCTGAACTTCATGCCCTCGATCACGTAGGTGCCACCGGGCAGTTCCTGCGTGACCTGAGGGCGGGTCGGCAGGCCATGGCCGTGCTGCGGCATGCCGCCGTCGACCTTGATCCGCGCATGCTCGATCGGTGCGCCTGCGGGCGATGCGAGCTTGACCTGCCAGCTGTGCAGCTGATTGATAGCTGCGGGTTTGGCCGGAGGCTGCAGCGTGACGACGAACTTGTTCTCGGCGGTCGGCCGGGTGAGCGACAGGTCCAGATTGGACGGCGCCGACATGCAGCCTGCGGTGGCGGCCAGGACGGCGAGGGCAAGGGCTGCGGAGATGGGGCGGTTCATGGGGTACTCCTGTAGAGGTGTTGGGTGTCGATGGGGCCTTGTTCACCGTTCGATCCGGCGAAGAGGTGAGCGCACTTTCGTTCTCCGTCGCCGTGCCCGACAGCGCGATGCGATCAGTGGTGCACCGGCGTCCGGCAGTAGTCGGCCGCGTCGACCGAGTGGTCGACGCGAGATGCCCGCCGTGCAGTCCGGACCGGCTCGGCTCCGTCGCGTCGGGTGGGCGGACAGCGTCTCCAGCGCGTCGCACGGTGCATCCATTCGGTCGACGCCATCGACCGCTGCGGGATGGCAAGCGACGCTTCGTCTCGAGCGGCTTTCGGCATCAGGCGCCGACGGCGAGAGTCACGCTCATCGAAGACATCCCGTCGTCGAACCCACGAGGAGCCTCACCATGTACGCCACGACCCAAGCCGCTGCCCGCCCACTTGGCGCGGAATTTGACGACCATGCGATTGCGTCGCCCCGGAAGGGCCTGCACCGCATCGTTTGGCAGCTGCTTGCCCGACGACCCACACCCAGCATCGAGGAGCAATACCTCGCGCAGGCGGTCGACGCGCAGGATCTGCAGGTGCGCCTGTTCGCTCTGGAACGTGCACAGCCCTGAGCCGCCAGGCTGCCGGCTCCTTGCCGGTGGCCCGCTCTCAGAGTCCCTGGCTACATGGGCCGAAAGAGGTGCCCGAAAGCGCGGCTGACCTTCAGCGGCCGTTGCAGGCCGCGCACGCTCAGGCTGTAGTGCCCGTTCTCGTCGCGTGTCGCACTCAGGATGGCGTTGGAGTTGACCATCACGCTGCGGTGTACCTGGATGAAGTCGCTTGAGTCGATGCGCGCCATCAGCTCGCGCAGGCTCATGCGCACCAGCGCCTCGCCGGTCGGCGTCACGACGTTGACGTACTTCTCGGTCGCCTCGAAGCAGACCACGTCGGCCACCGGGATCATCCGCACGGTGTTGCCCACGCCGGCGCGGATGACCTTGATGCGCTCGCCGGACTCGCCCTCGGGTTTGGCGATCGACTGCATGCGCTGCATCAGCGCCGCCATGTCGCCTGCCTGGGGTGAAGTCGCGCGTTGCGCCAGCCGCGACTTCAGGCGGTCCACGCTCTGCTGCAGACGTTCGGCCGTGGCGGGCTTGAGCAGGTAGTCGACCGCGGCGCGCTCGAATGCCGGGATCGCGAAGTTGTCGTAGGCGGTGATGAAGACGAACAGCGGTTCGGCCCGGTCGTCTGGCCAGTCGTCAGCCACGACCTCGGCGACCTCGATCCCCGTGCGGCCGGGCATCTTGATGTCGAGGAACATCACGTCGGGCAGCGACGTCAGCGCCAGTTCGGTCGCCCGCAGACCGTCGTCGGCCACGCCGGCGATCTGAAGCTCGGGCCACACCTGCTCCAACAGGCGAGTCAGGGTGCGAGCGAGGACGGGCTCGTCCTCGGCGATGACGGCGGTCGGCGGGCGGCTCGGGGTCATGCGGGTCTCCTCGGCGTGCGGCGGATCAGGTCGGAATGAACACCACTGCGCTGACGCCGGTCGGATCCCGGCGTTCGAGGCTGAGGCGGGCACCGTGGCCATAGAGCACGCGCAGGCGGTCGCGTACGTGCTGCAGGCCGTAGCTGGTGCTGGCCGGCCGCGCGGAAATTTCCGTGCGATCGCCATCCTCGTCGGGCGGCAGCCCAAGCCCGCTGTCGCTCACGCGGATCTCGATGCCCGCAGGCAGGGCCCGCGCCACCACCTCGATGCTGCCGTGGCCGACCTTCGGCTCCAGGCCATGCTTGATGGCGTTCTCAACCAGCGGCTGCAGCAGCATCGGCGGCACCTCGGTGCGCTCCAGCCCCGCAGGCAGGTCGAGCCTGTAGCTCAGGCGCGGCCCCATGCGCAACGCCATGATGTCGAGATACGCGCGCAGCTGCGCGAACTCGCGGCTGAGCGCCACCGACTCGGTCTGCGAAGCGGCCAGTGCGCTGCGCAGGTAGACGATGAGCTGGTCGATCATCGACTCGGCGCGGTCGACATCCTCGCGCACCAGCGAACGCACATTGGCCAGCGAATTGAAGAGCATGTGCGGATCGAGCTGCGCCCGCAGCAGCCGCAGCTGGGCTTCGACGGCCAGGCGCTGCGCCTCGGAGCGTGCCGTCGCTTCCCTGGCCAGCGTTTCCCGGGTCGCGAAGTAGTTCAGAGCGATGCCGCCCGCCAGCACGGTGAAGAGGATCGGGATCAGGCTGATCTGCTGATGTCCCACCATGCGCATCGGCTCGCCCAGCGCCACGAACGCGAACTGGTGTCCCAGGAAGTAGCCCACGGGAATCGCGATCAGGCCGATCAGCAGCCAACGCAGCGCCGGCTTGAAGCGGTCGAACCGGCCGGACCGCAGCAGGAGGAAGACGCACGCCATCATCGTCAGGCCGACACATTCATGGAACACGAGCAGGCGCGGCCAGGTTTCGAGCCCCGGAACAAGGAAATACAGCAGCGTCGACGCCAGGGCCCAGAAGGCGACCGCGGCGCCAATGGCCGGCAGCGCGCCTTTGAGCCTGGGTGGCCATAGGCTGGCGGTGCGGAGGGTTGACGGAGACATGGCGGGCAACGGTGCTGCGACGGGAAGGTGACCGATTCGACTCTAGGGCCACGGTGGTTCAGCGCCAAGCGGTGGCGGGCGTGAATGGGTGGGCTTGTCCATGAGCTGTCGATTCCGTCGACCGAACGGTATCCGTGGGCACGTTCGTTGGTGCTCGCGGGCTACGGGAACCGGCTGCCCAGGGCCATGGCGGCGCCGAGGCCGAGGCCATACGGAATGTGCGAAAGCGGGCTCGCGAGCAAGGCGTTGGCGCCGCGCGGACCGCGCCGACCGAACCAGCCCCAGCCGAATGCCGGCAGCAGCACGAACCACGGCAATACCGACGTGGCCAGGCCGAAGAGCAGACCCTCCATTAGGGGATGGGCGGGTGAAGGCGCGCCAAGGGCCAGCAGCACCGCAGGGTAGACGAGCGCCACGGCCCCGCCGCCGACGAGGAAGTGGAAGGCCCAGCCCATGCCGACCTCGCGTGGCAGTGACGGCGACGCCTGGATGTCGGCGTGGGCAAGTCGCCCCTGAATCAGGCCGAGGAACCAGCGGCCGACCAGGGCGACATTGACGCCGCTGCGGATGCCGACCCGGGCCATCGCGGTTTCGGTGAGGTCCATCAGCACGGCACCGAAGATGCCGCCGAGGAATGCAAGTGCAAAGGTGTTCATGGGGACTTCCGAAAGTTGAATGGCGGCCCGGGACCGTGGGGTGCCGACGGTGGGTTGCACCTCGCCGCCGACACAGCCGTCAGCAGGGCCCGGATCAGGCCTTGGCGCAGGCGCAGCTCGGGCCGCACTGGCACTGAGCGCCGCAGGCACACGCGGCCTGGGTGGCGGCCTCGGCTGCGAACTGGCTGGGGACGCTCTGGCAGCCGCAGCCGCAGGACGCGCCCGGGCAGGTCATGCAGGTGCAGGGGGTGGATTGCTGGGTATCGTTCACGGTGGATCTCCTGGGTGGCTCGACGACGGGATGTCATCGATGGCTTCACTTTCGGTGGCGCACCTCGTTTCCGACAGGCGATTGCGACGAGCTGTCTGCGCGTATGCCGGACAGGTCGCGCACATCGACCGAGCGGTTCAGGCCATGCAATGAGCTGGGTCTGCCAGGTCGAACCTTCTCGTGTCCGCAGTTGGTCGTCGAATACGACCGTTCGGGCGCGGCGGGCGCCCGTTGCCGGACCGATTGGGACCGCTAGTCGCAACGGGCTGGCGGGCGCCAGCGTGGTCGACGATCGTGCCTGGCAGCGAAGGCAAAGTGCCATCGCACACGTTTGAAAGGCGCTGACATGGACGAGGTCTACGAGGAAGAACTTTCGCGGGCACGCGAAGCACTAGCCGCCGGCAATCTTGAGGTGTGCTTTGCCCACCTCGAACGGGCGCATGTGCTGTCACAGCGCATGACCGTCAGGCACACCCATGTGCATTGGCTGATGCTGGTGGCCGGGTGGCGTCGGCGCGACTGGCGCGAGGTCGTCGGCCAGGTGCCACGCATGCTGGCCTCGCTGCTGTTCTCCCGGCTGTGGGTACCGCGAGGCAACAGCGGGCGAGCGCGCGTCAGCGCCTTCAATCCGATGCCGGTGCCCGAAGACTTGCGGCACCTCGTGCCTTGAGCCGCGGAGATCAAACCATGGAATACATCGTCGGAATCACCCTCGCGCTGCTCTTCTGCGGCGCCGCCGCTGGGCTGGGCATGGACCGTGAGCGTGTGTTCTATCCCGCCGTGGCCATCGCCGTCACCTCGTACTACCTGGCGTTTGCCGTCGCCGATGGGCGCAGCGAGGTCTGGCTGGCCGAGGGGGCGATCGCGGCCGTCTTCATTGCCGTGGCGGTTCTGGGGTTCAAGCGCAGCCCATGGATCGCGTTGCTCGCACTGGGCGGGCATGGCGTGATGGACGTCTTCCACCATCTGCTCGTTCAAAACGGCGGTGTGCCCCGTGCCTGGCCGGGCTTCTGCATGAGCTTCGACGTGACCGCGGCGGCCCTCGTGGCCGGGCTGATCCTGATCCGCGCTCGCGGCGAACGTTCCGCGCAGGGCTTGAGACCGCGATGAGCGCGCCTGTCATGTCCATGAAGGCCGATATCCGCTCCGTGTAAGGCGAGACCAGCGTGCTCCCAATCGCTAGGGTCGAGCGCCCGGTGCCGCAGAAGAACGAAGTGCGCATTCGCGTGAAGGCCGCCGGCCTCGACCGCGGCCAGTGGCATCTCATGCCTATGCAAGGTTCCGTCCGGCAGCTTACGGGCGTTGGAATCGAGGAAGCGAATGCCTCTTCAGGGTCGGGTCCTGCCGCCCAGCGCCGCGAACTCGACGCCCGAGAGCAGTCAGTCAGATTGATGTTCGGGAACAGGCCGTTGTTGCCCACCAGGATGGGCAGGTGGCGCAGGCTGCCCTCGCGTTCCCATTGGCGCAGGGTGCTGATCTTGTCCAGCCCGGGCCAGTCTTCGTGTTTCAACATCGCGCACGAGGGCAACTCCGTGGCAATGCGGCGTAGGACGCCGGGCGACATCTGAACGCTGAACGTGAGCGGGTAGTCCTGCACGACGAAGGGCACGTCGGCGCCGATGGCCTGTACGGCCTGGTGGTAGTAGCCGACGATCTGGTCGTCGGTGCGCAAGGTATTGGGCGGCGCGATCATCACGCCGGCCGCACCCAAGGCCATGACCTCGTGCGTCAGCGCGCGCATGGCGGCGAAGCCCGGCGCCGACCCGCCCACGACCACCGGCAGCCTGCCCATGCGGCGGATCAACCTGCCGGCCACGGCCACGCCCTCGGCATGCTCCAGCTTGGGGGCCTCCCCCAACTGGCCCAGTGCGGTGACGCCCATGGCGCCGCAGGCGATATAGAAGTCATCCAGACGGTCGATGGATTCGAAGTCGATGGCGCCGTCGTCCAGGAAGGGTGTGGGCGCAATGGGGTAGACGCCCTCGGCCTGGTGGATGGGACTGCTGGGGTGGGTCATGGTCTGCCTCCGTTCGCAATGAGTGTGCCTGAGGGTCATGCCACTCAAGCCCCAGGCTGGTGCGGCCGATAACCTGGGTGGTGCGCTAGTCAGTCCTCTGGCCGCGCCGTGAATGTCGAGATAAGAAAGTACGGAGCCGTTCCCATGTCACAAGCCTTGCCCGCCATTGCATCCGCCCGCGCAGTCGATACCCGTGACCGCAATGGCAGCTTCTTCGCTCACCACGGCATCTGGGCGCCTGGGGTACGGCTGTTCCGCAGCCTGACCTTCGCCGCCAAGGCCATGATCATTTCCCTGGCCTTCACGGTGCCGCTGGTCTCGCTGCTGGGCTGGGAGCTGCATTCGCGCGCCGAAGACGCCATGCACGCGCGCATGGACGCTACACGCCAGCACGTGGAAGTGGCGCACGGCCTGATCGCCTGGGCTCATACGCAAGAGCTGGCGGGGACGGTGACGCGGGAACAGGCGCAACAGACCGCACGCAAGGCACTGGCCGGCTTGCGCTACGACAAGAACGAGTACTTCTGGGTCAACGACATGCAGCCGCGCATGGTGATGCACCCGATCAAGCCCGAACTCGACGGCAAGGACCTGGGTGACATGAAAGACCCGAACGGCTTTGCGCTGTTCAAGGGTTTCGTCGACACCGTCAAGCGCAGCGGCAAGGGCTTCGTCAGCTATATGTGGCCCAAGCCCGGCAGCGACAAGCCGGTGGACAAGGTCTCGTACGTTCAGGGCTTCGAGCCCTGGGGTTGGGTGCTGGGCTCGGGCGTGTATGTGGGTGACCTGCAGGAAGCCGCGCGCAAGCAGTGGCTGCTGATGGGCGGTGTGGTGGCCGCTTCGATGCTGGTCGCGGCCTATCTCTTCCTCAGCTTCTACCGCGTCATGGACGGCGGCCTGAAGGAAACCCGTCGCCACCTGCGTGCCATGACCGAAGGCGACCTCACCACGTCCCCGTCGCCCTGGGGCAAGGACGAAGCGGCCGAGCTGATGCACGAACTGCGTTCGATGCAGGACTCGCTGCGCGGCATGGTGCTGCGTGTGCGACGCTCCAGCAGCGACATCGTGCACTCCAGCAGCGAGATCGCCAGCGGTGCCATGGACCTGTCAGCACGCACCGAACAGGCGGCGGCCAACCTCGAAGAGTCGGCCGCGTCGATGGAAGAGATTGCGTCCACCGTGAAGAGCAACTCCTCGCACACCGACGAGGCCCTGCGCATGGCCCGCCACAACGCCGAGGTCGCCACCGAAGGCGGCCGCGTGATGCGCGAAGTGGTGCAGACCATGGAAGGCATTCGCGCTTCATCGGCCAAGATCGGCGAGATCATCGGCACCATCGATGCCATCGCCTTCCAGACCAACATCCTGGCCTTGAATGCCGCCGTCGAGGCCGCACGCGCCGGCGAGCAGGGCCGCGGCTTTGCCGTGGTGGCCAGCGAAGTGCGCACCCTGGCGCAGCGCAGCGCCACGGCGGCGCGCGAGATCAAGACGCTGGTGAACCACAGCGTCCAACAGGTCGAGGCCGGCACGGGCATCGTGCGCAAGGCCGGCGGCACCATCGAAGAGATCGTCACCGCTTCGGGCCGTGTCGACCAGCTGTTGGGCGAAGTGGCCACCGGCGCCCGTGAGCAGAGCCTGGGCGTCAGCCAGATCGGCCAGGCTGTGCAGGAACTGGACCGCATGACACAGCAGAACGCGGCCA
>Ga0209023_10007505_pt1 | contig 11163 bp, 9 predicted proteins | sample LakOneMetagenome_FD_187468 | JGI IMG/M metagenome (GOLD analysis project Ga0209023, IMG submission 187468) | Freshwater and sediment microbial communities from Lake Erie, Canada (SPAdes) (version 2) | ecosystem: Environmental > Aquatic > Freshwater > Lentic | place: Lake Erie, Canada | collected...
GCCGAGGTCGTCGACACCGAGGGCAATGCCATCGATCGCGACCTGCTGACGGGTAAGAATCTCGACCACGATCACGACGGTCACGATCACGCCGGGCACGACCATGATCATCACGACCACGATCACCACGACCACGAAGGGCACGACCATGACTGAGCGAGTGCCGACCTCGATGCGCAACTCGATCCCCATGCCGTACGTGGTCGAGCAGACCAGCCGTGGCGAGCGCACGTACGACCTGTACAGCCGTCTGCTGAAGGACAACATCATCTTCCTGCAGACGCCCATCGACGACACCGTCGCCAGCGTCATCTGCGCCCAGTTGATCCACCTCGAGTCGGAGAACCCCGACAAGGACATCAACATCTACATCAACAGCCCCGGCGGCGACATCACGGCGCTGTTCGCGATCTACGACACGATGCAGTTCATCAAGAACGACATCGCCACGATCTGCCTCGGCCAGGCGGCGTCGGCCGCAGCCGTGCTCCTCGCGGCCGGCACGAAGGGCAAGCGCCTCGCCCTCCCACACAGCCGTGTGCTGTTGCACCAGCCGTACGGTCAGGTCGGCTACGGTCAGGTCACCGATCTGGAGATCGCCGCCAAGGAGATCCTGCGCATGCGCGACCTGCTGGAAGAAATCCTGGAGCTCCACACTGGTCAGACCCGTGAACGGATCCATGCGGACACGGACCGTGACTTCGTGATGGAAGCGAACGAGGCCATCGCGTACGGCATCATCGACGACGTCCTGACGTCACGCGATCGCATCGATCGCACCGGACCCATTCGCTGAACGAATCGATCGAGGGGGAGACGTCACGTGGCGAAGTTCGGGGACACCGGAGAACTTCTGAAGTGCAGCTTCTGCGGCAAGAGCCAGAAGCAGGTGAAGAAGCTCATCGCGGGCCCAGGCGTCTACATCTGCGACGAGTGCATCGACCTCTGCAACGAGATCATCGAAGAGGAGCTCACCGACGGCGGTGAGCTGCGCTTCGACGATCTGCCGACCCCGATCGAGATCCGCACCTTCCTCGACGACTACGTCGTCGGCCAGGAAGAGGCGAAGAAGATCCTCTCCGTGGCGGTCTACAACCACTACCGCCGCATCCAGTACCAGCAGCAGACCGGCGTGGTCCGCCGCGACGACGTGGAGCTGTCGAAGAGCAACATCCTCCTGCTCGGCCCGACGGGCTGTGGCAAGACCCACCTCGCGCAGACCCTCGCCCGGCTCCTCAACGTGCCGTTCGCCGTCGCCGATGCCACCGCGTTGACGGAGGCCGGCTACGTCGGCGAGGACGTCGAGAACATCCTTCTCAAGCTCATCCAGGCCGCCGACTTCGATGTGAAGAAGGCCGAGACCGGGATCATCTACATCGACGAGATCGACAAGGTGGCCCGCAAGAGCGAGAACCCGTCGATCACCCGCGACGTCAGTGGCGAGGGCGTGCAGCAGGCGCTGCTGAAGATCCTCGAGGGCACGCAGGCATCGGTGCCGCCGCAGGGTGGCCGCAAGCACCCCCACCAGGAATTCATCCAGATCGACACGACGAACATCCTGTTCATCTGCGGCGGCGCGTTCGCCGGCCTCGAACAGATCATCGAGCAGCGGATCGGCCACAAGGGTGTGGGCTTCCACGGCACCGTGCGGTCGAAGGCCGACAAGGATGCCGGCGAGCTGTTCACCAAGGTCCTCCCCGAGGACCTCCTGAAGTTCGGCATGATCCCCGAATTCATCGGCCGCCTGCCGATGATCGGCGCCGTGCGCAGCCTCGACCAGTCGGCGCTCACGAAGATCCTCGTCGAGCCGAAGAACTCCCTCGTGAAGCAGTACCAGAAGGTGTTCGAGTTCGAGGACGTCGAGCTCGAGTTCACGCCCGACGCGCTCGAGGCCATCGCCGACCAGGCGCTCCTGCGGGCCACGGGGGCGCGCGGTCTGCGGGCGATCCTCGAAGAGGTGCTGCTGAACACGATGTACGAGCTGCCGGGGCGGGTCGACGTCGGTCGGGTCGTCATCGACGGTGACGTCGTCCGCGAGAAGGTGAACCCCACCCTGGTGCCGCGCGAGCCCACTCGTACCACCAGGCCACGTCGCGCTGCGTCTTGATGGACTACGCCGGCGCGCTGGCGTACCTCGACGACCACGCCTCCTACGACACCACCGGTCGGATCGACTCACCGACCCTCGACCGCATCGCGCGCCTCGTCGCCGCGATGGGCGATCCGCAGCTGTCGTACCCGACCATCCACGTCACGGGGACGAACGGCAAGGGCTCCACGGCGCAGATGATCACCAAGCTGCTGATGGCCCACGGGCTGTCGGTCGGCACGTACACGAGCCCGCATCTGCAGTCGATCAACGAGCGCATCGCCCGCAACGGTGAGCCGATCAGCGACGAGGAGTTCGGCGAGCAGATCGGTGCGATCGCCGATCTCGAGCTCGTCGCCGGTGTTCGCCCGAGCTACTTCGAGGCGGTCACCGCCGCCGCGTTCCGGTGGTTCGCCGACGAGGCCGTCGACGTGGCCGTGATCGAGGTCGGCCTGCTCGGTCGGTGGGACGCGACGAACGTGGTCGACGCACAGGTCGCTGTCATCACGAACATCGGCATGGACCACAACGAGTTCGCCGGTCCCACGAAGGAGGACATCGCTCGCGAGAAGGCCGGCATCATCAAGCCGGGCAGCGCCGTGGTGATCGGCGAGACCGAGCCCGAGCTCGTCGACATCTTCCTTGCCGCCGGCGGTGCATCGTCGCTCGTGCGTGGTGAGCAGTTCGACGTGCTCGAGAACCAGCTCGCCCTTGGCGGTCGCCTGGTCGATCTGCGTACGCCGACGACGGTCTACAGCGAGGTGTTCGTGCCGCTGCACGGGCGTCACCAGGCGGACAACGCGGTCGTGGCGCTCACTGCGGTCGAGGCGTTCTTCGCCGCGCCGGTCGCCGACGACATCTTGCGCGAAGGCTTCGCCGCCGTGACGATGCCGGGTCGCTTCGAGGTGATGGGTCGTCAGCCGCTGATCATCGTCGACGGCGCCCACAACCCCGCCGGCGCGGACATGGTGTCGGACGTGTTCTTCGAGGACTTCGACCCGGCCGGGATGCGCTACTTGGTCGTCGGGTGCCTGCGCAGTCGCGATCCGAGCGAGATGCTCGCCGCGCTGCGCGCCGACGAGTTCGACGTCGTCCTCACGTGCACCGCGCCGTCGCCGCGCGGGTTGCCCGCGCGCGAGCTGACGATCGCCGCCGAGGCTCTCGGTTGTGACGAGGTCATCGAGTGCTCGACCGTCGAGCAGGCGTGTGCGCGCGCGGTGAAGCTCGCCGGAGCGGACGATGCCGTGCTCGTCACCGGCTCGCTCTACGTCGTCGGCGCCGCCCGCCCGGCCCTCAAGGTCCTCCTGCCGTAACGGCTGCGGGCTCGCCGAGGCACCGAGTGCGGGGGCGGCTCGTGATGGTGATGCGCGTGTGGTGCCCCCGGGGTGCGCGGGCGGCGCGTGCGGCACCGACCTCTGCCCGGTGGTCCGCTGGGTGCGGGGGCGGCTCGTGCTGATGGTGCGCGTGTCGTGCCCCCGCAGCGATCGTGTCGGTGACAGGTCGCTGGGCGACATGTCACCGACAAAGCTCTCGATGGGGGAGATAGCCTCGCACGCCATGTCTGATCGCACGCTCGTCCTGTTGAAGCCCGATGCCGTGGAGCGTGGCCTCGTCGGCCAGATCCTGTCCCGATTCGAGACCAAGGGCCTCACGATCGCCGCCCTCGACATCCGCACGCTCGATGCCGACACGCTCGCCCGTCACTACGAGGAGCACGTCGGCAAGGGGTTCTACGCCGGTCTGGTCGAGTTCATGAGCCGTGGCCCCGTCGCCGCCCTCGTGCTCGAGGGCCCGGAGAACACCTGGGAGGTCGTGCGCGCCATGATGGGTGCGACCAACCCGCTGAAGGCGGCGCCGGGCACGATCCGTGGGGACTTCGGCACGCTGTTCACCGAGAACCTGGTGCACGGCAGCGATTCGTTGGAGTCGGCGCAGCGCGAGATCGGGATTTTCTTCCCGAATCTGTAACAAACCTGGCCGCGGCTACACTCGACCGGCGTCGCGCATCGCGACACCTCGGGTTGTCATGGCCCGACCCACTCGAACGTGACCCGGATTGCGGAGGTCCTGAACCATGGCGCGCACGAATCCGCTTGCCCTCGGCCGCGATCTCGCGATCGACCTGGGCACGGCCAACACCCTGATCTACGCCCGAGGACAGGGCGTCGTCCTGAACGAGCCGTCCGTCGTGGCGATCGACATCACCGATGGTCGACCGGTCGCGGTCGGCATCGAGGCCAAGCGGATGGTGGGTCGCACGCCCGGCCGGATCAAGACGATCCGCCCGTTGAAGGACGGCGTCATCGCCGACTTCGAGGTCTGCGAGAAGATGCTCCGGTTCTTCATCCAGAAGGTGCACGCCAGCCGGTGGAGCAAGCCGCGGATGATCATCTGCGTGCCGTCCGGCATCACGGGTGTGGAGCAGCGCGCGGTGCAGGACGCGGCCGAGTACGCCGGCGCCCGCAAGCCGGTCCACATCATCGAGGAGCCGATGGCCGCGGCGATCGGAGCGGACCTGCCGGTCCACGAGCCGAGCGGCAACATGATCGTCGACATCGGCGGTGGCACGACCGAGGTCGCTGTCATCTCACTCGGCGGCATCGTCACGGCGCAGTCGGTTCGGGTCGCAGGGGACGAGCTCGACGACGCGGTCATGCAGTACGTGAAGAAGGAGTTCTCGCTCGCCATCGGTGATCGCACGGCGGAGGAGATCAAGATGCACATGGGTTCGGCGTGGCCGCTCGACGACGAGCTGACGGCCGACATCCGTGGACGCGACATGGTCAGCGGACTGCCCCGCACGGTGCCGATCACGACGGAGCAGATGCGCGAGGCGCTGGCGGAGCCGGTCGCCGCGATCGTCGACGCCGTCAAGACGACGCTCGACAAGACGCCGCCCGAGCTGGCCGCGGACATCATGCACCAGGGCATCACCATCACCGGTGGTGGCGCGCTGCTGGCGGGGCTCGATCAACGCCTCGCGCACGAGACGGGCATGCCGATCAAGATCGCTCGCGATCCGTTGTTCAGTGTGGTCATTGGTTCCGGACGAGCGCTCGAGAACATCGACGCGATGCGGGGGTTGATGTCGCTGGGCGGCGACGAGTAGACGGCCGGGCGGTCCAGGGTGGCGATCTATTCGATGGGCAGGAAGCGCGTCATCGCGCTCCTGGTGCTGTCGTCCCTGCTCCTCATCACACTCGACATCCGAGGCAACGCGGCGATCGATCGCGCCAGAGGTGTGTTCTCGGTGCTGATGTCGCCGTTCGACACCGCGGCGCGCACCATCTCCCGCCCGATCGTGAACGCGTGGGACGGCATCACCGACTACGACCGGTTGCGTCGTGAGAACGAGGCCTTGCGTGAGCAGATCGACCGCCAGACCGGCGCGGAGATCGAGGCGCAGGCGTCGATCCTCGAGTTCCAGCAGCTGCTGCTGCTCAGCCGGCTCACGAGCGCGAGCAGCTACCCGACCGTGATCGGCGAGGTGCAGGGCGAGTCGCCGAGCAACTTCAGCTACACCGTCGAGCTGAACAAGGGCTCGCTCGACGGCATCTCCGTCGGCATGCCCGTCGTGAACCAAGCCGGGCTCGTCGGCAAGATCACGAAGGTCTTCCCGGGCACCAGCATCGTGCTGCTCGTGACCGACCCGGACTTCAGCATCGGCGTGAAGGTGCTCACCGCGGTGAGCCCGTCGAACCCCTCGATCACCGTGCCGATCGACATCGGCTCCGGTGGATTCGGTGAGACCACGACGTCGGGCGTCTCGACGACGAGCAGCTCGACCACCACCACGACGTTGCCCCCCGAGACCACCACGACGTTGCCGTCGCTCGACCCGCCCGCGACGGCGCCGCCGGACGGCTCGTTGCCCGCAGGCGTCACGACGAGCAGTTCGTCCACGACGTCTTCGTCGAGCACCACCTCGACCACGATCCCCGAAGTGGTCCGTGAGACCGGCACGCTCAGCGGCCAGGGTCGTGACCGCCCGTTGATCGTGCGGTTCGTCGACAGCTCGTCATCGTCCGGGAAGCTCCAGGTCGGCTCCAAGGTGCAGACGGCCGGCGGCAACACGAGCATCGCGCCGGCGAACCTGCCGATCGGCACGGTCTCGTCCGTCAGCAGCCAGTCCGGCAACAGCGTGCCGATCGTGGAGGTCGAGCCGGCGGCCGATCTCTCGAAGCTCAACTACCTCACCGTCATCCTGTACGTCCCGTCCGGCAGCGCAGGCTGACCGGTGCGGGCGTTCTTCTTCGGTCCCCTCCCCAGGCTCTTCCCGATCGGACTCTGCTTCCTCGCGCTGCAGCGCACGGTGCTCACCGAGCAACGGCCGCTGAACGTCGTCATTCAGATCGTGCTCGCGCTCGCCGCGGCCGCAGGCGCCGGTGCCGGCCCCGAGCGGGGGGCCACGGCCGGCTTCGTGCTCGGGCTGATGTACGACCTCGCGGTCGGCACGCCGCTCGGTCTGACCGCACTCGTCTACGGCCTCGCCGGGTTCACCGCCGGGTACGCGCTCACGCTCACACCGACGCCGCCGTGGTGGTTGTCGTCGTTGTTCACCGGCATCGGCGCAGCCGTGGGCGAGACCGCCGAGCCCATCGGCAAGGTGCTGATCGGACAGGACGGGTGGGTCGACCGCCGCATGTTCACGGTCGTGCCGGTCGTCGCGGTCGCCGCGCTCGTGCTCAGTCCGCTGCTGGTGCCGCTCGGACGCTGGTGCATGTGCGTCAGGCGACCGAAGTGGAAGGCGATGATCGAATGAGCGCGAACCGCGCGCGCCCCGTCGCGGGCCCCGATCGACCAAGCTGTTGCGATGGCTGTTGACCGTCGCAGCACCCGCCTCGGGATGCTCGCACTCGTCGCCCTGCTGCTGCTCGGCGCACTCGGCACGCGCCTGTGGTTCCTGCAGGGCGTCCAGGCCCAGACGTACCAGGCGAGCGTCGACAAGGCCAAGGAGCGCACGGTGTACGTGCCGCCCGAGCGCGGGCGCATCTTCGACACCAAGGGCCGGATCCTCGCCGACAACAAGCGGATCCTCACCGTCACGATCGACTGGAGCGTGCTGCGCAAGACGAAGCAGCGTGCCGAGCTGTTCGGTCGACTGTCGGGTCCGCTCAAGATCCCCGTCGAGGAGATGGAGATCCGCTACGCCGGCAAGATGCTCGCGAGCGGGAAGCGGGCCGGCACGATCTACGACCCCTTGCGGCCGCTGCCTCTGAAGGAAGACGTGGACGAGGCGACGGTGCAATTCCTGCTCGAACGCAAGGAGGACTACCCGGGCGTCGACGTGATGGAGGAGTGGACGCGGGTCTACCCGTACGCGCCGCTCGCGAGCCACGTCATCGGGTACATGGGTCTGCTCACCAAGGACAACGTCGCCGACCCGGCGTACGCGGACTACAACGCGAACGAGCGGATCGGCCAGTTCGGCATCGAGCGCAGCATGGAGAAGCAGCTGCACGGCACGTGGGGCAAGCAGGTCTGGGAGATCGACGCCGCGGGCAACACCGTGCGCCTGCTGCAGAACACACCGCCCGTCGCCGGGCAGGACATCCAGCTCACGATCGATCTCCAGCTGCAGCAGTACGCCGAGCAGACGCTCGAGACCGAGCTGCGCAACCGCCAGGAGCTCACCCCTGACCAGCAGCCGTCGAACGGCATCGATCCGAAGACGGGCAAGCCGTACTACGAAGGGTTCCCCGACCGTGTCCCGTTCAAGGCCCCGGCCGGTTCGGTCGTGGTGCTCGATCACGCCAACGGACAGATCATCGCGATGGCGAGCTACCCGACGTTCGACAACCGGTGGTTCAACGCCGGGATCAGCAAGGACAAGTTCGACCAGCTGTTCCCGAAGTCGAAGGACCCCGACGACTCGATCCTCGTGAACCGCGCCGTCAGTGGTCAGTACAACCTCGGCTCCACGATCAAACCGTTCATCGGTTGGTCGGCGATGCACTCGGGCATCCTCGATCCCAACTACATCTTCGAGGACCGCGGCACGTACACCCTCGCCTCGATCGACAAGGACAAGTGCGCGAGCGGCGTGAAGTGCACGTTCAAGAACGCGACGAACCCCTTCGGTCAGCCGAGCCAGTACGGCGACGTGAAGCTCTCGGATGCGCTCGCGGTCAGCTCCGACTCGTTCTTCTACCGCCTGGGTGAGCTGTTCTTCATCACGCCCGGCGAGCGTGACCAGCTGAAGGCCGATCTCGAGCAGTTCGGCTTCGGCAACGCCAGTGGCATCGACCTGCCGTTCGAGTGGAGCGGTCGCATCCCGGACGATGCCGTGAAGGCGGACCTCGTCGACCGCGGCGTGCTGCGCAAGGGCGAGGCCCGCAACCTCGTGACGGGCGACCTGGTCCAGGTGGCGATCGGCCAGGGCCTGTTCGCTTCGACCCCGCTGCAGCTCGCGACTGCCTACGCGACGATCGCCAACGGCGGGTTCCTGATGCGCCCGCACATCGTGAAGCGGGTGCTCGCGCCGCTCACGCCGGACAAGTCGCCGGGGTACGCCGACGTCGACGCCGCGCGCGTCATCGAATCGTTCGAGGCGCCCGAGGTGCGCGGCCAGCTCGAGATGCCGCAGAACATCTACCGGCCGTTGGTCGACGGCCTCACCCGCGTGATCACCGGTCCGGGCACGGAGTTCCCGACGGGCTACGTGCACGAGCCGACCGGCAAGAAGCTGTTCGAGACGTACCCCTACGACTCGCTGCCCATCGCCGGCAAGACCGGCACGGCCCAGGGGGCGAAGAACTACCCGTGGAACGACTCGTCCGTGTTCGGTGCGTTCAGCCTCGACGACGCCCGGCCGTACACGGTCGTCGCCTACCTCGAGAAGTCCGGCTACGGCGCCAAGGCCGCCGCGCCCGTGGTGAAGTGCATCTTCACCGCGCTGGCCGGCAAGGTCACGGGCGGGCTCGATCCGGTGCAGCCATCGGATCCGCTCGACCTGCGCTCGCCGTACGCCGCGCCGCCGAAGGCGATGCGCGATCAGACCTGCCTGTTCGGCAACGACTACTCCGTCATCAAGGACTGAGCCGACGCCGTGTCCCTCACGTTCCTGCAGCGCAAACCCAACTCGGGGTTGGGCAACATCCGGTCGAGCCCGGGTGACCCGAGCCGCAACGTCGACTGGCTGCTCGCGCTCGTCCACGTCGCGCTGCTCGGCATCGGCTGCATCGTCATCTACTCGGCGTCGCGCACGAAGCAGAGCGACCCGTACCTGTACGTGACCCGCCAGGTGATCTTCCTCATCGCGGCCTTGATCGCGATGGTGGCGGTGATGTCGGTCGACTACGAGTGGATCCGCGAGCGGGCGCGGTTCTTCTACGGCGTCACGATCATGTTCCTCGTGATGGTGATCGTCGCCGGCACGGTGAGCGGTGGCGCCCGGCTGAGCTTCGACGTCGGACCGATCAAGCTCCAGCCGGCCGAGCTGGCGAAGGCCACCGTCCTGCTCGCCCTCGCGGCCTACCTCGCCGACGACCAGTCGGACGAGGTGTCCTACGCCCGGTTCCTCGGCGGGCTGATCCTCGTCGGCGTCCCGTCGGCGCTGATCATCATCCAGCCGGACCTCGGCTCGTCGTCGGTGCTGGTCGCGATGGCGATGGGCGTGCTGCTCGTCGCGGGGGCGAAGCCGCGATACATCGCGCTGATCACGCTGATGACAGTGATGACGGTCGTTGCCGCGCTCGCGAGCGGGATCATCAGCACGTACCAGATCGCGCGCATCCGCGTGTTCTTCAACCAGGACACGGTCGACCCCAAGCTGACCAACTACGTGTACCAACCGCGCAATGCGATGCGAGCGATCGCCACCGGCGGCCTCACCGGCAAGGGGTGGCTGCACGGACCGATCACCAACGCACCCCACGACATCCCGGTCCAGTGGGCCGACTTCCCGTTCTCGGCGGTGGGGGAGCAGTTCGGCCTCGTCGGGTGCGGTGTGATCCTCGGCCTGTTCGCCCTGCTGCTGCTGCGGATCTGGCGCATCGCCCACCTGTCGAAGGACATGATGGGCACCTACATCTGCGCCGGCGTGTTCACGATGATCCTCTGGCAGGTGTTCCAGAACATCGCGATGACCATCGGTGTCATGCCCGTCACCGGTCTCCCGCTGCCGTTCATCTCCTACGGCGGTTCCGGGCTCGTCACGTTCTGCGTGCTGGTCGGGCTCGTGCAGAACGTCCACATGCGCCGCTACCGCTGACCGGTCGGCCTGCTCGCAGCCCCGCTGAGCTGGGGCGGGAGACGATCCTCCGTCCGCAGGTGAACGACCGGTAGACTCCCGGGGACATGAGTGCTCAGTGGGTGCGGTCCGACCCGCTCACGGTTCGAGCGCTGCACCTGGATGGCCCACTCGGCTCGTGCAGCGATGCACGTTCGGACCGGGCGATGGCGATCCGCGAATACGAACTCGACACCGCACGCGATCCGAGCCGCGACGCGATCAGGCCGCTGCTGGTGCGCCGATCCGTCCTCGCGCAGCTCCGGCGGCGTGCGCCTGAGAAGGGACTCCCCCGATGGATGACACACACACCGACCCGAGCGCGTCCGCGCAGCCGACCGGTCCCGGCCATGCCGGCGCCACACCACCGGCCGAGGCGGCTCACACACCCCTGACCAACGGCGCATTCGCCGACACGGCCCCGTCACCGCTGACCGACGCAGCGCCGGAGCCGACGGCAGCGGTCGACGTCGCAGCAGGCGTCGACGGTGACGGTGACGGAGACGAGGACGGCGCCGATGGCACCGATGGCGCACCGCGCGCCACGGGACCGAAGAAGCGACGCCGTGGCTCCCGCGGGGGCAAGGGTCGCAAGAAGCCGGCGGGGAGCGCCGCGGGCGACGATGACGACGACGGCGACGGCGATGCGGAGGGCGATGCCGACGGCGACGGTCACCTCGACGAAACGGCCGGCGACGGCACGGGTGAGCTGGCCACGCGTGCGCCGCGTGCCGCTGCTGCCGACGGCGACGAAGGAACCGACGACCGCCCGAAGCCCGCGCGGACGCCTCGTCCTGCGAAGGCCCCGGCGGCGCCACGCCAGCGTGCCCCGAAGCCGATCGAC
>Ga0209023_10007506_pt1 | contig 11163 bp, 10 predicted proteins | sample LakOneMetagenome_FD_187468 | JGI IMG/M metagenome (GOLD analysis project Ga0209023, IMG submission 187468) | Freshwater and sediment microbial communities from Lake Erie, Canada (SPAdes) (version 2) | ecosystem: Environmental > Aquatic > Freshwater > Lentic | place: Lake Erie, Canada...
GGGCACGCTCGCGATGCCGCTGACGCCGGTTGCCAGCACCACGTGGCGCGGATGCATCACGCGCTTGGAGCCGTCGGCAAGCCGCAGCGTTACCGTCCAGCGGCCTTCCTTCTCGTCGTAGCTGCCGCCTTCGAATTCGGTCTCGGTCCAGAAATTCAGCTCCATGCCTTCGACATAGGATTCAAACCAGTTGGCAAGCTTGTCCTTCGGGATGTAGGTCGGCCAGTTCGGCGGGAACAGCATGTAGGGCAGGTGGTTGACCTGGACCTGGTTGTGCAGCGTCAGCGCGTGATAACGCTTGCGCCAGTTGTCGCCGATGCGCTTTTCGCGATCGATGATCAACGTGTCGACGTTCAACTGCTTCAGCCGGGCGGCGATGGAGAGGCCCGACTGGCCGCCGCCGATCACGAGCACGGTCGGATCACGGTCGGCATAGGCGGCGGAAGCATTGCGCAAATCGAGCCAGTTGGGCCCGCGGAAATCGCGCGAATAGGCATTGCCGCGCGGGCGTTGCGCGCCGAGCTGTTCCTCGAAGCCTTTGAGCTCGCCGAGTTCGGTGAGCAGCGTCCAGGCCTTGAGCTTGTTGCCGTTGGCGGCATCCGGCACCAGCCGGATGATGCCGGCGCCCCGTCCGACCCTTGTCTCGAACTTGAAGATCGCCTCGACGCAGTCGGTGCCGGCGCGCATCACCTTGCGCGGTGCGCGGCGGTCGGGATCGACGGCAAGACCGCTCGGCCCGGCGCTGCGCGCGCAAGCCTTGAGTTCGCTCAGGATGGCGTCGGCGCCGCTGACGGTCTGGATGTTCCAGCTCAGCGCCAGCACGTCGCGCCAGTGGCTGTCCTGGCAGAACAGCGTCTTCAGCAAGCCGTCATCCGGCTTGGTCAGCGCCTCTTCGAATTGCGCGAGCCAGTTGTCTGCGGCCACCGAAATGTCGTCGGTCTTGTCGAGCATGAGCGTTTCTCGTCACCGGCCGTCTGTGCGGCGTTTCCCTTCTCGTGAGCCTATACCCATTCGGGACGGCGCAGAAAGGGCGCGACGAGATATCCGCTATTCGGCCAATGACAGGATGTGCCCCAGATTCGGCGGCACGCGGCCATTCAGGGTATCGAGATAGGCCGCCTGCACCGCGGCCGGCCCGTGACTCTCGGTCACAGCGAGCCATCGATCGAGGTTCGGCGCGAAGCCTGACCATGCGAGGGCAAAACGGCTGTCGACGCCGCCCGGGCCCCATTCTTTCGCGCGCTTGCGCATCTGGTCGGGTGCAAAGAACCATGTCGGCTTGGCGCCGGGCAAGTGCGGTTCGTCAGGCGAAACGCCGCGGTGGGTCAGTCCGACCTGACCTGAGTATTTCATCTGATCGCCGAAGTGCCGGTGCAACCGTTCGCGCAAGTCACTGCTCCCGGCCATATCGACAAAGGCCACGGCTGAGTCCGCCGGTATCGACGTGACCTGGTCATAGGTCACGACCTGATCGTAACAGCCGAGCGACTGGACGAATGCGACGTTCGACGCCGAGGTCAGCCCGATCACCTTGACGCCCCGCGCATGCAGGAGATGAGCGATACCGAAGGCAGTCTTGCTCGAAGCCGACGACAGCATCACACGCTTGGCGCCATAGTTGTCATGCTCTGCCAGAAAATCGTCGACCATGAACGACAGCATGAACAGCGGCCGCAGCAGCGCCTGATAGTCGCCCTGCTTGCCCGTGAACGCAGGATCGCCGCTGACGCGCGCATAGGCGTTATAGACCGGCGACACCCCCTGGCGGTGCGCGGCGGCGTCGCGCAGTCCGCGCTTGCTGACGTCGGCGGCCTCGATCACGAGATGGGTTGCCATCGGAAAATAGCCGAACAGGGTTTCACCCACGGCGACACTCGCATGTTTCGAGGCGATCACCTCGCCGAAGCCCCATACCGGAATGATGCCGAAGTTCTTTGGCGCCGGAAAAAGCTGCCAGTATTTGAGCTGATCGCCGACCACGGCGTAGGTGATGTTGTTGGCGGTGAACGCGAAGCGCTTGACCTTCACCAGCAGGGCTTCGTCCGGAAGCGTGGCGGCGTCGGGCAGTTGCGTCTCGATCACCTCGCATCGGGCGAGATCGTTGCGGACGACGATGAAGTCGGTGGATTGCATTGATTTTGATCCTTGCTGAAGGGCCTCGATACAAAAACGCGAAAACAACCCCATGCAAAGTAGAATTGCGGTATTCCATGACCGTTTTGCAACAGCCAATAGCGCTTCAAACGTTGTTCGTTTCAAACGGTGTTTGGATTACCCCGCCGCGCGCAGCTCGCCCGCCGCGTGCAGGTCACGCAGCTTACGCTTGAAGATCTTGCCGGTGGCTTCGCGCGGCAATGCGTCGAGGAACTGGATATCCTTCGGCACCTTGAAGTTGGCGAGCTTGCCGCGCAGAAAATCCTGCACGGTGCGGGACGATAGCGATGCGGTTGCTTCCGGCTCGATGCAGGCGAACAGCCGCTCGCCGAACTCGTCGTCGGGAATGCCGAACACCGCGCAGTCGCGCACGCCGTCCATGCCGATCAGCGCGTTCTCTATTTCGGCCGGATAGATATTGACGCCGCCCGAGATCACCATGTCGCGCTTGCGGTCGCACAGGAACAGATAGCCGTCGGCGTCGAGGTAGCCGACGTCACCGACGCTGACGAGGCCGTCGCGTCCGGCCTCGGCGCGCGCTTCCGCTTTGCCGTGATAGTCGAAATCCGAGGTCGCGACCTGACGCATGAAGATTTCGCCGGGCTCGCCGACGTCGCACAGCGTGCCATCGGGCCGGAAGATCTTGACGATGCCGCCTTCGATGGCGCGGCCGACCGTGCCGGGCTTGGCCAAGGCCTCTTGCGCCGAATGCCACACCGGAATGCCGGTTTCGGTGGAGCCGAAATATTCATGTACCACCGGCCCCCACCAGTCGATCATGGCGCGCTTGACCTGCGGCGGGCAGGGCGCCGCGCCATGGACGATGAAGCGCAACGACGACAAATCATAACGCCGCTTCACTTCGTCCGGCAGCCGCAACAGGCGGACGAACATCGTCGGCACCATGTGCATGTGGGTCACATGATGGCGCGCGATCAGTTGCAGCAAATCTTCAGGGTCGAAGCGCGGCTCCAGCACGATGGTGCAGCCCGAACGGAATGCCAGCATGCCGTAGGAATTCGGCGCCGAATGGTACATCGGGCCGTTCATCAGGATCACCTGGGCGTCATTGGCCTTGATGCCATAAGCAATGGTACCGACACGCGCCGAGGCCGCCTGCTGTTCCGGCTTCATCGGCTTGCGACGGACGCCCTTGGGCAGGCCGGTGGTGCCGGATGTATAAAACATCGGCGCGCCACCGATCGGAGCTTCCTGCCAGGATGCGTGGGTGTCGCGCCAGACATCCCAGTCGGTCATCCCGGCGGGGACTTGCGTCAGTGATGCATCGACGTTGAAAGCCGCGGCGATTTCCGGCGGCGTCGTCACGATCAGCAGCTTGAGATGGCCGGGCAGGCCGTCTCTGATCTGCGGCAGCAAATCAGCGTGGCAGACCAGAATCTCGGCGCCGCTGTCGGAAAGGATGTAGGCGACTTCTTCCGCCTTGAGATGCCAGTTGATCGGCACCACCGGACTGCCGAGGGCAGCTGCCGCGGCTGATACCTCGAACAACGCAAAATCGTTGCGCAGCATCATCGCCACCGGCGTGCCGCCGCCAAGGCCGAGTTCCTTGAATCCCGTCGCCGCCCGCGCGATGCGGGCGTGGATGTCGGGATAGCTGATCGTGCGGTCGCCGCTGATGATCGATGTCACGTTTCTCTCCCGCTCAGCGGTCGTCCAGAATCTCGCCGAACCCGACCCAGCTCTTGCCGTCGAAGCGCCGCAGCCGCAGTTGCTGGAACGGCAGGTAGTCTTCGGCATCGGTCGATACCGTGATCCCCGGCAGCAGCAGCGGCAGCGGAACCTCGTGCAGCGACGCCGCCTGCTTCATGATGTTGTCGCGGCTGAGGTCGTCCTTGCAGGCGATCAGCACCCTGGTCAGCAGGCTGGCATAGTGATAGCCGGCCGCATAGTTCGAATTGTTGAGGTCGGCGTTCGGCAGATACTGCTTCATGAAGGCCAAATAGGCTTTCACGCCCGGATCCTCGGCCCATTGCGCGTCCATCGTGTCCTTCTGGTTGCTGGACGAGATCAGGCCGACGGCGTTGTCGAGGCCGGCGGGTTCCAGGAACGAGATCGAGGACGCCGACGTCGGCACGTAGAACAGGTCGGGCTTCCAGTTGATCTCGGCCATGCCCTTGATCATCTGCGAGGTGAATTTGCCGAGCACGACGCCGAACATCACGTTGGCGCCGGAGGCCTTCAGCGTCGCGAGTTGCGAACTGATGGTCGGCGCGCTGGTCTCGTAGCTTGCCTCCGCGACGATCAGGCTGGAGGCCTTGTCGCCGAGCGTGCGCTTGAAGCCGGCGACATAGTCGCGGCCGAAATCGTCGTTCTGCGCCAGGATTGCGATCTTGGCGTCGGGCTTGGTCTGCAGAATATGCTTGGCGTAGACCACGCCTTCGGACTGGTAGGCGGCCATGCCCGGCATGGTCCACGGAAAGTTCTTCGGGTCGGCCCATTTGGTGGCGCCGCTCAGCACGAACAGTTGCGGCACCTTCTTGCTGTTGAGGTAACGATGCACGGCGCTGTTGGTCGCGGTCCCCAGCGAGCCGAACATGACGAGGACCTCATCCTGCTCGACCAGCTTGCGGGTCCGTTCGACGGTCTTTGGCGGCGAGTAGGCGTCGTCGAGGCTGATGAACCTGATCTTGTGGCCGTTGATGCCGCCTTCCGCATTGACCTTCTCAAAATAGGCCTCCTGCGCGCGCCCGATGATGCCGAAGCCCGACACCGGACCGCTGTAGGGCAGCGTCTGGCCGATGCGGATTTCGCCCTTGTCGTCGGCGCTGGCGGTCGCCCCCGCCAGCAAGACAAAGGCGAGCGTCATTGCATGCCGCGAAAGTCTCATGGTTTCCGTCCCTGTTGGTTCGCGTCCCGAAGCAGGCCGTGCGTGCGTTACGCGCGTGCCCGCTTGAGAAAGTCGCCGCTGGCGTCGGTGAATTCGGTCTTCATGCGTTCAACGAGTTCGGCGACCGGCGGCGCGTCGGCGATCTGGCCGATGCCCTGGCCGGAACCCCAGATGTCGCGCCACGCCTTGGACTTCATGTTGCCGCCGGAGCCGAAGTTCATCTTCGATTTGTCAGCGACCGGCAGGTTGTCCGGATCGAGGCCGGCGGCGGATATCGACGGGCCGAGATAATTGCCGTGCACGCCGGTGAACAGGTTGGAATAGACGATGTCGTGCGCGGCATGTTCGATCAGCGCGGACTTGTAGGCCTGATCGGCATTGGCTTCCGCGGTCGCGATGAAGCGGGTGCCGATATAGGCGAGGTCGGCGCCGAGCGCGAGCGCGGAGGCAATGCCATAGCCGTCGGAGATCGCGCCCGACAGCAGGATGGTGCCCTTGAACCACTGCTTGACCTCGCGCACCAGCGCGAACGGCGACAGCGTGCCGGCATGACCGCCGGCGCCAGCGCAGACCAGAATGAGCCCGTCAACGCCCTGTTCGGCCGCCTTGCGCGCGTGCTTGACGTTGATGACGTCGTGGAACACGACGCCGCCGTAGGAATGCGCGGCATCGACGATTTCCTTCGGCGGGCGCAGCGAGGTGATGATGACCGGGACCTTGTGCTTCACGCAGGTCTCCATGTCCTTCATCAGCCGGTCGTTGGAGGCGTGGCAGATCTGGTTGACGGCGTAGGGCGCGACCTTCTTTTCCGGGTGCAGCGCTTGGTATTCGCCGAGCTCGTTCTCGATCCGGGTCAGCCATTCGCCGAGCTTCTCGACCGGACGGGCGTTGAGGGCCGGGAACGAGCCGACGATGCCGGCCTTGCACTGGGCGATCACGAGCTCGGGGCCGGAGACGAGGAACAGCGGCGAGCCGACCACCGGCAGTTCGAGCTTGTTCACAAGCGAAGTGGGCAACGGCATTCGATCTCTCCCTGGCGCGGCTGTTATGTCGATTGATGCGATGCATTATAGCGCTGGACGGCGAGGCCATCCTGTTCAATATTGAACAGATATTTATCCAGTTATGAACATGGGTAGACGGGCCGCGCGATGGACTGGGACCTCTGCAAGACCTTCATCGCCGTCGCCGAGACCCGCAGCTTTGCGGCGGCGGCGCGCCAGCTCCGCTCCAGCCATCCGACCGTCGGCCGCAAGGTCGCCGAGCTGGAAAGCCAGCTCGGTATCCCCTTGTTCGCACGCTCCAACGACGGGTTATCGCTGACCTCGCAGGGCCGCAAGTTTCGCGAGCATGTCGAAGCGATGGCGGCCGCCGCGTTGCGCGCCGAGGCTGCGGTGTCAGCGACCGGCGCGCAGGCCCGCGGCGTGGTCAAGCTGTCGATCGGGTCGACCTTGGCCTCGCACTGGCTGATGCCGCGGCTCGGAGCGTTTTTGCGGGCGCACGAACATATCCAGATCGAGCTCATTACCCATCCGTTTCCGGCCAGCGTGCGCCGCCGCGAGGCTGACGTCGTGCTGCGTCCGGTTGACAGCGGCGAGGAAAACCTGATCGGCCGCCGGATCGGCCGCCTCGGCAACGGTTTCTATGCCTCGCGCGACTATGCCGCGCGGCGGCCGCTGCCGGAACGGCGCGAGGAGTGGAAGGGTCACAGCGTGATCGGCTTTGCCGATCGTACTTCGAACGAGCGCTTGGCACGCTGGAGCGATCTCATCACCCGGCAGGGCACCGTGGTGCTGCGCTGTTCCTCGCAGGGCGACATGCTGGCGGCGGCGCGCGCCGGTCTCGGCATCTCGGCGTTGTCGTGTCTGGTCGCCGCTGCCGACCCGTCGCTGGTGCGGGTCGCGCCGCAAAAGCTCGTCAGCGTGGCCGACCTGTTTCTGCTCGCGCATCCGGACCTGGTCGATCTCCCCGCGGTGCGCGCGGTGATCGACTTCGTCACCGCTTGCGCGCGCGAGGACCGGGTGAGGTTGCGGGGCTGACCCTGGCGGAGCTGGAACAAGCGCCTAGTTGATATCTTTCAGAATTTTCGACAGCTTCTCCACCCGACAGGCGAGTCGATCGTCGACTGCCGCAGGGCCCATACTGCCTGTCGCCGCCACTTGCTTGCTGCAAACGTCGAAGACTTTCTTGTCGATCGAGGCGTTGAGCTTTTCAATATTCTTGCCCATGCACTGCCGCACCGCCGTCATCGGCGAAAGCGTCGAGCAGTCGGTGGGATCGGCGGCGAGCGCCGGCATCGTGACGGAAAAGGCAGCGAGCAGTGTGGATGCAAAGATAATCTTCATTGCCAAATTCCTGGGTTCTATTGTTTGAAGCTATGCTTGTTCGACGCGCGGGTGCTTTAAAAGCGGACCGGCGACGTGATGGTGGCAGCTGGGTCTTTCAGTTTCACGTCAATCGGCGATGGTTCCTGCGATGGCGCGCCTTCCTCTGCGATCCGGAAGCCGTGATAGAGTCCGAGGCTACGGACCACGAATGAGAGCTTCAGCTTTGCCCCTTGGGGAACGGCGGATATCTCGAAACGCCCGCCGTCATCTTCGATGATGCATGTTGCTACTGCTTTTACGTCATTCCAGTCGCAAAAGGCAGTTTCACGGATGTATTTTCCGGTCTTCGGCGACTTGATGATGGTGCTCAGGAAGAAATCCGAAACGCTGCTGCCATCGGGCATCTGCCGCTTCGGCTTGAATGTCGGATCGAAAATGATCTTCTCAATGGCCTGACCCTTTCTCGGATCCTCGAAAGCGAGACCAATCCGGCCCTGGCGGTAATTCGGTGGGGCAAACTCCAGCCCGGAAAGTTGGGCCGGCGTCCATGTGGTGGAGGCAGATATCCTGTTCTTGGCCTGGGCTTCCGCCGCACCGAATATCAGGACACAGCCGATCGAGAAAATGGCTTTCCAAAACATCGCAATCTCCACTTTTGAAAAAAGCAGGATGGCACCGGACAGGAAGCCAGTCAATTAAAGGTAGAAAATGTCGGAAAGGTTCGTACGGGTAGTGTTGCTCAAGCGGCAGGTTTCTTGCCGGCAATCACGCCCTCGCGGTTCTTCAGCACGTGGTAGTAGCTCCACCACAGATGCGCCGCCGCGCCGCGCAGCGGACGCCACGGCTCCGCCAGCGGCGCCATCTGTTTGGCGTTCGGCCGTGCCGCCAGGCCAAGCCCGACCTTGACTGCTTCCTGCACCGCGATGTCGCCGGCCGGCCAGGCGTCGGCATGGCGCAGGCAGAACAGCAGATAGACGTCGGCGGTCCACGGGCCGATGCCATGCAACGCGGTGAGCGTGTTGTGCGCGGCATCGGCGTCCTCTTCCGCCAGCACGTCGAGGTTCAACCGTTCGGCGTCGAGCTCGCGCGCGATGTTTTTCAGCGTCTTGATCTTGGCGCCCGAGAGACCAAGGCGACCGAGCCGATCGGTGCGGGCCTTGCGGATCGCGGAATGGTCGAACGGATCGAACGCCGCCGACAGCCGGCCCCAGATCGCCGCGGCACTCGCGGTCGAGACCTGCTGGCCGCACACGATATGCGCCAGACCCGCAAAGCCGGGCTCGCGCTGCCGCAGCGCCGGCATCCCCGTGATGTCGAGGATCGGCTTCAGCCGCGTATCCTGCCTGACCAGCGCGCGGATCGCGTCTTCGAGATCGTCCTGGGTGTGGAGGTGGATGGTCATTGTGTCCTTGCGATCGTCATGCGCGAGGCATCGCCGTTCGGAAGACGGCGTCGCTTCCGCTTGCCTTTGCCCGCGCATCCATCTCCTATCGTAACAGAGTCCCGGTTCGTGCGAATGTTGCCAGATGCCGCCACCTGTTTTTCGATTCGCGCCGAGCCCGAACGGCTATCTCCATCTCGGCCACGCCCGTTCCGCACTGCTGAACTTCGATCTGGCGCGCGCGGCCGGCGGACGATTCCTGCTGCGGATCGAGGATATCGACATCACGCGCTGCCGTCCGGAATTCGAGGCCGCGATCTATGAAGACCTCGGATGGCTCGGCCTCGTCTGGGAAACGCCGGTCCGCCGGCAATCGCTGCATTTTGCCGGGTATCGCGAGGCGATCGAAAGACTGTCGGCGCGCGGCTTGATCTATCCGAGTTTCGAGAGCCGAACGGAAATCGCCCGACTGGTGGCGGAGAAGGAAGCCGATGCGCCGTGGCCGTGCGACCCGGATGGCGCGCCGCTCTATCCGGGGACGGCAAAATCGCTGACAGCCGAACAGCGCCGGCGCGGAATCGAATCCGGCATGCCGTATGCGCTGCGACTCGACATGGCCGCGGCCTGCGCCGAGGCCGGGGATCTCGGCTGGACCGAGCTTGGCGAAGGACCCCGCGGTGAATGCGGCATGGTTGCCGCCCGGCCGGAGGACTGGGGCGACGTCATTCTGGCGCGCAAGGAGACGCCGACCAGCTATCATCTGTCCGTGGTGGTCGACGACGCGCTGCAGGGCGTCACCGAGGTGGTGCGGGGCCGCGACCTGTTCTGGTCGACCAGCGTGCACCGGCTGCTGCAATTGCTGCTGGGATTGCCGCAGCCGGTCTATCGTCATCATCGGCTGATGACGGATGCGTCAGGACACAAGCTCTCCAAATCGACCGGGGCTATGGCCTTGCGCGAATTGCGCGCCGCGGGGGCAACCGCGGCGGACATCCGGGAACAGGTGCACCTGCCGTAGTTTTCCGGCTGCGTACAACTCAATCCCGCCCGTGACTCGCGCCGCCGTGGCATGCCATGCTGGCGCCGCGAGACAGGGGACCATGGCGGCAAAACCACGCTCACGGCGATCGACGGGGCTGAGCAAGAAACGGCTCACCAAGAAACGGCCCCCCAAAAAGCCGGCGGCGAAGAAGCGTGCCAAAAAGCTGCTTGCCAAAAATTCGACTGCCAAAAAACGATCGACCAAGCCGCGGCGCAAGCCTATGGCCGCGTCGGGACGGGGCATGGTCGAGGCGGCGCTGGCAGCCTTCGCCCACGAGGTCCGCACCCCGCTGACCGGCATTCTGGCCATCAGCAACCTGCTCTCCACCTCCGACCTCGGCGAGCGCGAACGGCGCTGGGCCGATACCATCAAGGCCGGCGCCGAACATCTGGCGAGTCTCGCGACGCTGTTTGTCGATGCGGCCCGCAGCCGGAGCGGCAACGCCGGCATGCGTCAGGACCTGTTCGACCTGCGCGCGCTGGCGCGCAGTGCCGGCGATTCGCTGTCGGGACGGGCCGCGGCCAAGGGCCTGAAATGGTCCGTCGACATTTCCGAAAAACTGCCGGCGTTCGTGGTCGGCGATCCCATCCGGCTGCGGGCGGCGCTGGAAAACCTGATCGACAACGCCGCGAAGTTCACCGAGCAGGGTGAAATCACGTTGACCGCAGCGCCGCTGCCTGCAGCCAGGGGCAAGGTCGGCGTCGCCTTTGTGGTATCGGACAGCGGCATCGGTCTGACGCTCAACGAGGTCAAGCGGCTGTTCCGGCCGTTCTCGCAGGCCAATGTCAGCATTTCCTCGCGTTTCGGCGGCGCCGGCCTCGGGCTCGCCTCGGTCAAGCAGATTGCCCGCGCCATGGGCGGTGACGTCATGGTCGCGGCGCGACGTGGCGGCGGCACTACCTTTACGCTGGCGGTGACGCTGATGCGGGCCCGGCCACCGAAGGCCGGCGGGGCCGCAGGCGAAATTCCGGCCGGCGCACAGCGGGCGTTGAAATTGCTCAGCGTCGAGGACAATCCGTTCGGTCGCGTCGTGCTCAACGCCATCCTGACCGAACTCGGCCATCAGGCCGAATTCATCGGCCGCGGTGAAGCCGCCCCGGAGCGGATCGCACAAGGTGCGTTCGACGCCGTGCTGATGGATATGGTGCTGCCCGGCATCGACGGCATCGAGGCGATCCGGCGGATTCGCGCGCTGCCGCCGCCCCAGGGGCGGATCGCCGTGATCGGCGTGTCCGGTCGCGGCGACGACGAGGCGGCGTCGCGCGCCGCCGGCGCCGACGCCTTCCTGGTCAAGCCTGTGTCTCCACGTGCGCTAGCGACTGCGCTGCTTGAAGCGACACGCCGTGCGGCAGCCGCGACTTGATGATCGACGCATTGAGTTCGCCGCCATAGACGAAGATCGCGGCGATGA
>Ga0209023_10007508_pt1 | contig 11159 bp, 9 predicted proteins | sample LakOneMetagenome_FD_187468 | JGI IMG/M metagenome (GOLD analysis project Ga0209023, IMG submission 187468) | Freshwater and sediment microbial communities from Lake Erie, Canada (SPAdes) (version 2) | ecosystem: Environmental > Aquatic > Freshwater > Lentic | place: Lake Erie, Canada | collected...
CCCCGACGCGGTCGTGGTGCCCGCCGGCTCGTGCGCCACGATGATCAAGGTCTTCTGGCCGGAGCTGTTCGACGTCGCCGGCGACCACGCCCGCGCTGCTCAGGCGGCGGCACTCGGCGAGAAGGTGCACGAGTTCTCGGCCTTCGTCGCCGCGCACGAGGACGAACTCCCCGCCCTCGCTCCGCTCGGCGAGACCGTCGCCTACCACCACTCCTGCCACATGCTCCGCGAGCTCCGCATCGAGGACGAACCCGAATCGCTCGTCGCGGCGACCGGTTGCCGGGCGGTCGAGTGGCCCGAGGCGCAGCGCTGCTGCGGGTTCGGCGGCCTCTTCTCGATGAAGCTCCCCGAGACCAGTGTGGCCATGGCCGACGACAAGCTCGAGGGGCTCGAACGAGCCGGGGTCACCGAGCTCGTCGGCAGCGACAGCTCGTGCCTGATGCACCTGCGCACCCGCGCCGAACACGAGCATCGCCCGATACACGTCCGTCACCTCGCGGAGCTCCTGGCCGAGTCGATCGAGCGGGCGGGCGGAGGCGCGTCATGACCGGCTTCACGATCGCCGGGACGACCCTGCGGGCCCGTACCGCCGAAGCTGCGGCCGACGATCGCCTGCGCGGCTCACTCGCCAAGGCGGTGAACCGCTTCGCCGTCGGGCGGGTCGACACCCTCGCCACGCTGGAGGACCCGGCGGAGCTCCGCGCCGCGGCCCGGCGGGTCCGCCACGACGTGCTGGCCGACCTCCCTCGCATCATCGAGCGGTTCGCCGACACGGCCGCAGCACTCGGGGTGCACGTGCACTGGGCCCTCGACGCCGACGAGGCCAACGCCTGCATCGCCGCGATCATCCACGAGTGCGGCGCCCGCACGATCGTGAAGGGCAAGAGCATGGCGACCGAGGAGACCGGCCTGAACGCCGTGCTCGAGGCCGCCGGCGCCGAGGTGGTCGAGACCGACCTCGGCGAATGGATCATCCAGCTCGCCGGGCAGACACCGAGCCACATCATCGCCCCGGCCGTCCACCTCGACCGCAACCAGATCCGCGACATCCTCCAACCCGAGGCCGCAGCCGGCGAGATCCTCGACAACGATCCAGAGCACCTCGCCGCCTTCGCCCGCCGCATGCTCCGCGAGCGGTTCGTGCAGGCCGACCTCGGCATCACCGGGTGCAACTTCGCCGTCGCCGAGTCGGGCTCGATCGTGCTCGTCGAGAACGAGGGCAACGGCCGGATGTCGTCGACCCTGCCTCGAGTCCACGTCGCGGTGATGGGTGTCGAGCGCATCGTCGAGACCTGGGACCAACTCGACCTGATGATCAACCTGCTCGGCCGGTCGGGCACCGGTCAGCACCTCACGACCTACACGAACGTCATCACCGGCCCTCGCCGTCCCGGGGAGATCGACGGGCCGGAGGCCGTGCACATCGTCATCCTCGACAACGGCCGGAGCGAACTGCTCGGCACCGAGTTCGAAGAAGCGCTCGACTGCATCCGGTGCGGCGCCTGCCTCAACGTCTGCCCGGTCTACCGCCAGGTCGGCGGCCATGCCTACGGCTGGGTCTACTCGGGACCGATCGGCGCCGTGCTCACCCCGCTGCTCGGGCACGCCCACCCGGAGGCGGCCGAGGTGCCGAACGCCTCGACGTTGTGCGGCGCCTGCATGGACGCCTGCCCCGTCGAGATCCCCTTGCAGGACCTGCTGCTGGCGTTGCGCCGCCGCAAGGCCGGCCAGGCCGAGACGCTCGAGAAGGGCGCCTGGCGGGCGTGGTCGCACGCGTGGGCCCGGCCGGTCACCTACCGGGCGTCGCTGAAGGCCGCCGCGCTCGGCCGACCGCTGACGCGCCTCGCCGGCTCGCTACCCGGCCTGAGCGCCTGGGGCGAAGGACGAACGATGCCTGTCCCCGCAGCCCGATCGTTCAGCGAGCGCTGGAAGGCGGGCGAGGTATGAGCCCGGAGCAGTCCGAGGGTCGGGCGCGGGTCCCGGGCACCGATCGTGCCTCGTTCGTCGCCCGGCTCCGTGGGCGCGCCGGGGAGCCGGCGCCCGAGAACGCCGTGCACCGGCTGCGCGGGCCGCTCGACGCCGTCCCCCTCGTCCGTTCCTCGATGCTCGACGAGACCGATCTGGTCGGCTCGTTCGTGCGAAACGCCACCTCGGTCGGCGCCCGGGTCCACGTCGCCACCGGCGCCGGCGACCTGCCGGCCATCGTGGCCGACGTGGTCGAGCACCACGGCATCCGGCGGGCGGTCGCCTCGAAACAGCGCGACGCGTGGGCCTTCGTGGAGCTGCTCGGCGCGAACGGGGTCGAGGTGGCCCCGTTCGACCCCGCGTCGTCGGCCGCCGCCGACCTCGGGGTCACCGTGGCGAGTGCCGCCATCGCCACGACGGGAACGATCGTCCAGCGCAGCGACGACGTGGGGGGCCGCACCGCGAGCCTGCTCCCCCGTGTTCACCTCGCCGTCGTCCCGGCCAGCTGCGTCGTCGGCACGTCGGCCGACGTGCTCCGCCGGCTCCCCGAGACCGGTCTGCCGTCGAACCTGGTGCTCGTGACCGGGCCTTCCAAGTCGGGCGACATCGAGCAGATCATCGTGATCGGCGTCCACGGTCCGGTGGCCCTCGAGCTCTGTGTCGTTCTCGACATCTGATCGAAACACGGCATCCACCACCGGTTCACAGAGGAGCGCTAGGAAAGGGCTCATCGTCTCTCACGAGGTAATCGGGGGTCCCGTGGACGTGCCAGGAACCGGCTCGAACATCGAGTCGTCGGTCCGTACGGTTGGTGCCGAGGCGGGAGGAGGTCGCCCGGGAGAGGTTCCGAGAGAACGCCAGCAGGTCTACGTGCTCGACACGTCGGTGCTGCTCGCCGACCCGCGTGCGCTCACCCGCTTCGCCGAGCACGAGGTGGTGCTGCCGCTGGTGGTCATCACCGAGCTGGAGGCGAAACGAAACCATCCCGAGCTCGGCTGGACCGCCCGCGAGGCGCTCCGGGCGATCGAACTGTTGCGCACGGCGCACGGCTCGCTCACCGCGCCGCTCCCGGTGAACGACGATGGCGGCACCTTCCGGGTCGAGATCAACCACCAGGACCTGGCCGGGCTCCCGCACGCCCTGCGGGGCGAGGCGAACGACCACCGCATCCTCGCCGTCGCCAAGGCCCTGGCCAACGAGGGCGCCGACGTCACCATCGTCAGCAAGGACCTGCCGCTCCGGTTGAAGGCCGCGGTCGTCGGGCTCGACGCCGACGAGTACCGGAACGAGCTCGCCGTCGACTCGGGCTGGAGCGGGTTCGTCGAGCTCGACGTCTCGCGAGAGATCATCGACGAGCTGTTCGAGGAGCGGGCGACCGACCTCGCGGAGGGCCGCTCACTGCCCTGCCACACCGGCGTGGCACTCCACGCGGGCTCACAGTCGGCGCTCGCCCGGGTCCTGCCGGACAAGCGGCTGCACCTCGTCCGCACCGACCGTGAGCTGTTCGGCGTCCGGGGCCGGTCGGCCGAGCAGCGTCTCGCCATCGACATCCTGGCCGATCCCGAGATCGGCATCGTCAGCCTCGGCGGGAGCGCCGGTACGGGAAAGAGCGTCCTCGCGGTGGCGGCCGGGCTGGAGGCGGTGCTCGAGCAGCGGACGCACAAGCGGATCACCGTGTTCCGCCCGCTGTTCGCGGTGGGTGGCCAGGATCTCGGCTTCCTGCCCGGCTCGGAGCAGGAGAAGATGGCACCGTGGACCGCGGCGGTCACCGATGCCCTCGAGTCGATCGTCGGCCCGGAGGTGATCGAGGAGGTCGTGGCACGCAAGCTGCTCGAGGTCCTCCCGCTCACCTACATCCGCGGTCGGTCGCTGACCGACGCCTTCGTCGTGATCGACGAGGCCCAGAACCTCGAACGCCCGGTGCTGCTCACCGCGTTGTCCCGCATGGGCCGCAACAGCCGGGTCGTCCTCACCCACGACATCGCCCAGCGCGACAACCTCCGGGTTGGCCGGCACGACGGCGTGGTCTCGGTGATCGAGACGTTGAAGGGCCATCCCCTCTTCGCCCACATCACGCTCACCCGCTCGGAGCGCTCCCCGATCGCCGCCCTCGTCACCAGCGTCCTCGACACCTGACCTCCCCGACCCACCCCCCGGCTTCTGATCACCTTTTCCGGGCGGGTGGGGGTCGGGGAACTTCCCAGGAATTCGCGCGGAAGCGGCTGCCGGTGACGGGGTGCTGGCGCACCCCTGGAGGGCATGCTCCAGCACACCGAGGCCCTCCATCTGCTCGGTCGCCAGCACTGGGTGGCGACCCGTACCCAACTCATCGACTCCGGCGTCAGCGAACGAGCGCTGACCCGCGCGATCCGCTCCGGCAGCCTCGATCGGGTCGCCCGGCGAGTCGTCCGGCTCGCCGGCGCGCCCGACACCTTCGAGTCGCGCGCCATGCAGTTGCTCCTCTCGTGCGGCGAGGATTCGTACCTCTCGGGGGCGACCGCGGCGAGCCTGTGGGGCGTGCGCGGCGCGCAACGCGAACCCGTCGAGATCACCATCGCCCATGCCCGCAAACTCGTCGTGCCGGCTTGGGCCCGGCTCGTACGGTCGAGTTGGCTCGACCCGGAGCTCCACCGCTACGAGCGTCCCGACGGGCTGGTCGTCTCGACGCCCGTCCGCACGTTGATGCGCCTGGCCGAGCTGTTCGGTGACACCCCGCTCGGCACGATGCGGTTCGAGAAGGCAGCAGAGGACCTCTGGCTGAAGGGATTCGTGACGCCGTCGGATGCTCGCGCCTTCCTCGCCGCCAACCGGCGGAGCGGCCGCGGTGGCGTGGCCGTGTTCGACGCATGGCTCGAGCGGACCGCGGCGCGCGACCAGGCGTCGCAGAGCCACCTCGAAGTGGCGTTCGCCGCCGCGCTGCGGGCGAGGGGACTTCCCGATCCTGAGCGGCAGTATCCCTTGCGGGTCCGGGGCGGCGTGGTGTTCCACCTCGATCTCGCGTATCCGCCGGCCCGCCTGGCGATCGAGCCCGGCGCCACCTGGTGGCACGGCGGCACGTCCGCCCAACGGCGTGACCAGGCCCGTGACCGGCGCTGCGCCGAGGTGGGCTGGCAGGTGATGCGGTTCGACGAGGTCGAGCTACGCGACCTCGACGCCTGCGCTCGCCAGTGCGCCACGGTCCACGCCAACCGTCTTCTCGGGAAGGTTTCCGATCCCCATTCGCCCGGGAAGGGTGATCAGAGTCGGTGATGGGGTTGCCAAGGAGGGATTTAGTGCTAAATTCAGTCCTGCCGGTGACCGGGTGTGCCAGCCGGCAAACCGGAGGAGAAATGTCCATCTACGAGGTGTCATCGGAGCTCTCCACCTTGGAGGTCGTGTTCCCCGACCTCGAAGCCGAAGGTTGGCGGCGAGAGGCGAACTGCCACGGCCGCACGTTCTTGTTCTTCGCGCCGAAAGCCGAGCGCCCCCAGGCGCGAGCCCGCCGAGAGGCGAAGGCCGCCCGGCTCTGCTCGGGGTGCCCGGTTCGTGAGGACTGCCGTTCGTTCGCTCGCAGCAACCACGAGTACGGGTTCTGGGGTGGCGAGTCCGAGGAGGAGCGCCACCGCGCCGGGTACACGATCTCGGCACCCATCGGCGTGCGGTCCCGCACCTACGCTCAGGGCGCATGACCCCAGGACAGACCGTCGACGCGTTCATCGCCGCCATCGAACGCAAGGATCTCGAGGCCGCCCTCGAGTTCGTCACCCCCGACATCGAGTACGACAACGTTCCGATGGGGAAGAACCACGGGCTCGACGGCATCCGGAGCGTTCTGGCGCCGTTCGTCAGCGGGTGCAGCGCGATCGAGTGGGTCATCCACCGCCAGGTCGAACAGGGCGACATCGTGATGAACGAGCGCACCGACCGATTCCAGCTCGGCGAACGCTGGATCGATCTGCCGGTGGCCGGGCTGTTCGAGCTGCGTGACGGCAGGATCTGCCTGTGGCGCGACTACTTCGACGCCACGACGTTCACCAACGCCCTCGCCGGCTGACGACGGTCGACGGCCGCGTCGGCCGTCGGTAGCGGAACCGACCCCTTCGCCGTGGTAGTCCTTCGGTGTCCACATGGCACTTTGGGGGTGAGGTGGAGCTACCACTCGGCGGTCGCCGAATCGTCGATCTGACGCTGGGCATCTCGGGCGCGTATTGCGCCAAGTTGCTCAGCGGCGCGGGCGCCGAGGTCGTCAAGGTCGAGCCGCACGGCGGTGACCCCCTGCGCCGATGGTCGTGCGCCGACACGGTCGCCGCCGGCGACGACGGCGCGCTGTTCCAGTCGCTCCACCACGGGCACCGGGCGGTCGTCACCGACGACGGAACGGCCGACGACGAGCTGCTGGCCGGCGCCGACGTGTTGCTCACCGACCGGTTCGACGCCGCGGCCGTCTCGGCGCGCCACCCGCACCTCGTCGTCACCGCGATCACGCCCTGGGGCCTGGAGGGTCCGTACCGCGACCGTCCGGCGACCGAACTCGTCATCCAGGCCGAGAGCGGCTGCCTCGCCGCCCATGGCCGCGCCGACCGGCCGCCGTTCCAGTGCGGCGGCCAGATCACCGAGTGGGTCACCGGCGTCTACGCCGCAGTCGCCACCGCGGCGGCGCTCCGCTCCCCCGGTGGGCGGCTCGTCGACGTCTCGTGGCTCGACATCGCCAACCTGACGGGTACGAACTTCGGCGACCTCTTCGACTCGCTCCGCGGCCGCCCGCTCCTCGACACGGTCGCCCGGTCGATGGAGACCCCGTCGATCGAGCCGACCCTCGACGGCTACGTCGGGTTCAACACCAACACCCGTCAGCAGTTCGAGGACTTCACGATCCTCATCGACCGCCTCGATCTGCTCGACGACCCGCAGTGGCCCCTGCTCGGCACACGGGTCACCCGCTGGGACGAGTGGAACGCCATCGTCCACGAGTGGACGACGAAGCACACGACGGCCGAGATCGTCGAGCGGGCCGCCGCCCTGCGCATCCCGTGTGCCCCGGTCGCCGACGCCCCGGAGCTCATCGCGATCGACCATGTCGTGGAGCGCGGCGTGTTCGTCGACGACCCGACCGGTTCGTTCCGCGTGCCCCGCCGGCCGTGGACGATCGACGGTGAACCGGCACCACCACCGGCACCGGCGCCGAGGCTCGGTGAGCACACCGGGCAGATCGCACCTCGGCCGGCGCCGGCGTCGCCGCCGGCGCCGGCGAGCGGCCTACCGCTCGAGGGCATCCGGGTCGTCGATCTCACCGCCTGGTGGGCGGGGCCGTCGGCGGCCGGGATGCTCGCCGCGCTCGGGGCCGACGTCGTCCACGTCGAGTCGACCAAGCGGCCGGACGGGATGCGCATGGCGGGCGGGATGTTCTTCCACCTGCCGAACTGGTGGGAGCGCAGTGGGTTCTTCCTCCAGGCGAACACGAACAAGCGCGACCTCACGCTCGACCTCTCCACGCCGCGAGGGCAGGAGCTCGCGCTCGAGCTGATCCAGGGCGCCGACGTCGTGATCGAGAACTTCACCCCGCGGGTGCTCGCGAGCTTCGGACTCGGCTGGGACGTCATCCACGCCGCGTCGCCCAGCACGATCCTGGTGCGCATGCCGGCGTTCGGGCTCACGGGCCCGTGGCGTGACCGACCCGGCTTCGCCCAGACGATGGAGCAGGTGACCGGATTGGCCTGGCTCACCGGCCATGTCGACGATCAGCCCCGGATCCAGCGCGGCCCGTGCGACCCCAACGGCGGGATGCACGCCACCTTCGCGACCCTCATGGCGCTCGCCCACCGCGACCGAACCGGCACCGGTTGCTTCGTCGAGGCGCCGATGTTCGAGGCCGCGCTGAACGTGGCCGCCGAACTGACGATCGAATACACCGCGTACGGCACCCGACTGACCCGCGAGGGCAACCGCAGCCCGCACGCCGCGCCCCAGAACGTCTACGCCTCGGCCGAATCCGAGCGCTGGCTGGCGGTCTCGATCGCCACCGACGCCCAATGGCAGGGCCTGTGCCGGACCGTCGGTCGGACCGACTGGGCCGCCGACCCGCGGTTCAGCACCCATCGGGGCCGCCGCACACACCAGGACGAACTCGACGACGCCATCGCCGCGTGGGCGGCCGAGCGGACGGTCGGCGACGCCGTCGCCGCGCTCGTCGCCGAGGGCGTCCCCGCCGGCGACACGGTCGACCCGCGGCGGGCGTCGGAGCAGCCCCAGCTGGCCGCCCGCCGGTTCTTCGAGTCGGTGGAGCACCCGGTCATCGGACCGCACCTGACGCCCGGTCTGCCCTTCCGGTACTCGGGCGTCGACCACTGGATCCGGCGCCACGCCCCGGTCCTCGGCGAACACAACGACGAGATCCTCGCCGCGCTCGGCGTGGACGACGCCGAACGAGCACTGCTGACCGAACGAGGCGTCATCGGCACTCGACCGGTCGGCCTCTGATCCGGCCACGACGCTCGATCCGCCCCACCGCTCACCACCGCACCGCTCACCACCGCACCGCACACCGCCGCACCCGCATCGCCGCACCGCACCGCACCGCACCCAGGGGGTCCACCGAAATGACGCTCACCGATCTGTTCGACCGCCACGCGGTGATCGACGTCGACACCCATCTCACCGAGCCCCCCGACGCCTGGACGGCCCGGGTCCCCACAGCGCTGCACGACCTGGTGCCGCACATCGAGCTGATCGACGGCAAGGACACGTGGATGGCCGGCGGCGAGCGGCTCGGCGCTCCCGGCTACTACTCGATGGCGGGCTGGGACGGCGTGATGCCGCTCTCGATCCCGCCGACGTTCGCCGACATCCCGCGCGAGATGTACGACCCTTCGGCCCGGGTCGAGTTCCTCGATCGTGAGGGCATCCGGGCCCAGGTGCTGTACCCGAACGTCGGCGGGTTCGGGAACGGCTACTTCCTCCGACTCGGCGACCGGGAGCTCGTGGCCACGTGTGTCCGCGCGTTCAACGACTTCCTCACCGACTGGACGTCGGTCGCGCCCGACCGGCTGCTCGCCGTCACCGCCCTGCCGTTCTGGGACGTCGACTTCGCGATCTCCGAGGTCCAGCGCTGCGTCGCCAACGGTCATCGGGCCGTCAACTTCTGCAACCAGCCGCAGGACTACGGCGAGCCGCCGCTCGCCCACTCGCACTGGGACCCGCTGTGGGCCGCCATCCGCGAGGCGGAGGTGCCGGTGAGCTTCCACGTGGGGGGCGGCTCGATGGGCACCCAGTTCGTCGACAACTCCGGCATGGGCTGGATGACGAACTTCGCCAAGGTGTCGTCGCTGATCTTCATGGACAACATGCGGTGCATCGCCGATCTGATCTTCGGCGGCGTGTGCCACCGATTCCCGGAGGTGAAGTTCGTCTCCGTCGAGTCGGGTGTCGGCTGGCTGCCCGGAGCGCTCGAGACGTTCGACTGGCAGTGGCAGAACGGCGGCGTGCGCGACGAGCACCCCGAGTACGACCTCCTGCCGAGCGAGTACTTCCGGCGCCAGATCTCCGGCTGCTTCTGGTTCGAGCAGGCATCGGCGCTCGAGGCGATCCGGGTGCTGCCCGACAACATCTTGTTCGAGAGCGACTTCCCGCACCCGACGTGCCAGCACCCCGGGCCGCGCACGCCGGCGCAACGCCCACGCGACTACGCGTCGCAGCTCCTCGCCGGCCAGCCCGACGACGTCGTCGCCAAGATCCTCCACGGCAACGCCGCAGCCCTGTACGGCGTGTCATGAGCGGTCCCAACGCCTCCGACGCGGCCGGGCTGCCCACTGCGGCCGAGCATCCGGCCCACGCGCCCGATCTCGGCAGCCCGCACGTCCACGCCCGGCTCGAGCCCGGCGTGCTGCACCTCCGGATCGACCGGCCCGAGCGCCGCAACTCGTTCACCCAGGACATGTACCGGGCGATCAAGCGGGCGGCGATCTGGGCCGACCGCGAGGCGTCGATCGACGCGGTGTGCCTCACCGGCACCGACGAATGGTTCGGCGCCGGCGGGGACCTCGCCCGGCGCACCACCGCCGACGACCTCGACAGCGAGTGGGACGGCACCGACCACTTCCCGTTCCGGCACATCGAGCGCTGCCGCAAGATCTGGGTGGCGCGCATCAACGGCCTGTGCCACGCCGGCGGGCTCGACATCGCCCTGCACTGCGACGTCACGATCGCTTCCGACCGTGCCCGCTTCCGCGTCCCCGAGCTCCTGCGGGGCCTTCCCGATCCGTTCATGGGCGCCCGGCTCACCGCCGCCGTCGGGCTCGCCCGGGCACGGTTCATGATCTTCACCGCCGAGGAGTGGACCGCGGCCGAGGCCATGGCCGCCGGCCTGGTGGGCGACGTCGTGCACCACGATCAGCTCGATGAGCGGGTCGCCTGGGCACTCGACCGGATCCGCCGCACCGGGCCCAATGCCCGGGCGGTGATGAAGCGCGACCTCAACCGGCTCCTGCCGACCCACGATCTCTCGTTGTTCTCGCAGGTGGGAACGGCCGAGATGATGGAGGGCATGAACAGCTTCGTCGAGAAGCGCGATCCGGTCTGGCGGCACGAGGGCTGAACGGCGGCGTCAGTGTTGGCGATGGATCGACGCAGCCCGCCGCACCGATCCATCGCCAACTCGACCATTCTGACCGGTCCGATCACCCGGTTGGTGTACCGACGATCGCGACCTGGCGGTGCAGCTCGGTCGGCGACGGCGGCCCGGCCAACGCGGTGATCACGACCTGGCCGTCGACGGCCTGGACCCGCACCGGGCTCAGGCCGTCCTCACCGGGGGCCAGGTCGGCCAACGGTTCGACGCTCCACGTGGCGAAGTCCGACGTGTGGGCGACCACCGCCTGCCCCGCCGGCCCCGCGAATCCGATGGCGGTGATCCCCGAGGCATCGACAGCGAGCCCGGCCGATCCCCACGAACCGGGTTCGACCCCGGCCGTACCGGTCGACTCGGCGATCGCGGTCGCCAGTCCGAGGTCCCTCCACGAGCCACCGCCGTCGTCGCTGACGAGCATCAGCTCGCCGGCGGGCCCGTAGGCATCGACGACGAGCCGGCCACCGGCCACGAAGGCAGAGTTCATGCCTGTGACCCCCGAGAGCAGGTGCTCGGTCCAGATCGCACCGTCGGTGCTGGTCGCCATCCACCCGCTCGACGACTCGTAGTTCGCCGAGCTGTCGATGCCGAAGAC
>Ga0209023_10007509_pt1 | contig 11158 bp, 7 predicted proteins | sample LakOneMetagenome_FD_187468 | JGI IMG/M metagenome (GOLD analysis project Ga0209023, IMG submission 187468) | Freshwater and sediment microbial communities from Lake Erie, Canada (SPAdes) (version 2) | ecosystem: Environmental > Aquatic > Freshwater > Lentic | place: Lake Erie, Canada | collected...
GGCTTTAATATGTCGTTGAAAATACCTGTGGTGCTGATTGGGTTGTTTTACAAGATGTGAGTCGTACAGGCTTTATCGACTATATCGCTTTCAAGCTTGATGCATAAGGAGAATAGCAAATGGCGTATTACAGTGGTCAGGCATCGAATTATCAAGATTTACAAAGTGCTTTAGTCAATGCTTGTGTAGAACAAGGTTGGGCTTGGCTGAATGGTGTTCTGAGTAAGGGAAATGCATTTGTACGTCCTTTTATACAAAATACACCAGCCGCACCTGGACTATGTATTCAAGGTGGTACAGGTCAAAATGGTTCTTCGTTAATCAATGGCTCAGTTACAACACCACGTCTAGGACGACATACAGCTGGTTATGAGGGCGTGGATGTAGTTTTTCCATGTACCTTCAATATTCATATCAACACAAATCCAGAAGAAGTTTACTTGATTGTTAACTTTAATATTGATCAGTTTTATTACTTAGCGTTCGGACTTTCAAATATAAACTTACCAGGAACAGGGCTTTGGCTTGGCGCAACAGCTTGTGGTGCATTTTTATCCAATTATGGGTGGGCAGTACACCTGAATCAAGCAGGCCTATATAATGGACAAGCTATGCCTTCGGGGTTGTTCTTTTGCACAATGACTGGCGGTACGTACTTAAAAGAAGTCATTCATACAGGTTTAAATTTAAATGTTAACGCTACTGGATGGCAAGAAACTATCAAGGGAGCTCCTGATATTCAAGGGGTAATTACTTCAGTCCACAGTATGAATTTATTGGGCTATTTACCATCTAAATGGTCTGATAATACGGTTTTACTTCCAATCCAAGTTTTGAATTGTAGTGCAGCAAAAAAAACCTGTTTGGTTGCAGATCTTAAATATGCACGTTATACCCGTATCGATAATTTAGAGCCTAATCAGATTATTTTTTTTGGTAATGACAAATGGAAAATTTATCCATTTTACAAAAAAAATAGTGTGAATAAGGATGGAGGAAGCTCAATCCAACATTCAGGGACATTTGGTTGGGCTGTTAAGTATGATGGACCATAGGTGTAACTATGGCAAATCTTAATTTCTGGCTTACATCGAGCGGACAATATGACGTAGAAAATCCACTTGTTTCAAAAGACCTAAATGGTCATTTTGGAGAAACATGGTTTCCCTACTTTAAAACAATTATAACCTCAATAGCATTAACACCATTAATCACCAATTATCCAGTTGAAGCGAATGGTCGTGAAATTCAGTGTATTAAAACCCAAAGCTATTTTGATGATTACTACAATCGCATTCATATTGCGCCTACAGCGTTAGAGTTAGGCAATGTTGCATCTGAGCAAGTCAGTACGGTCAATGTTTGGAATGCCTATCTTGTTCCAAAAATTCTGCAAAGTATCGATGGCTTGCAAGAAGGCCTAAATATTTCAGGTCAATCAATACCACCTTTAGCTTTTACTGCACTTCAAGAGCGTACTTGGAACATCAACATTCTGCCAGATGGCCCATCGACTATTGATACACATCTCGTTTGGCAATTTGGTACAGATCAAGCGCAATTACATATCACTGGGACTCGTATTGTTGCTTTTAGCTGGTTGGTTGACTGGTCAAAACCTGTGTCTGAGTCGCTTCAATGGCTCACTGATATTTTACAAAGCACAACAGGTTATGAACAACGTCGTAGTCTACGTTTAACCCCACGTATTAATTATCAAGCTGAGTTTTTAATCTACGATGCTGAACGCCAATACTTTGATTTAGCTATGATTGGTTGGGGAGCAAAAACTTTTGCTTTACCTGTTTGGAATCAACAGCAATGGCTCAAAACGGCACATAATATTGGTGCATTTGTTATTTATTGTGATACGAATCATCGTAATTTTAGAGCCAATCGACTTGCAATTTTACGTGGTCAAACAGCCTTTGAGAATGAAACTGTTGAAATTGAATCTGTACATGCAGATCGTTTAATCCTCAAACGTCCTTTGCAAAAAAACTGGGCAAAAGGCACATGTTTATCACCAGCCGTAACAGCTCAGCTGAGTAATCCACCGAATTTGATTAAACGTACAGACCGTATGGTGCGGACATCTGTCGCATTGACGGTGACCGAAGCTGTAGACCATAACGAATTATTGCCTACAACAATGTATCGCAATTATCCAGTTTTAGAAGAAAAGCCAAATGAACAAAATGATTTAACCCATTCCTATGAACGCTTGTTATCTCAACTCGATAATAAAACAGGCTTACCGCTGCAAAAAGACATCGGTCAAGCTGCTTTTGGTTTATATCAATATGATTGGATGACCTACGGACGTGCTCAACAAGCCAATTTGCGTGCTTTGTTCTATGCACTGCGAGGCAGTCAAAAAGCCATTTGGCTACCAACATTCAGTAATGATCTTACAGTTAAAGCTGTGATTACAGCCAGTTCACAAAGCATCGATATTCAATGGTGTGGTTATGCTCGTTTTGCACAGAAGCAGTTGGGACGCCAAGACATTCAAATTACGCTGAAAAATCAAACTGTTTTATATCGTCGTATTACTTCAGCAACTGAAGTCAGCAGCACAATTGAACGTTTGGCTGTAGATCAAACTTTTCCAAATCAAATCAATATGACGGACATCGTCAACATCAGCTTTATCAGCCTTTGTCGTTTGTCTAATGACACCTTGACCTTTGAACATATCAATGACAGCGATGGTATTGCCAAAGCATCAGTTACTTGGCGAGGAGTACGAGAGTCATGAGGAAACAGCCATGAGTTTTTCTGAATTTGAAACGTCTTTGCAAAAAGCACAACCCATTCGGTTATACCAATTTCAACGTGGTCCAGTTAAATGGGGATATACCAATGCAAATCGTAATATTACACATCAAGGCATTACTTTTAGGGTTATAGACGGTGGAATCAGTGATGACGGCATTCGTCAAACTGAAGAGACACAAGCCGATACTTTGAATTTGACTGCACCAGCAACATTAGATGCCGTTCAAATGTTTAGGGTAGTTGCACCAGGACAAACAGTAACAGTAACACTGTTTGATTTGCACTTTGCTGATAGTGGTTTTTTGATGGTTTGGATGGGTCAAATTGTTGGCGTCCGCTTTAAAAATGACATCACAGCTGACATTCAATGTCAGAACCTATCTGCTTCTTTAGAACGTACAGGATTAAGAAAAACATGGAGTCGAATCTGTTCACACCAACTCTATGACAGTTCATGTAATGCGCCACGTAATAATTTTAAAACAGAAGGTTTTATAGACCGAATAGATGGTGCAAATATTGGTTTTGCAAATGCAGCAACTAAAGAAAATGGCTATTACTCAGGTGGCTACATCGAGTGGATAGGCCAATATGGACTTGAACAACGAGGGATTGAATACCATCAAGCTGATGTCTTAACGATTTATGGGGGTACATACGGTTTGGCAGCAGGTCAACAACTCGCAATCTATGCTGGATGCAATCGATTATTCAGTACATGTCAGACCCGATTCAACAATAGCCCTAATTATGGCGGTTCACCACATATGCCTGGTAAATCGCCTTTCGATGGTACACCTGTTTTTTAACTAAAGGAGTCAATGATATGTGGCCTCAAATTGCATTATTTATTGCTTCATTAGTGATTAGCTACATGTTGCAACCCAAACCTCAAAAAAATAAACCTGCTGCTTTTGAGGATTTTGACTTTCCAACAGTGGATGATGGTACACCTCAGATTGTCGTTTTTGGTGATGTATGGCTGACCGATTGGACAGTCATCGGTGTGGGAAACTATCGTAATGAGACGATAGTTGCGAAACAAAGTGGATTATTTGGTTCAAAAAAGGCGGATGCTGGATTTCGCTATTTTATGTCCATACACATGGGATTATCTCGTGCTATCGATGACATGATTGAAATTAAAATATCAGATCGTACAGTTTGGACAGGTAATCTAGCGGATTCAAATGAATCAACAATTAGCATTAATCAACCCGATATTTTTGGGGGTGATAAAGGTGAAGGTGGCATTGCTGGTCAACTCAAAGTATTAAGAGGTGCAGCAGATCAATCCATATTGAATGAATTAGCCATGATGTATGGCACAGTCATTCAAGAAGGATACTATTCTTATGAAGATACTGGTGACGGCTATTATTCCGATGGTCCTAAGTGGATACCACCAGTAATTGAACCAGGTGTAGTACCAGCCTATCGTGGTGTGGTCACTTTTTTCTATGATGGCCTAATTTGTTCTAATTCACCTTATCCCAAACCTTGGTCTTTTCGTGTACGTCGTACAGTTTCGGGTTGGGATGGTTCAGTTTGGTATCCTGAAAAAGCTACCATTTGGCTGAATGACAATAAAATCAAAGCAATGAATGCAGCACATATTTTATATGAAGCACAAACAAATCGTATGTGGGGGCGTGGTTTTTCAGCAAGTCAACTTGATTTAGATAGTTATAAATCTGTTGCCGATCAATTGTATGCTGAAGGGTTTGGTATTTGTTTAGCGTGGCGTAGACAAGAAAGTTTATCAGAGTTCATGCAGCAAATTATCAATCAAATTGGGGCAGCTCAGTTTGTTGACCGAACCACGGGACTTTGGAAATTGGTGCTTATTCGTGATAACTATGTGATTGCTGATTTACAAACATTTTCAAATTCAACAGGTCTACTCAGAGTTGAAGATGATAATAATGCATCTAATGATTTGGTCACAAACTTAACGGTTGTCACCTATCGAGATCCGATTACCAATCAAGATCAACAGATACGGGCTGAGAACCTTGCTGCAATTCAAAAGAATGGTGCAATCTTAGAAAATAAAACCTATTCAGGTATTCCTACAGCATCTTTGGCTGGTCGTCTTGCAGCACGGGATATGAAGATTTCACAAAGCAGTCTCAAAAAATTCAAATTAATATTAGACCGACGTGCATATGCTATTCAGCCTGCATCTGTATTCAAAATCGTATTACCTGAGCGTGGTATAGACTCTATTATTGTCCGAGCTGTTCGTGTGGAACATGACACGATAACCAATGGAGAAATTACCGTCACAGTCATTCAAGACGTATTTGGTCTACCTGCTACAAACTATATTCAAGAACAACCGAATTTATGGCAACCTCCAGTGCTTACAGTTGAAGAGATTAAAATAAAATCAATTTTTGAAATACCTTATTTATTTTTAATTAAAGATTTCTCTGAACAGCAGCTTCAGATCGAACAGTCAAACAAAGGGTTTATTGCCGTTGCCGCAGAACGACCAAATGGGTTACATCTCGATTTTGATATTATGAGTAAACTATCGACTGACGAAAATTACAGATTATCAGGCATTGGGAATTTTGTATTTACAAGCTTGTTTAATGGTCAAATCGCTCAAACCAGTGCTATTACAACCGTTGAGCTGATTAAAAGAATTGATCCTGATCAAGTCATTATCGGTGATTGTGCGTTAGTAGATGATGAAATTATTCAAATCAAATCTTACAACAGTATCAATAATACAATTACATTTTCACGAGGCTGTTCTGATACTGTACCTACAACGCACTCAAATACCCACATATTTTTCTTTGATAATATTTCAATTAGTTGTGACCGAATATTTAATGCAGATGATATTGTAAAATTGAAGCTTCTGCCTCGTACTTCACGACAAAAACTTGCCATTCAAAATGCACCTGAAGAAACAGTTGTTTTAAAAAGACGGCTTGCTAAACCTTATCCACCAGCCAATGTCAAACTCAATGATATTGCTTATCCTACTCAGCTTGCACAAAAGTTATTAAAAATTGAATGGTCTGAGCGAAATCGAATTGAACAAAAAGATAAAATTGTTGATCAACTTGGAATAACAACACCACCAGAAGAAAACACTACGTATACGCTTAAAGTTTATAAGAAAACTCAAACTGGAGTGCCGTTTAGTCTAGTTTCTGAATTGAAAGACCTGACAACCACGGTTGCTTATGCAAATGATGATAGTGCTGTGAGTCCTGGTCAAAATGATTTTTATCGATTGACTGAGAGTTTTGGGCGGTTAAATGCTTTAACGCCACCCTTCAGTGCGACAAATTCAACACAACGACTCTTACTTGCACGTCCTCAAGTTGGACAACACTACGGATTGACATTAAATCCAAACCGCCATGGTGCAAATGGCTTCGATTTAAAACATGTTGAAGAAGAATTCTTAGCAACTGATACCAGTATGAGTTTCTTGAATCGTCTAAAAACTAAAATAATGAGTGGGTATAATGCTCTTGAAAAGAAAGCGTTAAAATTTGGTTTATATCATTCTCAAACATGTGGTTGGAGATGTGAAGGTGTTTCAGGACGAATTCTAGAAATAACACCTGAAGACCCAACTGCAATGACGACGACTATCCATTTTGTGCTTTATGATGCTGAGCAAAATGTTTTATTTCATCATCAATTGACAAATGCATATCTTGGTAAGTTCTATTTTGATACTGAATTAGAAAGATGTTTTCTAAGCTTAAATTACGCTGGAAACCTAGATTTAAATAAGGACATACCTACAAATATTACAGGTTTCCGTACTTTTAGTTTTGAAGATATTCAAGCAAATGGTATTGCTTTTACAAAGCCACCTGTTGCTGTGGCAATGCCATTACAGCAAACTAATTTTGTATATAGAAATGGGTTACTTTGGATGGCTTCACCATCTACAGGGTTAAAAGCACCAATTCATCTTTTAAAATTTGATATTGAAACATTGGAGTTATTGGTTGAACAAACTTATTTAAACTCAGTTGTTAATTCAACATCACCAGCCTCTGACCGGCTTGCTGAAAGTACAGCGACTGGAAATATCATTTTAACTGATGAATATTTATATTTTGCTGAAGAAAGTTATATCGATGAAAGATACCCTGACTTGATTCGGTTCTTACCACAAACAATTTCTACATTTAGTGCTGAAACTGGTAGTTTCATAAAAGCTAAATTTGTTCCTGAAAATTTGAACAACGGCTCATCTGCAAGTACGCTCTTGGGTAAGTATTTCACAGATAAAGGTGCTATTCGAACTCGAGTGGATCAATGGGGAGGTGTTACTTCAGTTTATGATAATAAGTTTAAACAGCTTGTTTATGATTATTCTTTAGCCGAGATGGTCAATCAGCACGATGTTAATTATAAAGCCCAAACATTCAAACACACCGTTACACAAGAAACAGGATTATTTCAGTTTTATAGTGCTGGAATTAACTTTACTCAAGATGTTGTCTTCTATAAAACGGATCTAATTTATGACACTCGAACTTGGAATACAATCGACTACAAAGATACCATTTTAATTAAAAATGCAATGATCAACGCAGCACCTGAACATAACAAAGTTGGCTTTCCTGAAGCAGCATTTATAGATATTGAATTTGATGTACCTGGTGCGTTCTATTTTGAAACTACATCTTCAGCTGAAGCAGGAACAGGCCCAAATGGTGCTGTACTATTTGCAGATGTATCAGATGCTATAGCTGTAAAAGTTGAAGTCTGGTCAGTAAGAGATGGTTTGGATAGTTGGCAAAAACAGGTGCTTGAAGTACCAGTTCAAAATCAAATTATAAATTAGTTTAAAAGATCAACTGACGAGGTTGATCTTATTCTCATGGTTCTTAGTTGTCTTAATTCTGCTTGAATTAACCAGTTTAATTTCATAAGGAGATGAACCATGAAGTAAGTCATTCATTAATAATTTATCTATCTAATACAGTAACCGCTGTTTGGCGGTTACTTTTTCATTCCATTGAGGTAAGCATGAAAATTAAGACTCTGGTTGTTGGACTTTTATGTACGTTGGCTTTTGTGGGATGTCGTGATGCACAAGTTGCATCTAGAAATCTTTCAACGGCAGCAGATAACTTTGAATTAGAACGTCGCATTGTTTTTTACAACGGTATCAATGGAGAGTATGTCTTAGCGATTGAAGGTAAATGCTCTATTGAAAAAGATAATACAGACAATCAGCTAGAAGTTACCTGTAAAGTAGGTGATGATCAGTATAAAAAACATTTCCTAGGCATCTCAGATAATGTGACTTACTTTTCTGAGCAGTTGAATGGCAAAAACGTGAGTGCTTACCATTATAAAGTCATATTTAAACCTCAAACTATCTTTTCAGATATCGATCTCAAGATTCAATGATGAAGTACTGGGAGCTATCCATTGCGCTAACAATGAATAGCTCTCATGACAGGTCTAGTGTCATAAGCAAGCCCAGCAATCGTGATCACGATTACTTGAGCATACAAAAATGAAAAGCTTTTGCACAAGGTGAAATTGTATGAAAACTAACCCAATCATCCCGTGGATGGGTGGTAAGCGTAAACTTGCGTCGCACTTGATTCCTAAATTTCCAAAACATACTTGTTACGTTGAATTGTTCTGCGGTGGAGCAGCACTCTATTTCTTAAAGCCTGAACAGTCTAAGGTTGAAGTAATTAACGATATGGATGGTGAACTCATCAATTTATATCGTGTGGTTCAGAATCATCTTGAAGAGTTCGTTAAGCAATTTAAATGGGCTTTAACCAGTCGAACGATGTTTACTTGGTTAAAAGAAGCATTTTGTCCTGGTCTAACAGACATCCAGCGAGCAGCTCGTTTTTATTATCTACAGCAACATGCCTTTGGTGCTAAACGTGTAGGTCAAAACTTTGGTTATGCACCTTCAGGTCGACCAATTAATTTATGTCGCATAGAAGAGAATTTATCTGAAGCACATATTCGTTTAGCTGGGACTTATGTTGAACATCTGACTTGGCAAGATTGTTTTAAACGATATGACCGTGATTACACATTCTTTTATGCTGATCCACCGTATTTCGATACAGCTGGATATAGCGTTGAGTTTGGATATGAACAATACGTTGCTTTAGCAGAACACATGAAACGAGCTAAAGGTAAAGTGATGGTTTCGCTAAATGATCATTCTGAGATGAGGGAGGTGTTTAAAGATTTTAAAATAGAATCATTGGACATCAAATATTCACTTACTTCAAAAGCCAGTGCAAAAAGTAAGGTTTCAAAAGAAATCGTGATTTGTAATTATTGAAATTGTTTTGCATAGTATGAAATGACTAGCCGAGTTAATTATCTCAAAAAAATGGTGAAATTATCTCGGCGCGCATCAGTTTTTAATTTCAGCAGGATTTATTTTACTCAATCTCATCGCTTATATCCTACTGAGTTTTGCAGTAAAAAAGCACCATCAATTACAATAGTGCTATTTTCCACATCGATCATTTTGCTGATTTATTTTTTAGCAGATAGCAGAATGATTCAAATACCTATGATCAGAACCAACCTTTAGTGCCTTTAATCTCGGCATCTGCACAGCGTAAAGTTTCTTGTGTTAAGCCCCACAGACGATAATCACCTGTAATGGAACCTATTTTAAAGTTATGCGTATAAGCAAAACTTAATTCACGTTGTGGGTCACACCATGCGCCAGATCCATTATAACCAATATGTCCAAAACCTTTTTTAGCACGTTTACCCATAGTAATGACACGGTGATACCCTAAACGCCACTTCATCGGAATAGGCATCACACGATCACGTTTAATAGATTGAATACGACTTAATTCAGCAAATATTTCAGGTTTAATAAGAACTTTTCCATCCCAAACACCGTTATTTGCCATCATTGCATAAATTTTTGCCAAGCTATTTGCAGTAAAAACTCCATTAGCGGCAGGAATAATCGCTTGTAAACCTTGGTCACTAAAGAAGCTAAAATCACGCATACCTTTCGGCACCATCGCATCTAAAAAATCTTGCGGGTTTTGACCACTTAATTCAATTAATTTATCTGAAAATGAAATTTTAGATTTGCTTTTCGTTTTAGGTTTTTCAGTTTGAACCTGAGTTTTTTGTATAGGTTCAGCTTTAGGAATTAAACGTGCAACACGACTTAATTCAGATTCAGGAAGACCAAAATAAACACCATCTAGCTCCAGCGGTTCAACCAAATATTGTTGCAACAATGATGCTAAAGATTGCTGGGTTGCTTTTTCAAGCACGCCTCCTACCAACCAGCCAAATGTTAATGCTTGATAGGCAATATCTGTCCCAACTGGAAAACGTGGTGTCGCCTGTTCCATAACATGTAACATGTGTTGCCAATCGGCCATTTCAACAGCTTGAGCAATCAAGTTACGAATATCATATAGGCCACTTTGATGGCTTAAAATATGGCGCAAAGTCATACTTTCTTTACCATTTTGACCAAATTCAGGCCAAAAATTCACAATCGGCGTGTCATAATCTAAAAAGCCTTCACTCACGAGAATATGCGCTAAAGTCGCCAAAATACCTTTTCCAGTTGAATAACAAACCGATAAAGTTTGACTATTCCATTGTTCAGAATCGGATTTTTTTCCTGTATAAATATCAACAACTTTCTTACCTTGAAAATAAACAGCTAAAGCAGCGCCACCTTGCTCTGCCCGTCCATCTTGCAAACGACTAAATTGTTCAGCCAAGTCTTTAAATCGATGATCTACATAGCCTTGATAATTTAGTTTATCCGCAAAAATAACACCTTTTAAACCGTTCATTTTCCATTCCTATTTTATCTTTATATATCGCTTTTTTATTTTATAAAAAAGCCTAAATCATCTCGATTTAGGCGCTCTATTCTATTTTAATTTAAAGGGGTTTGACTATACCCGAAACATGCGGCTTATGTGATTTCTGATTTCGTATCAAGAAATCAGTCGCTTTACCCTCTTCAGCTGTTAAAAACTCAACTGTTGATGGTAAAAATATAGGCAATTTAAAAGCAACATCAACTTCATAAGCATCAGGCAAATTCAAACTTGCCAAAGCACGTGCCTTACTCCACATACCATGTGCAATTGCTTGTTTAAAACCAAACGCTTTAGCCGTAACTGCATGGATATGGATTAAGTTAAAATCACCTGAAACTTTTGCATAACGGCGACCTGTGTTTTCAGAAATATTCCACACATCTTTCACTGAAAAATTAGGTTCTTTCTGATCTTTTGATTTTTCTGTTGTTGAATTCGTTGTTTTTTGGCGCGCTAAATAGGTCGTTACCCCTTCCACCACAACAGCATTACCTACTTTTACAGTGGTAATAAAATCAAAC
>Ga0209023_10007511_pt1 | contig 11154 bp, 8 predicted proteins | sample LakOneMetagenome_FD_187468 | JGI IMG/M metagenome (GOLD analysis project Ga0209023, IMG submission 187468) | Freshwater and sediment microbial communities from Lake Erie, Canada (SPAdes) (version 2) | ecosystem: Environmental > Aquatic > Freshwater > Lentic | place: Lake Erie, Canada | collected...
CATTTTAGTTGGCCCTGCACTTCTGTTTCCAAAGTGTTCTTTAAACCAGCCTGCTGAAATAGGCTTTCTATAAGGCCGCTCTTAGCACAGCGGAACATGCCCGGGGCTTCAGGTGGGGGAGCGGGTAACTGCATATTTCTGTTAATGGTGCCTCCCACAGCTGTTACCCAAAAATTTTTATCCGGCCCGTTCCATACCGAGGTTGCTACCCTGCCACCAGGTTTCAGTACACGTACCATTTCTTTGGCAGCCAGGAGCATGTCGGGAAAAAACATAAAACCAAAGCGGCAACTGATAGCATCAAAACTGTTTTCGGCAAACGGCAGTTCGCATACATCGCAGGCAAGGGTTTCAATATTGGTAATACTCCTAGCGGCTGCATGTTCACGGGTTATTTCCAGCATGTCTTCCGCCAGGTCGGTTATTACAACTTTGCCTGTGTCCAGCATTGTAGCTATGGTAAGCCCGGGTTCGCCGGTACCACCTGCAATGTCCAGTACCTTGTCACTACCAGATGGTTGTAATAACCTGATGATTGCATCACCTTTGGGTTTTAAAAAGTCCATCATCAGGTCGTCCCATTTTTTCCAGCCGGGAGAAAATTTGTTCCAGGAGGCTTTTTGCTGGTCCCGAATTTCTTCAAGTTGATGTTCCATTTTAAGTTGGTTTTAAAATGATAAAATTGGGTTCGGATAATAATAGGAGCTGCATGCCAAAAAATACAATACACAGGATAGTATTTTACCAAGAAAGCAACCAGGCACTTCAGACTATTTCGAAAAGTAATCACTATTTCAGAAAAATAAAAGCAGAAAATTACCTGCTTTAACTTCTGTTAAATGCCATGTTTTATGAAAAGCAGGATGCTATAAATTATTGTTTATTTCACCTCATACTTTATCAATCCCGCAATAGGTGTGCCCTTGTCGGTAATGCCTTCCACACTTACCAATATGGTGGTTTTGGCATCGCTGTTTTTATAAGTAATAATGGCTTTACCGTCGGCATTGGTTTTTACATCGGGTGCCCAAAATATGGTGCTTCTTAAATCGCTGCGGCTAAACCCGTTTACACTGGTAAAGTTGGGAACGAAATATTTGCGGGCTTCGTAATATCCGCTGATGGTGGTGTTTATGAGTGTAAGGTCGCTGGTTTCAAGTGCACCGGGCAACAGGCTCAGGTGAACAGTATACGTGAGGGCGCCATTGGTTCCAATCATAGGAACGATGTACAATTTTTTTACTTTGTTAATCGGTATGTTGTTGTAGTCCACCCGTTCGCCCCGGTCTTCTATAGTGCCGGTTTCAACATCGGCAAACGGACTTGATTCCATTGATCGGTCTTCGCGGCCATCTATTACCCAATGTGGGAATATTTTCCGGTTGCCATCGCCATAAAAAAAGAAACCATCATGCTCAGCATCAGTAGCAGCACCCGGGTATCGCTGTATTATAAACCAGGAAAGTGTTTCATATTTGGCATCATCCCCAACTATAGTAAACAGTGAATCGGCGTGGCCATATTTTAAGCCGCCGTCTGCCAGCCTGATTACAGGCTTGTTGCTGCCCGTAACGGTTACGTTTTGCAGTTGGTGTTCATCCCGGTCCTGCTGGGTCTGCATCAGTTTGTTTTGTGCCAGTGCATTGCGCCAAAAGTTTTTGTGCAGGGCCGATGTATCGTAAATGATATTGATTACTGGTTTTATAGGGTAGGGTTTGCCAAACACTGTATCCATTAATAACATGCCTTCTTTTTTGTTTTCGCTGCTACGTGCTGTAAGCCGTATATCCTGTGTACCATACAATGGCAAGCCATCTAAAAAATAGCGGCCCTGTGCGTCGGTTTTGGTAAAATAAATTTTGTCGCCACGGCTGTTGCCGGCAAATAAGGTGATGTTCATATCCTTCAGGCCAGATTTGCCAAATTTCTTTTCCACCCTGCCCGAAATGGTAATGCCCGGTTCGGGCAGGTTCTTAATGGCAAAGCCAGAATCTACCAGCCGGCGCCACAAAAATTCTCTCCAGCCCTGGGTTTGCAGCAGCAGATCCATTTGCTGAAAGCGTTTAGCATTGGCCACATCAAAATACTGAATTGGGTTTTCCACCTCGCCATGCAATTCCGATTGCAACATCATATAAGCAACAATATGGCTGTTGGCTGCAGGTACCAGGTTGGCATCGGTAGCAGCAAGTGAAAGCCTTGCCTGCACCGGCTGGTTTTGTGCATCGGTAAGGCTCATTGCTATGGTCGTTTTTTGTTGAGTGGTATAGCTGCCCTCGCTGGTGCTGAGTGTAATTGTAACCGGCTTGCTGCTTTGCACATATACCAGTCTTTCGCATTGCGGCCTTTGTTGTTCATCGTAAAGGGTAATGGCGTTAATGCCTTCCTGTAAAGCACTCTTAGCAATGTTGAGCGTAACGGCCTGCCCTGATAAAACTACAGAATCCTTCACCTGTATTTTACCGGTATGCCTTACAATTACTTTTAAGGGATGGCCTGCGGCACGGCTGGCAGTAGCAGGGTCGGCCCTAATGATGGCGGTGTAAACTGTATCTCTGGTTTCGGTTATATGAAGGGTGAAGCCTGAGTTTAAAGCGGCGGGCAAGGCCTGGTTAAATATTTCCATGCCATAGTATTTACCCACAGCCTTGTAGGTATTGCCGGGCATGGGGGTAAATGTAAAATTACCAAGGCCGGCATGTGAGGTCTCAAATGCAGCAACCGAATCGCCGTTGGCCGCTGTTATTTTTCCTTTTACCGGTATGCCCTTGCCATAGGTATCGGTGGCTTTGAATGCTACCATGCAAGGCAGACCTGCCACCATGGCCCCGCTTTCCGGAAAGAAATATAAATGATTGGTCCCCACAGTGGTGGTAGTTACTGCTGTTGCCAGCATTACCGGTTCATCTTTTGGTTTGATGGTTTTTACAGAAGGATCGGCCACTATTTCCAGTGTCTTTTCGAAAAAGAACTGGTCGCCGAAATTCTTCATCCAGTTGGTATAGGCCCTTAAGCGGAATTTACCGGCACCGGCATTGGCAGGTATTTTAAAATCGCCATTGGCAAGCCCATTTTCCAGGTGCAGGGTTTCTCGGGCCACCACTTCCGCCGATGGGGAAATCAATTCCACATAGAGATTTGCGGAAGTATTGGTGCGGATACCTGTTTGAGCATTTACGAGGTAGGCCTTAAACCAGATATCCTCACCTGCTGTGTAAAAGTTGCGGTCGGTATGCAGGTAGGTTTTTTCGAAAAAAACGGGAAACGAAGTTGCACCCTGTGCCAATACGCGGCCTGTTGTAAACAGCAATGCTATTAATAAAAAGCAGCGCTTTTTGGAAGCAATCAAATTCATCTTTATGGGAAAGCGGATGATCAATAAAAAATCAACCGTGAATATAGTCAACTGCCGGCCGGCCGGCATCCTGTGGTTACATGGGAGAGTTAGTATTGGCTGCTGGCTTAGCTGATAAGAAATTTGTTTGACCCTGAACAGTGGTTATCTGGCCAGGTTCTATAGGAGGGCAGGGGGCTGAGATTTCCGATTGGCTTTTAATATCCACGTTTGATTTACAATGGGTGAATAATTAAAAAGTTATCGGAATGCAATTGTTGGTGATAACACCAACAACGGCTGGGAATTTATAAATTCCAGCAGGGAACGAAGCTCAATAAATAACTATACCACCAAACCTTGTGCAGCTGGAGTTTATTCAAGTAATTCCTTTCTCCTGGCTAATTCCAGGAAACAATCATTTATTTTATTTTCACTTTTTAAGAAGTTAATAGTTGTAGTAGATGGAGATGATTCTAACCTTTTGTCTCCGGTACTTAAGTGAGATGAAAAATCTTCAAATGGATAATTGAATGCCCAAATGCATTTCTTTGTACTTTGCTTTATGGTAACACTAGCATTAGCTACCCGTGTTAATTTATTTTTGTTTTCTGATATCGAGTCAGTTGCATAGAAATTAAAAAAAATTATCATTGTGTCGTTATTTACATGAACATTTTCGTACTTCAATTCCATCTGTCCGTAATAGACTTCATCGAGTTTTTTTGAACCAAGCCAATTGAATAATACCCATCGGGCACTGTCGTAAATGTCACTTGAATTAAGTTCTGTTATCTTTTGAGGATAGTCAAAACAATTATTAGCATTTATAGTCTTAGAAAAAAAGAGGGTGAAAATGGGAAAAAGTGTAAATAATATTAGTTTCATTTTAAACAAGATTCAGTTATAAATATTTGTACATGATGTACTGTATTAAATTATTAAAAAATTAGTCTGCCTGATTGAGAACCATGCATTTTTTGAAATGCAGCAAAGACTAAACTATTCGTCATCCGACACCCGAAAAAAATAGTTCCGAATAATTTTCAATGATTAGTATGCGCCTGTTGAGATGCAGAACTCTGTCCTGTACATAAATGTTACTAAACTATTTGCTATAATGTTTTTGATTAGGAGCAGGGATTTTTTTAACTGAGTGACGAAAAATAACAGGTGGGCACAGGATATAGATTTCGCCTGATTGGGGACTACACCTGTAAACTAAGAGATCCTATCTATCATCAGAGTAATTCCATTTAGTTTTTCAGAAGTTCAGTTTGTCCGTGGTAAGGGCCATTCTGAAAATGTATAATAACCTGCCACCACCTCCGTTCCTGTGGATTACAAACACCATTACAATCCATCTGCTACCCACCCAATCTCCTTACGGGAGATTAATGGTGAGCCTTGCTTGTTTTAAGTGAGGGTAGCTTCTTATGGCATCTGACGAGGCAAAAATTAATAAATTCCTGTTCACTTAAACCGGCATTCTATAATGTTTAAACCAGTTTTTAGCTGACTGGCATACTCTCATTATTTCATTGGAATATTCTTTTTCACTTTTAAACCCACAATTAAACAAGATCACAAAAATCAAAACATTTACCCACAACCAGGTTATCATGAAAAAGCTTTTTACCCTAATTTCTGTTTTACTGATTGTAATAACTGCCATTGCACAAAATGCAGGTATCGGCACTACCAACCCGCTCATGAAACTGCATATTTCAAAAGCCGATAGTGCAGTATTGCTTTTAGAAAATACGCAGGTTTTAAATACGAATGTGGGCACGGCTATGTATTTTAAAACAGGGGCCGGCTCTTATCCTTATAATGGCGCCATCAAAACCATCGGGCAGTCTTTTAATTCGGCCAGGCTGGGATTTTTTACTTTCTCGGCCAGCTCTCCAAATGGATTGCTGGAGCGGCTTAGTATTTCGGATGCTGGTAGTGTAGGTATTGGAAACACCAACCCAAGCAATTCTGCAGCATTAGATATAAGCAGCACCACCAAAGGTTTTTTGCCGCCACGTATGACAGAAGTGCAACGAAATCAAATCAGCCCGGTGGAAGGTTTAATGGTTTATAACACTACCACAAAAAGACCTAATTATTATAATGGAACGGAGTGGAGAGATTTTAACGACAATGCGCCGCCTATTGAAGTTGGTGCCAGTTTGTATGGCGGAATCGTAGCCTATATATTCGTTCCAGGTGATCCTGGCTATGTGGCCGGCCAGGTTCATGGCCTCATTGCAGCACCAGCCGACCAAAGTATCGGAGCCCAATGGGGTTGTACCGTTTCACTGATTGGAGGAACCGGAACGGCACTTGGTACCGGTAAGCAAAACACCACTGCTATCATGGCAGCTTGCAACACTGCTGGAATCGCAGCAAGGATTTGCGGGGATTTGACATTAAACGGATATAGCGACTGGTATTTACCAAGTAAAGATGAACTGAACAAGCTATATATTAGCAAAGATATTGTTGGCGGATTTACAGGTACCTATTATTGGAGTTCTTCAGAATATAACAATGGTTATGCCTGGATGCAAATTATTAGCTGGGGCTATCAGGACAACGACTACAAGAACTCCTCTTACAGGGTTAGGGCTGTACGGTCTTTTTAAAACTAAATGAATTTGTAATCTGGATGCAGGTGCCTCAAACCTGTATGCATTGTTTCCCTGGCCGGTTTCCTTACCGGCCAGTACTTTTTTATGTGGTATACATAACCGGTTTGATTAAGACAGTCCTATAAGGTGCAGGACTCTGGCCTGTACCTTATAGTTATTAAACTATTTTCTGTGATGTTCTTGATAATGAGCACGAAATCCGAAAACGGAATTGTCTTAAACCTTAGTCGAAAACATAAGACCATTAACAGTAAACCTTATTTTTCAGTAAATAAGAAGGAAATAAGGTTGGATTCTCTACGAGCATTCTTTTTCTACTAAGGTTCCGAACCGTAAAAGACAGTGTACTGCACCTGCTTGTGGCAACAGCAGATTTTGATAATGCAGCAGAACATAATGAGCAATATATTGTAGTATTCAACCTGTTGCCTGGCAGGCATACTTTCAAGGTCTAATTAAATTCATGATAGTTAATAACTTGCAATTTAATCATGCATTCCTTTTTCACTCACAAAATATCACTAGTATGAAACGTTCAGTTTGTCTTGTGCTGATAATCTGCAGCTTAAGCGGCTATACACAAAACGTAGGCATTAACACAGATGGTGGTGCACCTGATGTAAGCGCCTTGCTCGATGTTAGGAGCACCAATAAAGGCCTGTTGGTGCCACGCATGACCCAGGCCCAACGCATTGCCATTACCACCCCTGCCAATGGCTTATTGGTGTACCAAACAGATGGGCAGCAAGGCTTTTATTACAATAATGGCAGCCCGGGCATACCTGCGTGGATAGCCAACGGGGCAGCTAATAATACATGGACCATTTTTGGAAACAGTCTTTTGGCTAGCGGTACTTTAGGAACTACTTCCAATAATCACATTGACCTCATTTCGAACAATCTTATCCGGGGCAGGCTTTCCAACCTGGGTGAATTTTTTATTGGCACTATAAATACAACTGTTCCCGGCGATTTAATGGCCAGCGTTTCAAATAGCACTTTTCCTTTTGCTGTTAATGGCTATTCCAGTTTTAACGGGGCGGGTGTTTATGGAGCTATACAAGCCGGAACAACCCAGTTTGCAGCAGTCCAGGGAGAGTATCAAAGTAACTCGGCCGGCATATTTAATACCGCAGGGGTAAAGGGTGTTAACCAGTCCTCTACAGCAGGTACCGGCTTCAGAACTAATTTGGGAACAGGCCCCAGAGCAGGTGTAATTGGTAATACCTCAGCCACCAGCGGGCAATACACTTTTGGTGTACATGGCACCATGGGAAGTACCGATATACGTAGTGGCGGTCTAATTGGCGATGATTTTGGCATTGCATTAGGTACCCTTGCTTATTATGCAGCTAACCAGGTCGATTATAGTGTGTATGGTTTTGGCAGAGCTTACGAGCCTGGGGTGGCTGGAGGCAATGCAAACGAACCGGGTGCCCAGGTAGGTAATACCGAACCCAACACGCATATAGGCCTGGGTATTTATGGAGGTGTAATGGGTGGGTGGATAAAGGGCCTGGTGTATGGCACACACCTGCAGGGCGACCGATATAGTTTATATGTAGATGGCAAAGCTTATACCAACCAGCCAATGGCCGAACTGGTGGCTAATGCAGATGGCAGCCGTACCGCAAACTACGGGCTGGTAAGCCAGCAGCCTGATGTATATGCCAAGGGCAAAGCTGCATTGGAAAATGGCCGCAGGTATATTGCGTTTAGTAGCTCATTTCTTATTATGGCCAGTTTAAACGATATCGCTATTACCGTTTCTCCACTTGCCAGTTCCGGTGGTTTATATATTGGAAAACAGGATGCCAATGGCTTTTGGGTGTATGAAAATAATGAGGGAACAAGCAATGTGGAATTTACCTGGATAGCTATTGCTGGCAGAAAAGGTTTTGAGCAAATTAACCATGCACCCGAACTGCTTGTCAAAGATTTTGATAGCCGGATGAATGGGGTAATGCATAACGAAAACGAAACCACCAGTCAGCCACAATACCTGTGGTGGGATGGACTGGCTATACGTTACGATAAGCCACCTGCAAAACAGCCCGATCCCAATTATCAGCCGGTGGTGAGAAAACAGTGATGCAGGGTTTAAAGTAATTATTGAAGGGTCAAAGGTAAAAGGTGTTACCTCAAAATTGAAAGCTGTGCCATGGTTCGTGGGGTACACGAACCATGGCTTATTAAAAAGCTATTTTACTTTATTGTTTTAAGCAATTGAATTTCTTGCTCCATCAGTTCATTCTTCTTCTTCAATTCATCTATCATTTTTTGTTGTTCCTGTACTGCTTTTACCAGAGGTACTACAAGTTCACCATAGGCTATACTATAATTGTCTGTGGCATTGGTTGGGGTATGCACTACCGACAGGCTATAGCCTTTTTCTTTCAAAAGTTTATCTACATCCTGGGCAATAAAGCCCATACGTACCATGCTTTAAGCTTCAGAAAAATCTGCGGCATTGATGCCTGCTACCCGGGTTGGGTTGTTTTGATTCAAAAACTTTTCCAGCTCGAAACTTTTATATTGATATGTCAAAGGCCTTAATGATGTAATGAAGTCAAGACCGGGCACATTTTCTTTTATATTTTGTTTAAAACGGCCATCACTGGTAGTAAAAATTACATTGCCTTCAATAACAGATACACTGCCATTTCCCAATCTTATTTTATTGCTTGCATTCACTACTGCACCATTGCCAATGGCTGTAGCATTTGTTAAACCATCTGTAGAAACATCAGCACCGAATCCGAATGCTGAATTATTACTCCCGGTAAAATTGCTGATCAGGGCATAAATACCGGTTGCCGTATTAAACGAGCCGGTTGTATTTCTAAACAATGAACTATCTCCCGAAGCGGTATTGTAATTGCCCGATGTATTTGAGAGTAAGCTCCTGAGTCCAACAGCAGTATTAAAAGCTCCTGTAATATTACTCCTTAATGCACCACCCCCGCAGGCAGTATTGGCCAATCCTGTAGTATTAGAAAACATTGAATTAACCCCAATGGCAGTATTGTTGTTAGTGGTATTGTTTTGTAGTGAGAAGGCACCTACAGCTGTGTTACCTGATCCGTTTGAATTAGCGAGTGAAGAATTGGCTCCTACAGCGGTATTATTCGTCCCACTAGTATTGAAATACAGTGAGTAGGCTCCTATTGCAGTGTTAACTGATCCTTGGGTATTTGAAAGCAATGCGCTGTCTCCAAAGGCAGAATTAAAATTTCCAGTGCTGTTGTTGCGCAGTGCGGCAGTGCCAGCAGCCACATTATAGGAGCCAGAGAGGTTTACCATTAATGACTGGTGTCCAATCGCCACATTGTTAAAACCTGTTGTATTAAACAGAAGAACATTAACCCCCATGGCTGTATTTGTATTACTTACGGTTCCTGAACCATGCCCTACAGTAAGACCGCTAAGGAGTACATCACCATTTACATCAAGGAGTTTTGCAGGTGTTGTGGTACCAATACCCACGTTCTGACTCTGTGCACTAAGCTTTAATAATAAGGCAAATAAGAACCAAACGAGATTTTTCATTTAGTAATTTTTTAGTTTAAAAAATCAATTTCAGTCTTGGCAGACTATTGCTCAATAATAATAAAAACTTAATAAAATAGAGAAAAATCAGGAGTGGAAAATTTCTCAGATTTTAGGACCTGCCATGGTTCGTGTATATACGAACTATGGCAGATATCTTTTTATAACTCCACATGGTTGCTGTGGTAAATGCAGTTTTATCGTTGCAGGGTATTGTTCATGGGGGAATAGAGGTATGTGCAGAATTGTTGCCCTCCGGTGGATACATGGGTGGCTATTATGAATTGAATCAGACTCTAATGCTCAATTTACATACCATAAGTCCTGGCCACATCAGTCACTATTATTATAAAATTGGGCAAAAGAAAACCCCTTGAAAACATTAATGTTATCAGGGGGTGTCCAGGTAATATTTTTTATTGTACTTCTTCAGTTTACTATGCTTTATTCCTTCCACGAAGCAATGCAACGAGGAGTAAAATAAAAACGGCCCCGCCTACAACCCATACAATCGGGTTGGCGTACCATTGACCTCCACCTTCTTTGCCCACCTTTACGTCAATATCAACTTTTTTATCCTGAGCATACAGGGTCATGTTAAAGAGGAACATCAGTAGTGCAGACCACATAAGTTTAAATTTCGTTGAGACTTTCATTGTTTTAATTTTTAATTAATAATGTATCAAAGTCTTTTACAAAACCATGCCATACCCGTTACATAGCGGGTCGCATAAAAATCACATGGAATCTGAGTAAGTAATTCTACATCCTGGTAAAAAAGCCAGACTTGCAATACTCACATTTGCGGCATTTATTGCCCAGATAAATTTTAATTACGGCTGTATTGGTTAATGCTGTCTATATTTCTTGTTATGCCCTGCCAGAGGAGATAAGGGCAAGAATGTAAACCCTGTACAAAAACGTTTGGTGCTAAACCAAACCGATTACCTGCTTTTTTCCAACGGAGGAGGAAAGAAAAACTGATTAATTATTGGAGGGGTGAAAATGTGGAGGGGACAAAGGATATGAAATGTCGTGTGCAGCTAGGGTCTAATGATGCTTAATGTCCCCTTGTCTGCTAATTGAAATATTTTTTTAGACCACTCCTTCATTATAACTCCCTCTTTGGCACTGGTAGACTCCATCGCCAATGAGGGAGTTGTGCAACCTTCGAAGGCTGAAAGCGAACATCAACATTTTAGGAGACAATTAGATTTTTAAATATTCTGAAAGTTGTCCTTTATCCTCTGCGACTATTACCTTTTTCAGTTCAGAATTTATTTTGACCTTATTTTTTTCATCCCTTGCATAAGCAATTATCAACTTTACGGCATTGAGTTTAATTTTATTCTGATCTTTTGAATCTGCTTTATTTTCTAAAACATATTTTGTCATAGCAGCCATATATAGCCCCAAAAGATCATCATTCTTTTTTGCAAATTTTGTTGCCTGTTCGTCCAGGGTAAAATTATAGTCAGGTGTTCCTGACATCCACTTGATAATGTATTGAAGTGATTTTAACCTGTCGATATTGTCTTTCTCCAAAGGTGTTGAAAGAAGAAAGTTAGATGCTTGTAAAGCTGCATTGTCAGCTATTGAATTGAAATCTTCTTTTTTTTCTAATGCAATTGC
>Ga0209023_10007512_pt1 | contig 11154 bp, 16 predicted proteins | sample LakOneMetagenome_FD_187468 | JGI IMG/M metagenome (GOLD analysis project Ga0209023, IMG submission 187468) | Freshwater and sediment microbial communities from Lake Erie, Canada (SPAdes) (version 2) | ecosystem: Environmental > Aquatic > Freshwater > Lentic | place: Lake Erie, Canada...
ACAACTCCCTGAAACTACAGGGTGGACGTTACGAGTTCGACATGTCGTCGTGTCTCCAAATTTGGACTTTGGTATTGTTGACCAAGGGGTGTATGCTGACGTTCTTGTCGCGTTGTTGGCGGGCGTTGTTCAGCTTTCGGAAAGCAGTCATAGAGCAGAACATGTGAAGTTTCATTTGCGGAGCCCTCATGATATGGCATTTTTCCACGCCCTAGGGAGTTCTCTTGACAAACAGAGTGTTTTTTCGTCAGTGCAAAAGCACGGTGCGTGGTTGTCTATAACCAAACGTTGATATGCTAGCGATTTTAATATGTTAGCCAGAGGGAGTACGTGATTGTGAAGACATTTTCCGAGTCGGAAGTGAGGATCGCATTTGACATTGCGGTTCACTATGCGATTTCGGTTGTCGGAATCGCTGGACTGCGAGGGATGTCGATGTTCCCTTCTAGCGAGCGAGCATGTGCGGCAAGGAAGCAAGCTGCATAGCTCTTGCTCAATCCCCCAATCTTGTGAAAGCCCGCCTATTCGGCGGGCTTTTTTTGTGCCCAAATTTTGAACTCAGCGACTGAATGCCAGTTGAGTTTCCTACATTGGCCGACCGGTAACGCAATGTTGATTGCAGGCGTAACCAGGCCCATCCATCAAATTGGAGAAAGCCATGAAATTTGAGTGGTTCGGGCGCAAATCGCGTCCTGTGCAGACGCGCGCGCCGGCGGCATGGCTTTCGGGCTGGGCCGCAAGCGAGGCACCGCGGGGGTATGAGGCGTTGGTGCGGGCAGCCTATCTGGCGAATCCGATTGCGCAACGCGCGGTGCGGATTGTTGCCGAGGGGGCGGCGGGGGCGCCGGTTCTGAGCCAGCCTTCGGGGCATCCGGCGTTGCGGTTGCTGGGCGGCGGTAGCTATGGCGACAGCCGCACAGGGCCAGCGTTGGTCGAGACGATTGCGGCAAATTTGATGCTGCACGGCAATGCTTTTATCGAGGTTGGCCTGGGGCCGGACGGGTTGCCGGCGGCGTTGTATGCCTTGCGTCCCGAGCGGGTGACGGTCGAGGCCGATAGTTCGGGGTGGCCGGTCGGGTTTCTGTACCGTGCCGGCGAGACGGTCACGCGCTATCCGGCGATGACGGTGGGCGATCACGCCGGGCTGCTGCACATTCGCAGCTTTCATCCGCTCGATGACCATTACGGACTGGGGTGTTTGGGGGCTTCGGCGGGGGCGGTCGAGACGCACAATGCCGCGAGCCGGTGGAACAAGGCGTTGCTTGACAATGCGGCGCGGCCTTCGGGCGCGCTGGTCTATGCGCCGGGCGATGGTTCGACGCTTTCCACCGAGGGGTTCGACCGGTTGAAGGCCGAGATGGAGGCGGGTTTTGCCGGCGCGGCGAATGCCGGGCGACCGATGCTGCTCGAGGGCGGGCTGAGTTGGCAGGCGATGAGTCTGACGCCCGCCGAAATGGATTTCGGGCGCGCGCGCGATACCGCGAGCCGTGAAATCGCGCTGGCGTTTGGGGTGCCGCCGATGCTGCTCGGGCTGCCGGGCGACAATAGCTATGCCAATTATGCCGAGGCGAATGTCGCGCTGTGGCGGCTGACCTTGCTGCCGCTGACGACGCGGATTTTGACGGCAATTGCCGAACATTTGCATGATTGGTGGCCCGGGCTTGCGCTGCGCGTCGACCGCGATGCGATTCCGGCGCTGTCGGTCGATCGCGAGCGGTTATGGGCACAAGTCGCGAGCGCGGGATTTCTGTCGGATGACGAGAAGCGCGCGTTGCTCGGGTTGGCCAGTGCCAAAAGCGGCGGTGCAGCATGAGCGAGGCATTGAAGCAGCGCGGACGGGTGACGCCGATGCTTTCGGGGCTGCTGGCGCAGGCCGAAGGCGAGGGTGCCGATATGGTTACACTGCGCGCATTGATCGAGGAGGCGAGCGAGATTGGCGCGACCCGCGCGCTGGCCGCCATCGGCTTGCACGATATTGGCGCCGGGACCGACATTCTTGAGCTGCGGCAGCTGGTGCAGGGGTGGCGCGATGCCAAGCGTGCGGCGGTGCATACGCTGGCGGTGTGGTTGGCGCGCGCGGTGGTCGCGGTGCTGCTCGTCGGGCTGGCGGTGAAGACCGGATATATGCGCGTTTGAGGTCGGCGCGGGTCGTATTTGGTTAGCGGCTGGTCGCGATATCGACCGGTCGCACCCACCCCCGACCCCTTCCTGGGAGGGAGGGGACCAGCACAATTAAGGAAATTGCGATGAGCAATCTGACGCGGCTGGCGGGCTATGCCAGCGTATTTGGTGTGCCCGATCATGGCGGCGATGTTGTGGTTGCCGGGGCGTTTGCGCGCGCGGTGGCGGGCACGGTGACGATTCCATTGTTATGGCAGCATGAGGCCAACGAACCGATCGGGTTTATCGAGAAATTATCCGAGGATGCGCGCGGGCTGCGGGTGATTGCCAGCGTGGTGACCGACAGCGCGCGGGGTGGCGATGCGGCGGCGTTGTTGCGCGCGGGAGCGCTGACCGGGCTGTCGTTTGGCTATCGCGTCCGTGCCAGCCGCCCCGACCGGGTGCGCGGGGTGCGTGAATTGACCGATCTCGACCTGCTGGAAGTGTCGTTGGTGACGTTTCCGATGCAGCCGCTGGCGCGTGTGGTGGCGCTGGCTGGTGAATGAAGCACTGCAAGTTTTCAAAGTTTCCCAAGGAGAGCATGACCATGACCTATGAAACAAAGGCCGACGCACTCGAAGCCAGCTTCGAGACGGTGGCGGTGCAGGGTGCCGATCTGGCACCTGAAGTAGCGGCGCTGCGTGGTGAAGTGGCGCGTTTGGCGCAACGCTTTGCGACGCGTCCGGCGCTTGCCGGCGCCAAGGCCGACGCCGATCCGGCGCGCGGCGTGTTCGCCGAACGCTATCTGCGCAAGGGGCTCGACACCGGCCCCGAAATCAAGTCGCTGACCATCGCAACCGATGCCGGCGGCGGCTATGCGGTGCCGCGCGAGATCGACGCGTTGATCGATGTGACGTTGAAAGCGGTGTCGCCGATCCGTTCGATTGCCACCGTTGTCAGCATCGGCAGCGCCAATTACCGCAAGCTGATCGCCGTTGGCGGTGTGGCGAGCGGCTGGGTTGCCGAAACCGCCGGGCGTCCCGAGACGGGTACCGAGACGTTCGTTGAAATTGCGCCGCCGATGGGCGAGCTTTACGCCAATCCGGCGGCCAGCCAGGCGATGCTCGACGACGCAATGTTCGATGTCGAAAGCTGGCTGGCTGGCGAGATCGGCAGCGAGTTTGCGCGCGCCGAAAGCGTGGCGTTTGTCAGCGGCAATGGCATCAACCGCCCCAAGGGCTTTTTGAGCTATGCCACGGCGGTCACCGATGACAGCACGCGCCCGTTTGGCACATTGCAATATGTCGCTTCGGGCGCTGCGGGTGGGTTCGCCGCGTCGAACCCGCAGGACAAGCTGATCGACCTTGTCCATGCACTGCGCGCGCCATATCGCCAGGGTGCCAATTGGGTGATGAACGCTTCAACTTTGGCGAAGGTTCGCAAGATGAAGGATGGACAGGGCCAGTTCCTGTGGGCGCCCTCGATGTCGGCCGATATGCCGGCGACGTTGCTCGGCTATCCGGTGATTGAGTCCGAAGCGATGCCCGATGTGGCGGTCGACAGCCTGTCGATTGCCTTTGGCAATTTCGCCGCGGGCTATTTGATCGCCGAGCGCAGCAATACGGCGGTGCTGCGTGATCCGTATTCGAACAAGCCGTTCGTGCATTTCTACGCGACGCGGCGTGTCGGCGGCGCGGTGGTCAATGCCGAAGCGATCAAGCTGATGAAATTCGCCGTCGTCTAACCCAAAAGGTTTGCGATTGACGAAGCGCCGCGCGCGTCGCCCCCAGCGCGCGCGGCGTCACTTTTGGATCAACTTGAAGGAATTCCGCGATGACGATTACCGCCGCGAATGTCGAGGCAAATGGTTGGGTGCTGGCGTTGACGCTGAGCGCGACGCCGGGCAGTTTTGCCAGTTATGATCTGACCCCGGACGCGACGCCTAAGCTGGCGTTGGCGAGCGTGCACGCAGGATTCTCGCCGGTCGCGGGCGTTGCGGTGGCCGATTTCAAGACCCGCGCGCTGGTTGGCACGCGGCCGCTGCGCAAGCCGGCGGCGGTTATCGGTGTGACGTTGCAGCCCGCGGTGATTGATGAAACCGATATGGGTGGCGGGCAGATTGTCGTGCGGATTGCACTGTCCGAATTCATTTACGCGAGCGATTCTGCGCTGCAACTGGTGGCGATTGCGGGCTGGCGCAGCGGCGAAGGTGCGCAGGTGATCGCGGTGACCAACGGTTCGTCGCTGGCGGTGCCGGTGCCGATTCTCCGCTGGATCGATGTGCCGTACCAGCGCAACACCAATGGCCAGATCAAGCTCAGTTTGATGGCTTTTTCACACCATCCCAAAGGCTTGGCGCCGGTGGCGGCGGTGCGCTTCACAGTTACCGATGGCACCAATGTCAAGACCGGCTGGACGACGGCACTCGCGACATCGGCGACCTATGGTGACACCACGCGGGCCTATGAATTGATGATCGATGTGACTGGTGCGCCGGCGTTGACGGCCGGATTGTTGCGGTGTGACGCCGAAGTCTATCCGTGGATCGGCGCGATGCGGCCGACCGATGGTGCGGGCACGAAATCGATGACGGCGCTGGGGACCGAGGCGTTCAAAACCGCTGCGGCATCACCGTTTGTTGTGGCCTATGATCCCGCCGGTACGCGCTATGCACCGGCGTTTGTGGCGATTGATCCGGCGGGTTCGGGGTCGGCTGCGGCGGTGACGGTCGGCACGAGCTGGGCAGCAGCGAAGGCCGGGACGCGCGCCAGCACGCTTTCGGTGGCGATGCTGGCGGGATATCTCGCCAATCGCAGCCTTGCCGCGGCGAACGGCCAGCCGGCAAAGTCGCGCTCGGTTGACGGTATGACGTTCGGGTTTGTTGCGGGGACACACGCGGGGCCGGGCAATACGTCGATCACCAGCGGCATCACTGCCGACGAATGCTGGCCCAATGTTATCGGCGATCCGAACGAAGCTGACCCGCGCAGCGCCTGTATCCTGCAAACTGCGGCGGCGGCCATCGCGCCGCGCATTGCGCGCTGGCGGATCGCCAATCTGACGTTGCAAGTCGGGGTCAACGGATTGGTGCTCAGCGCGCCGACCTATTGGTGGTTCGACAATGCGACGATTGAAGGCAAGGCGGGGTCGCAGACCGCGAGCACGTCGATCACATCGGTGACTCCGGCGACGGGCTATGCCAGCCTTTACGCGACGCGCAGCCGTTTCTGGAAATATGGCGTAAGTTGGAAATATAACGGTTCCGGTTACCGGCCGGCGTTGATCCGCGGCTGCGAGACGACGCGGCGCATGGAGGCGCTGGCGATTGTTTCTAACCGCTGGATCGAGCATCTTGACGCGGCGATCAGCCCCGCGAGTGCCGACCAATGCACTGCGGGCTGGAGCGCCGGCGGGGTGCTAACCGACCTTGGCGCGGCGGAAGATTTCATGGTTGTCAACAACGACTTCCGCAGCAGCAACCAAAAGATCTGGGTGCCGTCGAAGGCCAGTGCGGCGGTGGCGGGAACGACGATGACGAGCGTTCGGCGCCAGGTGCTCGCGAATAATTTGTGCGAGCGCAAGACGACGGTGACCGGCGCCAATTTCTGGTCGTGCGGCGAGAACGAAACCGTCGAGATTTCGTACAATATTCTTGAAGGCAACACTTGCATCGGCGACCGCGCGACATTCGGCTTCAACGACCCCGATGTTGCGACACTCGCCGAAACCGACACCAAGAATAACATCGCTTATGGCAACCGGATCGCCAATATGGCGGGAGATTTCACCGCGCAAAAGGGTGATGATTTCGACGATGTCGATTCGAAGAATCTGCGTGGCGGTACGCACGGGTATCGGCCGCAGGGGATTGGTTGCTGGTCGATCCTTTATGGCGTCGGGTTCGAGGGCAATTACGACTTTTCGCGGCATGTCAGCGGCGGCGGCTGGCCGTTCCAATATTATGGGCGCAATTCGGCGCAATATGGCACGCCCAACGTCGGCAGCGACGACAAATATGCTGCCGATTATTCGGCGTATGGCACGGGCGCCGGACAGGGCAATTACAAGCCTGTCGCGGGGTCGCCGCTGCTCGGGCGCGGGCGCAACAGCAACAGCGACCGCGATGTGTTCGGCAATGGGCGCAGCGTGCCTTTTTCGGCGGGCGCGGTGGACGGCGAGACGGGGACCTCGAACCTGGTGCCAGCGAACGCGGTCAGCGCGAGCCGCGCGGCGGTCGCCCCGGTGGGTTGGAGTGCGACGTTGCAGGCCGCCAGTGCGCGGCACCCGTCGATTGCGCTTTCGAGCGTTATTGGTTGGTTCGCAGCGCTGACGCCGGCTTCGGCCGGTTCGGCGATGTGGGCAGCGGATGCAGCGACGGGCTGGGCGGGTGCGCTGACGCCTGATGCGGCACTGCACGCGCAGTTTGCGTCGGCATCGGCGGTCGAAACCGGCGAGGCTGTAGCCGTCACGCTCGATCCGGCAGCGGCGTTGCACGCACTGAGTGACAGCGGGCCGGTGCTGATCCCTGAATCGATTGCCGCGATTGTTCGCACGCTGATTGTCAGCGGTGAGTTGCGCATTGTTTTCGTGCCGGCGGGCTGAGGCCGCGTCGGACAACGCCAGTTTACCACCCCCCAAACAGGAGACTAAGATGGGCAAATTCGCCAATAATGATGTGCTGGACGGCGCATTGAACATTGTCGCGGGTGCGACGCGGATGGTTGCGGTCAGCGGCCAGCCGGCCAGCTTTTCCGCCGCCGACGCCGGCAAATTGGCCGAGGCGACGCTTTCGGGCGGCGATTTCGCACTAGCGGCCGGTGACATTTCGGGCCGTAAGGTCAGCATTGCCGCCAAAAATGGCCTGAGCGTGATTGCGGCCGGAACTGCCGATCATATCGCGCTGCTCGATCCCGCCACTTCGAAACTGCTTTATGTCACGACGTGTCCGGCGCAGGCGCTGGTGACGGGCGGCACGGTGAGCATCGCTGCCTGGTCGGTCGAAGTCGGCGCACCGGTCTGAGTTCGCGCAACGCCGGCGAACCATCACGGTTCGCCGGCGTGACATTCCCCGGGTTGTAGGCCCGGTCATTTCATTCCGGGAGAACCAGCATGGGGATTTTTCTCAAGGATCCTGCTGCCTCGCTCGACTATTCGGTCGATTGGGCGGCGGGCTATCTTGGCGGCCAGACGATCACGGCGAGCAATTGGACGGTGTCGCCGATCGAGGCCGGCGGGGTCAGCCTGTTGGCGACCTCCAGCAGCCCGACGCGATCGAGTGCAACTTTGGCGGGCGGGATTGCCGGGCATGTCTATCGGATCAGCAATTTTGTGACGCTGTCGGACGCGCGTTCGGACGAACGCCAGCTGACGGTGCGCGTGGAGCAACGATGATGAGCACGACCCAAACCGCACCGATGGCCGATGCGCCGGTCAATCTCGACGAGGTCAAGGACTTTCTGCGGATTGATGGCAGCGCCGAGGATGCACTGCTCGCGGCGCTGGTGCGGACGGCGAGCGAGCTGGCCGAGGCGTTCACCGGACAGAAATTGATCGCGCGTGATTTTGTCGAGCGGCTGCGCGCGGTTTCGACCTGGACGCGGCTGGCGGCGACGCCGGTGGTCAGCATCGACGCGGTCGAAGGCGACAATGGCGCACTGGCGGGCACGGCGTACGAGATCGATATCGACGCGGCGGGCGATGGCTGGGTGCGGGTGACCGAACCCGATGGTCGCTATGTGTCGGTGCGCAGCCGCGCCGGCATGGCAGCCGATTGGAACGGCATTCCCGAAGCGCTGCGGCTGGGGATCATCCGGCTCGCGGCGCATCTCTATACGCATCGCGACCGCGAGGATGTCGGCGGCGTGCCGACTGCGGTCGTGGCGCTGTGGCGACCGTGGCGCCGGATGCGGCTTTAGGAGAGCGAGCATGGCCGAGGAATTCAGTGGCCGCCTGCGCGAGCAGGTGGTGATCGAACGCGCACAGAATGTGCCGGACGATGCCGGCAATCGCACGGCGACCTGGGCGGTGCTGGCGCGCGGCTGGGCGGCACTGGTGCCGATTGACCGCGCGCCGTCGTTGGTGGGCGAGGGTCGGGTCGCGCTGGCGGCGTTCGAGGTGACGATGCGCGATGTTGGCGCGGCGCATCCGGGTGACCGGCTGGGCTGGTGCGGTCGGACCTTTCGCATTGTGCGGCTGGGGCGTGATCCGCGTGTGGCCGGTCAAATGACGCTTGAAATCGAGGAGGTGGCAGCATGATGGCAAGCCGGATGGTTGCGCAGCTTGCAACGCGCGGCGCGGCGCTGGCTGAAAGCGCAGTGGCAAAGCTCGCGGCGGCGTTGGTGACGGTCGCCGAAGCTGAACTTCCCGGTGTGGCGGCGACGCGCGATGATATCGGCGTGGTGCTCCACGGGCGTGGCTTGCGGGCGCGGGCGCTGGGAACGCGCAAGCATGGGCCTGATCCGCGTGTGGCGGGGTTGGTGGCGTTGGTGCGCGGTTCGCAGGTGACGCGGTGAGCGGTGCCAGCCTGGCGGTGCAGAAAGCGCTGGTAGCGGCGTTGCGCGCAGAACCGACGCTAACCAATACGGTGAGTGGTGTATTTGATTCGGTGCCAGTCGATGCGGCATTGCCGTATGTGACGCTGGGCGCGGATATCGCCAGCGACGCGGGGAGCAAGACAGGTTCGGGGCGCGAGCATCGTGTGACGATCAATGTCTGGGATGCTGGTGACGGTGTCGCCAACGTCAAGGCATTGCTTGCGATGGTTGAAGCGGCGGTGTTGCGACTGGGCGGCGAGCAAGACGGGCATCAGATTGTCAGCGCATTGATTATTCGCAGTTTTGTGACGCGGAATCCCGATGGTGCGTCGCAGGGCGTCGCCGAGTTCCGGATCCGCAGCCAGCAACTTTGAGGGAGAATGACATGGGTATCGAAAAAGGCAGCGCGTTTTTGCTCAAGGTTGGCGATGGGGCCGATCCGGTGGTCTACACAACGATTGCCGGGTTGCGGACGACGCAGATGTCGATCAACGCCGAAACCGTTGTGGTTACCAACAAGGGGTCGGGTGGCTGGCGCGAATTGCTATCGGGCGCCGGCGTGCGTTCGGTTTCGCTGTCGGGTGCCGGGGTGTTCAGCGGCACCGGCGCCGAGGCGCGGATCAAGGCAAGCGCGCTGGCGGGGACGCTCGATGACTATGAGGTGAGTTTCGAAAGCGGCGAGCGGCTGCGCGGGCAGTTTCTGCTGACGCGGCTCGATTACGCCGGCGATTTCAACGGCGAGCGTTCGTATACGCTGGCGCTCGAATCCTCGGGCCTGGTCGATGTCGCGTGAGTGCCAATCCGTATCGCGGCGAGGCCAGCATCGATGTTGGCGGCGCAGCATTGGTGTTGCGCCCGAGTTTTGCGGCGCTGGTCGCGGCCGAGGCCGAACTGGGGCCGTTATTTGCGCTCGTCGAGCGTGCGGCGGCGGGGCAGCTCGGTCTGGCCGAGCTTGCGAGCCTGTTCTGGCATTGCATCGATGCGCGGCCCGAAGGGCTGACGCGCGAGCGCCTTGGCGAGGCACTCGTTGAACATGGGCTGGCGACGGTGACGCCGGCGTTGCGACTGCTGTTGGGGCAGGTGCTGCAGGGGCGATGAGCGACGCGACATTTGGCGCGGCGGCGGTGCGCGCGGCGCATCTCGCGGGCGCTTTGCTGGGCTGGACGCCGGGCGTGTTCTGGGACGCGACGCCGGCAGAATTACGCACCGCGCTCGGGCTTGATGTCGAGGCGGGCGCGGTGCTCGACCGTGGGGCGCTCGAACGATTGATGGAGGCATTTCCCGATGGATGAACTCGATACTTTGGTGGTGCGCGTGCGCGCCGATACCGCAGGGTTTGCGCGCGATGTCGGTGACATGCGCGGCCAGCTTGAGGGGCCGCTGGCGGGTGGGGTCGACAGCGCCGGGCGGGCGATTGAAACCGCGCTGGCGCGCGCGGCGCGCACCGGAAAATTGGGGTTTGAGGATCTGCGCAAGGTGGCGTTGGCGACGCTCGGCGATATTGCCTCGCAGGCGGTGCGCAGCAATTTGTCGAGCCTGTTTGGTGGTAGCGGTGGTGGCGGGTTGATTTCGTCGCTGGGTGGGGCAGTTGCCGGGCTGTTCGGGCTGCCGGGGCGCGCCACGGGTGGGCCGGTGACGGGCGGGCGGCCATATATGGTCGGCGAGCGCGGGCCGGAATTGTTTGTGCCGGGCGGCAGCGGGCAGATTGTTGCGGGCAGCGGGGCGCGCGGCGCGGTCAATGTCACGGTCAATGTCGCGGCGCCGCGCGATGCCGGGCCGGCGTTTATGGCGCGCACCGGCAGCCAGGTGGCGCGCGCGGTGCGCGGTGCGCTCGACCGGGCTGACCGGTAATGGCGTATTGGCTGGCGAGCGACGCCGATTGTTTGCGCCATGACTGGATCAAGCGGTTCGATCCGCGGTTCTGGAGCGTCAATTTTCCGCGGCCGATGATGGCGGCGCTGACGACGCCAGCGGCGGATGCGCTGTGCGTCGATCTGGCGTTTTTGAAGACCAATGATCTGGCGGGGCTGATCTGGGAATCGGCCGACCGCTTCGATCATCCGCTGCTGCGCTACGCGACGGCGCGCGATTACCGCGGCACGGTGCTGCGGTTTCGCTGGCAGGGCGATACTGGGGTGATGGCGCTCGATGCCGTCAACGGCCCGGTGCTGACGATCGAGGGGCGCGACGAAGCTGGCAATCCGCGCGGCTGGTATGTGCGACTGTGGAATTATGCGGTGGGGACGCCGCAGGACGCGCAAATTGTGCTCGATTTCGATGCGCTGGCGGGCGGGTTCATGCATCCGGGCGAAGCCGATCCGGTGTGGGCGGGTGACATCGACCGGATGTTCATTTCGCTGGTGCCGGCGGGGTATGACGGCGTTGATGCGCCGCTGGCGGCCGGGGTTGCGGCGGTGGTGACGCTGTCCGAAATGCGGAGCGACGGGCGCAGTTCGACGTTGGCGATTGGTGACAGTTTCGTGCCGCTGCATGGTGTGCGGATCGCGAGCGGCTATGACGA
>Ga0209023_10007513_pt1 | contig 11152 bp, 6 predicted proteins | sample LakOneMetagenome_FD_187468 | JGI IMG/M metagenome (GOLD analysis project Ga0209023, IMG submission 187468) | Freshwater and sediment microbial communities from Lake Erie, Canada (SPAdes) (version 2) | ecosystem: Environmental > Aquatic > Freshwater > Lentic | place: Lake Erie, Canada | collected...
AGGAACCATCATGAACGAAGCTCAAGTGTCGGGCAACTGGAAACAGTTCAAAGGCAAGCTGCAGGAGCAGTGGGGAAAATTAACCAACGATGACCTCGACGTCATCGAGGGCAAGCGCGAACAGCTGCTGGGACGGATTGAGGAACGTCAGGGCGTCGCGCGTGAAGAAGCGGACAAACAGTTGTCTGATTGGGAAACGCGTAACCCAGATTTCCGCTGGTAGGCATCGTGTCGTAGAGGCACATCGCAACGGCGCGCGCGCCGTTGCACATCGATTTAAGCGCCGCACAGGAGTTACCCATGCCACGTTCCGTCTGGAAAGGAGCCATCAGCTTTGGACTGATTCATGTTCCTGTCTCGATGTTTCCCGCCACGCAAGACAGCGGCGTCGATTTCGATTGGCTTGACCGCCGATCCCTCGACCCCGTCGGCTACAGCCGCGTAAACAAGCGCACGAACAAAGCGATTGAGAGGGACGATGTTGTCAAAGGCGTTAAGACACCTGATGGCAGCTATGCCATCATCGAGGAAGACGAAATAAGGGCGGCTTACCCCAAAGCTACCCAGTCAATTGAAATTGAAACGTTCGTAAAAGCTGCTGAAGTCTCATTCGCGTACCTAGATACCCCGTACTACCTGCAACCGGATCCCCGAAGCGCCAAGGTCTACGCGCTTCTCCGCGAGTCGATGAAAGAGCGCCAGGTGATCGCGGTCGCGCGTGTGGTGATGCGCTCTAAAGAGCATCTTGCACTGCTATTACCGCTCGGTGACGCCATTGTGCTCAACACGATCAGGTGGAACGCAGATATGCGTGACGTTGGCGAGCTGGCACTACCTAAGGGCGCGGTCGGCGTAAAGGACAGCGAACGAAAAATGGCTTCACAGTTGATCGACGACATGACCGCCGCGTGGAAGCCAGCCCTGTACACCGATCACTTTGCAGAGGCCATCAATGAGCTTGTGGCGAATCGAGTGAAGACAGGAAAAACGGCAATCGTGGAACCCGTCGAGGCTGACGCCGCCACAGCGTCGAGCAATGTGATCGATTTAACCGAGCTGCTGCGTAACAGCCTCAAGGCGCGCGACAAAACTCCAAAGAAAGAGGCCGATCAATCGTCCGCCACGACGAAGGCTCCAGCTGCGAAACCAAAGGCCTCGGTTTCTACCCTACGCGCCCCCGCCAAGAAAGCGACCAAGCGCGCTTAGTCTCGCGCTAATTCAATCCCACTGCGAATGTCGAAGCAACCAGCCGAGCCGCTTGCAAGCTATAGGGCGAAGCGCAATTTTGCAGTCACCAGTGAACCCGCTTCTGCGGGAAGTAGCGACAGCGGCCATTCGTTTGTCGTCCAGAAGCACTGGGCTACCCGATTGCATTACGACTTTCGTTTGGAGCTAAACGGAACGATGAAGAGCTGGGCCATACCGAAGGGGCCGAGTCTCGATCCCAAGGACAAACGGATGGCGGTCGCGGTGGAAGACCACCCGGTTGCATACGCCGCATTTGAGGGGACTATTCCTGCGAAACAGTACGGTGCTGGCAAGGTGATCATTTGGGATCGTGGGACGTGGCAACCCGTCGGTGATGCGGCGACCGAGCTTCGTGCGGGTAATTTGAAGTTTCGTTTGCAAGGCGAAAAACTTCATGGTCTCTGGGCGCTCGTGCGCATGAAAACAGCCGAACAAAAGCGCGAAACCTGGTTGCTGATCAAAGAGCGCGATGACGCAGCGCGTGCTTCTACGGAGTTCAGTGTGGTCGACGAACTGCCCGATAGCGTAACGGGCGATGCGCTGCCAACGCCTGCGGTACGAGAGGATAGCCCGCGTCCTGCGACTCATGCCAAGCGAGCAGCTTCCACGCCTCTGAAAGCAAAAGCGAAATCGATTTCGTTGAATGCCTCGAAACTGGGTGTTGCTTCGCAACTTCCCCCCGTGCTGTCACCACAACTGGCAACACGCGTGGATCGCGCACCGACTGACGATTCCGACTGGCAACACGAGATCAAGTTTGATGGCTATCGCATGCTGACGCGCGTTGAAGGTGGCGAAGTCCGGCTCTTTACTAGAAACAACAACGACTGGACAACCAAACTGCGCCACCTTGCCCGAGCAATCACCGGCGCTAAATATCCTGACGGTTGGTACGACGGTGAGGCTGTTGTACTCAACGCGAAAGGCGCGCCGGACTTCGGTGCTTTGCAACGAGCATTTGACAGCTCCAAGGTCAGCGACATTGTTTTGTATCTCTTTGATCTTCCTTACTGCGACGGCAGGGACCTTCGCGCGGTGCCGCTGGAACAACGACGTGCCTTGCTAAAAACCATCGTCGCCAAGAATCCGTCTGACGTATTGCGTTTCAGTGAAACATTCGACGGCGCGATGCACGACATACTCGGCGCGGCATGCAACCTGGGACTCGAAGGCGTGATTGGTAAGCGTCGTGGGTCCCGTTATGTCTCGCAACGGTCAACGGACTGGATCAAGGTGAAATGTAGCGAGCGTCAAGAATTCGTCGTTGGCGGGTTCACGGAGCCTAAGGGCTCGCGCGACGCGTTTGGTGCGCTGTTGTTAGGCGTGCATGCAGACGACGGTTCGCTGACGTATGTCGGAAAAGTGGGCAGTGGCTTCAGCGACATTTCGCTCAAAGACATCGCCAAAAAGCTCGCGCCGCTGCGTCAGTCAAGCAGTCCGTTCGCGACCGTACCGGCCGAGCATAACCGCGCGAATTGGGTGAAACCGAAGGTGCTTGCGGAGGTTTCATTCAGCGAATGGACGAACGATCAACATCTGCGTCACCCCGTGTTTGTCGGGATAAGAATGGATAAGGACGCCAGCATGATTCGTAGCGAAACTCCTGCCTCAGCCCAAACCAAGCGACCCTCCGCAGGCGCAGTAGCGTCCCAAACGTCACTCTCTGCCCCGTCACTAAACGTCACTCACGGCGAACGCATTCTGGACGAGACAACACGCTTGACCAAACTTGAGCTGGTGCGTTACTACGCGCTGATAGCCTCGCTGATGTTGCCTCATCTCAAGCAGCGCCCAGTATCGCTGGTACGCGCGCCAGCGGGCTTTGCGGGCGAGCTTTTTTTCCAGAAGCACATTGATAAAACGCTACCCGCTGGCCTGAAGGCGCTTGATCCAGCCCTTGATCCCGGACATGACCCACTTGTGACAGTAGTCAACGCATCGGGTTTGATCGCGTCCGCACAGTGGAATGTCGTTGAATTTCATACGACCAATGCGGTGGCGACAAGTATGGAGCGCCCGGATCGTTTGATCTTTGATCTTGACCCGGGGGCTGGCGTGACCTGGCCGCAAATGCAAGCCGCCACTGAGCTCGTGCATGCGCTTCTCACCGAACTCGAACTGGTTTGTTTCGCCAAAACTAGTGGCGGCAAAGGCATTCACATCGTCGTTCCGATCAGACGTCAATACGAATGGCCGGTCGCCAAGGATTTCGCGCATGCAGTTGTTACGCATCTTGCGCGCGTACTGCCGACACACTTCGTTGACAAGAGCGGTTCAAAGCATCGGGTTGGCAAGATATTCGTTGACTATCTCCGTAACGGGCGCGACGCAACGACGGTATGTGCGTGGTCGGCCCGCGCGAGACCGGGCGCTGGCGTTTCCGTGCCGTTAACCTGGGACGAGGTTGGCAAACTAAAAAGTGCTGACCAATGGAATGTCCGGAACATTCACTCGCGACTTGATCAGGGCAATGCGCCCTGGGCGGGGTATGACAAAGCCGCCAATACATTGGCACGGGCCATGCGAAGTTTGGACTATCGAGGCTCACACATTAAGGCAGCGCAGTGACTGATTCAGAAGTGTTCAACATGATCGCCGGCAAGGTAGTGATGGAGCGCACTGTTCGTTGCACCGATGTGTCGCACCCACGGCACATGCAAGTCGGTCGCTTGCTAGCGGCAACGACCGCAGCGAACAGCGCTGGTGCGGGTTGTGTTTGCTACGTGGGATTCGCAACTGATGGCACGAACGCAGGCTCTGCGATACCGGTGCGAATAGACGGGCTCGTCGCGGAGTTTCTCAACGCGAGCCAAATCGAATCTCAGAGATAGCCATAAGACCTGGTGCGCACGGTATTGCATTCATCGTCGGCACTTCTGTGAATCGGAAAAAATAGGAAAAAGTAAGTATGAGCATATTGACGGACTACAGCGATCTTACAGAGAACGAGCAGGCGTGCCGCGTCATTGACGAGCTGCTGGGCCTGGTCTTCGCGGTTCGCGGCAATCTCGAATTTGCGGCTGCCAAAGACGCGATGACGCTTATCGCTACTCGACTCAATGCGAATCCGAGCTTCCCGGTCACGAAGTGGCTGCTAGACGCCATGGTGGAACAGGGCTACGTGACGCGCCACGAACCGCCAGGCTGAAGTCTTCCAACGAAAATACGTACGCCGATAACTAGGTCTGCTCACACGACCGTGCGCCGCCGCCAATGCCCACACCAGAAATAGAGAAATAGAGCGCCGCCGCATCGAAGGTCGGAACGCTTGGAGCAAAGCGCAAGCGTATTAAAGGGATCAGGTTGATTTGAGTAGCCGCGGCGGGCCTAATCTATTGCGGCTCATTGCAAGGCGAATGTCCACTTGCGGCCATGTGGCGCCGTTCGAAGGCGGCAGATATGCAGCGAAAACGACCGTCTATCTTGGTTCGCCGAGCAGCAACAATGGGTCGCAACCGTTCGCACTAGCTTGGTGCGCCGCGAGAAGTCACGACGGCCCCGACTCACAACGCGCAAGGTGCTTCCTTCGTGCGGTGCGTAGACGCCGTAAACCGTCCACTAAACGCGTGCGGGACTTTCAGTTTGATCAAACACCCCGTCAACCATCACCACGCCAGTGCTTATTCTCATCCTCCAAGTCAGCGCACCCAACAAAACAAATAAGCCCGTTCACTGCACTAGCGACATGCCGCACTGTGTGACCAGATATTCGCGAATTAGCGGCCACGTGTTGCGAGTTGCGTTAGAGGAGAACGTGATGCCATTGACGACAGCGGAGCCGGTGAAACCGAGAGCAATGCGGGCGTGAATCAAAGCATCAGTAGTGGCGATGACCGCGCCATCGCCGTCAATATCGAGGGAGCAGTTCTTGTAGCCAAAAGGCCCGCCGTCGAAGCGCAACGAACAGAAATCATTGAGCGAGCCATTCAAGCAAGAGCCGGCTAACAGCACTTTGCCATCGGGTTGGAGGACGACAGCGGTGGCGGCGTCGTTGCTGCTCCCGACCGAAGTGATCACTTTGCCAGTGCCGTTCCACACGTTGTCGAGCGTGCCGTTGGGCAAGTAGCGAGCAGCGCAAAAATCGTCATTCGTTCCGTTCGAACACGTCCCGGCCAAAAGCACTCTGCCATCGGGTTGCACGGTCATCGCGTTGGCCAGGTCGGCGCCGCTGCCGATAGGCGTGATGACTTTGCCGCTGCCGTTCCAGCTGGTATCCAGGGCACCGGTAGGCAGATAGCGCGCTGCGCAGAAGTCGTAGGTGGTTCCGCCAAAGCAATACCCGGCCAAAAGTACGCGGCCATCGGGTTGCAGGGCCATGGCCACGGCAACGTCATCGTTGCTACCAACGACGGTGATGACTTTGCCGGTGCCGTTCCATGAGGTATCAAGGCTTCCATTGGGCAGGTAGCGCGCGGCGCAAAAATCGCTGCCGCCGCTGTCACAATATCCGGCTAACAGCACCTTGCCGTCGGGTTGCAGGGTAATCGCATTGGCGAAATCGGCACCGCTGCCGATGGGCGTAATGACCTTACCCGTGCCACTCCATGAGCCGTCAAGAGTACCGTTCGGCAGGTAGCGTGCGGCACAGAAGTCACTGTTCACAGCGCCGGTGCAGACCCCCGCTAACAGCACTTTGCCATCGGGTTGCAGAGCGATCGCGGTGGCCCGATCATCGTTACTGCCAATCGGCGTGATGACTTTGCCGGTGCCGTTCCAGGTGGTGTCGAGCGCCCCGCTCGATAGATAACGCGCGGCGCAGAAGTCGTTGTTCGATCCGTTAGAGCAATACCCGGCCAGCAAGACCTTGCCATCAGGTTGCAGGGCAATCGCGAAGGCCAAGTCGTCGCCGCTGCCGATTGGGGTGATGACTTTGCCAGTGGCATTCCAGGAGGCGTCGAGCGTACCGTTGGGAAGGTAGCGCGCCACACAAAAGTCATAGTTGGTGCCACTAAAGCAAAATCCCGCCATTAGCACCTTGCCATCGGGTTGCAGGATCATTGCGTTGGCGACATCGTCGCTGCTGCCAATGGGCGTGATGACCTTGCCCGGACCTAACGAGCTGCCGGTTGCCCAAAACGGGTCGAGAGTGCCAGGCTGGTCCACGATGCCGTGTGCACTTGTTGTGACCAGTGCGCACGCGAAGGCGCTGCTGATGGTTGCGTGACGAACGCTGCCGAGTCGGACAACGCGAAAGCGCCGCCGGGGTTTTGACAATGCGATGGCTCGCAACCCCTGAGCCATTATTCGGGACAAATGCTGAACCCGAGCGCCGAACAGCTTCGTTGACGAGCGGTACAGCACGTTCCGGCATTTGGTTGCCCATCGATGCGTCGAGGCATCCAACGTTGGGCCAACAGGTGAACCTGAAGTCGCGAGGTATGCGTCCAGCCATGCCAGGGGTTGCATGAAATTCCTCATTTGCCAGGTGTTGGAGCACTAAGGGATGGCGCGAGTCGATGCGGCGCGTCCCTCTTGACCAATATCTGCGCCAGTTCACGAAGTCCGGTGAAGCCGACTTCGCTGCCGTTCGCGACGATTTCCACCGTTCCACAAAGTCGGCCGCGGAAGGCAGTATTGCGCCGATAAACGCGCACCACGTAACTCTCCAGAGGAGAAGTTTGTACATCAGCGCAACTGACCTTAGGTGCTGAACTCATAAATCAAATGTCGCACGTGTCAGCTTACCGATTACTTACCGATGCGAACTCAAGTTGACGCATTTCCAGGGCAACACGCGTTAGTCCGGATCCGTTAGCGATCGGTAAGTTGGCAACAAGCACCATGTTTCACGTGCCAGTTACATCGACTGGGACGATTTCCATCACATCCCCAACCACGGAGTAAACGTCATGAGCCGACAAACAAATGAAGAACTCGTCCAAATATTGGAGGAGGGTAAAGCCCTGCCCGAACATTGGTTAGAGCGATTCCGAGTAGAGCAAGCTGCAACCCGTGAGATTCGAAAGCACGGGCGAACATCGATCCTCGCGTCGAGATTTACTACAGTGAGCGGAACGCTCGGTCTTGGGCCACATTGGTCCAATCGACGGCCCAGACATCGTCCTGTACCCCCCTTTTTGCCTTCCCCACCGGGACTGACCTGCTATCCAGGTTTCTTTCAGTTGGCCGGACAAAAATATGGTGGCTATACGTGGGGCTCGCACGATCAACCCGCACAGGGCCCCATCGTAAATCCGCAACCCGCGGGTTCGCTGCCAGGTGCGCCCTGTCACAAGTGGTCGGCGCTGACACGCCCGTCGATCGGGGAGATTTCTCTTGCCGCTCTAACTGCCAACGCAATGATTCCTGGCTATGGGCCGGAAGAGCAGTTGTTCCTTGGTACGGAAGGTACGCAAGTGGCCGGCAGTTTGTCGCAATTGTTCTACCTGCCTTCGCTGCCTGGTGAAGGCATAGCAACGCTTCAGGCGACGGCGAGGGTGAGTGCTGATCACGTACGCGAAGCCATCAGCCTAGCCTCTGGTTCGTCCAAAAGTAATTTAGGGGCTGCGGCTGTCTACGGTTTCGCTACGCTTACGTTGACTCAGGGGCTCGATGCGCTATTCGGTGGGGCTCCATCCCGCACAGAAATCACACAGGAATTTCTGACGCTGGAACAGTCGTTAGGAGCGACGGTTCGTGATTTCTCAGTGCTTGATGACGTCGGTTACATCGACCTGTCAGCACTATTGCATTACGACTCAGCTTCCGTAATATTTGTTGTGGAAGTCGAAGTTGCCGTTTGCTGCGCGATGGTGCACGGGTCCGATGCGCGCACGGGCGCATTTGTCGATTTACGCTTTGGTGACGATGACCGACTTGTCGTCTTCCCCGATGGCATTACGAGTGGGGCTGTTGCTCGTTCGAACAATCCCGCATCTTTTTCGTGTGGGGTAGGCGTGCAGGATATCAAGCTTTGTGCAGTCTAAATCCCGGACGGCATCGACATCCAGCATCGGATCCCTTGTGATTCCGCTAACGAGAGATTTCGCCTAACTGACGACGGAGAGCCTGGCTGGTCAGAGAGGGTCTGACACCCAGGGTAAGCGAGAGCATCCGTTCGAGTCGGTTATACAACGCGAGGCCGTCAGTGGGGCGATTGAGCATGAGCGCAGATTGCATCGCCCCCTGATAGAAGGCTTCCGCGAGGTCGTCGGTTTCCACACCGCGTCGATAGCAGTCGAGCGCATCAGACTCGCGGCCGGCGGCGCTCAAGGCACGACCGCAAGCGATGACCATACGATTGAACTTGCTGCGCAGCCTTTCGCGGGCCGAGACGCTCCACAGTTCGTCACGATCTTCCCGCAAAAAATGTCCCTGGTACAAGCTAAGCGCGCGGTGGGAAATCAAGGTCGCATCAACTCCGTTCGCGAGCGCCTCGTCCACCGCATAAACGTAACGCTCAAAGGTGAAGCAATCTACCCAACACAGCGAGCCATCCAGGCTCAAGTGGCCGTCCCGCAACCGAATCAACTCAGCACCGTGGGGAAGGAGTTTGCGCAGTCGATGCAGCGCAACGTTGAATGCATCGTGCGCCGCGTCCGCATCCTCTTCCGGCCACAGTGCATCTTTGAGTAGGTCTTGGGATACATCGGTTGCCGCGTGGCTGCTATGCGCAATCAGCGCTTTCAGCAACGCCAATGGCTTCTTCGGGACTTTGCCGTTAAATGCAAGTGGCACGTTGTCCACTGCCATCGAAAATTGGCCCAGCGTGCGAATCCGCAGCGGCCATGGCCATTGCTCTGCGATTGTTGAGGTCGGACGCAGGCGCCGCCGGTGAATGAGTTCGCGAGTGAAGGTTGGCATAGCGCCTCGTTCAAGCGCAAACGCGCACAACGCAGAGAGCAACCTGCGCAGCGGAGCCAGCAACCCGTAGTACCGTGATGTTGCGGCGAGCGACAGTGCCAGAACGAGGGAGCGTTCGGCTGCGGCAAGGTCGCCCGCGTCGAGGTGAGCTGATGCTTCGAGCGCGAACAAATTGGCCTGCAGAATCTGCTTCGACCCGGGCTCGGCGTCGTCAACTAGGCGCCCTAGTTCAGCGCACGCCGAATCGCGATTTCCAGCGGTAAATTGCACGTAGATAGCGGGCTGCAACCATGTTGCGCGAAAGCGTGCGGGCATATCGCTGCGGACCACGGCCGCGCGCAACGCATCCGCGTGTTCCTGTGCGGCGCTGAGATGACCCAACTGCAATTCAAACCACGTCCACATCTGTTGACCCAAACGCTGATGGTAGACGTTGGCCGGGTCGATCATGCCAGTCAGTTCGGCGAGCAGTTTTCGGGTTTCAGCGTCGTCGCCGGTGTACTGCGAGGCATATAGCAGCGCTGCAACCGCTTCAAATTCCAACGCTGGAAAGCCATAGTCGCGGGCCAGCGCTCGCGCTTGCAGTGCTTGATCGCGCAAGTTCGTGTAGTCACCGGTTTGACGGTGCAGATCGATCGCGATCTGCTGGCGGGTAATGATCTTCAGTCGCATACTGACTCGGGACGAAGTAAGCAATGCCTCCATCCTGCCCGCTAGCAACTGCGCATCGTCCCAGCGCTTGTGCCGCTCAAGACAGCCAAGCAATGTGATTGCTACGGACAGCCGCTCATTCTCCGCAGCACCAGGGACGAGGAGCGCAAAGACCTGGTCAGCCCATTGCTTTGCGTCTGCGTCAAAATCGCCGTCGAAAAAGCAGGCAAGTAGGCGACCGTTCAGCAAACGTAATGCGCGCAATTCATGTGGTGCGGCGCCAGGTGATTTCTTCTCGACGTCCTGGCGCAGCAACGCGATCCATCGTCGGTGATCATTGAAATTGTCTGTGTTGTAGCTCCACTCAAGCACCCCCGCCGCGCAAAGCAACTGACCCGCCAGATCCCCCCTTGCTGCAAACGTTTGGCAGGCATGTTCGTAGTGCGCCAATGCGGTATTGTCCTCTCGCAGAAAACAGAGTCGTGCCAGACCATAGCGAAGGTGTGGATCGTCATCGATCACGCTAGTTGGGAGGTGGGCCACCCATCCTCCAAGTTGATCGAGTTGCCCGAGCGCTAACTTGTGTTCAAAGACTAGGTGTAGCAACGCCGTGGTGCAATCCCAGTCCGTCGCATCAATACTCAGATCAAGTGCCGCGTCGTGGTCCCCCTGAGCAATGAAGCCATGCGCAGCCCGCGTGAGTAGGGCGGAACGCTCGGCAGTTTCAAAATATCGTAGGCCACGATCACGCAAGAACTCTCGCAGCAACGGATGCAGGCGATAGTTGTCTGATGAATTTTCAACGTGCTCGACAAACAGATTGCGCGAGCACAGCTCGTCGAGTCGCAGCGCCGCATCGGCTACTTCACAGAGATCGACCAGCAGTGCCACTGGAATCCAGGGAAGTAATGCCGCTACAAACAACATATGGCGACCCGCGTCATCCGTGCCAGAACGCAGCAGGTCTTCGAAATAGTCGAAGAGAAGCGGCGCATAGGCCGAACTGTCGCCGGCGTTGCCATTCTGACTAAGCAACCGAAGTCCCGCCGCCCAACCCTGCGTCCTCAACGCTGCCGCTGCCACCGCGGATGCGTCCAGCCCAAATGCATGTGCGAAATTGGCCGCCTCAGCGGCCGTAAATCGCAGCTCAGTCTCGGCCAGTACCGCGAGTGCCCCATTCAAACGTGCGGTAGCCAGCGCCTGTGGCGGCGCGTGGCGACTGGTGATCAAAAGGTGAACCCCTTGGGGTATTTCGTCGATCACGCAGGCAAGCAGTCCGGGCAAGTCAGGCAGCGCGGCTTGTTCGAGATTGTCGAGCACGACCACGAGGGGGCGAGGCAGGCTGGCGAAGATGCTACGAAACCAAACTCGGGCAAAGCCCAGCGGCTGGCGCAAATGCTCAGCCTCGAAAATAGGTCGCTGCGCCTTTTGCGAAATACCCCAAGGGGTT
>Ga0209023_10007517_pt1 | contig 11142 bp, 8 predicted proteins | sample LakOneMetagenome_FD_187468 | JGI IMG/M metagenome (GOLD analysis project Ga0209023, IMG submission 187468) | Freshwater and sediment microbial communities from Lake Erie, Canada (SPAdes) (version 2) | ecosystem: Environmental > Aquatic > Freshwater > Lentic | place: Lake Erie, Canada | collected...
TTATTGTAATTTATGATTGTTGTTATGTTTGATTTTTTATAAATGAAGACTATAGAAAAATAGCGTAAGTTCACTTTACTAATTCTTGGAATTCAATATATTAATTGAATTACTTTTTGAAGTTACAACACCTTTGTGTCATTTTAGAATATCGTACATTTTAAAAATCTGTGATTATACGGAGGACTGTTTTAAATGTTACAACTTTTTAGTACAATTATTTTTACAATTAAAGCAAGATGTTGTAAATCAGTAAAATAAAAAAATCCGTTTTGCAATTAACAAAACGGATTTTTCTTTAATAAGTTTAAATTGATTTATTCAGATTCATCCATGGTGTGGTATACGTTCATCACGTCATCGTCTTCCTCAATTTTCTCAATAAGTTTTTCTACATCTGCAATTTCGGCTTCGGTTAACTTTTTGGTTACTTGTGGGATTCGTTCAAATCCAGAAGATAAGATTTCAATGCCACGGTTTTCCAATTCTTTTTGAATCGCACCAAAACTTCCAAAAGGGGCATAGATTAGAATGCCGTCTTCATCAGCAAAAATTTCTTCTGCACCAAAATCGATGAATTCCAATTCCATTTCTTCAATATCAACATCGTTGTTTGGAATTCTGAAATTACAGGTATGATCAAACATAAATTCGACTGAACCTTGTGTTCCCATTGTTCCGTTACATTTGTTGAAGTAACTTCTAATATTGGCAACAGTTCGGTTATTATTATCAGTTGCTGTTTCAATTAAAAGAGCAATTCCATGTGGTGCATAGCCTTCAAAAAGTTGCTCTTTGTAGTTTGCGGTATCTTTATCTGTTGCTTTTTTAATGGCACGTTCAACGTTCTCTTTGGGCATGTTAGCCGATTTTGCATTTTGCATAACAGCTCTTAAACGCGAGTTGGCCTCAGGGTTTGGTCCGCCTTCTTTAACAGCCATTACAATGTCTTTTCCAATACGAGTAAACGCTTTAGCCATAGCCGACCAGCGTTTCATTTTTCTACCTTTTCTAAATTCGAATGCTCTTCCCATTTCTATAATTGTCTGATGGTAATCAGATTGTGTTTTAATGTTTGTAATTACAATTTCGATTGCAAAAATAAGCTATAATTCTATTTTTACAAATCTTATGACGTCAAAATTAATTTTCAGGTACGTGACTGGAAATAAAACGATCACCAGCGGTATCCCAAGTATTTATTGCAGTATTTTTTTCTTGAAAGTTAGTATCACTGTCTTTATTATAGGTATTAATTTCCTTGTTGACTTGTTTTACCATTTCGTTATACTTATCAACTTCTTCTTGAGTTCTGTCCGCTTGAGATTTTGTTTCTAAACTTTTTTTGGCATTTTCAAATTTGTCGTTGAACATCAAAAACGTCACGAGTTTTGGAACATAGTCTAAGGCTTCTTTTTTATAATATTCCAATACATTTCTCGTGGCGACTATCATTGAATTATCGCCTTCAAATGGAACAATTGTGTTTAATTTGGATAAGCCTTCCTCAGCATACTGAAGCAAGGTTTTTGCATTTTGTTGAATAGCTCCCAAATCATCTGATTTAATAGCATTTGACAAATTTGAATCGGTATAGTTTGCTTTAAAAAAAATTAAATATAGATTCGTATGATAATTAAAAACTTCATTAGAGTGCTTTATTTTTTTTGACAATTCTGATTCTTCGCCTTCTTTCACTGTAATGTTATATTTTTTAGCAAAAGCATTGAACGCATTGTGAGCTTTTTCATTTTCTGAATTCATACGTTCGTTTATCAAATCGCGTTTCATTAAATAAGCTTCCATAGCATCATACGATTGTTCGGCAACTTTTTGCATGTCAATTATTTTGTCGTATTCTTCACTTAAATTTTTAATACTAACATCGTAATATTGAATAATTTGGTCCCGATATTCAACATCACCCTTATAACCATCTTTCAATAATTCTAATTTGGATTTTGCTGTTTTTATAGCGTTAATTAATTGTTTTTTGGTCACGTCTTGACGGTTGGCATTCTTAGTGTGTGCTAATGCTTGGGTGTACTTCCAATTACTTTTAGAAATAATAATTTGATCATTATTGACAAAGGTCAAATAGTCTGAAGGCGACTTAAACTCCTGTGAAAACAGCGATAATTGAGTAAATAAGAGGAAAATAAATACGGCTTTTAGTCTCATAAATTATTGTTTTAAATCGTTGACAATATTAATTGCTTCTAGGATATGAAGGTTACTTTTAATAGCTTTAATTTTTTCTTTATTATTGGTTTTTACATAGTCATCAAATTGTTGGTACTCAACATCTGTTGAATTGCGTTCTACCGTCATAGGAAATTCGGTTTCGTTTACGGCTTCAATTTCTTTCCAAATAGCATTTATTCTATTTACTTCATCAAATACTTTTGAAAATTGCAATGTAATTGTAGGTAAGGTGTTATCGTATAATGCATTAATTAGGTTGTCTAAATCCTGAAGTTTTTTGGCATCAGTACTTTCCGAAATTCGTTTTTTACTCAATTCAATGGCTTTCTGATTGTTATTTAAAACTTTAGTATACCGAAGTGTTGATGTAATGGTACCATTTTCTAAGGCAGTGGATTGGCTACTTTCTCGTGGCATTTGTTTGTCAAATAATGTCGGAATAAATACATCGGGAGTAATACCCGTTTTTTGATTGCTTTTACCAGTAATTCTATAAAATTTTTCTAAGGTAAGTTTTACAAATTCGGTTGGATTTTTATCATCAGAAAGGGGCAAAATTTGTTGCATCGATGCTTTTCCGTGTGATTGATTTCCCACAATAACGGCACGATTATAATCTTGCATGGCATTAGTAAAAAACTCACTCGCTGACGCTGAAAAGCCATTAATCAATACGACCAATGGTCCCGAATACAGCATGCCGCGATTCAAGTCTTTTAAGATTTCTTTTTTGCCTTCACGATCGTTCATAATGGCTACCGGACCAATATCTACAAATTGTCCTGTTAACTTTATGGCTTCTTCCATAGAACCACCGCCATTATTTTCTAAATCAATAATCAATCCGTCAATGTGATCTTCTTGAAGTTTATAGACTTCTTTGGCCACATCATCACTTACGTTAGTTTTTCCATTTTCGAAAGTGGCATAAAAACTTGGAATTTTAATATAACCCGTTTTTTTACCGTCTTTTTCTAAGATGTAACTGTACACATTATTGTCGTAATCTTTCATTATTTTCTTTTCAAGACTAACGCTGTAAGTTTCACCTGTTTTTTTCTTTAGAGTAAAGTCGGCATTCTTATAATTCGATGAATTGATGATTTCAGAAATTTTATCCATCGACGAACACGTAATGATAAACTCCTCGTTTTTGGCTTTAATTTTAAGTAACAAATCGCCAGCGTCAATTTTTTCTGTAAAATAAGCTGAGCTTCCTGGAATAATATCATCAACGGTTACCTCACTTTTATCGTTAATTGATAAAAAGAGTCCAAAAGTTAAATTATCAGCACTAACTTGTGATAAGAAATTTGATTTTTCAGTATCAGAGAAATATTCGGTATGTGGATCAAAATACGAACAAAAAACGGAAAAGAATTTGGTGTTAAAATCTTTTCGCGATAAGCGGTAACTCGAAGTTTTACATTCGTATTTATCAAAGATTTTTACCTTTGATTTGACCACAATCGAATTGAAATTTGCCGTAAGTGAATCTTTATTTTTACTGGTTTCAGCCACATCTTTTAAAATATCAAAAAGCAGTCGTTTTCGGTAAGCCGTTTTCATTTCTTTTTCATCTTTAGAATACGGAAACGCTTTTTTTGAAAAATGCATGACTTCAGTACTGCTGAACGGAAAAGGCTCTTTCTTGATGGTAGCTATAACTTTTTCGTATCGATCAATACTTTTGTTATAGGCTTGGTACAATTCGTCTAAGAAACTACAATTTTTAGTTTTAAGATAATCGTCAATTTGATATTGGTGCTTTTTTAAAACCGTAATTTCAGGTTCAAGAAATAAATTATTGTCGTCGTCCAATTGGCTTAAAAAAGTCTTGAAGACATACACCGAAAGACTGTCGTCTACTGGTTTGGGTTGGTAATGTTTCTCTTGAATTAAAGTATTAATTTTTATTAACGTTTCACACGGATTCTTTTCGCTTTGCGCAAAAATAAATACAGGAACTAACAATAAAAACAAGAGTATTTTTTTCAATTCTTTTTATATTAAAAAATAACAGCACTTTCAGAAGTAAATCTATCTATAAAAGTGCTGCTATTTTTGTGAGGGGATTATTTTTTGTAAAACGGCATTTTCACCACTTTAGCCGCAACATTGTTGTTTCTAATTTTGATAAAAATATCACTATCTACTGCAGCAAATTCAGTTTTTACATAGCCCATTCCAATACCTTTACCCAAAGATGGTGCCATTGTTCCCGAAGTTACAATTCCAATAGTATTATCCTCAGCATCTACAATTTCATAATCGTGACGCGGAATACCTCTTTCAATCAATTCAAAACCCACTAATTTCTTAGTCACACCGGCTTCTTTTTGTGCTTTTAAATTCGCCGAATTGGTAAATTCTTTGTCAAATTTGGTAATCCAACCCAAACCAGCTTCTAGTGGTGAAGTCGAATCGTTGATATCGTTACCATACAAACAAAATCCCATTTCCAAACGCAAGGTATCACGTGCCGCTAAACCAATAGGTTTGATTCCGAAGGCAGCTCCAGCTTCAAATATTTTATTCCAAATCGCTTCGGCATCTTCGTTTTTAAAATAAATTTCAAATCCACCTGAACCAGTATATCCTGTCGCCGATACGGTAACATCAGATAATCCTGCAAAGTCACCAATTTGAAACGAATAATACGGCATGTTTACCAAATCTATTGAAGTCAACGATTGCATCGCTGCCGCTGCTTTCGGACCTTGAATTGCCAATAACGAATAATCATCAGAAGCGTTAATCATTTCCACACCCAAATCGTTGTACGAAGCAATCCAATTCCAATCTTTCTCAATATTGGAAGCATTGACCACCAACATATAATGGTTGTCTGCAATTTTATAAACAATCAAATCGTCTACAATGCCGCCGTCATTATTAGGCAAACACGAATATTGCGCTTTACCATCTACTAATTTGGATGCATCGTTTGACGTCACTTTTTGTATCAAAGCCAAAGCATTTTCACCTTTCAAAAAGAATTCACCCATGTGCGAAACATCAAAAACACCTACACCGGTTCTCACAGTTTCATGTTCTGCATTTACTCCTTCGTATTGAACCGGCATATTGTAGCCAGCAAACGGCACCATTTTGGCTCCTAATTTTTCGTGAACGTGCGTTAAAGCTGTATTTTTCATTATAATGTATGTTAGTTTGTTCGAGTGGCTAAAGTAACTAAAAATAATAAATCTTAAAACATTTATTTCAATAGCTTTTTCCAGCTATACACTCCAAGTTTGCTTGTAAATCTTGGTCTTTCTAAAGCCTAAAAAAGCTTCTTAGGTCGCTTTTTTAGGCCAAGAAATCCTCAAGATTTCCGGCACAAAGCTTTCCATTGCTATCTGGGCTAGGATATAGTTTTTCAGAGTACATTTTGATTTTTAAACAAGTTTTTTTCGTAACTTTATAAGAAAACAATCATGCTATTACATCATGTAGTTACGCCAAACTTCATACAGCAAATTCTCAAGCCAATTGCTGTTGATACACACAAGGGCTTACAAGGTCACGCCTTACTTGTGGGTGGAAGTTATGGTAAAATGGGTTCGGTTTCTTTGTCGAGTAAAGCCGCTTTAAAAAGTGGTTGTGGCTTGGTTACGGCTTATATTCCCAAATGCGGGTATACCATTCTGCAAACCGTCTTTCCCGAAGCCATGGTCATCACCGACGACTCGCAAGAATTTATCCAACAAATAACATTTGACATTATTCCCAGCGCCATCGGAATAGGAATGGGGTTAGGGCAAGCCCAAGAAACGCAATTTGGATTACATAATTTTTTAAAAGTAAACGAAACCCCATTGATTATAGATGCCGATGCGATTAATATTCTATCAAGCAATAAAGAATGGTTGTATTTGTTGCCCAAACACGCCATCTTAACTCCTCATAAAAAAGAATTAGAACGTCTAATTGGAACTTGGCACTCAGAAACCGAGATGTTGGAAAAAGTGGTGCAATTGTCGTTAGAACATGACGTGGTTGTAGTCGTAAAAGGGGCACCCACCAAAATTGTTCATGGCAAGTTTGTTTATGAAAACACCACAGGAAATCCAGCATTGGCAACCGCAGGAAGCGGCGATGTGCTTACAGGAATTATTACCAGTTTGGTAGCCCAACGCTATGATCCCTTGCATGCAGCCATTTTAGGTGTCTACTTACACGGTTTAACAGCCGATATTGCGGTACCTGAAATGGGATATCAATCGTTTATTGCCAGCGACATCATTGCGTATTTAGGAAAAGCGCTTGTAAGCTTTACAACTTGATTTCAATTGAACATAAAAAAACTACAGTATACGAATACACTGTAGTTTTATAATAAAATTGAAATGTTGTTATATGAATATCAGGATTAACGTTAATATTAGTCCACCTAATGCAAAATACATTCCTTTTTTAAAGACTTCTGTTTTGGGTAAAAACATCCAAAAGGCCGAAATCACAAAAAACAACAACGATAAAGAAAAGAATATGTTTAAAAAGAACAAAGGTTCTCTAGTTGATGCTTTGTGTAATCGGGTCATTTTTTCAAGAATAAATAGCAATTCTTTCGATTGGTATTGTGCTATTCCAGTTTTAGTGTTGAAGGTTCCTTCTTTAAAATAAAGAATGCCATTTTCTTCTTTTTGAACTTTCAATTCTTTTATATGCAATGCCTTCCCTAAATCTTTGGTGTTAAAGTCAGATGGAAATGTTTTTTCAATTTGTTGTTCTGATTTTAAAAAATCGGTATCTCTCAATATTAGAAGTAATCCACTTATAGAATACACAGCCATAATCCCCACAAGGAAAAAGCCTAAATATCGGTGGTAAATGCGCATTTTAGCGTTTAGATTGTTTTTGCTCATACTATATAAAATAAAAGGGTTTAGGTTAATTTTTTAAGACTGAATAATAGTAGATAAGTTTAATGTGATTTTGCTTTTTTTAAATCATTTTAGTAAATAACGCTTCAAATCATCATAACTTATAATTTTGATGCTTACTTTCTCTTTTCCTAAAACACTCTCAATTTGAGTTGGAATAGGTAATTGAAGGTTTAATACAGGTTCCACCACATCTAAAAACTTAATTGGATGCGCCGTTTCTAAAAAGACACCAATGCTTTCAGAATGATTGAGTAATTCCTTTTTCAATCCCAAATACCCAACAGCACCGTGAGGTTCGGCAATATATCCCGATTGAGCATAAATGTTCTTCATGGCAAACTTAGTTTCTTCGTCAGTATAAGTATACGACGAAAAGTCTTTGCTGAATTCGTTCAAATCGTTGTGGTACATTTCTTGAATGCGCACAAAATTACTCGGATTACCCACGTCCATAGCATTGGAAATGGTCGCTATCGATGGTTTGGGAGCATAAATTCCATTTTCTAAAAATTGTGGAACGGTATCATTGGCATTCGTGGCAGCTACAAAATGGGCAATAGGTACTCCAAGTTTTTTAGCTAATATTCCGGCACAAATATTTCCGAAATTCCCACTCGGACACGAAACAATCAAAGGTTTGTTGTGTTTCTTTAGTTGTTGGTAAGCAAAGAAGAAATAAAACATTTGTGGCAACCAACGTGCAATGTTTATCGAATTGGCTGAGGTTAGGTTTTTGCTTTCTAAATCGGAATCTAAGAAGGCTTTTTTGACCATATCTTGGCAATCGTCAAAGACACCATCAACTTCAAGTGCGGTAATATTTTGCCCTAAGGTAGTTAATTGTCTTTCTTGAATATCACTCACTTTTCCAGAAGGGTAGAGAATGACCACTTCAACGCCTTTTACGCCAAGAAATCCGCTAGCAACAGCGCCACCAGTATCTCCTGATGTAGCAACTAAAACGATTACTTTTTTATCGTCGTTGCGGTTGAAATAACCCAGACAGCGCGACATGAATCGGGCACCTACATCTTTGAAAGCCATGGTTGGTCCGTGATACAATTCTAAGGAATATACATTTTCTTCAAGTGACACACACGGAAAATCAAAGCATAACGTTTCTTTAATGATTTGCTTCAATTCGGCCTCTGGAATTTCATCGCCCACAAATTGCTGAATCACATTATAAGCAATCTCCTCTTGTGATAAAGTTTCAATAGTATCAAAAAACGATTGAGGTAAAGGAGTAATTGATGAAGGAAAATACAATCCTTTATCGGGCGCTAAACCTTGTATGACGGCTTCTTGAAAAGAAACATGATGGTTTTTATTGTTTAAACTATAATACTTCATTTTTTATAAAATTTCATGATGATTTCATTTGGGAAAATCTGTGAAATCTGTGTTTGTTTCTATATTATTTTTACTCCTTCCGGATTTATTTTTGAGATGTGCATGTCAAATACAATTCCAGTATTTTGATAGCTTTCACTCATAGCAAAAGCTACTTTTTCGGCTTTTTCTTGCCCTTTGCACAAGGCAAAAATGGAAGGACCAGCACCCGAAATTCCAGCACCTAAAGCCCCATTGTGCAGTGCAGCAAATTTAGTTGTATCAAAACCAGGAATTAGTTTTTTACGCAACGGTTCTACAATTACATCCTCAAGCGATCGTCCAATCAATTTGTAATCGTTGGTGTACAATCCTGCAATCAATCCGCCCACATTTCCCCATTGTGTGATGGCAGCTGTAAGCGAAATCATGGGTTCTAAAACCGCACGTGCATCTGCTGTTTTCAATTCAATTTTTGGATGAAGCACTACAGCATAAAGTTCACTAGGTGAGTCAATTCGAATTACATCTAAAGGATTATAACCTCTAACTAACGTAAATCCGCCTAATAGGCAAGGCGCCACATTATCAGCATGTTCAGAACCACTGGCTAACGCTTCACCTTTCATGGCAAAATCGACTAATTCGTGTTTTGAAAAAGGCTTGCCTAACAGTTCATTGATACCAAATACCGCACCGGCAGCACTTGCAGACGAACTTCCAATACCACTTCCTGCTTTTATTTTTTTATGTATTTCAATTTCAAATCCGAAATCGGGATTTACAGCTTTAACAATAGCTAAAGCCGCCACTCCAGCCACATTTTTTTCTGTCTCCATAGGCAAATCACCACCAGTTATTTTGGTAATTCGGATGCCTTTTTCAGTCGATTTTCGAATGATCATTTCGTCTCCGATAGTTTCAAGGCACAAGCCCAATACGTCAAATCCGCAGGATAGATTGGCGATTGTGGCAGGGCAGAATAGTTTTATTTCGTTCATTTTTTTTAGGTTCTGAGTTTCTGAGGCTCTGAGATGCTAAGGTTTTTAGTTTAGTTTTGTCTAAAAACCTCAGGAGATTAAATACTTAGTGACTTATTTTACACATTTCCAATTCGAATGACATCGGCAAAAATTCCAGATGCTGTGACCGCAGCACCGGCACCAGCACCTTTGATTATTAACGGTTGGTCGATGTATCTGTCGGTATAAAATTCAACAATATTGTCTTTTCCTTCAAGGTTGTAAAACGGACTTTCTTTCGGAATGAATTGCAATCCAACACTTGCTTTTCCGTTGTCAAACGAAGCTACAAATTTTAATCGAGCATCTTTCGATTGGGCTTCAGCCAGTAGGTTTTCAAAGTGTGCAGCATGCTTGATTAACGACTTGAAAAAGTCTTCGTTGTTAGTGGTTTCCATACATTCTTTTGGAAGGAACGAATTGTTTTCAATGGCTTCCATTTCCATTGCATAACCACTCTCACGAATCAAAATTAAAATCTTTCTAGCTACATCTACACCGCTTAAATCAATTTTTGGGTCAGGCTCTGTAAATCCTTGCACACCAGCTTCTTTTACAACATCATGAAAATTGTAAGTAGGGCTAAAATTATTAAAAATAAAGTTCAAACTTCCCGATAAAACAGCATTGATACGATTGACTTTATCACCTGATGCGATGAGGTGTTTTAGGGTATCAATAATGGGCAGTCCAGCTCCAACATTAGTTTCAAATAAGAATGGAGCATTGTATTTTCGAGATAACGATTTTAAATTTTTATAATTGTCATATTGCGACGAACAAGCAATTTTATTACACGTTACTACGGCGATATTTTGTTTTAAAAACTGATTGTAAATTGAAGCAATGTTATAATTTGCCGTAATGTCTACAAATATACTGTTGCGCAAATTGAGTGCTTTTGTTTTAGAAATAAAATCCGAAACATTAGCAGTTTCACTATCATTTAAAATTGATTTCCAATCTTTTAAATTGATTCCGTCTTCATCAAAAACCATTTTTCTTGAATTGGATAAAGCGATAACACGTAAATTAATTTTTAGGTTTTCTTTTAAGAATTTCTTTTGTTGGTGGATTTGATCGATGAATTTTTCACCTACGTTACCAACGCCCATTACAAATAAATTCAGCTGTTTGGTATTGTCTTCAAAGAAGCGTTCGTGTAAAGTATTCAGGGCTTTTTTAACATCATTTTCGTTGATTACAACTGAGATATTTCTTTCCGAAGCTCCTTGCGCAATCGCACGAATATTCACGTTGTTTTTTCCTAGCGTACTGAACATTTTACCACTCAAACCTTGATGATTCTTCATGTTTTCACCTACTAAAGCAACAATGCACAAGTCTTTTTCAACAATACAAGGGTCGATTTTGCCTTGAGCTATTTCAAGCTCAAAAACTTTGTCAATGGATGCTTTTGCTTTTTCGGCTTCTTGATTTTGAATTCCGATGCAAATCGAATGTTCTGAAGAAGCTTGAGTAATGAAAATCACATTGATATTTTGTTGCGATAGCACTTCAAACAAACGTTTGGAAGAACCTGCCACGCCAATCATTCCCGAGCCTTCTAGTGTTAATAATGCAATATTGTCTATATGAGAAATACCTTTAATTGGATTGGCATTAGCATCTGGTGAATTTGAGATTAGAGTACCATACGCTTCAGGTTCAAAAGTGTTTTTAATCCAAAT
>Ga0209023_10007518_pt1 | contig 11141 bp, 6 predicted proteins | sample LakOneMetagenome_FD_187468 | JGI IMG/M metagenome (GOLD analysis project Ga0209023, IMG submission 187468) | Freshwater and sediment microbial communities from Lake Erie, Canada (SPAdes) (version 2) | ecosystem: Environmental > Aquatic > Freshwater > Lentic | place: Lake Erie, Canada | collected...
AGAGCCGCATCCGCACCCGCCCACTCGGCGCGTCCAACGCGCGTTGCGTCGCTGGTGGCGACCCTGCCGACCGACGGCGACGAGTTGATCGGGTCACGGGTTCGTCGCGGGTTGATCGCGTGGGTGTTGGTGACGATCCCGATCGCCGGGATGATCGGGCTGCTCGTCGACGGGGAGCGGGGCTATCTGGGCGCCTGGGTCGTGGTGAGCGGCCTCTGCGTCGGCCCCGCCCTCGTCGTGGGGTGGTGCGTGTGCCGCCGCGCCGATGCCGTGGACCGCCGCTTCTGGCAGCTCTGGGCAACCGCAGTCGTGCTGATGGCCCTTTCGGGCACGGCCGTGCTCGTCTACGTGATCTCCGGTTCGGCCGCCTGGACCTCCGTGTCCATCGGCTTCACCACCGCCGCGGGGGCGGCGTTCATCGCCGCCGTCGTGCAGATGATGCGCTCGCGGTCCGGCATGCGGGCCCTCGCCATCGACGCCATCGAGACGTTGATGCTCGCCACGGCGATCGTGGCGTTCGTCCCGCTCGTCCTGCACGATCGGTCCCTCTGGGGACCCAACGCGTGGTTCACCATCCCGAGCGCGGGAGCCGGGGTGGCGCTGCTCATCGCCTTCTGCGGAGCCATCGTGCTCTTCCGCAACCTGCGCGGCGAGAAGCGCGCGGTCGAAGGCCTCGGCGTGGCGCTCGCGGGCACCTCCGCGGTCAACTGCCTCGCCCACATGTTCCAGGGGATGTCCGGGTTCACGCTGCCCGCCAGTCCGATGCTGGTGCTGCAGACCATCAACCTCGGGCTGCTGCTCCTGCTGCCGGCCTTCGTCCCCAAGGTGTCGCCGGTGGGGCTCGACCGGCTCTCGCCGCAGGCCCAGGTGCGCGGCTGGAGCCTCGACACCCTCGCGCTGACGCTGCTGGCCCCGCTCCTCGCCTGCACGATCGTGCTGCACGATGCGGTGGCGTGGGCGCTCTGGTACTTCGTCGCGGTGGCGGTCACGCTGCTCGTCCTCGCCACCGCGCGCGGCAAGTTGGCCCAGCACGAGACGCGCCGCCTGTACGCCCGGGTCGAAAGCGCGGCGGACGACCGTCAGCGGCTGCTCGCCGACGTGCTGCAGAGCGCCGAGAACGACCGCCACCGCGTGGCGGCGCAACTGCACCAGCAGGCGACGTCGTTCTACGTCACCTTCAGCACGTACCTGCGCTCGACGACGGGCGACGGCGCCGACGTGCACCCGGCGTTGCAGGGGGTGCGGGACGACCTGTTCGACCAGGCCGAAGCGATGCGCCAGCTGATGCTCGCGGTCAAGCCCCTGGAGGCGAGCCGCGACGACGCGACCGACCTCGGGACCACGGTGGCGGCGTTCGTCGACAGCCTGTACGGCGACGGGCCCGCTCCCGCCGTCGTGCTCGACATCGACCCGGACCTCGAGCTCGACTGGTCCAGCGAGACGATCGTGCTGCGCATCCTCCAGGAGGCGCTGCGCAACATCCACGATCACGCCGGGGCGCGCCACATCGAGGTGGCGATCGGCGTCAACGACCACGGCCTGGTCGTGCGGGTGCACGACGATGGCGCCGGCTTCGTCGTCAACCAGCTGCTGTTCGAATCCGGCATCGCCACGATGCGGACCTTCGCCGCCCGGGCCGACGGGGTCGTCACCCTCTACAGCCGCCCGGGGCACGGAACGACGGTCTACGCGCAGCTCGGCGCGGCGCCCGCGGATGAGCCGGGCGCGGAGGAACCACCGATGCTGGAGCCGGCGGGAGGTCCCCGCCCCGTCCTGCGCCTCGTGCCGGACGACGGGGCCGCCGTCGGCGCGGACGACGAGCGCTGATCGGAGGGTGCGGTGAGCTTCCTGCACTTCTTCGATCGCCACCTCGAGGAGCAGTACCCCGAGAAGCTGCTCTTCGGCGGCATCACCTCCGCCCTGGTGATCATCGTCGGTGGGGTGACGGCGAGCGGCGTCGACGTGTTCGTCTCCCGCGCCAGCGTGTCGTGGCCGCCGGCCTTCGCCGCGCTCGCGGCGATCGGCCTGGCGCTCGCGGTGGTGGTCCTGATGATCACGACGTTCCACCGGACCCATGCGCTCGGCCACATCCCTGACCTCTGCCTCGTCGCGACCCTCCTCGCGACCGCGGCGATCGGCCTCGCCGGCGTCGCGACCGGCGACGTCATCCTGGTCGCCGCGCTGCTGGCCCTGCCGGTCGTCGCGGTGGCGCTGTTCGGGGACGGGTCGATGCTCGTCATCGAGTGGATCGCGGCGGTCGCCGTGGCCGGCGGTTCGCTGACGGCCATCAACGGCGCGCCGCCGTGGTCTTCGTTGATCATCCTCGGGATCGTCTTCGCCGTGATCGAGGTCGGGATCGCGCGGATCCTGCAGTTCTTGGCGTGGAACCTGCACCTCAGCGAGTCGTTCCGCTCGCTGGATCATCTGATCGAGGACACCATGACCCCGGCTCAGGCTCTGGCGACCTGCCTCGCGAGCGTCGCCGACCCGACGAGCCCATCTCGCGCGGTCGCGCTGGTCGGGGTCCCTGAGCTCGGGTTCCGGGTCATGCTCGAGTGGCCCGAGGCCGGAGGTCACGAAAGCGGAGCCGACGTGCTCGTGACCGATCCCGATGTCGCCGAGGTGGCGCGGACGGCGCTGGCGATCGTGCGCGACGACTGGGCGATCATGCCGGTCGGGCACTCCGACGAGGGCTCGATCATCGTGGCGATGCAACGATCAGCCGCGGGTTCGTTCGCCTCAGTGAAGGAGGTGCCCTATGAGGTGTTGGGCGCGGCACTGACCAAGGTGTGGTTGCGGATCAACTCGCTGCAACGGCTCCACGCGCTCAGCAACACCGACTCGCTCACCGGGCTGTTCAACCGGCGGGCGCTGCTCGAGCGGCTCGTGCTCGAGACCGAGCACGCGCAACGTGACGCCCGCTCGCTCTGCGTCGCGATGATCGACCTCGACCGCTTCAAGGCCTACAACGACCGCCACGGGCACCTGGCCGGCGACGAGGTGCTGCGGGCACTCGGTGGGGTCCTGCGTCAACGGCTGCGCCGCGTCGACTCGCCGGCGCGCTTCGGCGGCGAGGAGTTCTGTCTCGTCCTGCCCGACATCGACCTGCCCGATGCGATCCGCCTGCTCGACGACCTCCGGGCCCAGTTCGCCGTCCAGGACCTGCTGGAGCCGGTGTCGTTCTCGGCCGGCGTGGCCCGCTTCGAGGCCGGCGAATCGGTCGAGCAGCTCGTCGGCCGGGCCGACGCGGCGCTCTACGTCGCGAAGGACCTCGGCCGCGATCGCGTCGCGGCCGCGCCGGCGAACGACGTCGTGGCGACGCCCTGACCCGACGCCGGCCGGCGGCGGCGCAACGCCGCGGCCCCGGGTTGTCAGTCGGGTACGACAGGCCCGGTCCGGGCCCGGCGGTGGAGCAGAAAATCACCCTAGATGGGTGACGCCTCGATGGCGATGGGCGACCAGGCTCCAGGCAGTCGACGTCAGTGGGGCGAGGCTGCTGTTCGACGTCTCGATCACGACTTCGGGCGACCACCCAGGGGGCACGTACATGGCCAAGAGGTTCAACGGGAAGATCGCTGTCGACATCCGTGACTCGGAGCCCGACTGGGCCCCGTTCCTGGCGCCGAAGGCGGTCGAGGGCGCCCCCAACGTCCTCATCCTGGCGTGGGACGACCTGGGCTACGCCACGATGGACACGTTCGGCGGTCCCGTCCAGTGCCCCAACATGGCCCGAATCGCGGCCTCCGGGGTCACGTTCGCGAACTTCCACACCACCGCGCTGTGCTCGCCCACCCGCGCGTCGCTGCTCACCGGACGCAACGCCACCACCAACGGGATGGCCACGATCGCCGAGTTCGCCTCGGGCTTCCCCGGCATCTCGACCCGGATCCCCTTCGAGAGCGGCTTCATCTCCGAGGTGCTGACCGAGCACGGCTACAACACCTACTGCGTCGGCAAGTGGCACCTGACCCCCGGCGAGGAGTGCAACCAGGCCGCGTTCAAGGGACGTTGGCCCCTCGGCCGCGGCTTCGAGCGGTTCTACGGGTGGCTGGGGGGCGAGACCAACTGCTACTTCCCGGACCTGGTGCACGACAACCACCCGATCGAGCCGCCGGCGCGTCCCGAGGACGGCTACCACCTCGCCGACGATCTGGCCGATCGGGCCGTCGAGTTCATCCGCGACGCGAAGGTCATCGATCCCGACAAGCCGTTCTTCATGTACCTGGCGCCCCAAGCGGGCCATGCCCCGCACCTCGTGCCCCTCGAGTGGGCGGACCACTACAAGGGTGTGTTCGACGACGGGTACGAGGCCATCCGCGCCGGCATCCTCGCTCGCCAGATCGAGCTCGGCCTGCTGCCCGAGGGCACGGAGCTCTCGACGATCAACCCCCACGGCGAACCGGAGCGCACCGGGCCCGACGGCCAACCGTGGCCCCAGCTCGACACGGTGCGCCCGTGGGACACGCTCAACGACGACGAGCGCCGCCTGTTCACGCGCATGGCGGAGGTGTTCGCCGGCTACATCTCGTACCACGACGACCGTCTCGGCCGCGTCCTCGACTACCTCGAGGAGTCGGGCCAGCTCGACAACACGATCATCATCGTGGTCTCCGACAACGGCGGCAGCGGCGAGGGCGGTCCCAACGGGTCCTTCAACGAGTGGCGCTTCTTCAACGGCGTCCCGGACACCACCGAGACGACCCTGCCCCACATCGACGAGCTCGGCACCCCCGCGTCGAACAACCACTACAACACCGGCTGGGCCTGGGCGTTCGACACCCCGTTCCCGTACTGGAAGCGCTGGGCCGGCGCCGAGGGCGGCGTGGCCGACATGTGCCTCATCTCGTGGCCGGCGCAGATCCCTGCAGTGGCGGAGCCGAGGCAGCAGTACGTGCACGCCGTGGACCTGGTCCCGACGCTCTACGACCTGCTCGGCATCGAGCCGCCCGAGGTGCTCAAGGGCTACCCGCAGCTGCCCATGGACGGCGAGAGCTTCGCCGCGGCGCTCACGGATCCAGAGGCGCCCGGCCGCGCGACGCAGTTCTACTCGATGCTCGGGCAGCGCTCGATCTACCACGAGGGCTGGCTGGCCTGCACCGTGCACCCGCCGCTGTCGGGGTGGGGGAACTTCGAGCAGGACGAGTGGGAGCTGTTCCACCTCGAGACGGACCGGTCCCAGACCACCAACCTCGCCGCCGAAGAACCCGCGCGGCTCGAGCAGCTCAAGGGCCTGTGGTTCTACAACGCGGGTCGCTTCAACGGGTTCCCGGTGGACGATCGCTCGGCCCTCGAGCAGGTCCTCGCCGAGCGGCCCCACGCGGCCCCGCCGCGCGATCAATACGTCTTCTACCCGAACTGCGCCGACGTCCCCGAGTCCGCGGGCCCGCAGCTGCCGGGCCGCTCGTACACGATCGCGGCGGGCGTCAAGGTCGACTCGCCGGAGGTCGAGGGCGTGATCTGGGCCGCCGGCGGTGTGCCGGGGGGCCACAGCCTGTACGTCAAGGACGGCAAGCTCCGCTACACCTTCAACTGGGTCGGCACCACGCTGCAGGACGTCATCGCCGATCGCGACCTGACCGTGGGGGCGCACGTGTGCACCGCCGAGTTCGCCGCCACCGGACCCAGCGCCGATCCGGCGTTGCCGGGAACGGCCGGGCTGTTGACCCTCTACATCGACAGCCAGGTGGTGGGGTCGGGCCCGATCGTCACCCAGCCGGGCTACTTCTGCCTCACCGGCGACGGCATCTGCGTGGGACGCGACAGCGCCTCGGCGGTGACGCCCGAGTACCAGGCCCCGTTCCCGTTCGTCGGCGGCACGATCGACAAGGTCGTGGTCGACGTGTCCGGCGAGCACTACATCGATCACGAGGCCCAGGTCCGCGCCTGGTTCTCCATCGACTGAACCTCTCGAACGAATGGTGCCACCGATGCCAACCACTGCAACGGCGCGCGATCGCTCGCGACGCCGGGACTGGAAGTCGCTCGCGGCGATCCCCGCCGTCGTCGTGCTCGTCGCGGTGGTCGCGGCCTGCAGCCAGACGTCCGGCACGAGCGCGCCAACCGGTACCACGACCAGCACGGGGACCGGGACCGTGCCCGGCTCGACCGCCGCGGCGACGCCGGCCGTGACGGGGAGCCAGTGCCCGTACGTGGTCGATCAGTCCAAGGCCGACTTCTACCCGATCCAGCCCAGCTTCTCGGCCGGGTACCTCATGTCCGTGCAGAAGCTCAACAGCGACACGGCCAACGCGTGTGGGAGCTGATGCTCCACCGGGTGGGCGTGGCCGACAGCTCGGCGCTCGGCCGGGACGAGGCCGACGCGTACCGGCTCCTCGCACTCGGCGATGACGACGGTGCCGGGTACCTGAACATCATGCGCAACGTGCGCGCGTCTGCGTCCACCACCGGAGCGTCGTACCGCGACGTGGTCGACACCGCGCACGTCTCGTACCCGGTCCAGGTGATCTGGGGCGCGCAGGACCCGATCCTCACGTTGCGCCGGCGCGGGCTCGAGATGCTGTCCGCCACCGGCCTCGACCACATGACCGTCGTCCCCGGCAAGCACTTCATCCAGGAGGACTGCGCGCCCGCCATCGCCGAGGCGATCGTGCGACTCGCCCGTTCCGACGGTGGAGAACGGCCTCGGGAGCAGCGAACGGCTCTCGGAACCGCGCGTGCCCGCGGTCAACGAAGCGTGTAGTCGTCGGGGTCGACGGTGCGGGTCCAGGTCCAGTAGTCGACGAGTCGGAACGGGTTCAGCGTGTGCACCTCGCCGTTCTCGTTGCGGTAGTAGTTGTGCTCGATGTGGGGCGACGCCCAGACCATGGTGCGCATCTCGGCCTGGGTGCGCTCGTACCAGTCGTCGTAGGCCTCCTGCGTCGGCTCGATGGACTGGTGCGTCCCGGAGACCAGCAGCCGCAGGCAGCTGTCGATGAGGGTCATCTGGCATTCCGAGGCGGCGATGATGCTGCCGCCGCTGGCGAGGTTCGTGCCCGGGCCGTACATGAGGAAGAGGTTCGGGAAGTCCGGAACGGTGACGCCGTAGAGGGCGCGGGGCCGGGCGCCCCAGGCGCGCCGCAGATCCGTGCCGTCACGGCCGATGATCTCCATCGGCACGAGGAAGTCGTTGGGGCGGAAGCCGGTCGCCCAGATGACGACGTCTGCCGGGTGGCGGTCCCCATCGGTGTCGACGACGGCGTCCGGTTCGAGGTGGTCGACCCCGGCCCGCACGAGCTCGACATCGTCGCGGGTGAGTGTGCGCAGCCAGCTGCCGTTGTCCTGCAGCGTCCGCTTGCCGGTGGCCGGGTAGGTCGGCACGACCTTGGCGACGAGCTCGGGATCGTCGCCGACCTGGCTGGTGATCCACTCGGTGAACATCACGCGCGTCAGGTCGTTCACCTCGCTCACCGAGTGCTCCTGATCCGGCCAGTCCGGGTCGACCTTGGCGGCGATCAGGCCGGCGTCGCAGCCCGGCCAGTAGATCAGGAACCGGAACCACCGGCCGTAGAACGGAAGGTGCTCGATGGCCCAGGGCACGCCCGGGCCGACCATCTCGTGGTAGCCCGGGTTGGGGAACATCCACTGGGCGCTGCGCTGGAGGATCGTCAGCGAACGTACCTCGTCCGCGATCGCCGGCGCGATCTGGAACCCGGTGGCGCCGGCACCGATCATCACGACGTCCTTGCCGACCAGGTCGGCGTCTTCGGGCCACCGCGCGGTGTGGAAGGCCGGGCCCGCGAACGTCCCCGGCACGTCGGGTACGAACGGCTGGTTCAGCTGCCCGACCGCGCAGATCACGGCCCGGCACGGCAGGGCCGTGCCGTCGTCGAGCTCGACCGTCCACCTCGCGGTGTCGTCGTCCCACTCGGCCCGCTCGACCGACGTGCCGAAGCGCACGTGTTCGGTCACGCCGTACTTGTCCATCACCCGCTCGAAGTACGCGGCGAGCTCGGGTTGCTGCGCGAAGAACGCGCTCCAGTGATCGGCGGGCTCGAAGCTGTAGCAGTAGAAGTGGCTGCCGACGTCGACGCGGGCCCCCGGGTAGCGGTTCTCCCACCACGTGCCGCCGGGCCCGTCGTTCTTCTCGACCACGATGTAGGGGAAGCCGGCCTGCCCGAGGCGGATGGCGGCGAGCAGGCCGGACATACCGCATCCGATCACCACGACGGGGTAGTCAGAGGCGCCCTCGACCGGACCCGAGGCGCGGGTGTCGACGCCGTCGAGCTCGAGCTCCTCCGCCATCATCGGGACGTACTCCGCACCGACATCGGCCGCCACGATCCACGCCATCATCCGTTCGAGCATCCCGTCGGCGAGCGGCTCGGGTTCGGGGCAGCCGCGATCACGCCAGTCGACGATGAGGCCGAGGGCGAGCGCACGGGCGGCGCGCAGGTCCTCGGGCGCCATGAACCCCTGGTACTCGTTGAGGAAGGAGCCCGTCGGCCGGAGCGGACCGTCGAGGATCGAATCGCGCTCTTCGGGCAGGCAGAGGTGGACGCACGCCAGGAGCAGCGCCGGGACCGAGAGGTCGTCGAGGAACGCCGCGATCTCCTCGTCGGAGAAGTCCGCAGCGGTGAAGGGGTGACCAGCATGGGGGTTGCGCACGGGACGCACCGTACACATCGCTGCGGTCGTCCTTGGGCGCGACGTCAGAGCAGCGAACGGCGGTTCAATTCGCTGTAGGTTCGTTCGGATGAGTGCGCGATGGACGGCTGCCGACCGACTCGATCCTGCGTGGCGCACCGGTCTCTTCGGGCCCGGGTCGTTGTTCGAACTGGTCGAGGACGACGTCCTCGGCGTGAGGCAGGAGGTGTTCGCGCAGCGGCCGCGGTCCCTCCCTGAGGTGCTGGCCAACGCGGCGGGCCCGTTCGCGGATCGACCGCATCTCGTCGGCCCGGCCGGTGCGGTGAGCTACGCCGAGGCTCCCGCAGCCGCGGCCCGCTTCGCCCGCGTCCTCGCTGAGCGGCACGGTGCGAGCGAGGACAGCGCGTCGCGCTCGCGGGCCGTGTGTCGGTCGAGCACTGCCTGGCCATCTGGGGAGTCGCGTGGGCGGGCGCGGTGAGCGCCACGATGAACCCCACATGGACCGGGAGCGAGCTCGAGATCGCGACGAGGTTGGTCGAGCCCTCGCTCCTCGTCGTCGATGACGACGTCGCCGGCCGGCTCGCCGGCGCCGGCACCATCCGGACGAAGGTCGTCACCTTCGACGAGCTCGCGGCGGCGGCGGAGGTCGCATCGCCCGTCACGGAGCCGGTCGCCGTCGACGAGGACGATCCGTTCGTGATCATGTACACGAGCGGCACCACGGGCACACCGAAGGGCGCGACCCTCTCGCACCGCAACGCCATCCAGTTCTCGTTCGCGGCGGCGGCGACCTCGGCCGTCCACTCGATCCTCCACGACGTCCCGCGCAGTGATCGCACCCCGACCGTCATCGCGGCATCACCCCTGTTCCACATGTCAGGGCTGCTGGGTCAGCTCACCAACGCGGCGGTCTGGGGCACGACGCTCGTGGTCGCGCCGCCCGGGCGCTGGGATGCCGGAGTGCACCTGGAGCTCAGCGAGCGCCACGACGTCACGGCGTGGTCGATCGTGCCCACGCAGCTCTGGCGGCTCATCGACCACCCCGATCTGGCGTCGTTCGACCTCTCGGCCCTCGAGATGATCGGCGGGGGCGGCGCCACGTTCTCGCCCGACCTGCTGCGTCGGACCGCGGAGCTGCTCCCCGGTGTCGCGCTCGCGCTGCGGGTCGGGTACGGGATGACCGAGACGGCCGGCTCGGTCACGCTGCTGCAGCCGCCGGTGCCCGAAGGACGGCTGGACTCAGTGGGCATGCCCGTCGCGGGCAGCGAGGTGCGCATCCTCGGCGCCGACGGCCAAGAGGTCCCCGACGGCGAGATCGGCGAGATCTCGGTGCGCACCGCGCAGGTGTTCATCGGGTACTGGGGTGACGCCGCCGCGACCGCCGCGGTGCTGGACGAGGGCCGGTGGTACCGCACCGGCGACTTCGGCCGCCTCGACGACGGCTACCTCACCCTCGAGAGCCGGCTACGGGACATGATCATCCGCGGTGGCGAGAACGTGTACCCGATCGAGATCGAGAACCGTCTGGTCGAGCACCCCGACATCGACGACGCGGCAGTCGTCGGCCTCGACCACCCGACCTTGGGTCAGGAGGTCCGGGCTGTGATCGTCGTCCGCGACGGTGCCGCGCTGACGGCCGAGGACGTGCGGACGTGGGCGGCCGCCACCCTGGCCCGCCACAAGGTCCCGGCGGTGGTCGACCAGGTCGAAGCGCTGCCCCGCACCGAGACCGGCAAGGTCCTCAAGCAGCTCCTGACCGACCCGCCTTGACGGGATCAGCCCTCGGCGGTCTGCGAACCGAAGGCGGTCGGGAACGTCGCGCGCAGGTACGGGTCGGACAGCGCCGCGGCTGTCGGGTCCTTGCCCATGACGTAGCGGTACTGGGCGATCATCACGTGGTTGATGAGTTGCGCGGCCTCGGTCGGGTCAACGTTGCCGGCGCCACAGCCGTCGTCGCCGAGCTTGAACAACGGGGCGAACGCCGGGAGCTTGGTGGCGTACTTCTCCAGCCCGCCTTGGTCGCGGATCGGCTTGCAGACGTCGATGAAGGACGCGTGCCCGGCGTTGGCGACCACGATCATGCGCTTGGGTGGCTGCAACCAGGCGAACTCGTCCTGCGGGCCCGCGATCGGGATCACCGAGTCCTTCTCGCCGGCGACGATCATTGCCGGTCGGTCGAGTGGCGGTGCGCTCTCGAGCTTGGCCTTCTGCCGGGCGAGCTGCTCGGCCTCCGGCAGCTGCATGTCGGCCTGGTCGAACGACACGGGGGCCGAAGGCGCCTGTCCGATCCACGCCTTGACCGCCGGCTCGGAGGCGGCGAACAGGTAGGACGCGCGCCCGCCCGCCGAGTGCCCCTCGGCGCCGACGGTGGACGTGTCGACGCCGCCGCGCAACGGGCTGCCGCTGCGAGCGTTCTCCGCGGTGACCGCCGCGAGGGTGGCCCGGAGATCGACCACGTCGGGATCGCCGTCCACGGTGATCTTGCCCCCGGCCACGGCCGAGAGACTTCGTGACAGGTGATCGGGCGCCGCGACGACGAAGCCCCAGGAGGCTTCCTG
>Ga0209023_10007519_pt1 | contig 11140 bp, 10 predicted proteins | sample LakOneMetagenome_FD_187468 | JGI IMG/M metagenome (GOLD analysis project Ga0209023, IMG submission 187468) | Freshwater and sediment microbial communities from Lake Erie, Canada (SPAdes) (version 2) | ecosystem: Environmental > Aquatic > Freshwater > Lentic | place: Lake Erie, Canada...
CCCGCTACAGCAGCGCCTTCACCGGGTGGCCGTCCACCAGGGCGGACAGGACCGACACCGTGGGATGGGCGTCGTGTACCTCGGCGGCCACCGCGTCGAGCTCGGCCTTGGCGTCGTGGACCACCGCGTCGTACTCGACCGCCCACGTGGCTCCCGTGCCGCCGATCAGGGGCTCGTGCCAGCTCCGCAGGATCAACACGTCGCCACCGCGTTCTGCTGCGTCGCGAGCCGCCCACTCCAGCGCGTGCCGCGACTCCTCCGAACCATCCACCCCGACCACGATGCCGACCATGTCCTGCTCCGTCCTGCGCGAGTGCCTCGCGGCGAGGCCTCGCCCTCCATGCCAGCGTGCGCCCCCGACGGCCGAGCCAACAGGGTCCAACGTCACACCGGGTCAGCCCCCGTGGGGGAGGTCCTCGGTGGCAGCGGCGTCGCCAGCCGGCCCCGCCACGCTCGACTGAAGGTCCGGTCAGCCCGATCCCGGGTGGGACGCGGTGCGGACGCGAGCCATGGCGTGCCAGCGCGCCTGGGCGTCAGAGAAGGCGTGCGCCACGTCGGCCGGATCGCTGCCGGCGGCGATGTCGACCAGCGCGCACGTGACCGCATCGGCGACCGTGGCGTCCGGACCGGCCCAGTCGCAGGCGAAGTCGAGATCGTGGCGTGTCACCACCGCTCCGAGCGCGTCGCCGGCGGCCACGAACGCCATGGATTGCCCGGTCCCGTCGAGGATCTCGAGGGCGGCTCGCGCGCCGAGCCAGTCGTCCAGCACCAGCGGCAGGCAGCCCGGCCCCCGTCCGTGGGAGTGGAGGTCGCTTCGGTCCATCCCTGCATCCTCCGCCCGACGTACGGCGAGCGGAAGGGACGAAGGACCCATCGACGGTGGCGCTCCAGGGATGGAGCCGTCAGGGATCGATGAGGCTGAGGTAGCCCTCGTCCTCCTGGGCGAAGTGGAGCACGAGGATGGCGTGGAGCCCGTAGAGGGCCCGCCGGAGCTCCACCAGGTCGTCCGGGTCGGGCTGTCTGGCGTCGAGGTCGTCGATCAGGTGGTCGATGCGCCGGACGTGGTGGGCGATCTCCACGTGGGCTCGGCTCATGGTCCCCGTGGCATCCGACCCGCCGAGGATCCGGTCGAAGACCGGGTACAGCTGCGCATCCTCGGCCACCTCGTGGGGCAGGAGCTCGTCGACGAGGAACCGCTGCACCTCCCGCAACGAGGCCACCAGCTCGGACGGCGGCACCGTCCCGATCCGATCCGCGGTCAATCGGAGCTGCTCGAGATCGGGCCGGAGGGTGGCGTGTTCGTCGGTGAAGCGGTCCACGAGGTCGTGGTCCTCGGGCCGGACGCGGAGATCGGGTGCCGGCGTGCGCAGCACGCGGAGGGCGTTGAGGATGACGGCGACATCGATCGCCTCCTGGAGGAGCGCGCCTGCAACAGGGGGCAGCAGCCCTGCAGCGGCGAACACCATCGCCACCGACGAGAGCCCGATGCCGGTGAACACGCTCTGACGGGTGATCCGACGGGTACGTCGAGCGATCGTGATGGCCTCGCCGATCCGGCCGAGCCGGTCGACGGTCAGGACCACGTCGGCCGCCTCGGACGATGCCGTGGAGCCGGTGGCACCGATGGCGACTCCCACGTCGGCTGCGGCCAGCGCCGGCGCATCGTTGATGCCGTCGCCCACCATGATCGTCCGGTGGGTCCGGCCGGCGCTGCGGACCGCCTCGACCTTCTCGGCAGGCGTCCGCTCGGCGAGCACCTCGTCGACGCCGATGACCGCCCCCACCGTTGACGCCACGTCCGAGCGATCGCCGGTGACCATGGTGATGCGGCGCAAGCCCTGCCGCCGCAGGTCCCGGATGGTGCGGGCAGCGTCGGTCCGGATCGGATCGTCCAGCACGATGGCAGCGACGGCCGCTCCGTCCACGGCCACCACCGTGGTCAGGGCACCGTCGAGGTCCCCGCGGCGGCGCACCGACCGGGCCCAGCTGGGCGCCGGGCCGGCGAGCAGCCAGGTGGCCTTGCCGACGGCCACATCGTGGGTCCCGACCCGTCCTCGGATCCCGCTGCCGGGCACCTCGTCCACCTCGGCGGGGAGCACCAGGTCGAGTCCCTGGTCCCGAGCGGCCCGCACCACCGCCGAAGCCAGGACGTGGGGCGATACCTGGTCGAGCGACGCCGCCAGGCGCAGGACCTCCCGGGCGGTGATCGACCCGTCGGTGACGATGTCCGCAACCGTCGGGCGGCCTTCGGTGAGGGTTCCGGTCTTGTCGAAGAGCAGGACCTCGGCGCCGGCGAGGCGCTCGAGGACCCCACCGCCCTTGACCACGATCCCCCGCTTGGCCGCCCGGGCCAGCCCGGACACCATGGCCACCGGTGCGGCCAGGATCAGCGGGCAGGGGGTGGCCACCACCAGCACCGCCACCGCGCGCACCGGGTCGCCCGAGACCAGCCAGGCCGCGCCCGCCAAGGTCGCGCTCACGACCACGAACACCAGGGCGAAGCGGTCGGCGAGCCGCACGAACGTCGAACTGGACGCCTGGGCCTCCTCGACGAGTCGGATGATCCCTGCGTAGGTGCTGTCGGCCGCGCTCGTCGTGGCCCGCAGATCAAGAGGCCCACCTGCGTTGACCGTGCCGCTCCGCACAGCATCGCCGGGCAACCGGTCCACCGGCAGGGGCTCACCGGTCAGCGCGGCTTCGTCGAGCACCGCGCCGGTGCGTTCGAGCAGGCCGTCGACGGGTACCACCTCGCCGGGGCGGACCAGGAGCAGGTCCCCGACGGCGACCTCGTCGATCGCCAGATCGGACAGGGCCGTGCCCTCGTAGCGGTGGACCACCCTCGGCGCCCGGTCGAGCAGGGCGCGCAGCTCCCGGCGAGCCCGGCCAGCGGCCTGCGCCTCCAGGGACCGGCCGGAGGCCAGCATCACCACGATGACGGCCGCAGCGAACGGTTCGCCCACCAGCACCGCCCCCACCACCGCGAAGATGGCGACGACGTCGACGCCCAACCGCTTCTCGCGGGCTGCTTCGATCACCCACCACGACGCGGCGACGGTCCCGATCGCTGCGGTGACCAGCCAGAGCGCGTCGGCGACACGACCGGAGCCGATCGCATAGGCGACCATCCCCGCGACGGTCAGGCCGGCCGACGACACGATCAGCGAGGCCTGCGGAAGCAGCGCTCGATCCCAGCCGCGAGCCCCGGCGGCCGGGCCGGCCTCCACCGGCGCCAGGTTCGACGGCGAGCCGGACCCCTTCACGTGGGCGACGATCCCAACCCGGCCTGCGAGGGGGCAGGGCGCGAGGCGGCGACGATCTCCTCGGCGATGGCGGAACGCTCGGCCAGGGTGCCGCCCAGATCGGTGGTCTCCGCGCGCAGGTCAGCGCGCGATGTACCCGCCATCGACCGCCACCGCCTGCCCGGTCACGAACGATGAACCCGTCGAGCAGAGCCACAGCACCGTCGCAGCGATCTCTGCACCCGTGCCCAAGCGGCCGACCGGCTCGGCCGCCTCGAACTGATCGACGATGGCGGGATCGCCGTGGGTGAACCGCTCGATCATCTCCGTGGCGATGATCCCCGGGCACACCGCGTTCACCCGGATGCCCGCGGTCGCGTACTCGAGCGCGGCCGTTTTCGTGAGCCCGAGGACGCCGTGCTTGGCAGCGGCGTACGCGCTGATGCCGGGGAACCCGACGAGGCCGGCGACCGACGAGCAGTTGACGATGGAGCCCGAACCCTGCGCAGCCATCACCTCGAGCTCGGCTCGCATGCAGAGCCAGACACCGGTGAGATTGACCCCGATGACGCGGTTCCAGTTGTCGAGCCCGCTCGCCGCGGTGAAGGCCTGGTCACCCTCGATGCCGGCGTTGTTGAACGCGTGGTCGAGGCGCCCGTACTCGTGCATCGTGGTTCCGAGGAGGCGATCGACATCGGCGGGCGCGGAGACGTCGACGGCCACGAAGAGGCCGCTGGCCCCGATCTCGTCGACCTCCGCCGCCACCTCCTCGCCTCGGTCGACGTCGCGGTCGGCGATGACCACGGCCGCGCCTTCGTGGGCGAACGCCAGCGCCGTGGCCCTCCCGATCCCCGAGCTGGCGCCCGTGACGATCACCACCTGATCCTCGAAGTCCTTCATCGTCGCCTCCTACCGCGTCGTACGGGTGCCTGGCTCCTCAGCCCACGATGCCGCTCCGACGGGCGCCGTCCTAGGGCCGAAGGTCCCCCGTGATCGGGATCTGGGACTGGGGCCCGATGCACCGGAGCCGGCATCACCGTCCGCACATGGGCCGGTCGTCACCCGTCCTCTGCCACGGGCTCCTCCTCGCCCTGGTCCAACCGGAACGGCGGGTACCGATCGGTGAGGAGCGCGGCGTAGACCACCACGCGAATCACCCAGCGGTTCAGCCCGATCACCAACCGGAAGAGCGCCTTCGGGTAGCGGCCGGTGAAGAGCAACCCCACCATCCCCACGAACACCAGCCACGGGAGCAGTCCGGTGACCGAGATGCGAGCCGGGTCCCCCGCCGCGGTCCACGCCGTGCGCGTGCCGCCGAGGATGATCCGGACCACCACATACTGAGGGATGGCGAGCAGCCACCACTTCACCAGCACCAGGCCACGGCTCAGGTGGTCCGGATAGTCCAGATCGAACGAGGCGGGGTAGTCCGCGACCGGCGAGAGGGTGAAGGGCGGGTACCGATCGGTGCCGTTGGCGCCGTAGGCGTAGAACCCCACCCGCCAGGTCCAGCGCAGCACGCCGACGTTGAAGTCGAAGATCCCCCGCGGGTACCGGCCGGAGAAGAGGACAGCGACACCGGCGACAAAGGTGAGGACCGCGAACGCCAGCCACAGGAACGCCAGCACCACGAGGTGCGGGATCACGAGGAGCCACTTCACTAGCCAGAGCCATCGGCCGAGTTCGGGATCGAGGTGACCGACCAACCGGGCCGGTGAGCGGCCGGGTGGGTGCTCCTCGGCGGGAGCGTGGTCGCTACCGTGGCGGGCGAGACCCACGACCCCGGCCACGAGCAGGGCTGCCCCGACGATCAAGACGATGCTCCCGGCCACCAGGAGTCCGGCGCCGACGGGCCCGACCCACGAGGCCTTCACGCCGGCCGACGCATCCACCGCCACCCCCGCCGAGCCGTCGGCGTTCATCACGACGAGGGTCCACGTACCCGATTCCAGCGGCCAGCGGAGCGTCTGCACGCCGTTCCCCGACGCCTGGGCCACCCAGAACGTCTGGCTCCCCGGCGGCGACTTGGGCGCCCCGCTCCCCGTGTAGCGGTACGACACGCGGAACGGATGGGTCGTGACGTCGCTGATCTGGGCACGGCCGACGTCTCGCAGGTACGCATCCACCTGATCGCTGGGTCCGATCCCGACGAACACGGGCCGCTCCCCCGTACCGTCCACGCGCAGGCGGATCGTCGCCAGGTCCCCCATCTCGGAGCCTCGCTGGGTGTCGAACCCGAGGTCGACCTCGTCGGACGTGATCGCCCGGCGCAGCGTCTCGAGGTGGTGGGTGGTGCTCGTGAAGTAGCCGTCGTCGTCTCGCTGGGTGCTGTTGGCCCAGGTGAGCACCGAGCCGCCGGCGAGCGCGCCGAACGCCGGCAGCAGGAGCAGGCACCCGATGACCACGGCGACCACCGACCCGACCGGGACGTGCCTGCGCTCCTGGGGTGGAGCGACGTGGGGAGCTGTGCTGTCCATCGGGATCTTCCTCTGCTCTCAGACGATCCATCGATCGTCGTCCATCGGGAGGGTGGACCGGTAGGGACGAAGGACCCGGACCGGAACCGGCGGGATCAGTGACCGAAGGCCCTACTCGGCCGCCGCCCGGTCGCGCACGATGCCAGACGACGATGTCCAGCCTGGCAGCCACGACCACTTCCACCCCCTGCGTCGGCTCCGATCCCGCCACGACGCCGGGCCCGGGGGCGCCTTGGAGCGCGAGTCCGACGACACCCGGCTTGTCGTCCGGCGTTATGGCTCCCTAACGTCAAGATCTCGCTGCGCCGGACCGACCCAGGAGTCCGCTGTGTCCACCACAAAGTTGCTGCTGCTCGCGGCCATCGCTGGCTCCACCATCTTCCTGGGGCTACCGGTCGGCCGCTTGAAGCACGCCATGCCCAAGACCCGCGCTGCGCTCAACGCGGTCGCCATCGGCATCTTGGTGTTCCTCCTCTTCGACGTGTTGGCCCACGCCAACGAGCCGGTGGAGGGCGCGCTGCTGCACGCCCAGGACGGAACCGGTTCCTGGATGCGCTTCGCCGGCCTGCTCGCGGTGTTCATCGTCGGCGTCACCATCGGGTCGGTCTCGCTGGTCCGCTACGACCGGTGGATGGCTCGCCGGCCTGCGTCCAGCACGGCCGACGGCGCACCGGCCGGGGTGATCGCCTCCCTCTCCGAGGCCAAGCGCCTGTCGCTGTTCATCGCCCTCGGCATCGGGTTGCACAACTTCTCGGAGGGCCTCGCCATCGGCCAGTCCGCCGCCAGCGGCGAGATCGACCTGGCGCTGATGCTGATCATCGGCTTCGCGCTGCACAACGGGACCGAGGGGTTCGGGATCGTCGGCCCGTTCGCCTCCGGCGAAGAACGGCCGACCTGGGCGTTCCTCGCCACCATGGGGGTGATCGGTGGACTGCCGACGTTCCTCGGCACCGTCGTCGGCAACTCGTTCGTGAACGAGACGCTGTTCCTCGCCTTCCTCGCCCTCGCCGCCGGTTCGATCCTGTATGTGATCGTCCAGCTCCTGAAGGTGGCCAACCGGTTGGCGCAGCCCGAGGTCCTCATGTGGGGGCTGGTCGCCGGCCTCTTCCTGGGCTTCGCCACCGACTACGTCCTGGTAGCTGCGGGCGCCTGATCCCCCAGCCGACCTCGGCGTGTTCGATCAGAGGCCGGCGCGCTCGGTGGTCTCGGCCCAGAGCTTCCGATACTCCGCCGCCGCCAGGCTGTGCGGAGCACTGAGCACCACCGGGATCTGCTCCTCACCCATGCGAGCCACGGCGGAGCTCTCCGGGATGGCCGCCCCCAGGAACCCGCCTTGGGCCCGTATCTCCGCCTCGATGCGGCGGTGGATCGGCTTGCGCCGGTCCACCATGGACAGGAAGGGGGCCAAGATCTTGGGTGACGCGCTGTGGGTCTCCTCCAGGAACTCGGTGAAGCGAGCCAGGGCCCGGAACGGCAAGGGCTCAGGTACCACCGGCACCAGCAAGACGTCGGCCACCGAGGCCACCGCTTCCACCACCGCGCTCAACCCCGGCGGGCAGTCCAGGATCACCACGTCGGCGATGCCCTTCGTGCCGGCCAACAGCCGACGCACCGGCTTGGCCGGCTTGGCGCTGATGGACAGCACCCGGTCGATCTCGCGCACGGTGGAGTCGGCGGGCACCACCTCGAGGTTCGGGATGGACGACAGCTTGGACACCGCGCCCAGCCCGCCCCGGCCTCCACCGATCAGCCGGGACCCACCACCGCGCAGCTTGGGCTTGAGGTCCAGGCAGTACGTCGCAGCCCCCTGGGGATCGAGATCCCACAGGAGGGTCCGCATGCCACTGGTGGCGGCCAGGGCGGCCAGGTTCACCGCGGTCGACGTCTTGCCGACCCCACCTTTGAGCCCGGTGACGGCCACGACGCGCAGGGGGCCGGTCAATTGCCGTTGTAGTCCTTCAAGAGGGCGTTCACGTTGTCCTCGGCCTTGCCCAGGGCCTGCTTCGGATCGGCGCCGCTGAAGAGCACGCTCTCCATGGCTCCCTGGAGCTCCTTCTGGAACGCCGGGTACGGACCCACCAGCGGACCGGCCTGGTCGGGGTCGGCGGCTGCCAGTTGGTCCACGGCCGGCTTGAGCAGCAACCCGACGAGCTCGTTGTTCTGGAAGGTGCGCACCACCGGTGAGTCCACCACCGACTTCACCACGGGGAGGTAGCCGCCCACGGTGTGCCACGTGGTGGCGTTCTTGGGAAGCAACATGTACTGCAGGAACTTCCACGAGGCGGCCTGCTGGGCGGGCGACGACGTGTTGAGGATGTAGAAGGCACCGCCCGATGCGTAGATCTTCCCGGGGGCGTCCACGCCGGGGTACTCGGCCGAACCCGGCACCAGCTTGGTCTTGTCGATGGCCGCCACATCGAAGTCGATGCCCGCCTCCTTGGCACTGATGCCGCCACCCAGGGCCTGGGCGATGGTGCCCGAGGCGGTGGACGTCTCCACCAGCATCGAGCTCTGCTCGGTGACCAGGGAGAGGTAGTGGTCGATGCTGCCGTCGGTCACCGGGAACGGGTTGAGCAGGCCGTCCTTGTTCATGTCGGCGAGCCACTGCAGGATCCCCTCGGTGCCCTTGGTGTCGAAGGTGGCCTTGGTGGCCGGCTTGGACCGGCCGTTGTCGTTGTTGACCATCTGCTGGCCGATGCCCGCCGCCCAGGTGGAGAAGAACCACTGGTCAGCCTTGAAGGCGAACGGCTTGGAGGACACCCCGGCGGCCTTGAGCTTCTTGGCTGCGGCCATGATCTCGTCGAGGGTCTGCGGCGGGTTGTTGGGGTCGAGCCCGGCCTTCTTGAAGTGGACCTTGTTGAAGTACAAGACGGGGGTCGACACGTTCATGTACCCCGGGTACAGCACGTCGTCCACCGAGTACGCGGCGCGCGCCGCCGGGGTGATCTGCTTCACGTCGTAGTTGTCGGCTTCCATGCAAGCCTCGGCCGGCAGGACCTGGCCCTTGTCCACCATCTCGCCCAGAGCGGTGTCCTCGAGGTAGATGACCTGGGGCAGCTGGGCCGGGGTGGCCGATGCGCCTTCGTACTTGCGCAGGACCTCGGCGTAGGCGTTGCCCTGGTTGTTGGCCGTGACCACGATCTTGTCCTGGCTCTTGTTGAAGGCCTTGACCATGTCGGTGAGCACGCTGGCCGGCGGATCCACCAGGCCACCGAACCACATGTTGACGTGGACCTTGCCCTTGGCCTTCTTGAGGGCGTCGATCGGGCAGTCCTTGGGATCGACCTTGGCCGCGGCACCCGTGGTATCCCGGCCGCCGGAGCCACCGCCCGAGCTGGGAGGCGAGCCGCAAGCCGCCACCACCAGGCCCATGGCCATGGCCAGGCCCACCACCGCGTGGATGCGCCTGGGCCGCTTGGCGCCAGCAACAGGAACGTTGGCGCCTGAGGATGTGGGACTGGTGGGGTTGGGCATGGGGTGCCTCTCGAGTTCGGTCCGGGCGGGAGCCCGGGTCATTTCACGGCACCCGCGGTGAGACCGCGGATGATCTGGCGCTGGAACGCCACCAACAAGATCACCACAGGAACGGCGGCCACGAGAGCCGCAGCGATGGCCTGGTTGGAATTGGCCACCTCACCTGCGGCGATGGCTCGGAGCTGGATCTGCAAGGTGTTGAACTGGTTCTTCTCGATGACCGCTCGGGGCCAGAGGTACTGGTTCCAGGCGGTGAGCGCCGAGATCACCGTGAACGACGCAACCACGGGACGGGTGAGGGGCACGGCGAACTTGGTGAGGAACGAGAGGTGGCCGTAGCCGTCGAGGCGGGTGGCGTCCTGGATCTCGGTGGGCAGGCCACGGAAGCCCTGGCGGATCAGGAAGGTGCCCAGGGCCGAGGCGCCGAACGGGAGCACCAGGGCCTGCATGGTGTTGGTCCACTGCAGCTGGCGGATGAAGGCGACGTTGCCCACCAGGGTGACCTCCACCGGCAGCAGCAGGGTGGCCATGAACAACGCGAACAGGAGCCGCTTGAACGGGAACTTCAGGAACACGAAGGCGTAGGCCGCCAGGATCGAGGTGGTCACCTGCATGACGGTGATGATGATGGTCATGGAGAGGCTGCGGCCCATGGCGCCGCCCAGGTCGAACTTGGTCCACGTGATCGTCCACACCGCCGGCCCGGCCATCAAGATGGCGAAGCTCACGATGCCGAACCCGGTGAGCACGGCGAGGAACCCGGCCATGGCCGGGCCACGGGGGCCTTCGAGGTAGCCCCACACCTGGGTGGCGGCCACGGCAACCACCGCCACCACGAACGTGCCCAGCGTCTTGCCGTCGGAGGTGTACAGCGATTGGAACACCGGCCCGGTGGCCACCCCGAGCACGAGCGTGCCGCCGATCACGGCCAGCAGCCGCGACGGGCGGGTGAGGCGGTCACGGTCGTCCCACGTGACTCCGGCACCCACCTTCTGGAGCCAGGCCAGCAGGAACCCGATCACGAAGGTGCGGGCGATCACCGAGACCGGACCGCCGGAGAACCACGTGCGGTCCAGCCAGTCGACGTCGACCGGATGCAGGGGCTTGCCGGCGGCGATGTACTTGAACGGGGGCGACAGCGCCTGGATCACGGTGAGGACCAGCGGCCCGAGCACGATCAGCGAGAGCAGACCGAGCACCACGTAGGTGGTCACGGTGCCGATCGTGCGTCGGCTGCTGGACTGGCCCTTCACGGGCTCGGAGTCACTCGTCGCCATAGTGGACCCTCCGATCCAGGATGGTGAACTGGAAGAAGGTGACCACCATGGTCACGAGGAACAGACCGACGGAGAGCACGGCGCCCTTGCCGTAGTCCTGGCTCTCGCGGAAGATCTTGAACACCAGGGTCTCCGAGGCACCGGCCGGACCGCCGTTGGTGATGATCTCGATCTGGGCGAAGGCCTGGAACCCGTAGATCACCAGGATCACCAGCAGGAACATCAGCACCGGGGAGATCAGCGGCAGGGTGATCCGGGTGAGGCGGCGCCACGGTCCGTAGCCGTCGAGGGTGGCCGCCTCCATGACCTCGTCGGGCACCGCCTGCAGCCCGGCCAGCACGATCACGAACGCCAGGCCGAGGTTCTGCCAGATGAACGGCAGGGCGGCGGCGAACAGCGCCATGTGCGGATCGCCCTTCCAGTTGACCTGGAACACACCGACCGCCGGGTTGAACAGGAACAGGAAGATCACCGAGGACACCGCCACTGAGCTGGCGAGGGTGGACGAGAAGATGGCTTGGAAGGCCTTGATGCCCTTGAGGCGACGATGGGCGGCGATGGCCAGCAGGGTCCCGAGGATCAGTCCGGCCGGGACGGTGAGCAACACGTACTGGAAGCTGTGGGTGAGCCCGGCGCGGAAGTCGGCGCCGGCGAGCACCTGCCGGTACTGGTT
>Ga0209023_10007520_pt1 | contig 11139 bp, 9 predicted proteins | sample LakOneMetagenome_FD_187468 | JGI IMG/M metagenome (GOLD analysis project Ga0209023, IMG submission 187468) | Freshwater and sediment microbial communities from Lake Erie, Canada (SPAdes) (version 2) | ecosystem: Environmental > Aquatic > Freshwater > Lentic | place: Lake Erie, Canada | collected...
GAGCGGTCAGCGGGCCCACGTGGAGACCCGGCGGGCGACCAGCTCGGTCAGCCGTCGTCGGTCCAGGTCGAAGTCCCGGCTCAGCGCACCCGTGACGTCAGCGCCTCGGTCGACCGACCGGTAGAACCGCACCAGCGACCGCTCTCCGTCGCGCTCGGCCAGCGTCAGGCAGGCGAGCCACGAGGCCTGGTACGCGCTGGCCAGACGACCGTCCGAGGAGGCGAACGCACGCGCCGCCGGCAGCCGGTCGAGCGGTCCCCGACGCTCGGTCAGATCGACGAGGTCAGCGGCGCTGGTCCGGATCGGAACATCGACGTCGCGTAGGGCGACATAGTCGGCGAAGCCCTCCACCAGCCACAGTGGGGCCGAGCTCGCGGCGGCATCGACGGCGACGTGGGTCGCCTCGTGCGCCAGCACCACCCGTCGCCCGAGCGGGGTCAGAGTCGAGAAGACGTCCGGGTTGAGGACCACCCGGCTCGACCGGCTGGTCGCGGGGTCACCGAAGGTCGTGGTCACCGCGGCGTCCGCTGCCCGCTCCCCGTGTGGAACACCCAGGACTGCGTCGAACGACGCGGCGTCGGCCGGCACCTCGACGGCCAGACGACCCGACCAGCGCGGCAGCACGGCGCGGACCGTCCGGACGGCGGCCACGGCCGGCGGGCGGTCGATGCCCGGGCCGGCAGCGCCCTCGACGATCACCACCGCCGCGTGCGATCGCCGTACGTCGACCGGCCCCAGCAGCCACAGCGGGGTCTGTCCTCGGGAGCCGACCGTGAGGATCCGCGGGCCGTCGCTCCCGCGCACCAGACGTAGGGTCAGGAGGGTCGGGATCGGGTCCGGGTCGATGCCGGGCAGGCGCCAGGCGACGGTGAACGTGACGAGGCCGTCAGGGCCCGGCGGCTGCCCGGGCGCGACGGTGATCCCCCGCAGGTGCAGACGCCCGACGTTGGCGGCCATCGCCGCCAACCGCTGGGCGACCGCCGGCGCCTCGGACGCGGCCAGCGCTGAGGCCCGTCCGGAGTCGGCCGCCGCGAGCGCGTCGCCGAGGTCCTGCGCGACGACGGCGGCGTCGGCGGCCGTGGGGGTCGCTACCGCCGGCGCGTCCGCGGAGCAACCGACCACGGGCGCGACCAGGGCCAGGCCGGCGGCCGCCGACCCCACTCGGGTCAGGAACGACGAAAGGCCGGCCGCCCGGGGGGTGCGACCGGCCTTCGTGGGGTGATGATCAGCCGGGGCGGACGGCACCGGAGAACGGCATCGAGTAGAGGCCGGCCACCCGGACCCCTGCGCCCGGGTGGGCCGCGTGCACGATCAGGCCGTTGCCGATGTACATGGCGACGTGGCTGATCGGGCTGTAGTAGAAGACGAGGTCTCCGGGGCGGAGCTGGCTCGCGGGGATGTGCGGGCCGCTGCTGAACTGTGCGCTGGAGGAGTGCGGGAGACCCACGCCGGCGTGCGCCCAGGCGACCATGGTCAGCCCGGAGCAGTCATAGGCGTTGGGGCCGGCCGCGCCATAGACGTAGGCCTTGCCGACCTGGGACAGGGCGAAGTGCACCGCAGCCGCCGCGCGCCCGGACACGGGGACGTCCGACGGGATGACGGTGGTGCCGCTGCCGTCGAGGAACGCCTGCCGCTGCTCTTCCTTGAGCTTGTCGAGCTCGGCCTGAGCGGTGGCGAGCTTGTCGTCCGCGCTCGCCTTGGCGTCCGCGGCCTCCTTCTCGGCGGCCGCGATCTGGGCCATCCGCTTGACCGTCGCCTCGTGCTGGATGTCCAGCGCCTTCAAGGCGGTCGTGTAGTCGGCGTAGAGGTCGGTCTGCACGTCGGTGACGGCCGACATGGTGGACAGCTGCGCGAGGAAGCCGCTGGGGTCCTCGGAGACGACGACCTGACCGAGGGTGGACAGACCCTCGCCCTGGTACTGGCGTACGACCGCGTCCTGGACCTGTGCCTGGACGGTGTCGAAGTCGCGCTGCTGGCGCTGCTCGTCGGCCTGGAGCGTGGCGAGGTCCTCGCGCATGCCCTTGAGCTGGAGCTGGATGTCGTTGTACTTCTCCGAGGCGAGCTCCGCCTCGTGGAGAAGGGTGTCGACCTTCTTCTGGACGTCGTCGATGCTGGGATCGGCGTACGTCGGGGTCGCGGGGATGAGGCCTAGTCCGATGAGGGCGGCGATCGCGGCAATGGCCGCAATGAGGCGCTTCCGACCGTGGGGCACGAGCGGGCGTTCTCCTTGGGTGTCGTACGCCTACCGGGTGAGCTGTCGGGTTCGGACACGACCTGTCCTACCACGCCTCCTCGCGCGCGTCGGGTGACGCGTGCGCCTTGGTGTGGATTCACCCCAGGGGATGGTGGGTCCCCGGCTCCCGCTCGCAGTCGTCCCCCCGACCACGTTCGAGATTCGGCGCGGTGTTCGAGTGGCCCTGCTGGCCCACTTGGCCGAACACCATCAGCGCAAGACCCTAGCCCGCTCAGGGGAAAGGTCACAAATCGGCCACGGGGTTCTTAACAACAAGTTCACACGGGGACGCGAAAAATGAGTCCCACAGGTCACTCCAGCCTCACCAGCCTCACCAGCCCCGTGCGTCACACGGGTTGTCGCGGCCGTCACGCGGACTCGATGACCGGACCGGACACCGGCGTCACCATCCGCAGCGGCGGCACCAGACCGGCCCCCGCCAGGACGTCGAGGGCGCGACGCTCGTCGTCGTCGAAGCTCAGCTCGTCGGGCGGCCCCAGCAGCACGGTCACCACACAGTCGTGACACGCGGGGCCACGCATCACACAGGTGTCACAGTCGATTCGCGTCGTCATGGGGCAGACGCTGCCATCGACCACCGACAGTCGCGCCGACGGCGTGTCGCGGCGACCGCAGGGTGGGTCGCCACGTCATCCGCGGGTCACTCCGCAGGGACCCCGTCGCCCGCCTCGTTGCGGGCGACGAGCTCGATGGCATCGCTGCGACCGCACCAGCGGCAGCTGACCGACTCCACGGTCTCGGCGAGGACCTCGGTCTGCTCCACCCGCGGGTCACCGGCCAGGTCGAGGTGCCAGAACTCCGACGTACGACGGGTGCGGACCACGTCGAACCGGGTCAGGTTGCCGCAGCCCGCGCAGCGCCAGCGATGGGTCTCGTCGGGAAGAGCGATGCTCATCCCTCCACCCTAGACAGCCGCCGCCCGCTCGTCCCTGTGACCTGTACCGCTGAGACGCCCTGTAGCGCGGCGGCCCGAGCGCGTCGCCGCCGCATTGTCCGTGGCGGCCTCTAGCGTCGCTGACATGACCGGTCCGAGCACGCTGTCGCGTTGGGAGACGCAGCGCAGCTTCGACGAGCTGGGCCGTCCCCTGCGTGACATCACGTTCTGCGTCGTCGACCTCGAGACCACGGGAGGGTCGGCCCAGGCCGGCTCGATGATCACCGAGATCGGCGCCGTCAAGGTGCGGGGCGGCGAGATCCTGGGCGAGTTCCAGACCCTGGTCAACCCGCACACCGCGATCCCGCCGTTCATCGCGGTGCTGACCGGCATCACCAACTCCATGGTGGGGTCGGCGCCACCGATCGAGTCCGCGCTCCCCGCGTTCCTCGAGTTCGCCGCCGGCTCCGTCCTCGTCGCCCACAACGCGCCGTTCGACGTCGGGTTCCTCCAGCACTTCTCGGCCCAGCAGGGCCGGCCGTGGCCGGCGTTCGAGGTGGTCGACACCGCCCGGCTGGCACGTCGGGTGGTGACCCGCGACGACGCCCCCAACTGCAAGCTGTCCTCGCTCGCACAGGCCTTCAACGCGACGACGACCCCCAACCACCGCGCCCTGTCCGACGCGCGGGCGACGGTCGACGTGCTGCACGGGCTGCTGGCCAGGCTCGGCGGACTGGGCGTCCACACGCTGGAGGAGCTGCAGACCTACTCCTCCCGAGTCTCGCCGGCGGTGCGTCGCAAGCGTCATCTGGCGGAGCCGCTGCCCCATGCCCCGGGGGTCTACCTGTTCCGTGACGAGCAGCACCGCGTCCTCTATGTCGGCACGTCGCGTGACCTGCGCAACCGGGTGCGCAACTACTTCACGGCCTCCGAGACCCGCACTCGCATCGGCGAGATGGTCGGCCTGGCGGCGTCGGTCGAGGGCATCGAGTGCGCGACGGCACTCGAGGCCGAGGTCCGCGAGCTGCGGCTGATCGCCGAGCACAAGCCGCGCTACAACCGCCGCTCCCGCTTCCCGGAGAAGATGCACTTCCTCAAGCTGACCCGGGAGCCGTGGCCGCGCCTGTCGCTGGTGCGCCGGGTGCTCGACGACGGCGCCGACTACCTCGGCCCGTTCAGCAACAAGAGGACCGCGGAGAAGGCCCTCGCCGCCCTCCACGAGGCCTTCCCGGTGCGCCAGTGCTCCGGCCGGCTGCCCCGGGAGCCCTCGCGCTCGGCCTGCGTGCTGGCCGAGATGGGGCGCTGCCTCTCGCCCTGCGACGGCAGCACCGACGTCGACTCCTACGCCGAGCTCGTCGACCGACTGCGGCGTGCGCTCGTCCACGACCCCGACGACGTCGTCGGTGTCGTCCAGGCCCGGATGGCCGGTCTCTCCCATGACCAGCGCTACGAAGAGGCCGGGGTCCACCGCGACCGGCTGGGCGCCTTCCTGCGCTCGGCCTCCCGGACCCAGCGACTGACCGCGCTCACCGCGCGCGCCGAGGTGGTGGCCACGCGCTGCGACGAGCGCGGCCGCTGGCAGGTCCACGTCGTCCGGTTCGGGCGCCTCGCGGCCGCGGGAGTGATCCCGCCCGGCGCCAACGCCCACCACTACGTCGCCCAGCTCCGCGCCGCGGCGGAGACCGTCACCGGCGGGCCGGGGCCGGTGCCGTGCGCGACCGCTGAGGAGACCGAGAAGGTCCTGCGCTGGCTGGAGTCGCCGGGGGTCCGCCTGGTCGACATCGACGGGGCCTGGGTCTGCCCGGTGCGAGGGGCCGGACGCCACCTCGCCCTGCACGACGCGGTCGAACGGTCCCGGCTGTCGCTGGTCCCCTTCGACGAGCGGCGAGAGCTGACCACGGTGCACCGACCGGGCGCGTGAGACCGCTCGACGCCGGCGCTAGGCTCCGTCCATGATCACCGCCATCGTGTTCGTGAAGGCCGACGTCGCGCGCATCCCCGAGGTGGCCGAGGGCATCGCCGCGCTAGACGGGATCAGCGAGGTCTACTCGGTGACCGGCCAGATCGACCTGATCGCCCTGGTGCGCGTGCGCAACCACGAGGACGTCGCCGCCGTCGTGGCCGACCGCCTCAACAAGGTGCCGGGCGTGACCTCGACGGAGACCCACATCGCGTTCCGCGCCTACTCACGCCACGACCTCGAGGCAGCCTTCTCCGTCGGCCTGGACTGACTCCCGGCCCGGTCGCTCCGCGCCGCCGAACCAGGCGGACGTGTCCGATCGGCCGAGTCTTTGCCAATTCCCGCATTCCGCCACGAGCGGTCCATCCACGCCTTTACCGTGAGTCAGATTCCGTCTGGACAGACAAGGGAGCTCACGGGGTGTCGATCAACAGTCCGGTGTCCGCGCGCCTTCGTGGGGCGCTGGCCGCACTCGCAACACTGCTCATGGTCGGCCTCGTACAGCCGCCCGCCACGGCCCGGGCCCTCATCGCCCCGCCGCAGGATCTCGCCGCGACGACGGTTCCCGTCCTGTCGTGGTCGACGGTCCCCGGCGCGGTCCGCTACGAGGTGCAGGTCGACAACAACGACACGTTCGGGTCGCCCGAGTTCACGGCCAAGACGACCAACACGCGCGTCGTACCGACCAGCGCCCTCTCCGGGGTCGTCTACTGGCGGGTCCGCGCCTTCGACTCCGCCGGGGTCGACTCCGACTGGAACCAGTCCGACGTGGATCTCGGCGTGATCGGAGCACCCGACCAGCTGAGCCCCGACGGCGACACCTTGGCGCAGCCCGACCAGCCGCCGCTGCTCGCGTGGCACGGGGTCGCAGGCGCCACCGGCTACACCGTCGAGCTCGACACCGACCCCGACTTCGTGGCGGCCACCGCCTATACCACGGCCACGACCTCCCTGGTCATCCCGACGGCGCTGGAGGCTCGCACCTACTACTGGCGGGTGACCGCCAAGCTGGGGACCACGGCCGTCTCGATCCCGTCGGAGACGGCATCCTTCGACGTGCTCGCGCTGGATGCTCCGGTCCAGACCTCGCCGGCCGACAGCCCTGACACCCAGGTCGAGGACGTCGTGCTCGACTGGGACCCGGTCCCGGGCGCCGCCAGCTATGACCTGAGGGTGGCCCGCGACGCGGACTTCAACACCATCATCGACACGGTCACCGGTATCAAGGGCACCAGTTACTCCCCCGTGGAGACCTACAACAACGCCCAGTACTACTGGCAGGTGCGTGCGGTGGACCTCGGCAGCAAGCCGACGGCCTGGCGGTCGGTGCAGAACAGCTTCGAGCGCTACTGGCCCGACCAGCCGACACCGCTGCACCCGACCGGCGCAGTGGGGTCCCCGCCCCACTTCGAGGGAGTGCCCTACTTCCAGTGGACGCCGGTCGACCACGCCTCGCACTACCAGCTCGATGTGGGGACCGACCCCAACTTCTCCCCCACCACCTTCGTCAGCTGCCGCGTCGCCGGGACCACCTACACGGCCGGAAACGTCACGGTCAGCGGCGGTGTCGGCGGAGACGACAAGTGCCGGATGCAGGACGGCGCCGTGTTCTACTGGCGCGTGCGCGCGATGGACGCGCCGACCGGGGTGCAGGGCATCTACTCCCCGATCCAGGCCGCCATCTGGGACGGTCACTACCTCAGCGGGTTCTCGCCGACGGGCGGAGCCATCGTTGAAGTCCCGACGTTCTCCTGGGCCCCGGTCAGTGGCGTCGAGACCTACCAGGTGTCGATCATCGACACCGACACGGAGGACGAGGTCTTCACGGCCGAGACCCACGCCACGAGCTACTCCCCCACCAAGGTCGATGCCGACGTCCTGGCACCGGGGAAGGTCTACGCCTGGTCGCTCATGGCCGTCGCCGCGGACAAGTCGAAGTCCCTGATCTATTCCAACACCTTCCAGGTGAGCGGCAACCTGCCGACCACCTCGGCGCCGGCCCTGACCCCTCTCACCGGGACAGCCGCGGACGCGCCGACGCTCAAGCCACCGTCGCTGACGTGGGAGCCCTACCCCGGTGCCGCTTACTACAAGATCTCCATCGGGAACTCCGGCACCGGTGCGTTCTGGACCGACGGGTCGAGCAGCACCGATGTCGTCGGCGACCACATCGCCTACCCGGCCGTCACCGAGACCTCCACCCGCACCCTGCTCCCGGGCGGCTATGACTGGCAGGTGCGGGCCTACAACCTCTCCGGAGGGGTCGTCGCCACGGGCCCGGTGGCCACGTTCACCATCAAGGACTTCGCCGCCATGACGGGTCAGTCCCTCGCGCTGGACGGAGCCACGCTCGATGCCGACGGCGGTTGCACCGCCCACCTCGACGGCAACGGCACCAGCGGGCCGATCTGCGACAACGTCCCCGCGACGCCGGTGCTCTCCTGGCAGCCGAAGGCGGGCGCATCGTTCTATCTGGTCTACATCTCCAGCGACTCCAGCTTCACCAACCTGCTCGAGAAGAGCATCAAGGGGACGACCACGACCTACTACGCGCCGACGTTCTCCAACGCCGAGGCGACGTACGCCGACAGCCAGGCCGGGAAGTCCTACTACTGGATGATCCGGCCCTGCAAGGCGATCAACATCTGTGCGCCGGACCCGGTCTCCACGACCGGCAAGGCCACGAACGCGTTCCGCAAGGCGTCTCCCCCGGTCACCCTGCTGTCACCGGCGAACGACACCTCCCCGGCGGCTCCCAACCTGGGGACCGGTGAGATCACCTTCACGTGGCGTGACTACCTGGCGACCAACCAGGACACGACCTGGGCAGCGACCGGTGAAGCCAGCCCTCAGGCGGCCCACACCTACACGATCCAGATCTCGACCAGCGCGACGTTCTCCAAGGTGCTCGAGACGGCCACCGTCGACCAGACCACGTTCACCTCGCCGTCGAAGCTCTACCCCGACGGACAGCTGTTCTGGCGGGTCCAAGCCGTCGACGGCGACGCCAAGAACCTGTCGTGGTCCGAGACCCGGTCGTTCATGAAATACACGGACGCGCCCACCCCGACGTTCCCCGTCGCCGACACGGCCGTGTCCGGCACGGCCGCGTTCCAGTGGTCGGCTCAACCCTTCGCGGGCTCCTACACGCTCGAGGTCTACAAGGACAACGACACGACCTTCTCATCGGCGAACCGCGTGGTGAGCAAGAGCAGCATCAAGACCACCGCCTATTCCCCCGACAAGCCGCTGCCACCCTCCAACAAGCCCTACCTGTGGCGGGTCAGGATCACCGACCCCTCGAACAACGTGGGTCAGTGGTCGGTGGCGGGACGCTTCTACTCGACCGGTGACGCTCCGGCGCTGCTCGAGCCCGCCGCGAGCACCCAACAGCCGGACAACGGCCCGCTGTTCAGCTGGACGGCGGTTCCCGGGGCCGCGCGCTACAAGATCGTGATCGCGACGTCGACACGGACCGTCACGACCGTGACGACCTCGGCGCTCGCCTATGCGACCACCACGCCCCTCCCGGACGGCAAGCTGACCTGGCAGGTGACTGCCCTGGACTCGGCCGGCCAGAACATCGGGACCTCGGAGACTCGTGCCTTCACCGTCGACGCCAAGGCGCCCACGGTGGTCACGGTCGCGCCAGCCTCGCAGATCAAGACCAAGGGCAAGGTCACCGTGACCTTCTCCGAGCAGGTCAAGAACGTCACCACCAAGACGTTCCGGATCTACGTCTATGGCAAGAGCAAGCCGCTCAAGGCGAAGGTCACCCTCGACGCGACCAAGACCAAGGCGACCCTCAAGCCCGCCAAGGCGCTCAAGATCGGCACCCGGTACTCCGTCAAGCTGAGCCCCTCCATCACCGACCTGGCTGGCCACCCGCTGACGGGGAAGTCCTGGAACCTGATGGGGATCAAGTAGGCACAGGTTGGAGCACGAGTAGCCTGCGCTCGTGACCTGGCTCGATCTGATCGGATGGGGCGGCAGCGCCCTGCTCGTCTTCAGCCTGCTCCAGACCCGGGTCCTGCGCTTCCGGGTGCTCAACCTGGTGGCCTGTCTGATCCTGGTGCTGTTCAACGCGGTCCTGGCGGTCTGGCCGATGGTCGGGATGAACGTCGTCCTGTCCGCCATCAACCTGTGGTTCATCGTCCGGCTGACCTCGCAGCGCCACGACGACAACGTCTTCGAGGTGCTCGAGGTCGGACCCAGTGAGGAGTACCTCCGCCACGTGCTGCGCGTGCACAGCGGCGACATCCTCCGCTTCCAGCCCGACTTCGTGTGGGACCCCGGGGCCGACGGCCAGCACGCCTTCGTGGTCCAGCGCGGCGACGAGACGGTTGGGGTCGTCCTCCTCGAGGCCGACGGCGACACCGCCCGGGTGCGCCTGGACTACGTCACCCCGCGGTTCCGCGACTTCTCCCCCGGCGAGTTCGTCTGGCGCCGGAGCGGGCTGCTCACGGGGCTGGGCTTCCGGCGGGTCGTCACCCCGGCCGGGATGGTCGAGCCCTACTACAGCCGGCTGGGCTTCCGCGCCGACGGGCCGTCGTACGTGCTGGACCTCTGACCGCGGATCAGCACCGAGGGCGGCCGTCAGGCGCTGGCCGCGACCCAGCGGTCGAGCAGGGTTCGAGCTGCGCCTTCGTCCAAGGCTGCCTGCGCGCGGGTGATGCCCGCGGCCAGGAGCTCGTCCACCGAGCCTGCTCCCCCGTCATAGACCGCCAGGGCCGCCCCGGCGTTGAGCACGACCGCGTCGCGGACCGGGCCGGTCTCGCCGTCGACCAGGCGACGGATCACCTCGGCGTTGTGGGCGGCATCCCCACCGCGGAGTGCGGCAGCCTCGGCGCGGGGCAGACCGTGGGTGGCGGGATCGACCGTGCTGACGGCAACCTCGCCGTCCGCGACCCGCCAGAGGGTCGACGTCGTGGTCGTCGTCAGCTCGTCGAGGCCGTCGTCGCCCCGGAAGACCCAGGCATCGACACCGCGCCGGGCGAACACTCCGGCCATCACGGGCGCCATCCGCGGGTCGGCGCAGCCGATGGCCTGGGCGGCCGGCTGGACCGGGTTGGCCAAGGGGCCCAGGAAGTTGAACGTCGTGCCGATGCCGAGCTCCCGACGCGGGATCGCGGCGTGCCGCAGCGCCGGATGGAAGGCCGCCGCGAAACAGAAGGTGATGCCCACCTCGTCGACGACCGCGGCGACCCGCTCGGCCGGCAGGTCCAGCCGGATGCCGAGGGCCTCCAGCACGTCAGCGCTGCCGGACTGGGAGGACGCGGACCGGTTGCCGTGCTTGACGACGCGAGCTCCGGCAGCGGCGGCGACGATCGCGGCCATCGTGGAGATGTTGACCGACATCGACCGGTCACCTCCGGTACCGACGACGTCGAGCACACGCCCGGGTACGGCGATGGGGGTGGCGGCGCCCAGCATGGCGCGGACCAGCCCCTCGACCTCCTCGACCGTCTCCCCCTTGGAGCGCAGGGCGACCGCGAACCCGGCGATCTGGGAGGGGGTGGCCTCGCCGGCCAGCACCTCGCCCATCGCCCAGGCGGTCTGGTCGGCGGTGAGGTCGGCGCGGGAGATGAGTGCCGACAGCACCTCCGGCCACGTGTGCGTCATGTCGTCTCGCGGAGTCGTCTCGGAGGGTCGGAAGGGGCTCAGGTGGCCGCGGGAACCCGTGGACGCAGCAGCGCGATCACGGACTCGGCGAGGGCGACGGGGTCGATCGGGTGCGAGACCGCGGCATCGGCGCGGGACCAGGTGGCCAGCCACGCGTCCTGGGGGCGGCCGATCAGTACCAGCAGGGGCGGGCACCGGAAGATCTCGTCCTTGAGCTGCTTGGCGATGCCCATACCGCCGGCGGGCGCGGCCTCGCCGTCGAGGATCGCGAGCGCGATCCCGCCGGCGTCCATGTTGGCGATCACGACGGGCTCGGTGGCGACCTCGACGTAGTGCAGCTCGGGCAGGTCGGGGTGCGGGCGCTTGCCGAGGGCCAGGATCACCTGCTGACGGGTGTTGACGTCGTCGGAGTAGACGAGCACCTTCAAA
>Ga0209023_10007521_pt1 | contig 11138 bp, 11 predicted proteins | sample LakOneMetagenome_FD_187468 | JGI IMG/M metagenome (GOLD analysis project Ga0209023, IMG submission 187468) | Freshwater and sediment microbial communities from Lake Erie, Canada (SPAdes) (version 2) | ecosystem: Environmental > Aquatic > Freshwater > Lentic | place: Lake Erie, Canada...
CGCGAGCTCGTGCGCCGCGGTCTCCGCGACGCGCATCGACTCGCCGAACTCGGACTCGAGGCCCTGCAGGTGGTCGAGGTCGACCGCGATGCCCGCCTGCTCGAGGTCGGCGAGCACGTGCAGCAGGGGCAGCTCGACCTCCTGCATGAGCGCGGTGCCACCGCGCGACGCGAGCTCGGTCTCGAGCGCTGCCGCGAGGTCGAGCACCGCGCGCGCCTGCATGCCGAGCGCGGCGGCCCGCTGGTCGTCGGGGTCGGTGTCGAAGGACAGCTGGTCCGAGGCCGAGTCGGTGCCCGCGAGGTCGCGCTTGAGGAACCGCGGCACCAGGTCGGTGAGGTCGAAGCCGCGCTGCCCGGGGAGCACGAGGTAGGCGGCGAGCGCGGTGTCGCACGTGAGGCCGGCGAGCGCGAGACCGCGGGCGCGCAGCGCCAGCTCCGGTCCCTTCGCATCGTGCATCGCCTTCGGGCGCGCGGGATCGGCGAGCCAGGCGGCCCAGGCGTCGTCGTCGGCCGGACCGAGCGCCGTCAGCGGCCACCAGGCCACCGCGCCGTCGGCGGCGGCGATGGCGAACGACGTGACGTCGCCCGTGCCGCGGCCCCAGCTGCCGTCGAGCACCAGGCCGCTGCGCGCTCCCACCGGGGCGTGGGCGTCGAGCCACTCGGACAGCGCGCCGGTCGGGCGCTCGACGTCGATCTCGAGCGCCGCACCGGCGGTGGCGGCGTCATCGGCGTGCTCGGCGAACAGCCGTTCGCGCAGCACGCGGAACTGCAGCGCGTCGAAGACCTCGTGCACGCGCTCGCGCTCGAACGGCCGACGGGCCAGGTCGTCGGGCGCGAGCGGGAGCGGCACGTCGCGGACGAGCTCGGTGAGCCGGCGGTTGCGCACGACGTCGGACAGCGCGGCGCGCAACGAGTCGCCGGCCTTCCCCTTGACCTCGCCGACGCGCTCGACGAGCGAGTCGAGAGAACCGAACTCGCGGACCCACTTGGCCGCGGTCTTCTCCCCCACGCCCGGGATCGACGGCAGGTTGTCGCTCGGGTCGCCGCGCAGCGCGGCGTAGTCGGGGTACTGCCGCGGCGTCAGGCCGTAGCGCTCCTCGACCGCTTCCGGCGTCATCCGCGCGAGGTCGCTCACGCCCTTCTTCGGGTAGAGGACGGTGACGTGGTCGGTGACGAGCTGGAAGGCATCGCGGTCGCCGGTGACGATGAGGACGTCGTAGCCCGCCGCCTCGGCCTGCGTGGTGAGGGTGGCGATGACGTCGTCGGCCTCGAAGTTCTCGGCCTGCAGGTGCGGGATGTCGAGGGCGTCGAGCACCTCGTGGATGAGCGACACCTGGCCCTTGAACTCCGACGGGCTCGCCGACCGGGTCGCCTTGTACTCCGGGTACTCCTCGCTGCGGAAGGTCTGGCGCGAGACGTCGAACGCGACGGCGACGTGCGTGGGCTGCTCGTCGCGCAGGGTGTTGATGAGCATCGAGGTGAAGCCGTAGACGGCGTTGGTCGGCTGGCCCGTGGTGGTCGAGAAGTTCTCGACGGGCAGCGCGTAGAACGCGCGGTAGGCCAGCGAGTGGCCGTCCAGCAGGAGCAGACGGGGGCGGTCCGTGGGCGGCGTCACGAGGGCGATCCTAGGCTGGGGCGGTGACGGACTTCATGGAGCAGGTCAAGGGCTACGGCGTCGGCGGGCTGGCCGAGCGGATGGGCATCGAGATCCTCGAGGCGGCGCCGGACCGGATGGTGGGTCGGATGCCCGTCGAGGGGAACCGCCAGCCCTTCGGGCTGCTGCACGGCGGAGCCAACGTGGTGCTGGCCGAGACCCTCGGATCGGTCGCCGCCGCGCTCCATGCCGGCGAGGCCCGGTACCCGGTCGGCATCGAGGTGTCGGCCACCCATCACAAGGCGGCGACCTCGGGCTTCGTCACGGGCGAGGCGCGCGCCATCTCGCTCGGGCGCACGCTGGCGACCTACGAGATCGTCATCGTCGACGAGTCGGGCGCCCGCACGTGCACCGCCCGCCTCACCTGCCTGCTGCGCGACCGTCCGACGTCCTGATCGCGGGTCGCCGCGGGGTCAGCAGGGCACGGCGGCGCAGCGATCGCTGCACCGGCGTGAGGTCGACGGTCAGCTCGAGGCGTGGCTCGACGCCGAGCCGGCGGCGCAGCGCCGCCACCGACGACGAGCGGCGGACGACCATGGGCGAGAAGCCCAGGCGCGCGTAGAAGCGGTTGACGTCGCGTCCGCGCGACGGCGTGTTCACGACGACGTCGGACGCGCCGACCTCCTCCGCCAGCAGCAGCGCCTCGCGCAGCAGGGCGGTGCCGACGCCGCGCTTGCGCTGTCCGTCGACGACGTGGACGACGTCGACCACCACCGCGGCGGCGGTCGTGAGCAGGCCTCGGTCGACGACCGAGAGCGAGGCGAACCCGACCTGCTCGCCCTCGTGCACGGCGAGGGCCAGGCGGTAGGTGGGGTGGCGCCCGGCGGCGACGGCGGCGTCGGACTCGCGGATCCGCTCGCTCACCCGCTCCTCGACGTCACCGGGGACCCCGGAGGTGACCCCGAGGTCCTCCTGCGCGCAGAACTGGTCCCAGAGGGGCATGAGGGAGGGGACGTCCTCGGCGTGCGCGTGGCGCACGACGACCGGCGACCGGTGCACAGGGCTCCTCCCCGAACCGCGCACGGCCCCGGCGCACGCCGGAGCCCGGCGAACCCCCGCAGCGCCTCCCGGAGAGTACGGCCCGGGAGGCGGGCCGGGAAGGGCGGGGGCCGGAAGTCCTGGCGGGATCCTGACCTGGCACCACCGGATCGGCGGCGCGGGACACCCGCAGCGACGGATTCCGCACCCACCGTGAGCCCCGCTGCGCGGGGCGGTGAGCCTGGTCCGGGCGACGTCGGGCAGGATCGTCGCCCGCGGGCGCAGCAGGCGCCCCGGGAGGAGTCACGTGGTCCCCGGCGTCGGCACGCTCGTCAACGTGGTCGCGATCCTCGTCGGGTCGGCTCTCGGCGTCGCCCTCGGCGACCGGCTGCCGCAGCGGACCCGCGCGGTCGTCACCGACGGGCTGGGCCTCGTGACGCTGCTGGTCGGCGGGATCTCGGCCGCCGCTGTGCTCGACCCCGCGCTGAAGCAGGACGTGGGCAGCGGTGCGCCCGTGCTCATCGTCCTGGGCTCCGTCGTGGTCGGCGGGGTGGTCGGCTCCCTGCTGCACCTCGAGCGGCGGCTCGAGGACGCCGGTGCATGGCTGCGCCGCAGACTCTCGCCTGCGGCGGGCGACGGCGGCACCCACCGGTTCGTCGAGGGCTTCGTGACGGCGAGCCTGCTGTTCTGCGTCGGCCCGCTGGCCGTGCTGGGGGCGCTCTCCGACGGGCTGGGCACCGGCATCGAGCAGCTGGTGCTCAAGTCCGTCCTGGACTGCTTCGCCGCCCTCGCGTTCGCGGCGGCGCTGGGCTGGGGCGTCGCGGCGTCGGCGATCGCCGTCGCGGTCTACCAGGGCGCCTGGACGGTCGTGGGCGTCCTCGTCGGCGGGGTGATGTCGCCGGCCGAGATCGCGGCCCTGACGGCCACCGGCGGCCTGCTGCTGGTCGGGGTGGCGCTGCGGCTGTGGCGGCTCAAGGAGTTCCCCGTGGCCGACCTGCTGCCCGCCCTGGTGCTGGCCCCGCTGCTCACCGCAGCCGTGGCCGCTCTGCGCTGAGAGGCCGCGAACGCGACGGAGCCCCGGACCGCAGGGTCCAGGGCTCCGTCGACGAAGGTGCGGGTCAGTGACCGCCGAGATAGGCGGACACGATCGCGTCGTCCTCCGCGAGCTTCTTGGCGTCGCCCTCGAGCTTGAGGGAGCCGGACTCGAGCACGTAGGCGTAGTCGGCGACGCGCAGCGCCGCGAGGGCGTTCTGCTCGACGACGAGCACGGTCGTGCCCTGCTCGCGGATGGTCTCGATGGTGTCGAAGATCAGGTCGACCAGCACGGGGGCCAGACCCATCGACGGCTCGTCGAGCAGCAGGAGCTGCGGACGGCCCATGAGAGCGCGACCGACCGCGAGCATCTGCTGCTCGCCGCCGGACATGGTGCCCGCCTTCTGGTGGATGCGGTCGGCCAGGCGCGGGAACAGGTCGAGGACGCGCTTGCGGTCCTCCTCGATCCCCGCCTTGTCGTTGCGCAGGAACGCGCCGAGGTCGAGGTTCTCGTCGACGGTCATGCGCGGGAAGATGCGGCGGCCCTCGGGCGACTGGCAGATGCCGGCCTTGACGACCTCGTGGCCCTCCTTGCCGCTGATCTTCTCGCCGTTGAAGCTGATCGACCCGCCGCGCAGCTTGAGCAGCCCGGAGATGGCACGCAGCGTCGTGGACTTGCCGGCGCCGTTGGAGCCGATGAGCGTGACGATCTCGCCCGGGTGGACCCGGAGCGTCAGGCCCTTCACCGCGGCGATGTTGCCGTAGTAGACGGCGATCTCGTCGACCGCGAGCATCGGGTCGCCCTTGCGGACGACCCCCGCGGTCGCCGTGGCGGACTCGGTCATCGGGCGCTCCCCTCGGTGCCGGTCTTGCCGAGGTAGGCCTCGACCACGCGCTGGTTGTTGCGGATGTCGTCGGGCCCGCCCTCGGCGATCTTCTCGCCCTGGTCGAGCACGGTGATCCGCTCCGACACGCGCATGACGACGCTCATGTCGTGCTCGATGAGGAGCACCGACACCTGTCGTTCGTCGCGCACGCGTCGGACGAAGTCGACGAACACCGCCGACTCCTGCGGGTTCATGCCCGCCGTCGGCTCGTCGAGGAGCAGGACCTGCGGGCGCAGGGCGAGGGCTCGCGCCATCTCCAGACGGCGCTGGTCGCCGTAGGAGAGGTTGCGGGCGTATTCGTCCGCGTGCTGGCCGATGCCCACGAAGTCGAGCAGCTCCTGGGCGAACTCGCGCGCCTCGCGCTCCTCGCGCTTCTGGTGCCGGGTGTGGCCCACGATCTGCAGGATGTTCGACGTCGTGTGCGAGTGCTGGGCGACCATCACGTTCTCCGAGGCCGTCATGAGGCCGAAGAGCCGGATGTTCTGGAAGGTCCGGCCCATGCCCATCTGCGCGATGCGGTGGGGCGACTGGCCGGTGATGTCCTTGTCGCCGAGCACCACGTTGCCCGTGGTCGGGCGGTAGAGGCCGGTGAGGACGTTGAAGAACGTCGTCTTGCCGGCACCGTTGGGGCCGATGAGCGAGACGATCGACTTCTCCGGGATGGTGAACGAGACGTTCTTGACCGCCACCAGTCCGCCGAAGCGGACGGTGATGTCGTTGGCCTGCAGGGAGACTGCGGTCGCCTCGGCGGTGGTGCTCATACCTCTCCTCCGTCGAGCTCTTCGTCGTCGGACCGCTCGGCCTCCTGCAGCACCTGCCGGGTGCGGGTCTCCGGGAAGAGCCCCTCGCGGCGGAACAGCATCATGAGGACGAGGATCGCCCCGAAGATCAGGTAGTTGTAGGACGGGAAGTTGATGTCGGTCCCGAACTGCGAGTTGAACGAGTCGCCGAACTGCGGCAGGCCGGTCGAGTTGAACCAGGCGATGGCCAGCGCGCCGATCATGACGCCCCAGACGTTGCCCATGCCGCCGAGGACCACCATCGCGAGCAGGATGATCGAGATCGCGAAGTTGAACCGGTCGGGGAACACGCTGTTGTTGTGGATCGCGTAGATCACGCCGCCCATGCCGCCCATGAACGCGCCGACGGCGTACGCCGCGAGCTTGGTGCGCATGAGCGGGACGCCCATCATCGACGCCGCCAGCTCGTCCTCGCGGATCGCCAGCCAGGCGCGTCCCAGGCGTCCCTCGCGGATGCGCAGGGAGACGAAGACGCAGAACGCCGCGACGATCACGAAGAGCACGTACTTGGCCGTGACGTCGAACGGACCCAGCGGCTTGCTGATCGCGATCGTCGCCTTGCCGATGCTGATCGACGCGGGGCCGAACGGGAGCGGCGAGACGTTGTCGAGGGGCGCGATGCCCTTGGCGCCGTTGGTGAAGGTCTCGGCGTTGAGGAAGATCTGCGGGATGATCTCGCCGAAGCCCAGGGTGACCAGCGCCAGGTAGTCGCTCTTGAGGCGCAGGGTCGGGGCGCCGATGACGATGCCGGCGAGGGCGCAGACGCAGCCTGCCGCCACCAGCACCAGCCACCAGTTGAGGTGGATGCCCGGCTGGCCCTTGGTGGCCGCCGAGAGGAAGTAGAAGCCGGGGTTCACGGCCTGGATGAACGTGGACATCAGCCAGCCGGCGGTGTAGCCGCCGATCGCCCAGAACGCCACGAAGCCCAGGTCGAGCAGACCGGCGTAGCCGACCACGATGTTGAGGCCGACGGCGCAGATCACCCAGACGAGCGCCTCGTTGATGGAGTTCAGCGGCATCCACTCGCGGACGACCGTCTGCAGGTCCGTGCTGAGGTTCGGCAGCAGGAACACGTAGAACAGCCACACCACGACGGCGGCGATGCCGAAGCCGATGGCCCACTTGCGGTTGTGGTTGGGAGCGATGTCGGACTTGTGCTCGTCGGCAGCCGACACGACCTCGGGGGTGCTCACGGACATGTCGTCACACCTTCTCGATGGTCGGCTTGCCCAGGATGCCTTCAGGCTTGAAGACCATGAGCAGGATCAGGATGGTGAACACGACCGTCTGCGACCACTTCTGGCCGAAGCCGTAGGGCAGACCGTCGTTGAACGCCTGGATCAGGCCGATGAGGATGCCGCCGAGGACGGCGCCCTGCAGGTTGCCGATACCGCCGAGGACCGCTGCGGTGAACGCGATGAGACCGAGCTGGAAGCCCGCGTCGTAGCGTGTCGTGCCGAAGGTCTCCAGGAAGAGCAGACCGGCCGCTCCCGCCATGCCGCCGCCGAGGGCGAAGGTGAAGGAGATCGTCCGGTTGACGTTGATGCCCATGAGGCGGGCGGCGTCCTGGTCCTGGGCGGTGGCGCGCATCGCCTTGCCCTGCCGGGTCTTCTGCACCAGGTAGGTCAGCATCAGCAGCAGCGGCACGGTCACCACGACGACCACGATGGTGGACCAGTCGATCTGGATGCCGGCCACGGTGGGGCCGCCGTCAGGGATGACCTTGGGCCAGCTCTTGGGCGCCGAGCCGTTCAGCAGCAGGCCGAACCACTGGAAGATGAAGGAGATGCCGACCGCGGTGATGAGCGGTGCGAGCTTGGGCGCGCGGCGCAGCCGTCGGTAGGCGATGTACTCGGCGCTCACGTTGATGAAGGCGCACAGCGCCATCACCGCGACGAGGGTGAGGATCAGCTTGCCCCAGTCGGGGGCGCCGCCGGTGCCGGCCCCGAGCCACTGCACCAGGATGATCGACGAGAACACCGAGCCGAGCATGAACAGGTCGCCGTGGGCGAAGTTGATCAGCTCGATGATGCCGTAGACCAGGGTGTAGCCCAGGGCGATGAGCGCGTAGATCGCTCCGAGGCGCAGACCCGCGAACGTCACGTTCGCGAACTGGCTCGGCGCGGCGAGGAAGTTCCAGACCAGCCAGGCGACGAGTCCCACCAGGAGCAGGACGCCGATCCAGCGCTCGACCTTCTCCCGTCTGAGGAGTACCGGTCGTGAGTCTGCCGCTTCTACGGCGGTGATGGTCATGCACGGCCCCTTCGTCTGCACCAGTGCTCTGGAAAACCCGCCCGGAACCTAGCAGGTCGGGCGGGGCTGCGCGCCCCGCCCGACCTGTGTAACAAGACTTTCTTGGTGCAGTTGCTCAGCCGGTGATCGGGACCGACTTCAGGGTCGTCTCCTGGTTGTTCTTGACGACCTCGATGGTGACGTTCTTGACGCTCGTGTCACCGGTGGCGGGGTCGATCGTGAACGCCTCGCCGATCGCCGACGTGTCGGCCGGGATCGAGATGCCCGAGCCCGAGAACACCTGGTCGTTGACCGACTTGCGGGTGCCGTCCGACTTGGCGATCGCCTCGAGGATGACCTGGACCGCCGCGACGCCGTAGATGGCGAACGAGGAAGCCGGGTCGGAGCCGTACTTGGCCTTGTAGGCGTCGAGCAGCTTGCCCGCAGCACCACCCTTGGCCTTGAGCTCCTCGGTGGTCAGACCGGTGAACGACAGGTACATGCCCTGCGACTGCGGCAGCTTGACGAGCTCCGGGTATCCGGTGAAGCCGTCAGGACCCATGAACTTGACCGCGGTGTTGTCGCCCATGACGGCGACCTTGTCCTTGATCAGCTGGCCACCGTTGTTGTCGAAGATGCCGCCGACGTAGATGCAGTCAGCACCCAGGCCCTTGATCTTCGTGAACAGCGCGGTGTAGTTGGGCTGCTTGGCGTCCCACGCCTCGTTGCCGAGGACGGTGATGCCGACGTTCGGCGCCTCCTTCTCGAACGAGCTGGCCACACCCTGGCCGTAGGTCTCGTTGTCGTTGAGGATGTAGCACTTCTTGACGCCGAGGTCCTTGGCCATGAACTGCGCGGCCGCGCGACCCTGGTTGTCGTCGGTCGTGACCACGCGGGCGTAGTTGCGGGTGCCCGTCGGGTAGTACTTGTCAGGCTCGCCCGGGTCCCAGGTCTTGGTGAGGCCGGGGTTGGTGTTGGCGTTCGACACCATGAGCATCGGGCCGTCGGGCGCCTGGTTCAGCACCGGCACGATGATCTTCGCGCAACCCGAGTTGTAGGTACCCATGACCGCGACCTCGTTGGCGTTGGCCACGTGGTCCTGCGCGTTCTTCGTGCACTGCGCCTGGTCCCACTTGCCCGCGGCCGCGGTCGAGTCGTCGTACTTCTTGAACTCGATCGTGTAGTCGCCGGCCTTGTTGCCGATCTGGTCGAGGTAGAGCTCGATGATCTGGTTCGTCGAGTCCGACGCGTCCTTCGACGCACCCTGCAGGGGCAGGTCCGAGGAGATGACGAGCGTCTTGCCGCCACCACCGCTGGAGCTGCCGCCACCGCTGCTGCTGCTGCCGCAGGCAGCGAGCGCGAGCGAACCCGCGATCGCGAGGGCGCCGATCTTGTAAGCGTTGCGCATATGCCGTCCTACCGTGAGATTGGCCCGGCTGACCGGGTCGGATGCGGGCACAACGTAGCAGCGATAGGGGCGGATGTAGCGGTACCGGACATATCAATCAGGCACTGTCGGATCACGAAAAGGAAACGAACCCGGACCCGCGCGCACGAGCGCCGCAGACCGTGACCGCAGCGACATCCGCGCGTGACTCGAGTGGTCCTGGAACGCGTTGCGCAACACCCGTGGAACCGTTCCAGCGCCACGTGGGGCGCCGGTCCGACCAGGGTTGGTTCAGGCCTCTCCGCCGACCTCGCGGATGACGACGTCGGCCACCTCGCGCATCGAGAGCCGACGGTCCATCGCCGACTTCTGCAGCCAGCGGAACGCCTCGCTCTCGGACAGCGCGTACTTCTCCTGGAGCAAGGACTTCGCGCGCTCCACGCGCTTGCGCGTCTCGAGCCGCTCCCCCAGGTCGGCGATCTCCGCCTCGAGGGTGGTGATCTCCGCATGGCGCGACACGGCGAGCTCGATGGCGGGCACGAGGTCGCCCTGGGTGAACGGCTTCACCAGGTACGCCATCGCGCCGGCGTCGCGCGCGCGCTCGACGAGCTCGCGCTGGCTGAAGGCGGTGAGCATGACGACCGGTGCGATGCGCGCACCGGTGATCCGCTCCGCCGCGCTGATGCCGTCGAGGACCGGCATCTTCACGTCGAGCATGACGACGTCGGGACGCAGCTCCTCGGCGAGGCGCACGGCCTCCTCGCCGTCGCCCGCCTGGCCGACGACGTCGTAGCCCTCCTCGCGCAGCATCTCGACGAGGTCGAGGCGGATGAGGGCCTCGTCCTCGGCGACGACGACGCGCAGGGGTCCGGTGCTGTCGGTGCTCACGGCCCGAAGCCTACGGAAGGCGGGACGCGCGCGGGTGCCCGGTAGCCTGAGCGCGCCGCCCCGATAGCCCAACCGGCAGAGGCAGTGGTCTCAAACACCATCCAGTGTGGGTTCGAATCCCACTCGGGGCACCCGGCCCGCCGACGACGTCGGCGTACGACCTGCGGCTCAGCCGCCGTCGAGGGCGAGGTGCGGCTTGACCTCGAGGATGCGCGCGAGCAGCCCGTTCACGAACGACGACGACTCGTCGGTCGACAGCGACTGCACCAGCGCCACGGCCTCGGAGATGGCCACGGCGTCGGGCACGTCGTCGGCCCAGAGCAGCTCGTAGACGCCGATGCGCAGGACGTTGCGGTCGACGGCCGGCATCCGGTCGAGGGTCCAGCCCTGCGCGTAGGTGGCGAGCAGGTCGTCGATCCGGCTCGCGTGCTCGACCACCCCCCACACCAGCTCGGTGGTGTAGGGGTTGGTCGGAGCCTGGTCGGTGTCGACGCGCGCGTCGAGCACCTCGACGGCGGGCACGCCGCGCACGTCGGCCTCGTAGAGGATGTCGAGCGCCTTCTTGCGCGCCTTGCCGCGAGCGGTCACGACTAGTTGACGCGGCCGAGGTACGACCCGTCGCGGGTGTCGACCTTGACCTTGGTGTTGTTCTCGATGAACAGCGGGACCGCGATCTCGGCGCCGGTCTCGAGCGTCGCCGGCTTGGTGCCGCCGGTGGAGCGGTCGCCCTGCAGGCCCGGCTCGGTGTAGGTGATCATCAGCTCGACCGAGGCGGGGAGCTCGATGTAGAGCGGCGCGCCGTCGTGGGCGGCGAGGATGACCGACTGGCCCTCGAGCATCCACTTGGCGTTGTCGCCGACGACGGCGTCCTGCACGTGGACCTGGTCGTAGGACGAGGTGTCCATGAACACCCAGTCCTCGCCGTCGCGGTAGAGGTACTGGTAGTCGCGGCGGTCGACGTTGGCCGTCTCCACCTTGACGCCGGCGTTGAAGGTCTTGTCGACGACCTTGCCCGACAGCACGTGCTTGAGCTTGGTGCGGACGAAGGCCGGGCCCTTGCCGGGCTTGACGTGCTGGAACTCGACGACGGTCCAGAGCTGGCCGTCGATGTTGAGCACGAGGCCGTTCTTCAGGTCGTTGGTGGTGGCCACGGATGGTCTCCTGGTCGGGGTCCTCGGTCAGAGGACGAGAAGCTCGCGGGTCGTCATGGTGAGCGACACGGGCCCGCCGGTCCGGACCACGAGGGTGTCCTCGATGCGGACCCCGCCGCGCCCGGGGAGG
>Ga0209023_10007522_pt1 | contig 11138 bp, 7 predicted proteins | sample LakOneMetagenome_FD_187468 | JGI IMG/M metagenome (GOLD analysis project Ga0209023, IMG submission 187468) | Freshwater and sediment microbial communities from Lake Erie, Canada (SPAdes) (version 2) | ecosystem: Environmental > Aquatic > Freshwater > Lentic | place: Lake Erie, Canada | collected...
CCTGCCGATGATGCAGAAGCTGCGCGACGAACGCGCCGGACTCGACACCGCCGGTTTCGTCAGCGGCTACCGCGGCTCGCCGCTGGGCGGCTTCGACCTGGAGCTGTGGCGCGCGAAGAAGCAGCTCGAGGCGGCGAAGGTGCGTTTCCAGCCCGGCCTCAATGAAGACCTCGGCGCGACCATGGTCTGGGGCACGCAGCAGACCGGCCTGTTCCCGGGCGCGAAGCACGACGGCGTGTTCGGCATGTGGTACGGCAAGGGTCCGGGCGTGGACCGCTGCGGCGACGTGTTCAAGCACGCGAACGCGGCCGGCACCTCGAAGCACGGCGGCGTGCTCGCGCTCGCGGCCGACGACCATGCGTGCCGCAGTTCGACCCTGCCGCACGGCAGCGAACACGAATTCGTCAGCGCGATGATGCCGGTGCTGAACCCTGCCGGCGTGCAGGACATCCTCGACATGGGCGTGCTCGGCTGGGCGATGAGCCGTTACACCGGGCGCTGGGTCGGCTTCAAGACGATCGCCGAAACGGTGGAATCCTCGGCCTCGGTCGAAGTCGATCCGTTCGCGATCGAGATCGCGATGCCGGGCGATTTCGAGATGCCTCCGGGCGGGCTCAACATCCGCTGGCCGGATCCGCCGCTGGACCAAGAAATGCGCCTGCATCGTTACGCGGTGAAGGCGGCGCAAGCGTTCGCGCGGGCGAACAAGCTCGACCGCATCGTGCTCGATTCCCCGAACGCGCGGCTGGGCATCGTCACCACCGGCAAGTCGTACCTGGACGTGCTGCAGGCGCTGGAAGTGCTGGGCCTGGACGAAACCGCCTGCCGCGACCTCGGCATCCGCGTGTACAAGGTCGGCATGACCTGGCCGCTGGAGCCGGTCGGCATCGCCAGTTTCGCGCGCGGGCTCGAGGACATCCTCGTCGTCGAGGAGAAGCACGCCTTCATCGAAAGCCAGATGAAGGAGCAGTTCTACAACTTCGACGGCAGGCGTCCGTCCATCGTCGGCAAGTACGACGAGGCCGGCGACTGGATCCTGCCGAGCACCAACGAACTGACCCCGGCGCGGATCGCCCGCGTCATTGCTTCGCGCCTGTCGCGCTTCCACCAGAGCGAACAGATCGCCGCGCAGCTCGCCTTCCTCACCGCCAAGGAAGCCGAACTCGCGCTGCCGCGCGCCAACTTCCCGCGCGTGCCGCACTACTGCTCGGGCTGCCCGCACAACACCTCGACCGTGGTGCCGGAAGGCTCGCGCGCGCAGGCCGGCATCGGCTGCCACTACATGGTGACGTGGATGAACCGCGACACCGACACCTTCACCCACATGGGCGGCGAAGGCGTGACCTGGGCCGGGCAGGCCGCGTTCACCGAGACGCCGCACGTGTTCCAGAACCTCGGCGACGGCACCTATTTCCACAGCGGTTCGCTGGCGATCCGCCAGGCCATCGCCGCCGGCGTCAACATCACCTACAAGATCCTCTACAACGATGCGGTGGCGATGACCGGCGGCCAGCCGGTGGACGGCACGCTCACGGTTCCGCAGATCGCCAGGCAGATGCGCGCCGAGGGCGTGCAGGTGATCGCTCTGGTCAGCGACGACATCGGCAAGTGGAACGATCCTTCGATGTTCCCCGACGGCGTGAGCTTCCACGACCGCCGCGACCTCGATGCCGTGCAGAAGCAACTGCGCGAGGTGAAGGGCACCTCGATCCTGATCTACGACCAGACCTGCGCGACGGAAAAGCGCCGCCGGCGCAAGCGCGGCAAGATGGTCGACCCGCAAAAGCGCGTGTTCGTCAACACGCTGGTGTGCGAAGGCTGCGGCGACTGCGGCAAGAAGTCGTTCTGCGTGAGCGTGCTGCCGAAGGACACCGAGTTCGGGCGCAAGCGCGAGATCGACCAGTCGAACTGCAACAAGGATTATTCCTGCGTCGAGGGCTTCTGCCCCAGCTTCGTCACCGTGCACGGCGGCGCGCCGCGCAAGGGCAAGAAAGCCTCGGCCGCGGATCGGCTCGCGAATTTGCCGGCGCCCGCGTTCAGGACGGATTTGTCGCAGCCCTGGAACATCCTGATCACCGGCGTCGGCGGCACCGGCGTCGTGACCATCGGCGCGCTGATCGGCATGGCCGGCCACCTCGAAGGCCGCGGCGCCACCGTGCTCGACCAGACCGGCCTCGCGCAGAAGGGCGGCGCGGTGACCACGCACGTGCGCATCGCGCGCGCGCCCGAGGACATCCATGCGGTGCGCGTGGCCGCGGGCGAAGCCGACCTCGTGCTCGGCTGCGACATGGTCGTGGTCAACGACTACTGGGCGCTATCCAAGATCCGCGCCGGCCGCACCTCGGTGGTGATCAACAGCTACGAGGCGATGCCGGGTACGTTCACCACGCGACCCGACCTGGAGTTCCCCGCCGCCGACATCGTCGAAGCGGTACGCACCGCACTCGGCGACGCTGCAACGACTTCTTTGCACGAAGTCGACGCGACCAAGCTCGCGACCGCGCTGATGGGCGATGCCATCGCCGCGAACCTGTTCATGCTCGGCCATGCGTGGCAGCAGGGCCTGGTACCGATCTCGTTCGAAGCGCTGATGCGCGCGATCGAATTGAACGGCGCAGCGATCGAGATGAACAAGACCGCGTTCGCCTGGGGCCGGCTCGCCGCAATCGACGCGAATGCCGTCGCCGAAGCCGCGGGCGCGATCCGCAACGCGCCGACGCCGGCCGAAGCGACGCCGCACGAACTGCCGCTGCTCGGCGCGACCGCGAACGAGGCGCACGAATCCGGCCTCAGCCCGCAGGGTGGGCTGCGCGACGAGGACGAACTGCGCCACGTGCCGGCCGCGAACGCCGGCGAAGTGGCGTTCCTGCCGCTGGACGACCTGCGCCTGTCGCGTTCGCTGGATGAACTGGTCGCGCGTCGCGTCGCCTTCCTCGGCGAATACCAGGACACCGCCTACGCCAAGCGCTATGCGGACTTCGTGGCGAAGGTGCGCGCCGCGGAAAGCGCGAAAGCGCCGGGCTCCAACGACCTGTCCGAGGCGGTGGCCCGCTATTTCTTCAAGCTGATGGCGTACAAGGACGAATACGAAGTCGCGCGGCTGTACACCAGCGGCGAATTCCGCCGCCGGCTCGAACAGCAGTTCGAAGGCGATTACAAGCTGCACTTCCACCTCGCGCCGCCGCTGCTGGCGAAGAAGAACGCGAAGGGCGAGCTGGTCAAGCGCGAATACGGCCCGTGGGTGTTCACCGCGTTCAAGCTGCTGGCCAAGCTGCGCGGCCTGCGCGGCACCGCGCTGGACGTGTTCGGTTACACCGACGAGCGCCGTGGCGAACGCGCGTTGATCGGCGAATACGAGAAGACCGTCGGCGGCCTGCTCGATGCGCTTGACGCCGGCAACGTCGCGCTGGCCGCGGACATCGCCAGCCTCCCCGAACAAATCCGCGGCTACGGCCACGTCAAGCACGCGAACCTGCTCGCGGCGAGGGCGCGCGAGGCCGAACTGCTCGCCGAGTGGGCGAACCCGCTGCGCGTGGTACGCGCGGCCTGAGTGCGGCCTACTTCCTCGCCGACAGGATGTCGCCGAGGAAGTCCGGCCTGTCGGCGATCCGCTCAAGGTGCGGCGCGCGCAGGCCGTCGCGGTAGTCGATTTTCGCCGTGCGGTAACGCTCGCCCTGGCGCAGCAGCAATTCGACCGGCTGTGACGACGACTGCGCGGCGAGAATCGCATTGGCCAGGCGCTTCGCGCTGTAGGCCTCGCCGTTCACCGCGACCACGGCGACGTCGCGCGCGAGCCCGGCCTTGAACGCGGGGCTGTCCCACACGACCTCGCCGATCGCGCCACCGTCGCGCGCGATCTTCAGTCCCAGCGAATAACGGAAATCGTCAACCTCGTCGGCGCCTTCGGCGTCCGCGACCGCGAGGTTGGGCGTGGCGTCGTAGCCGAGCTTCCAGCCGCCGCGCTCGATCCCGTCGAGCAGCGGCTTGTCGCCATCCAGCCGAGCGCGCAGGTAATCGCGCCAATCGCCGGGCTGCACCGCTTCCAGCGCGGCGACGATGTCGTCGAACCCGTAGGTCGAGATCGTTTCCGCATCCTTCGCGCCGCCGAAAAAGGCGCGCGCGAAATCGTCCAGCGAGCGCCGGTTCGACGACAGTTCGCGGATGCGCGTGTCGATGTCCAGCCACAGCAGCGCACCCTCGCTGTAGAAATCGTAGGCGCGCTGCCAGCTTTCCCATGCCTGCGGCGCGTCGTTGAATTCGACGATGCCCTCGAACATCGTGTCCTGCAGGCTGCGCCAGTCGTGGCCGCGGCGCTGCGCCTGGGTCGCGGCGAGGTCGGCGAGCGTTTCGCGGGCCTGTTGCGGCGCCAGCAGGCCGGCGCGCGCGGCGAGCACGATCGACCAGTATTCGGTCTGGCCCTCGTACAGCCACAGCAGTTCGTTGCGCATCGGCACGTTGTAGTTCGGCGTCCACAGCATCGACGGGCGCCTGGACTTGCCGTTCCACGCATGCGCGTACTCGTGCGACAGCAGGGTGTTGTTGCCGAACGGCGCCTCGCCGAGCAGGTAGCCCGGCGGCGTGCCGTTCTCGCTCGACTGCCGGTGCTCGAGGCCGATGCGGCTGAAGCTGTCCGACAGCGCGAGCAGGAAGTCGTAGTGCGCGAACGGGCGTGCGCCGAACACGCGGTCGGCCTGCCGCACCAGCGCGCGGTGCGCGTCGAGCATCTTCGACGAGATCTCGAGCTGTTCCGGGCTGTCGGCGAAGGCGTCCAGGAACACCGACTGCTTCGCCTCCGCATCCAGCGCGATGCGCCTGTAGTTGCGCCCGGCGTAGACCGGCGAATCCACCAACGTGGTGACCGACACCGGCGCGTAATGCAGCATGTCGCCATCGCGCGCGACCAGCTGCAGCGCGCTCGCCGCCTGCCAGCCGTCCGGCACGGTGAGCGTGGGTTCGATCCGGATCCGGCCCGTGTCGTAGCCGGCGGGATACAGCAGCACGCGATGCCATTGCAGGTCGAGCATGTCCGGGGTCATCGCCACCCGGCCCTGGTCGCTCGCGGTCGGCGACAGGTACTGGAATTCGACATCGACCGCAGTCACGTCCGCCGGCACGTCGAGGTGGAAGGCGTACATGTCGACGTCGTCGCGCGTCCACGCGATGCGCGTGCCGTTGCCGTACACGACCAAACCGGCGAACTGGTTGATCGGGCCGGTCGGCGAGTGGTGGCCCGGAATCCATTTCGGATACCACAGCACCAGCGGGCCGGGATGCACCGGAATGTGTTCATGCACGCGCTGGATGCGGCGCTCGACATCGCTGGCGTCGACCTTGAGCGAAATCGTGCCCGGCCAGTCCGCGCCGGCCACGGTCGTCGGGATGTCCGATTGCGCGCGCGCCACGCCCATCGCCAGCAACAGGGCGAATGCCCATGCGAAACGCGCCATCGATGTTCCCCTTTCCCCGACCGCGATGCACGCATGCTAGCGCGGCGCGGTCATTTCCTCGCAGTGAGAATGTGCGTCAGGTAATCCGGCCGGCCTTCGATCCGTTCCAGGCGCGGATAGCGCAGGCCGCCGTGCCAGTCGATCTTCACCGTGCGGTAGCGGTCGAATTCCTTCACCAGCAATTCGATCGGCGCCGTGCCGCCCTTCGCTGCCCTGATTGCATCGGCCATTACGTCCTTGTCGTAGGTCTGTCCGTTCACCGCGATCACTTGCGTTCCGCTGCCCAGCCCGGCATCGAATGCCGGACTGCCCCAACGCACGTCGCCGATGCTGCCGTCCTTGCCCAGCGACAATCCCAGCGAATACACGAAGTCGGCGCTGTCGCCGGCGTTGGCCTTGGCCAGCTCGCTGGGTTCGTCCTTGTAGACGAGGCGCCAACCGCTGGCTTCGAGGCCGCCGGTCAAACCGGTTTTTCCGTCGAGGCGCTCGCGCAGGAACGTCGCCCAGTCGTAGGGCAGCACGACGTTCAACGCCGCGACCACGTCGTCGAACGCGTAGGTGTCCTGGGTTTTCCATTCGCCATCGTTCACGCCGAAGAACCCGCGCGCGAAATCGTCCAGCGACTTGCGGTTATGCGTTTTCGAACGGATCAGCGCGTCGGCTTCCAGCCACATCAGTTCGCCGCCGGAATAGTAATCCTCGCTCATCTGCCAGTTGCGGTAGGCGCGCGGCGCGCGCCTGGCGATGACCGGGTCGTTGGTGGTGTCCTGCAGGTTGCGCCACTGCAGGCCGGGGCGGTTGTCGGCGTAGTTCGCGGCGACCAATGCCAGCGCATCGCGCGCGGCCGGCAGCGGGCGCATGCCGCTGCGCGCGGCGAGCACGTTGCCCCAGTACTGGGTCTGGCCTTCGTATACCCACAACAGGCTGCCCTGCATCGACACGTTGTAGTTCGGCGTCCACAGGTCCGCGGGGCGGCGGTACTTGCCGTTCCACGAATGCGTGTACTCGTGCGCCAGCAGGTCGTCGAAGCCGACCTTCTCCTTCCACCCGGTGAAGTAGTCGGTCTCGGTGCCGTCCTCGCTGCTGCGCTGGTGCTCGAGGCCGCTGCCGCCCATCTGCTTCGACAGCGAAAACAGGAACTGGTAGTGGTCGTAGTGCTGCGCGCCGAACAGCTTCAGCGCCTGCACCACCAGGTCGCGATGCACCTGCAACTGTCCCGGTTTCGCATCGAGGTATTTCGCGGCATCGGCGACGATGCCCAGGCGCACCGGCACCTTGCTCCCGGCGGGCGTCAGGTCGACCTGCCTGGCGTAACGACCGGCGTACACCGGCGAGTCGACGAGGATGTCCAGCGGCACGTCGGCGTAATCGACGCTATCGCCGCTGCGGCCCTGTTCGTCCAGCGCGGTGAACGCGGTCCAGCCAGCGGGGTAAGTGACATGCGGATCGAACATGATCCGGCTCGCGTCGTGGCCGGCGGGATACAGCAGGGTCGAGATGAACTGCAGGTTGAGCATGTTCGGCGCCATCACCACGCGCCCCTGCGACCCGCTGGTGGGCGTGAGGAACTGGAATTCGGCGGTGATGGTGGAAACCCCTTCCGGCACGACGAGATGGAACGCTGCGACCTCGACCGGATCGCGCTTCCAGTCCAGCTTCGTGCCGTTGGCTTCGAACGTGATCCCGGCGATCTTGTCGATGGGATTGCGTGGCGAATGTCCGCCAGGCACCCACATCGGGTACAGCAGCACGAGTTCGCCCGGCTGCACCGGGATGGTTTCCTTCACCCGGAAGATGCGCTGCGACAGGTCGGTGGCGTCGACTTCGAGCCGGATGGTGCCCGGCGCGTACGGCGTGTCCTGCGGCGCGGGGACTTCGGCATGCAGCGTGCCCGCGGTGGCGAGCGCAAGCGCGAACAGGGAAAGCGGGATTCGGCGATGCATCGCGAACGCGTCCTGGCAGGAACGGAAGCGTTCATCCTGCCGATGCGTGCAAGCCGTCGCCCCTGCCGGAAGCCACGGCGGATGCGATGGATGCGCGATTTCGGGCTACGGCGCCGCGGTCGCGATGCCGTTGCCGCCGCCGAGCACGTGCGCGCTGCGCGCCGCGACCAGGATCTGCCGCGCGCTGCGTCCGTCGCAGGCGAAGGAACGCGCGTGCTGCAGCCATTGCGCGTCGTCGGCGTAGGCGAACAGCAGCTGGCGATCCTTGAGTTCGTCGATTACCACCCGCGCGACCTGCTGGCGCAGCGCGGGGCAGCCGTGGCTGCGGCCGATCCGGCCCTGGTGCGCGGCGAGGTCCGGATCGACGTACCACGCGCCGTGCATGACGATGGCGCGGTTGCGCGCGTTGTCGTTGAAGCCGGGATCGAGCCCGTCCATGCGCAGCGAATAGCCGTTGTCGCCGATGTAGGTTTCCGCGGTGCGGTACAGGCCGAGGCTGCTCTGGTGGCTGTTGTCGCGATTCGAGAAGTGGGTCGCGACGTTGTCGCCGCTGCCTTGCCCGTGGGCGACGTATTCGTGCTGCAGCAGGCGATTGCCGGCGAGGTCGAACACCCACAGCCGGCGCTGCGTCGACGGCAGCGAGTAATCGATCACCGCGAGTTTCGACGCCGCGTCGACTTCGCCGGCCGTCACCGCGCAGCCGCGCGCGGCCAGCGCCAGCGCGAGCACGCCGGGATCGGCTTCGGGCGCGAGCCGCTGCAACAGCGCCAGCGTCGCGTCCCGCGATGGCGCAGGCTGCGGCATGGCCGGGACGGTGGTGGCGCGGGCGATGCTCGGGCGCGATTGCGGGCCGCTGCATCCGCCGACCGCGAGCGCGGCGATCAGCGTGAAGGCGAAGTGAAAGGGACGCATCGACCGGAGGATAACGGCGGTTTCCCGCAGTGTCCTGAATGCGCGCGTCCGCGTTCATTCCCTGCAGCGTCGGTCACGGCTACAGTGCGACCGACCCCGCAATTCGGGAAACGCCATGAAGCGCCTGCTCCTGTTGCCCATCCTCCTCGCCGCCAGCACCGCCTGCACGCCGATGCCGCCGAACGCCAAACCCTCGAAGCCGTTCCCGCCGCGCCTGGCGCAATGCCAGGCCGATCCGGGCCAGCAATACATCGGCCAGGCCGCGAGCGACGAGGTGGTCGCGCAGGCCAAGGCCGCGACCGGCGCGAATTCAGTGCGCGTACTCAAGCCGGGCATGGCCGCGACGATGGATTTCCGCGACGACCGCCTGAACCTGCACCTCGACGAACACGACGTCATCGTGTCGGTGAGCTGCGGATGAAACTTCGAATCGCTCCAATCGCCATTGCGTTCGCCGGCATCGCGTTGAGCGCATGCCCGCGCGAACAGACACCGCCGCACGACGCCGCGCCCGCCGCCGAACCCGCGGTACCGGCGTCGTTGCCGGCAACGGCCACGACCGCGATGCCCGCGCCCGCATCGACGCAGCCCGCCCCGCAGGCGAGCGATCCGAAGCTCCCGCAAAGCGGACGCATGCGCGCGCCGCCGCCGGAACCCGATCCGCTCGTTCCGCCACCGCCTCCGCCGCCGGTCGATCGCTGATTGCGCACGATGAAGCGCGGCATCTGGATCTGGATCGGCCTGCTGCTGCTCGCCTTCGTCGCGGGCAACTGGTTCGCATCGCATCGCGCATCGACCGGGGCGACGCTTCCCGCGCCGACGGCGACTTCATCGCGCGAAACGCCGGTTCCGCTTCCGTCTTCGCAACCGGCATCGTTGCCTGATGCTCAAGGCCTGCCCGCGGAAGCGCGCGACACGCTCGCGCGCATCGCGCGCGGCGGGCCGTTCGAACATCGCCAGGACGGCAGCGTGTTCCAGAACCGCGAGCGCCAGCTGCCGTCGCGGCCGCGCGGTTTCTATCGCGAGTACACGGTGGAAACGCCGGGCAGCGATGACCGCGGCGCACGCCGCATCGTCACCGGCGGCGATCCGCCGAGCGAGTACTGGTACAGCGACGATCACTACCGCAGCTTCCGCCGCATCGAGGCGCAAGGAGCCACGCGATGAACACGCCGCTCGACCTGCGCGCGCTGCTGCTGGATCCGGCCAACAACGGTGCCTACTTCTTCGACCACAACGACCGCGAGGCGCTGGTCGAGGCCGCGACCGAAGCCGGGCTGCACGCCGTGCCGATCGACTTCAACGGCTGCGCAGGCAAGGACGACGCGCTCGCGCGGATCTCCACCGCGCTGCGATTACCGGACTGGTTCGGCGGCAACTGGGACGCGCTCGCCGACTGCCTCGGCGACCTGTCTTGGCTACCCGAAGGTGGCCAGCTGTTGTTGTACGACAACGCCTGGGACTGGCGCGAACGCGATGGCGAGGATTTCGCCACCCTGCTCGACATCTGCGGCGAGGCCGCGCAGGGCTGGACGCGCGCGCGCCGGCCGTTCTGGGTGGTGATCCCGCTCGCGCCGGAACAGCTCGCGCGGCTGTCCGGCGACGGGGACGGCGACGAAGCCGACGCCTGAGCGTCAGTGCTTCTTGCCGAAGTCGATCGGCTCGGAGGATTTCGAATCGTCGCTGGACCACGTGGTTTCGGTCTTGCGCTCGCATTCCGCGGCCACCGGCTCGCCCGGCTGGCTCGGCTGCGACACGCACTGCGGGTTGGCGTCGACCGCGGCATTGGTATCGCGCACCTGCGGGGCGCCGCAGGCGGCAATGGCCGAGGCGACGAGGAACAGCGCGGCGTGGCGCAGCAGCTTCACTCGCATGGAACGCTCCGGTGGCGGTTTCGACCGAGCGATTGTGCGACACCGTGGCGTCGGTGGAATGTGCCGTTGGTGCCGTCTCAGCCCTGCAACGACGGCGATTCCGGCGTTACCCGCTCGCCTTCGTCCGCCGCCGGCACCGCATGCATGTGCGCGGCGTCGGTGAAGCGCAATGCGACGATCCACGCACCTGCGAGCAACGCGGCGGCGATCAGGAACGCGATCCCCGGCAGGCGGAACGGCGCGTGCGGGCCGATGAAAAACCCGAACGCACCCGCGAAAATCGCCGGCGCGACGATGCCCGCGAGCGACACCAGGCTGCTGAGCGAACCCTGGATGCGGCCCTGCGCGTCAGCCGGCACCTGGCGCGTGATCAGCGCCATCGTCGACGGGCCGGCGATCGCCCACAGCGCGCTGATCGGCATGCCGACGAGGAACATCCAGCCGGTCGGCGCGAGGCCGTAGACGATGAAGCCGACCACGCCGCAGGCCAGCGCGAACAGCAGCGCGCGGCGTTCGCCCAATGCCTTCACCACCTTGCCGACCAGCACCACGTTGACGATCACGCTGAGCACGCCGACCAGCGCGAGCACGTAGCCGGCCTGTTGCGCCTTCCAGCCGTAGCTCGCGTCGGCGAACAGCACGAAGGTGCTCGGATAGACGTAGTGCGCGAAGTTGGCGAGGAACACCACCGCGACCAGGCCCCAGATGTGCGGGAATTTCTTCAGCAGCTTCACCCCGCCCATCGGCTTGGCGTGGTGCCAGTCGAAGGCCGGCGTGCGCCGTTCCTTCGGGTGCGATTCGGGCAGCACGAACAGGCCGTAGCAGAAATTCAACAACGCCAGCCCGGCGGAGAACCAGAACGGCAGGCGGTGGCTGATGCCGCCGAGCACGCCGCCGATCAGCGGGCCGACGATGAAGCCCAGGCCGAACGCCGCGCCGATCATGCCGAAGCTCTTGGCGCG
>Ga0209023_10007523_pt1 | contig 11133 bp, 8 predicted proteins | sample LakOneMetagenome_FD_187468 | JGI IMG/M metagenome (GOLD analysis project Ga0209023, IMG submission 187468) | Freshwater and sediment microbial communities from Lake Erie, Canada (SPAdes) (version 2) | ecosystem: Environmental > Aquatic > Freshwater > Lentic | place: Lake Erie, Canada | collected...
GTAGCGCTGGTCCTGCAGCACGCGCAGGAGCTTGACCTGGTCGCCGCGATTGAGTTCGCCGATCTCGTCGAGGAACAGGGTGCCGCCGTCGGCGCAGGCAATGTGCCCTTTGCGGTCGCTGCGCGCGTCGGTGAAGGCGCCGCGCACGTGGCCGAACATCTCGCTCTCGAACAGGCTGGGCGTGATCGCGCCCATATTGATCTTGACGATGGCCTGCTGCGCGCGCGGGCTGTTGCGGTGGATGGCGTCGGCCACCAGTTCCTTGCCGGTGCCGCTTTCGCCCAGGATCAGCACCGGGGCGCGGGTGCGCGCAACCTGGCCGATCGTCGCCAGTACCTGCAGCAGCTTAGGATGTTCGCCGACGATGCCGCCGAAATCGAACTGGGCATCGAGCGCCTTGCGGCTCGGACCCTCCGCTCCCGGGCCCTTGAGTTGCAGCGTCGCCGCGATCAGGTCCGTCAGCTGGCCGTTGTCCCAGGGCTTGGTGAAAAAGTTGGCGGCGCCCGCCTTGATGCCGGCAACCGCCAGGGCGATCGAGCCCCAGGCCGTCATCAGGAGCACCGGCAGCGCCGGGTGGCGCCGGCGGATCTGTTCCAGCAGCGCCAGGCCTTCGCGGCCGCTGGTCTGCAGGGAGAAATTCATGTCCTGAAGGACCAGGTCGAAGGGCCGGCTCTCGAGCAGCGCGAGGGCCGCCGCCGGCCCGTCGCAGCAGCTCGCTTCGAAGCCGGACTGCTTGAGCAGCAGGGCCAGCGAGACCTGGACCGCGCTGTCGTCGTCGACGACCAGGATGCGCGGCGTACGTGGTGCTTCCATCGTGTTCTTCTTTCGATCTTATTCGTAGTGCAGCGCTTCGGTCGGGCTCAGGCGGCTGGCGCGCCAGCCCGGGTAGAGGGCGCACAGCAAGGATAGCAGATAGATCACCGCCATCGACAGCAGCGCCGCCTGCGCGAAGACTGCCCAGTCGAGGTGTTCGCCCAGCGCCCGGGTGAGCGGCAGCTGCACCAGGAGGGCCAGGCCCACCACAATGGCCACGGAGCTGAGCAGGAACTGTTCGAGCACGACCTGGCGGTAGATGTCGCCCGCGCTGGCGCCGATGGCGCGGCGCAGACCGATCTCCGGGATGCGCTGGGTGGTGTTCTGCCACAGCGCGCCGAACAGGCCGAAGGCGACCATCACCAGCATGAAGGCGGCGATGATGCCTGCCACGACCAGGGGCACCATTTGCGTCTTCAGCATGCTGGCCCGCAGCGTGCTCAAAGGCGTGATCTCGTACGTCCAGTCGTTGCGAATGAGCTTCAGGCGGCTGTTCAGGCGGGTCTCGAAAGCACGCTCGGTGCCCGGCGCGACGCGCAGCAGGATGGTGCGGGCATCGCGGTCGTTCTTGCCCGCTTCGAAGCGGCTGAAGGCAAAATTGACCGGCGCCGACAGCTCGCCCTTGGCCCGGAAGGCATCGACCACGCCTACCACGCGATACACGACCGACGCCTTGGTCTCGTCGCGGTCGTCGAAGCGCTGGCCAATGGCGCGTTGGCCGGGGAACATCGATTCGGCCATGCGCCGGTTGATCACGGTGGCTCGCTCGGCGCTGCCGTTGTCCAGCTCCGAAAACCAGCGTCCTTCCACCAGCTTCACGCCGAGCAGGCTTCCCGCACGGTCGTCGGCGTCGAGCATCTCGGTGCGCAGCTGCGGGGCCTGGCCCTTGTCGCCGCCTTGCGCCCGCAGCTGGGTGGAGATGGTCGAATTCGCATACGGCTCGAAACTCACGAAGGCGACGTCGCGTACTTCCGGGAGTTCGGCCAGGCCGCGCCGGAAGCTGTCGTACACGCCGGGATCGAGCCTTGCGTCGCGTTCGTCGCCGACCTGCAGCGACACCGACCACAGGTCGCGGCTGTCGAAGCCGAGCGGCGTGTTGTAGAGCTGCCAGTAGCGCAGCCCGAAAGCGGCGACGCCGAACACGATGGCGAAGGCGATCAGGATCTCGAGACTGAGCATCATGTTCCTGGACTTGCGTTTCCAGGACAGTTTCAGCAAATGGCGGAACATCAGGCGGCTCCCTTCAGGGCGTGGACGGGGTCGAGGCGCGACATCTTCCAGGCGGGAAGCACGCCGGAAACCAGGCCGAAGACCGTGGCGATCAGCATGCCCCAGCCGAACACCGCCAGGTTGATGTCGACCTCGAGGTAGGGAATCAGGTCGGCGTTTTCCAGCCAGTCGAGCGCCAGCGCGGTCGCGCCCAGGGCCAGCAGGCCGCCGCACAGGCACAACAGAACGTTCTCGACGATCAGCTGCACCGCCAGGTGGCGGCTGGTGGCGCCGAAGGCCTTGCGCACGCCGATCTCGGCGCGGCGCTCCAGGATGCGGCCGGTGTTCAGGTTGACCAGGTTCAGCGCCGGCAGCAGCATGAAGACCAGCGCGGCCACGGCAATCCCGGCGAGCACCTTGCCGGCGCCGGAATCGGCCTCGTCCGAGCTCCCGACAAGGATCCGGGAAAACAGGTCGAGCTTGGTGTCGGCCCAGAAGTAGAAGGTCTTCCACTGGGCCGGGTCGTCGTGCACCACGCTCCTGGCGATCTGCGCGATCTGGCGCTGGATGCGCGGCAGGTCGGCGGCGTCCCTGGCCAGGATCAGGGCGGTGAAGGGGCCGGTGAGCTGATTGCGGTAGTCGGACGAAGGGAAGGTGGACACCGGCGCCCAGATGTCGGCGTAGGCGTTCAGGTGCATGGCGTCCGCCACCACGCCGATGATCTCGAAGCCCTGGCCGCCGACGTCGATGCGCTGGCCGACCGCGACCTGCGCGGTGCCGGGGAAGAGGCGCGCGGCGCTGCTGGCGTTGAGTACCGCGACGTGGCGGCCCGCGGCGTCGTCGGCGCCGGTAGGCAGGCGTCCTGCCAGCAGGCGGAAGTCGAGCACCTTCCAGTAGTCGGCGTCGGCGCGCCGCATCTGCAGCTCGCTCACGGTATCGCCCTGGTAGACCGACACGCCTTTCGGCATCGTCACCATGGCGACGCGTTCGACGCCCGGCATGGGCTTGAGGTACTTGTCGATCAGCTTGAAGCCGAGCGGCGAGGTGCTGATGCTGTCGCGCTTCGGACTTTCCATGCGCATCAGGTAGATCTGCAGGAAGCGCTCGCTCTTGCCTTCGACGCCGGAGGGGCGGAAGGCGGTCTCGAGCAGCGAGGCGACCACCATCAGCACCACCAGGGTCAGGACGATGCACAGCAGGTTAATCAGGGTGAACAGCTTGCGGCGCATGAAGACCTTCCACGCCGTCAGGAGATAGTTGCGGAGCATGGCCTCTCCCTATGCGACCAGCTGGCCGTCGAACACGCGCACGATGCGGCTGGTGCGGCGCGCCTCGCGCTCGTCGTGAGTCACCATCACGACAGTCGTGCCCTCGGCGTTCAGCTTGAGCAGGATGTCCATGACTTCCTCGCCCATCTTGCTGTCGAGGTTACCGGTCGGTTCGTCGGCCAGCAGCACCTGCGGTTGGCCGACGATGGCGCGTGCGATCGCGACGCGCTGCTGCTGGCCGCCGGAGAGCTGGTTCGGGTAGTGGTCCATGCGCGCACCCAGGCCGACCTTTTCCAGCGCCTCGCGCGCCAGGCGGCGCCGCTCGCCCGCCGGCAAACTGCGGTAGAGCAGGGGCAGCTCGACGTTGTCGATCACGCGCAGGTCGGGGATCAGGTGGAAGCTCTGGAAGATGAAGCCGAAAGTCTGGTTGCGCAGGCGCGCGACCTGCTTGTCCTTGTAGCGCGTGACGGGTACGCCTTCGACCTCGATGCTGCCCTGGCCCGGGCGGTCGAGCAGGCCGATGAGGTTGAGCAGGGTGCTCTTGCCGCAGCCGCTCGGGCCCATCATGGCGAGGAACTCGCCCTTCTGCACATGCAGGTCGACGTCCTTCAACGCCAGGGTCTCCACCTTGTCGGTGCGGTAGGTCTTGCTGACCTTGTTCAGTTTGATCATGGCTCCCTCTTGTTCTCGTTAATTGGTGATGCGAATGGTGTCCAGGCCGGCGAAGGCCTTGGTGTCCGAAACGATGAAACGCTCGCCCGCACGTGCGCCGGTCACGACTTCGACCAGCTTGCCGTCGCTGCTGCCCAGCTGCAGCGTGGTCTTGCGGGCGACGCCGTCCAGCACCGCGAAGGCGGCCTGGCGGCCGGCGCCGTTGAAGGCGGCGCCGCTGTCGAGCACCAGCGCGCCGGTCTTGTGGGCGGTGACGACGCTGACGTCGACCCGCATCTTGTTGCGCAGCAGCGGGCTGTCGGGCTTATCGAGGTCGACCAGCAGCTTGACGGTGCCGTTCTGGATCTCGGGCAGCACGGTGTGCACGCGTCCCTGCAGGCGTTCGCCGTTCTGCTCGACCCGCACGTCCTGGCCCGGCGCCAGCAGGCGCGCATGGAAGTCCGAGACGGTCGCTTCGACCCGGTAGTTGTTCAGTTCCGAGACGCGCGCCAGCAGCTGGCCGGCGGCGACGCTGGCGCCTTCCTCCTGCACCAGCGACGTGAGCATGCCGGAGAAGGGGGCCGCGACCTTCGCCTGGGCCAGTTTGTTCTCCTGCTGCGCCAGCTGCTTCTTCAGGATCTCCTGCTGCAGGGTGGCGGCCGCGATGCTGGTGGCGGTGCTGCGGCGGCTGTCGGCGATCAGCTCGCGCTGCTGGCGCAGCTGGATCTCGGCGCGCTTCACCGCAAGCTCGCCGGCCAGCAGGTTTTCGCCGGAGACCAGGCCGCTCTGGCGCAGCTTCTGGTTGCGTTCGTTCAGCGCGCGTGCCGACTGAAGGTCGAGTTCGAGCAGCTCGACGCTGCTTGCGAGCTGCTTGTGCTTCTGCTCCAGCTCCAGCTTCGCGGTGGCGATGCGGTTCTCCTGCTGCGCCAGCTGCTCGCGCAGCGTATCGACGGCCAGCACGATCTCGCGGTCGTCCAGTTCCAGCAGCACGTCGCCGGCCTTGACCAGCTGGCCCGGCTTGGCCCGCACCTTCGCCACCCGGCTGGCCACCGGGCTGGCCACGACTTCCTCGTGCACCGGGATGACGACGCCGGCGGCATTGACGGTATTGGCGACGTCGCCGCGGCGCACGGTCGAGACGACGATGTCGCCGGCGGAAACGCTGGGGCGCAGCAGGCGGTTGAGCTGCCAGCAGGCCAGCACGGCGCAGGCGAGCAGCAGGGCGGCGCCGCCCGCGCGGATGCGGCGGCGGCGGTGAATCAGGGCAGGGTCGAGTGCGCGGTCCATGGTACTTGTGATAATGGTCTTGCGTCTTCTATTGCAAGCACCGTGCCAGCCGCGTGTCCCCTTGGGGCCGGTGTTTTCCGGCGCCGTGAATGCACGCAAGCGGGCAAGGGTGTCCGGATCCGGACGGTCCCGCTTGCGGATTCGCCCGCCAGCTTCCATAATCCACTGTTGACCTGCCGACCTTCACACCCATCACCCGATCTGCTGCCCATGAACGAACAGCTGGCCTTCCTGGGCTTCCTCACCACGCCGCTGGAACTGATTTCCTTCCTGCTTGCGGTAACGACCGTGGCGCTGAACATCCGCCAGAAGCACTGGGCCTGGCTGTTCTCGATCGCCTCGTCGGCGACCTACGCCGCCGTCTTCTTCGAAGCCAAGCTGTACGGCGACATGGGACTGCAGTTCGTCTTCATCGCCGCCTCGGTCTGGGGCTGGTACCAGTGGCTGCACGGGGCCGGCGAGCAGCAGCTGGTCGTCACGCGCCTCAAGCGCGCCGGATGGCAGTGGGGAATCGCCGGCTGGGCGATCGGCTTCCTGCTGCTGTCCTCCTTCCTCGACCACCTCACCGACACCGACGTGCCGCATGCGGACGGCTTCCTGACCGCCGGCAGCCTGGTGGGCCAGCTCCTGCTGGGCCGCAAGAAGGTCGAGAACTGGCTGGTCTGGATCGTGGTGGACGTGCTCTACGTGGGCCTCTACGTCTACAAGGGCCTGATGCTGACGGCGCTGCTGTACGCCGTGTTCGTGCTGCTGGCCTGGACCGGCTGGCGCGCCTGGTCGAACATCGCGCGGAGGGATGCGTGAACATGCCGGTGCAGAGAATCGCGATCCTCGGGGCTGAATCGTCGGGCAAGTCGACGCTGGCCGAGGCGCTGGCGGAACGCTATGGCACCCTCTGGGTGCCGGAATACCTGCGCGAGTTCGTCGACACGCGCGGCCGCGTGCCGTTCGAAAGCGACCAGTATCCGATCGCCCGCGCCCAGGTCGAACGCGAGGAGGCGGCGGCCGCGCGCGCCACCCGCTTCCTGTTCTGCGACACCACGCCCCTGATGACGGCCCTGTACAGCCGCCAGTACTGGGGCCGGGTCGATCCCCAGCTGGCGCGACTGGACACGCGCCACGACTACGCCCTGACCCTGGTCACGGCGCCGGACAGCCCCTGGGAGCCGGACGGGCTGCAGCGCGAGTCGGAAGAGGTGCGCCAGAAGGTGCACCGGATGCTGCTGGACACCCTGGCGGCGCGCGCCATCCCCCATGTGCTGCTCGAGGGGGACCTGGCGCAGCGCCTGCGGCGGGTCGAGGCGCTGCTCGGCCCCGCCGCCTGAACCTTTACGCTTTCTGCAGCGAGGCCGCCAGGTCCAGCCATTCCTGCGGCTGCGGCTTGCCCGGCTGGCGCACGCCGAAGAAGGTCACCACCAGCCTGCCGTCGGTGTCGAAGAACTCCACCGAGGTCACGCCGGCGCGGCGCACCACATAGCCGCGGCGCAGGGCGTCGTCGTTCAGGTGCAGGTTGAAGTCCGGGTCGAGCACGTTGAGCCAGCCTTCGGCATCCGCCACCTTCTTGATCTTGCCGCTGTAGATCTGGGTCACGCCCGCGTTGCCGACGAAGGCCATGATGGCGACGCCGTTCTTCGCCGCGCCCTGGAGCAGGCCGCGCACGGCGCTCGGGTCGAGCTTCTGCATCACGCCCTCCGGCGCCAGCCGCATCGCCTGTTCGCGCGTGAGACCGAACTCGGACACGATGCGGTTGAACTGGTGGACGTCGCTCATGTCACGCCAGGCCTGCTGGAACTCCTTGACGTCGATCGCGCTGTCCGGTTTCTCAAGCGGTGTCGGACTGGCTGCCGCGAGGTCCAGCTTCGCGTCCTGGCGCGGATGGCGGAAGTCCGCCACCAGCTTCTCGAACACCGGCACCCCGGCATCGCTCTTCACGTACAGCTTGTGGACCGCTTGGCCGCTGGCGTCGAAGAACTGCAGGCTGCGGCTCACCGCGCCGTCGCGCATCGGCTGGCTGACGGCGAACACGTATTTCCACTGCGGGAACTGGAAACGCAGGTCGATCGGGCCGCCCAGGTAGCCGCCGGCGATGTTCAGCATGCGCGCCTCGCGTTCCGGGTCGGCCTTCGCATCCGCTGTCTCCGCTTGAGGTTTCAGGCGCATCGCGGTGCCGGTGACTTCGATGACGCAGTTGTCGTTGCGCGTCAAGGCCATCACCGTCCCCAGGTCGAGGGCGCGGCGCATGATCTCGCGCGGGCCGTGGTTGGCCTCGTCCAGGCGCACCACGGTGCTGCCGATTCCCGTGGCGAGCAGTTCGGCTTCGGACACGCCCAGCTGGCGGGCGGCGTCGCGTATGCGCAGCTGCGGCTTCTCGGCGCGCAGCGTGTTCCAGCGTTCCAGCAGGGTGCTGGCGTGGGCGCTGCCGATGGTGGCGATGGCGATGGCGGCCGCGGCCAGGATGTGGCGGGTAGTCTTCATGGTGTGTTCCTTGTCGTGATGGATTAGTAGCTGATCTTCAAGCCGAAGGCGGCGTAGCGGCCGGGGCGCGCCTGGCGCTCGATGTCGGCGAGGGCGACTGCGGTGCTGCCTGCAGGCAGGCCGCGCGAGGAGGCGTAGTCCCAGTACTTGCGGTCGGCCAGGTTGTAGATGCCGGCGGTGAGCGCCGCGTGGCGGGTGATGTTCCAGTAGGCGGTCAGGTCCAGCACGGTGCTCGAAGGCACGGCGAAGCGCGCCGTCGTCACGCCCGAGATCACGTCCGGGGCGGCCCGCTTGGCCGCCACATGGACGGCGGCGAAGGAGGCGCCGACCCGGCCCGCCGGATCGTCCCAGGTGGCGATGAAGCTGGTCTTGCGCGGCAGCGTCGAGGCCAGCGCGCTTTCCTGGCCGGTCTCGGTATGGCGCGCCTTGCTGCGCTGGACGCCGCTGGCAAGCAGCAGGCGCGTACCGCGCAATGCGCTGTTCCAGGCGCCCAGCTCCGCTTCCAGCGTGGCTTCGCCGCCCCAGGTGCGGGCGTCGCCGACGTTCTCGGGCCGGTACAGGCCGAAGGTGATGGTCGGGTAGTTCACCGGGTCGGGTGCCTGCGCGGCGTACTCGATGAAGTTCTTGTAGCGGGTCTGGAACAGGGCCGCGTGCAGTTTCAGGCCGCGCGCCGCATTGCCTTTCAGGCCGATCTCGAAGGCCTTGCTGGTCTCGCGTGCGAGGTCCGGGTTACCGAGCACCGCGTAGCCGTTGCCGGCGCCGCTGTAGCTGAAGGAATCGTAGGTGCCGGTGCGCTCGGCGCTCGTGGGCAGGCGGGCGCCGCGGCTGAACTGGACATAGGCCAGCATGTCGCGGTTCAGCTGCGCGTTCAGGGTCAGGCTCGGCGTGGCGACGCGGTCGGTTTCTTCCTGCAGTTCGCGCGCCGCGTTCGGGATCGCGACCGCATAGCCGGCGCTGCTGCCAGGCTTCATCTTGCGCCAGGTAGTGCGCAGGCCCGGGAGCGCACTGAAGGTCTCGTTCAGCCGTACTTCGCCACGCACGAATGCGGCCACCCTGAGCGTGTCCATGTCGGCCATGCGGTTCTTCACCGTCACCTGGTGGGCGCCGGTGGCGACGATGGTGCGGTCTTCGCGCCAGGGGCGGCTCGTCTCGGTGTTCTCGATGCTCAGGCCGTAGTCGAGGGCATGGGCGCCGATCGGCTTGCTGGCAGTGCTGGAGAAGCCGACGCTGCGGGTGGTGTAGCTGGTGGCGATGTCGCGCAGGGTGGGCTGGCCGCCGGTGATGTAGCGCGCATTGGTGATGTCTTCGATCTCGGCGTCCTGGATGTAGAGGCGGCTTTCCAGGCGCGAGAACCAGTGCGCGCTGCCTGTGTAGAGGTGATCGATGCTGGCGCGGTCACGCCGGGTCGCCGATCGCTGGCGTGCGCCGTCCGGATAGGAGGCGCCCTGCTTGTTGTCGTAGGCGCGGTCGTGGTGGGCGCGGAAGCCATCGAGGGTGACCGTGAGGTCGTGGCCGGCCGAGGGCGACCAGGCCAGCTTGGCCAGCAGGGCGTCGGAATCCCAGTCGTCGGGGTTCGCGGGCACGCTGCCCCGGCTGTCCATCTGCTTGCCGTCGCGGTGCACCAGCACCGCCAGCGCGCGCAGCACGCCGTGGCGGGCGGCGCCGGTGAGCGCGTGCATGCGCATGTCGTTCGACCGGTCGAGGCCGAACTTGTATTCGGCGTAGCGCGGACGCTGCGCGCTCACGTAGTCGTCCGGGGATTTGGTGACGAAGGAAACCGCGCCGCCCAGGCCCTGGGCGCCGGGGCCGGCGCTCGAGGTGCCGGAGACGATGCTGACGCTGCGGAACGTCTCCGGGTCGAAGTAGTCGCGGCCGACGCCGAAGCTGTTGGCGGTCGAGGCGTCGGGCTTCGGCGCGGCGTCGGGCAGCTCGATGCCGTCCAGGTCCAGGCTCACCCGGTTGCCCTCGACGCCGCGCACATTGAAGCCGGTGTTGCCGGCGCCGTCCCAGATATTGCCGCTGCCGCTGGCCGCGCCGGGCACGCTCACGAGCGGCGCATAGCGCGCCATGTTCTGCATGTCGCTCGCGCCCTGACGGCGCAGCGCGTCGGCGTCGAGCACGGTGAGGCTGCCGGCCTGGCCGAGGCGCTGGCCGGTCACGACCACGGTGCCGGGGCTGTCGGCGGTGGGCGCCGCCTCGCGCGAGGGAGTGGTGTCGTTCGGGGCGGCGCAGGCCGGCGCAATGCAGGCAAGGGCGATGAGGGCGGGGAGGAGCCGCAAGCTCGGAGGGGATGCTGCCATGGGTGGTCCTTCGTTTGTTGTTGTGGTCGTGCCGCCATCGAGAGCGACGCCTTCATTTAGTAATGAGAATCATTCTCGTTGAAACTGCGAGGTATACTAAATGATAATCATTCGCATCTGCAAACACTATTTGCAGAGGGTTTGCGCCGGCTCGTGGCGCATGCCGCGGCAGGACTTTTTTTAGATATCAATTGTTGCCTTCTGGTATTAAAATAGCTTTTTGTACCGACATCGACAGGCGGTGTACTGTGAAAAAATGGATCGGCCGCTTACTAGGCGGCGACAAGGAGACGGAAGCCGCCACCGGCGCTGGAACGGCCGTGGCGGTGGATGAGCAGGAACTGGCAGCGGAAATCGATGCCGCCTATTACCGCTGGCTGACGGCGTCCAGCGGCAGGAACGTGAGTGCGGAGCTGGAAGAGCGGGTGCTGGCGGAGGTGCGCGCCCTGACTGGCGACCCCGAGGGGGCGTCCGGGCTGGTGCCGCGCCTGCCGGACCTGGTCGCCCAGCTGCTGGGCGCCCTGTCGGACGAGAACATCTCGACCGCCGCGCTGTCGGCGGAGGTGGGGCGTGACCTGGTGCTGGTCGCGGAAGTGATCCGCGAGGCCAACAGCGCCTACTACCGGCCGGCCAGGCCGATCGAGACGCTGGAGGGCGCGGTGACGATGCTGGGCCTGAACGGCCTGCGCATGCTGCTGGCGAAAATCGCGATGCGCCCGCTCATCCGCACCAAGGTGCAGGGCGTGGCGCGCCAGGTGGCGCCAGCCGTCTGGAAACATTCCGAGCGCTGCGCCTTCGCTGCCAGCGTGATGGCGCCCGGCCTGTCGGCGGGAGTGTTCGAATCCTATCTGGCGGGACTGATGCAGAACGTGGGCCTGCAGGTCGCCTTCCAGGTGGCCGACCGCGTGTGCGAGGGCAAGGTGCCGGGTTCAGGCACTTTCGGCGTCGAGCTGATCGCCGCCAGCCGCCTGCTGTCTTCGGTGATCGCCTCGCACTGGGATTTCCCGGCGGAGGTGGTCGATGCGATCGCCCGTGCGGGCGACCCGGACGCCTCGCACCTGGCCCAGGCCCTGGCCCAGGGCGACCGCATCGCCAAGCTGCGCCTGCTGCTGGATGCGGAAGTGATCTAC
>Ga0209023_10007524_pt1 | contig 11131 bp, 14 predicted proteins | sample LakOneMetagenome_FD_187468 | JGI IMG/M metagenome (GOLD analysis project Ga0209023, IMG submission 187468) | Freshwater and sediment microbial communities from Lake Erie, Canada (SPAdes) (version 2) | ecosystem: Environmental > Aquatic > Freshwater > Lentic | place: Lake Erie, Canada...
ACAGCCAAGTCTTCTCGTTCCAGATGGCCACCGATGACCAGGCCGAGACCGACCGCTTGTGGACCGCCATCGTCGACCATGGCGGCCAGGTGAGCGCGTGCGGTTGGTGCCAGGACAAGTGGGCATCTCATGCCAGATCACCCCCCGGGCACTGATGGCCGCGGTATCCGATCCCGACTGCGCCGCGGCCAAGCCCGCATTCGAGGCGATGATGCAGACGAAGAAGATCGACATTGCCACGATCGAGAAGGCGCGACGCGGCGATTGATGCGCTGGTGCGTTCAAACGCATCGAAGTCGGTGGGCAGAAGCGGCAGCTCGCGGGCCTGCGCCCGCCCCATCCAGGACTCCACCGCCCGTAGCGGCGGCGTATCCACGCTCGGTCTGGTGCTCGGCCTGGCCGGACCCTCTGCCGCTGCCAACGCGGCCATCGACTGCACCCCGCTCGCCTCCGTCACGACCGCCGACTCGACCGTCAGCTCGGCCGCGCAGGTGTTGCCTCCGGCCACGATCGGCGGCGCCGTCGTCAGCGTACCGATGTGCCGCGTGCAGGGCGTGGCCCGGCCGTCCGCCGATTCAGAGGTCAAGTGGGAGGTCTGGCTGCCGAACACAGACGCCGACTGGACCGGTCGGATGAAGGTCAACGGCACCGGCGGCTATGACGGGGCCACTCGCTACCCGCGCCTGGCCCAGGACATCGGTGACGGCTTCGTGACCGCGGGCAGCAACATGGGCCACGATGGCGGTGAATCACCCGCCTGGACGCTGAACCACCCCGACAAGTTCAGGGATTGGGGCTTGCGAGCGCAGTACTTGGTCGCCACGGCGGCGAAGGCACTGGCCTCCGCCTAGTTCGGCAGCCCGGTGAGTCACTCGTGCTTTGAGGGCTGCTTGAACGGAGGGCGGCAGGCGATGATGATGGCGCTGAACTACCCGGACTTGTTCGATGGCATCGTCTCCGGCGCGCCGTTGCAGTGGTATCCGGACCTGCTGATGTGGCTACTGTGGACCGGCACGACGCTGACCCCCTCGGCGCCGTTCGGGCCGCCGTCGATATCGCCTGCCAAGCGCACCGCGATCACGCAGCGCGCGCTACAGGCCTGTGACGCCAACGATGGCCTGGTCGATGGGCAGATCACGAACCCACGCTTCTGCTCTTTCGACATTGCGTCCATGGGCCCGGCCGGCGACGGCACGCTCACGGCGGACGAGGTGACGGTGGCCAAGCGCATGTATGCCGGCACCCATCGCAACTGGGACGACCTGTCGTCCGAACAGCGTTGCACCGGCGCCAAGTTCGGATCCGAGGCCGACTGGTCGCCGCTGTTTGCCGACAACGGTGGGTACGGCCCCTTCATCGGGCACTACGTGTACTCGTGCGGTTCACGAGCCGAGGCGGCAAGTTGATCCAGATGGCCGGCTGGAACGACTCGGTCGTGCCACCGCACAGATCGGTCGACTGCTACTTTGCCCTGACGCAGTGGGAGAAGCCGCAGAACCTGCCGAGCCAGGAGGTCGACAAGAAGATTGCCAAGCTCACGCCGCAGGTCGTGGCGGCCACCGCCAACGCCTTTGGTCGGCAGGGGCAGCAATACCACCGCCTGTTCATGTTGCCGGCCACCGGCCACTGCGGCGGCAGCACCGGCCCGAACTCGATCGGCGGCGGCACGTCCCGCCCGACAGGATCGCCGCGACGAAGTTCGATGCCGCGGGCAAGCTGACACGCTCGCGCCCGGTGTGCGCCTATCCGGCCGAAGCCGTCGACAACGGGTCGGGCGACATCGACGACGCGGCCAACTTCTCCTGCCAGACGCCGCTGCTGCACGACCGGACGGTGACCGATGGCGACCTCGTGAACATCCGCAACGCGCTGGCGCAGCGCAAGTTGATGCTTCCCGATCGGTGAGGCAGCGCTTGTTCGCCGCCTCCCCGCCCCTGAAGTCCGGCACGCGGCGTTGCTTGAGCGCGCGCCGCCCTTGATAGCGACAACCGCCGCCTTGTACAGCGGTGCGCCCTTCGGGCTGCTTCAACGGCCCGGAAGGCCCTCTCGGGTTCGGCCGCACCCGTGGGCGCATGCAGCGCTGGCCCGCAGTGGGCAGAATCGGGGCATGCCAGGCGACCCGATGAACATCCCGCCGGTCTCGATCGCGGCGGTCAAGGACGCCCTGATCGAGCAGTTCGCCGACCCGGTGCTGCGCCGGCGCGCGACCATGCTGTGGGGCACGCGCGGCGTCGGCAAGTCCTCGGTCGTGCAGCAGGTGGCGCAGCACTTCGGGGTGCCGTTGGTCGACCTGCGGCTGACCACCATCGAGCCGGTGGACATCCGCGGTGCGATTTATGCCGACGAGGTGCAGGGCAGGACCGTGTGGTTCCCGCCGGAGTTTCTGCCCGCGCCGGGCGAGCCCGAGGGCATCCTGTTCCTCGACGAGCTGACCGCCGCCGACCAGCGTCTGCAGATCTCGGCCTATTCGCTGATCCTGGACCGGCGCGTGGGCCACTACCGCCTGCCCGACGGCTGGCAGGTGGTGGCGGCCGGCAATGCCAGCTTCCACGGGGCGGTGTCGCATGACATGGGCACGGCGCTGGCCGACCGCATGTTTCATTTCCATGTGCAGACCGCCATCGACGCATTCCTGGCCTACGCGCTCGAGCAGGGCCTGGCGCCGGCCGTGATGGCCTACCTGAGGGTGCGGCCGGACCGACTCGACGACACCGCCAGCCAATTGGCCAACGACCACCTGGTGGGCGCCAGCCCGCGCGGCTGGGAGGACATCTCCAACGTGCTGAAGTCGGGCCTGTCCGAGCGGGCGCAACGCCTGTTCGTGCAGGGCCGCATCGGTGCGGCCAACGCGGCCGAGTTTTTCGGCGTGCTGCGAGAGCTCCAGGGCGGCGTCGATGTGATGCGCCTGCTGGCCGCGCGCCCCGGACCCGAGACGGCGGCCCTGCTGCCACGCACTCTCGACGGTCTGTACGGCATGCTCTACGGCCTGATCGCGGCCACGGCCGACACGCCGACGCTGCTGCGCGCGCTCGAGATCGTCGAGCAATGGCCCGACCTGCGCGGCGACGTGCCGCTCCCCGTCCGCGAGGCGCAGACGCTGGCGATGGAACTGCTGATGCAGCGCGCTCTTGAGCGCGGCCTCGAGGTGGCCTTGTTCGACAGCCCGGTTTACCGCCGCTACACCGAGCGCCGGCGCGCGGATGGACTGGATGCTTGAGGCCCTCGCGCTGTTCACCCACCGCGGCACGCGGGCGGTGCAGCGCATGGTCGAGCACGCGCCCTCCACCGGCGGTCTCGCGCTGTGGGTGCACCATCGCGACCTGCCGACCGAGCAGCCTGCACTCGACGACGCCGCCGCTCCCGACGGGCCGCCGGTGGCCACCGATGGCCGGACCATCTTCTACGGCGCCGGCTTCGATCGGCTGCCCCTGCCGCACCAGGCCGGTCTGGTGGCGCACGAGGTGCTGCATATCGCGCTGAGGCATGCCCAGCGCTACCAGGCGCTGCAGCAACGAACGGGCGACGCCGACCTGCAGCTCTTCAACGTGTGCGCCGACGCCGTGGTCAACAGCGCCCTGGCGCACCTGGGCTGGCTGCGCCTGCCGGTCAACGCGGTGCAGCTCGAAACGCTGCTCGCGGCCACACTGGACTTGCGGCTGGACGCCGAGGCCGCGCTGTTGGCATGGGATGTCGAACGCCTGTACCGCGCCGTGGACGACCGACGCGTCAGACCGGTAACGTCCAGCCCGGGCCAGCCTGCAGCCGACCCGCGCCGGCGTGGCAGCGAGGGCGAGGCCCGTCGCCCTCTGCCCGGCCAGGGCGGCGGAGAGGCCGAACAGCAGCAGGGCCTGCCGGCCCCCGATCGTGCTCGCGCCGACGGCCCGCGCGCCGCGGGCGTGCGCGCGCTGGCCCATGCAGAGGCCGCCGACCTGCGGCCCGGCCCGGGCACGCGACGGGCCCCCGAGGACGAGGCCGAGTCGGCGCGCGAATGGTGCGAGCGCCTGCAGCGCGCCCACGCCAACGACGGTGCGCATTCGATGCTTCGCGCCCTGCTGGCGGACCTGCCGCGCTCGCGCACGCCCTGGCAGGAAGCACTGCGCGCGCAACTGGCGCACGGGCTGGCGCGGCGGCCGGGCCTGTCATGGTCGCGGCCGTCGCGGTCCTACCTGGCCAACCAGGGCCGCAGCGCAGCCGGCCGCCGCATGCCCTGGGAGCCCGGCACCACCGCGACCAGCCCCGTGCCGCGGCTGGTACTGGTGGTCGACGTCTCGGGTTCGATCGACGACGGCCTGCTGGGCCGCTTTGCCACCGAGATCGAGGCCATCTCGCGCCGCCTCGAGGCCGGCCTGGTGCTGATCGTCGGCGACGAGCGCGTGCAGCGTGTCCAGGCCTTCGACCCCGGCCACAGCGACCTGCGCGAGATAGCCTTCAGCGGTGGCGGCGGCACCGACTTCACGCTGTTGCTCGAAGAGGCCCAGCGCCACTGCCCCGACATCACCGTGGTGCTGACCGACCTGCAGGGCCCGGCGCGCTTTCGCCCGCGCTGCCCCGTGATCTGGGCCGTGCCCGAGGCCTTTGGCGACGCCGTGCCGCCCTTCGGCCGACTGCTCGTGCTGCATTGACCGATGCCCGCGCCGCCGCTCACCCACCACGAGATCGTCCGTCTGGTCGAGCCCTTTGCCCGCCAGGGCCGCCGCGTCGACCTCGGCGCCATCGACCGGGCGGCGCGCCGCATCGTGTTCATGCCGCGAGAGCTGCCGGTCGCGCCGGCGGGCGGGCCAGCTGACGACGCGGCGTGGCGCGAGAAGCTCGAGCTCGACTGCCGGTCCGAGGGCCTCTTCGTGCTGTTGCGCACGGTGGTGGGGCCCGGCGGCGTGAGTGCCGGCCTGAAGGCGAGCGGCCCCGAGCCGGGCGAACTGCTGGCGCGCATCGATGCCGTCGCGCCCGCACAGCACTTCAGTGGTGGGGCAGGCTGGTGGGTTGCGCGCAGCTACGACACATCACTGCCCGGCGACGCCGCCGCCAAGCACGCGGCCGGCGCGCCGCCGCTGGTGCTCGAGCGCGCACAGGTGCAGGTCGATGGTCTGACGCTGGGTCTGACCATGATGCTGCCCGGCCTGCGCAACGTCGCGGCCGACCTGAGCCTGAAACCCGTGGCGGGTCCGATGCCGGACTTCCCAGAGGACCTGCTCGCCGTGCTGGGCTGGGACTGGGCGCGCCTGATCCGCGGCCAGGACGGCTGGACCAGCAAGCTGCGCCTGCGTGGCGCGGTACTGCGGCGCAGCCGCACCGCAGAGGCAGCCGTCGACCAGGCGGCCGCCCACCTGGCACGCGTGGTGTCCGAGCCGCCGTCGAGATTCCACGACCGACACCGCCTGGCGCGTTGGGGCGTGGTAGCGCGCCGCGGCATTCCGACGCTGACGGCAGGGTCGATGGTGGTGGGCGCCCTGCTTCTGCCGCGCCTGACCGACGCGTCGCATTCGGGCCTGTGGCTGGCGCTGCACTACGTGCCGATCGGCCTGCTCGCGGTGAGCTTCAGCCTGCAGGAGCTGCCGCGGTTCGAGATCCCCCCCTGGCCGCGCCGCCCGCGGGGCAGTGGGTGGGCGAGCGCCGGGTTGTGAACGTCGGCAATGCAGCGCCTGCGGTGGGCGGCTGCCGGCGGGCGTGCTCGCGCTGACGGATACCAGGCTGCCGCGGGGCCGAGCGCGCGGCCATTGCCCGAACGACGGCTGTGCAGGGTACTGCTGCAGCAGGCCGCCGGTCGGGCTCAATGTGCATCAGTCTCGACCGTGATCACCGCACCGTCGGGTGCAGCGCGCAGGAAGTTAGCCAGGTTGTAGATTTTCGCCTAGTCCATGCCACCGCTGATGGCCACCCAGTCAATCACCAGCGGCACCTTGTCGACACCGCGGCGGATCATCCGCTCGATCGTCTCGAAGCTGTTGATGTCGTAGCACTGGAACTCGCTCTGGATGCCAGCGGCCGTCAGGTGCCGGATGTGCTCTTCGACCCAGCTGGGGTCCGAACGCCCGAAGTCGATGGCCGAACCCAGCCCCGCCGGGGGCCGCTGATGGGTCGCAGGCTCCAGTTCGTGGTGCCGAGGGTGATCGAGGGCCTTGCCCGCCTCAGCGCGGGCCGCCGGATCAGTTGTCCAGTTCAAGCAGCAGTTGCTGGACGTGCGGCGGGCTGAGATTGAGCAGGTTGCTGAGCTCGGCCAGGTCATCGGGCAAGGCCGGGTTGTCCCAGCTGTGCGACGAGTGGCGCGCCACGCGGATGGCCAGCTGGACGTTGCGTACCTGCGGCGAGGTGCTGACGTGATCGTTGCTGATGCGCACCAGCAGCTCGGGCAGCCGCCACTGCAGCATCAGCGCCTGCTGGACGTCGGCCAGCCGCACGCCGAGCACGCTGCGCTGGGCTGCGGCTGTGCGCATTTCGGGGTTGGCCTCCTGCAGGCTGCGGATCTGCAGCGCCAGGGACGGCGCATGCGCCCACAGCAGCATCTCGGCGAAGTCGTGCAGCAGCGCCGCCTCGTGGATGACGGCGGCATCGTGGTCCATGCGGTGCACCGCAAAGCCCAGGGCAAAGCGGGCGGCCCGGTGCGAGCGTCGCAGCACCGTGCTGATACCTGCAAGCGCATCCGGGTGTTCGGCCAATCGGGCTTCGATGGTCGGCAGGTCCTTGAACGACTCGAAGAACGGCGTGATGCCGAGCAGCACGATGGCCGCGGTGACGGTTTCCGGATCGGTCAGCGCCCGGGAACTGCGCCGTGCCGCGACATGGCGCAGCACCTTCAGGGTCATCAGGGGGTCATCGGCCAGCGACTCCGCCAGCAGGTGTGCGTCGGCAGCATCTTCGTTGGCGCGCCACTCCTCGATGCACTGGGCGGTAGCGGTGAGCACCGGAATGTCCGTCTGGTCGAACGCCGTCGCCCACGCCGCCGTGTCGCGCAAGGGCGCAGTGATGAAGGGGAGTACGGCCGGTGGGTTCATGAGGGGACTGCTTGTCGCATCATTATCGGTTCGCGCGGGGCGGGACTTGAGCCTGTAGGCCCTTGCCCGCCGAGTTCGATCCGACCGCACCCACCGCCGGCCGATCCGGATCACAGCCGCGTGATGCCGGGAAGCTTGCCCACATAGGCGCCATCCACATACAGCGCGCCTTCGGGCGCGCCGGCCTCGGCGTAGAACTCCAGCTCGGGCACCTGCCGGGGCCCGTGGCGACCTCGCACGTCCCTGAGGCGCCGGGAAAGCCGGGCCAGGCACAGGCTGGACCAGCGCAGCACGATGGCGGCCACGGCGCGAACCGGGTGCCCGCGCGTCGGCGCGAGGGGGCCTTGGAAGACTCGAATACTCTTGCTCATTTGATCAACTCCTGCGCGCCCAGGCATTGGCCGATGACGGCACGGGCGCAGATGCTTTCAGCCACTGGGGGGATGGGCGTGACACAAGGCACGGTCCAGGTCGCGCTGGGCGGCCTGGCGCTCGGACCCGCGGTGCTTGCGATGGGGACCAGCCTTTCGGCGTAGCGCGGCCATCACATGCGGATTCCGGGGCTTGGGCAGATGGACGACGAATTTCACGGATGTCTCCTGAAGTGAACGGCCAGGGACAAGGGTGCGGGGGCACCAATGCAAACGGCCCGGTGACGCTGGCGCGTTCCGGGCCGTGACTTCGGGAGACTCGCGGGGAGGTCTCAGCCAGTCATTGCATCCGGCGCTGCGCCATGGACGGAAGCGTCCGCGATCGAAGCCGAAGCCGACACACCGACAGCGGTGCCGAATGCACGTGGCAAACGTGCCGGCGAACCGCAGCGAGGCGACAGCAACGAAGGCAGGATCAAGGACAGGTCTCGGGTTGAAGAAGCGGGGTGTCGTCCACCCCGACATGCCGGGCAGCAGGGGGAGTTGCCCGAATGATAAACATTACTTTATCTTTTGCAATACCCTGGCCGGGGTCGCGGGCCCGGATTCGGGTTTGTCCCGATCCGGATGCGTGGCAGGCTTCAGCGCGACGGCTTCTTGCGCAACGGCGCCACGCCGGCGGCCGAACTGGCCCACAAGGCGAGGTCATCCTGCGGAGCGGGCGGGGCGGCCTGCCGCCTGGCGTCCGCGTCGGGCCTGGGCGCCGCACTGCGCCTGGCCTGGGGGCCCGCAGTCGCAGTCGCCTCTTCGGGCGGCGTGAGCACTTCGCCCAGCAGGTCGAGCAGGCGGGTGCGGGCGCGCTGGGGATGGCGTCGGTAGTAGGTGAGCACCAGGCCGACGATGAAGCGCTCGTCGTCGTCGGACGGCTGCGTGCTGTTGGACTGGGCTGCGCCATCCGGCGCTGGACCGGTGGCCGATTCGGCTCCCGCGGCCGGGTGGGGCACATCCATCCACCCCACCGGTTTGCGGCAGCGCTGCTCGAACTGCCGGGCCAGGCGCTCGCCGATCTGGCGCGACCGGCTCTTGATCTGGCTCCAGTAGCTGGGCTGGATCTCGAGACGCTCGGCAAAGCGCCGCTCCAGGCCGCGCAGCGTGGCCAGATCGGGCGTGGCCGCACTGACACGCACGAACTCATCGAAGAGCAGCAGGGCGTTGTCGAGCCGGGTACGGGCAACGTCGTGCGCAGGGGACATGCCCCGATGATAAACGCCCGTTGCGCTGAACTGCTTGCGAAAGGCCGCGATGGGCGCCGCGTCGGATCGAATCGCCAGGGCGGCTCCGATCCGGCGCGGCGGGGAGGTCTCACTCCTCGTCGTGCACCTTGAAGTCACGCGTCAGCTGCTGCTGCGTAACGGGTGGCGCGGCTTCGTAGTGCGACAGCGCCAGGGTGAAGCGGCCCTGTCCGCTGGTCAGCGCGTTCAATCGCACCTGGTAGCCGGTCAACTCGGACAGCGGCGCCTGCGCCTTGATCACCATCGTGCCGATCGCGCCGTTGTGCGTGCCGTTGACCACGCCGCGCTTGGCCGACAGGTCGCCCGTCACGTCCCCCATGGCCTGATCGGGGGTGGTGATCTCGACGTTGACGATCGGCTCCAGCACGATGGGCCGGGCCTCGCGTATCGCCGCCATGAAGGCCTTGCGGCCCGCGGTGACGAAGGCGATTTCCTTGCTGTCCACGCTGTGGTGCTTGCCGTCGTAGACCACCACCCGCACGTCCACCACCGGGAACCCGGCAATCGCGCCCATCGCCAGCACTTCCCGCACGCCCTTTTCGACCGCAGGGATGTACTGGCCGGGGATGGTGCCGCCCTTGACATGGTCCAGGAACTCGAAGCCCGCACCGCGCGGCAGGGGCTCGATCCTCAGGAATACCTCTCCGAACTGCCCGGCCCCGCCGGTCTGCTTCTTGTGGCGGTGGTGCCCTTCGGCCGGCGCGGTGATGGTTTCGCGGTAGGCGATGCGCGGGGGCCGCGTATCCACCTCGAACTTGTGGATCTCGCGCAGGCGGTCCAGAAGCATGCGCAAGTGCAGGTCGCCCAGGCCGTAGACGATGGTCTCGTTGGTATTGGCCACATGCTCGACTTTCAGGCACGGATCCTCGGCGATCAGCTTGCCCAGGATCTCCCACATGCGCTGCTCGTCGCCCCGGCGCTTGGGCGCAATGGCCAGGCCATGCACCGGCACCGGGAAATCCAGCGCCTTGAGGTGGATGTGGTCATCCTCGGCGGCATCGTGCAGCACGGCATCGAAGTGCATCTCGTCGACCTTGGCGATCGCACAGATGTCACCCGGCACCGCGCGGCTGACCTCGACGTGGTCCTTGCCTTGCAGCATGAACAGGTGGCCCACCTTGAACGGCTTTCGACCGTCGCCGACGTACAGCTGGCTGTCCTTGGTGATCGTGCCCTGGTGCACGCGGATGATGCCCAGCTTGCCCACGTAGGGGTCGATGGTGATCTTGAACACATGCGCCAGCACATGGGCCGCCGGGTCGGGCTGCGCATGCATCAGCACCGCATCGGCACCCTCGCCGTTGAGGAAGTCGGGCGGGTTGCCCTCGGTGGGATTGGGCAGCAGCTTGGCGATGACGTTGAGCAGCTCGGCCACGCCGGCGCCGGTGCGGCCGGACACGAAGCACACCGGGATCAGGTGCCCTTCGCGCAGCGCCTGCTCGAGCGGCGCGTGCAGCTCGCCGGGGTCGACGTCGCCCTCGTTGAGGTAGCGGTCGACCAGGTCCGCGTCCACTTCCACCACCTGCTCCACCAGCGCGCGGTGGGCCGCATCGACCGAGCCGAAATCGCTGTGGCCGTCGCGGTTGTAGAAGCAGTCCACCACCTTCGTGCCGCCTGCATCGGGCAGGTTCACCGGCAGGCATTCCTTGCCGAAGGCGGCCTGGATCTCGGTCAGCAGCCCGGGCAGGTCGATGCCCTGGGCATCGATCTTGTTGACGATGATGAGCCGGTCGAGGTGTCGCGACGCGGCGTATTCCATCATCCGCACGGCCATCGGCTCGATGCCGGTGGTGGCGTTGATGACGACTGCCGCCGTTTCCACGGCCTCGAGGGCCGGCAGGCTCTGGCCGACGAAATCGGGCATGCCCGGGGTGTCGATCAGATGGATGCGGGTGCCGGCGTGCATCGTGTGCATCACCGCGGCGTTGAGCGAGTGCTGGAGGCGACGTTCGATGGGGTCGTTGTCGCTGACGGTGGTGCCGCGCTCGAGACTGCCGACGGCACCGATGGCACCGGATTGCTGCAGCAATGCTTCGACCAGCATGGTCTTGCCTGCGGCGGCCGGTCCGACGAAGGCCAAAGTGCGAATGTCCGACACCTGCACGGTGCCGGCTGGAACTGGGCTTGGCATGGGGGGTCTCCTCGTCCTGATAGGTGTCGAGCCTGATTGCCCGAGCACACAGCCTGTGGTTGCGGAATCCAGCCTATGCCCGTCGGCGAAGCTGCGCAAGGGGGCCGCATCAAACCAAGGTCAAGTCGGCCGTATGCTGCCGGGCATGTCGCCAGCTACCCCGTCCGCACACTCCGCCCCCCGCGTGCGCGCGCCGCGCCACGTGCTGCCCGTGATCGTCCTCGCCCAATGCGCAGGCACCTCGCCGTGGTTCGCCGTCAATGCCGTGATGCCCGAACTGCAGCAGGCCTTCGGGTGGCCGGCGCTGGCGCTGGGCACGCTGACCTCCGCCGTGCAACTGGGCTTCAT
>Ga0209023_10007526_pt1 | contig 11129 bp, 12 predicted proteins | sample LakOneMetagenome_FD_187468 | JGI IMG/M metagenome (GOLD analysis project Ga0209023, IMG submission 187468) | Freshwater and sediment microbial communities from Lake Erie, Canada (SPAdes) (version 2) | ecosystem: Environmental > Aquatic > Freshwater > Lentic | place: Lake Erie, Canada...
CGACCAGAGGCCCGAAATCCTCGTCGGCCACGACGCGCTTGCGCTCGGAGAAGCGCGACACCGAACGGCCGTAGCCGAGCGAGAGGTCCTGCAATTCGCATTCGCCGCCCTGGTCGCAGATCGGGCAGTCGAGCGGATGGTTGATCAGCAGGAATTCCATCACGTTGCGCTGCGACTGCAGGGCCTTGTCGCTGCGCGTGAATACCTTCATGCCATCGGCGACCGGCGTGGCGCAGGCCGGTTGCGGCTTGGGCAGCGGCTTACCGCCCATTTCCGCCTCGACCAGGCACATGCGGCAATTCGCCGCGATCGGCAGCTTGTCGTGGTAGCAGAAGCGCGGGATCGGGATGCCGGCCTTGTCCGCGGCCTGGATGATCATCGAACCCTTGGGCGCGGCGCATTCCACGCCGTCGATGAAGACGGTGACGTGGTCCGGCGGCAGGTTCGGGTTCACCGGCTGCGCACTCATGCCTCGACCTCCACCGGCTTCGCCAGCGTGCCGGCGCGTTCGTCGTCGACGTAGAAGCGGCCGTTGACGATGGCGTATTCGAATTCGTGCCGGAAATGGCGCAGGAAACCCTGCACCGGCCACGCCGCGGCTTCGCCGAAGGCGCAGATGGTGTGGCCCTCGATCTGCCCGGCCGCGGCGCGGAGCATGGCGAGGTCGTCCATCGTCGCTTCGAAGTTGGCGATGCGCGTGAGCATGCGGTACATCCAGCCGGTGCCTTCGCGGCAGGGCGTGCACTGGCCGCAGCTTTCCTTGAAGTAGAAGCGCGCGATGCGCTGGCAGGCGCGGACCATGCAGGTGGTTTCGTCCATCACCACCACCGCGCCAGAACCGAGGCCGGAACCGGCCTTCTGGATCGCGTCGTAGTCCATGGTGATGCCCATCATCGTGTCGGCCGGCAGCACCGGCATCGACGAGCCGCCCGGGATCACCGCCTTCAGCTTGTGTCCGTTGCGCACGCCGCCGGCCATCGCCAGCAGGTCGGCGAATGGCGTGCCGAGGCGGATCTCGAAATTGCCCGGCTTGTTGACGTGACCGGAAACGGAAAACACCTTCGGCCCGCCGTTGTTCGGCTTGCCGAGGTTGGCGAACCATTCCGCGCCGTTGCGCACGATCGCCGGCACCGAAGCATAGGTCTCGGTGTTGTTGATCGTGGTCGGCTTGCCGTACAGGCCGAAATTCGCGGGGAACGGCGGCTTGTAGCGCGGCTGGCCCTTCTTGCCTTCCAGCGACTCCATCAACGCGGTTTCCTCGCCGCAGATGTAGGCGCCGGCGCCGAGCGCGTTGTGGATGTCGATGTCGACGCCGCTGCCGAGGATGTCCTTGCCCAGCCAGCCGTTGGCATAGGCCTCGCGCGTGGCTTCTTCCAGGTGCTCGAACGGCTCGTGGTGGAACTCGCCGCGCAGGTAGTTGTAGGCGACGCTGGAACCGGTCGCGTAGCAGGCGATCGCCATGCCCTCTATCACCGCGTGCGGGTTGTAGCGCAGGATGTCGCGGTCCTTTGCGGTGCCCGGTTCGGATTCGTCCGAATTGCACAGGATGTACTTCTGCCCCGCGCCCTTGGGCATGAAGCTCCACTTCAGGCCGGTCGGGAAGCCTGCGCCGCCACGACCGCGCAGGCCCGAAGCCTTGACCATGTCGACGACCGCGGCCGGCTCGATCTTCTCGCTCAGTATCTTGCGCAGCGCGCTGTAGCCGCCGGTCTTGAGGTAGTTCTCGTACGACCACGGCTTGTCGAAGTGCAGCGTCGTGTAGACGACGTTGTGCTCGGCCGGCGCCGGGCCGACCGGGCCGTAGCCCTCGGAATAGTGCGGCCCTGAATTGGGATTCTGCCCTGCCATTACTTCAGCCCGTCCAGCAGCTCGTCGACCTTCGCCGCGTCGAGCTTCTCGTGGTAATGCCCGTTGATCACGACCACCGGCGCGCCGCAGCAGGCGGCGACGCATTCTTCCTCGCGCTTGAGGTAGACGCGGCCGTCGGCGGTGGATTCGCCCAGCTTGCAGCCGAGCTTCTTCTCCGCGTGCTCGACCAGCTTCTCGGCGCCGTTGAGCCAGCAGCTGATGTTGGTGCAGAAGGCGACGTTGTTGCGGCCGACCTTCTGCGTTTCGAACATCGTGTAGAAGGTCGCGACCTCGTAGGCCCACACCGGCGGGATGTCGAGGTACTTGGCGACCGCGGCGATGACCTCGTCGCTGAGCCAGCCGCCGTTCTGTTCCTGGGCGGCGTGCAGGCCCTGCAGCACCGCGGAACGCTTGCGGTCGGCCGGGAATTTCGCCAGCCAGTGGTCGATGTGCGCGCGGGTCTCGCCCGACAGCACCACCATCGGGTCGACGTTGCGCGCGTTTTCGAAATTGCCGGTGGCTTTCATCAGCGATCCACCTCGCCGAACACGATGTCGTAGGTGCCGATCATCGCCACCACGTCGGACAGCATGTGTCCCTTGGTGATCGCGTCCATCGACGAAAGATGGGCGAAGCCCGGCGCGCGCAGGTGGCAACGGAACGGTTTGTTCGCGCCGTCGCTGACCAGGTAGCAGCCGAACTCGCCCTTGGGCGCTTCCACCGCGCTGTAGGTCTCGCCGGCGGGCACGGTGTAGCCCTCCGAGAACAGCTTGAAGTGGTGGATCAACGCTTCCATGTCGTCCTTCATCGCTTCGCGCGACGGCGGCGACACCTTGTAGTTGTCCAGCATCACCGGGCCGGGATTGGCCTTCAGCCACTTCACGCACTGTTCGATGATGCGGGTCGACTGGCGCATCTCGGCGACGCGCACCAGGTAGCGGTCGTAGCAGTCGCCGTGCACGCCGACCGGGATGTCGAAATCGACTTCCGCGTACTTCGCGTAGGGTTGCTTCTTGCGCAGGTCCCAGGCGACGCCCGAACCGCGCAGCATCGGCCCGGTCATGCCCCAGGCCAGCGCCTGTTCCGGCGGGATCACGCCGATGCCGACGGTGCGCTGCTTCCAGATGCGGTTGTCGGTCAGCAGCGTCTCGTATTCGTCGACGCGATTGGGGAAGTCCTCGCAGAAATGCTCGAGGTAGTCGAGCAGCGAGCCTTCGCGCCAGGAATTGAAGCGCTTGAGCTTGCCGCCCTTCTTCCAGGGCGATTCCTTGTACTGCGGCATGCGGTTCGGCAGGTCGCGGTACACGCCGCCCGGGCGGTAGTAGGTCGCGTGCATGCGCGCGCCGCTGACCGCCTCGTAGCAGTCCATCAGCTCCTCGCGTTCGCGGAAGGCGTACAGGAACACCGCCATCGCGCCGAGGTCGAGCCCGTTCGACCCGATCCACATGAGGTGGTTCAGGATCCGCGTGATCTCGTCGAACATGGTGCGGATCCACTGCGCGCGTTCCGGCGCCTCGATCCCCATCAGCGTCTCGATCGCGCGCACGTAGGCGTGTTCGTTGCACATCATCGAGACGTAATCGAGCCGGTCCATGTAGCCGATCGACTGGTTGAACGGCTTGGATTCGGCGAGTTTCTCGGTGCCGCGATGCAGCAGGCCGACGTGCGGATCGGCGCGCTGCACGGTTTCGCCGTCCATTTCCAGGATCAGGCGCAACACGCCGTGCGCGGCCGGATGCTGCGGGCCGAAGTTCAGCGTGTAGTTCCTGATTTCCTGCTTCGCTTCCGCCGGATTGCTGGCGAAACCCGCGTGCGCGGGCGGATGCTGGATCGAGGGCGCGGTCACTTGGCGTCCCCTGCCTTGCGGCTCATCTGTTCGCCCGCGGCGGTCGCGTAGCGTGCGTCGTCGCGGATCACGCGCGGCACGTTCACCCGTGGTTCGACGCTGGTCACCGGTTCGTACACCACGCGCTTTTTCTCCGCGTCGTAACGCACCTCGACGTTGCCGATCAGCGGGAAATCCTTGCGGAACGGATGGCCGACGAAACCGTAGTCGGTCAGGATGCGGCGCAGGTCCGGATGGCCCTGGAACACGATGCCATACATGTCGAAGGCCTCGCGTTCGAACCAGTTCGCCACCGGCCACAGGTCGACGACCGAAGGCACCACCGGCAACGCATCGTCGGGCGCGAACACGCGCACGCGCACGCGCTGGTTGTGCCGTACCGACAGCAATTGCAGCACCGCGGCGTAACGCCGCTTCGGCATGGGAATCGCGCCCTCGCCGTCCGGTTCCGGCAGCTGCTGGCTCGGGCTTTCGCCGAACTTGAAACGGCCGACGTTGCGGCCTTCGACGCCGCGGCTGAAGCCTTCCGAGGACACGTCGGTGTCCCACTCGTCGCTGCCGAAGCCGAGGTAATCGATGCCGGCGACGTCGATCAACTGTTCGAAGCCGAACTCGTCGCGCAGCGCCTTGCAGCCCGCATGCGATTCGGCGGCATCGAGGACGATGCCCACTTCGCCGCGCGGCTCGGCGACCGAGACTTCGGTGCCGGGAAAACGCGCGCGCAGGCGCTCGGCGAATGCGGCGGGAGTCTCACGCATCGCGCAGCCCCGTCTTGTTTTCGCCGAAGTTGGTCGCGCGGCGGATCTTCTTCTGCAACTGCAGGATGCCGTAGACCAGCGCCTCGGCGGTCGGTGGGCAACCGGGGACGTAGATGTCCACCGGCACGATGCGGTCGCAGCCGCGCACCACCGAATAGGAATAGTGGTAGTAGCCGCCGCCGTTCGCGCAGCTGCCCATCGAGATCACCCACTTCGGGTCGGGCATCTGGTCGTAGACCTTGCGCAGCGCCGGGGCCATCTTGTTGACCAGGGTGCCGGCCACGATCATCACGTCGCTCTGGCGCGGCGAGGGGCGGAACACCACGCCGTAGCGATCCAGGTCCAGGCGCGAGGCGCCGGCGTGCATCATCTCCACCGCGCAGCAGGCCAGGCCGAAGGTCATCGGCCACATCGAGCCGGTGCGCGCCCAGTTCAGCAGCACGTCGGAACTCGTCATCAGGAACCCCTGCTCCAGCAGCGGGTTCTCGCCGGCCGGGCGCAGGATGTCGTCGACCTGCCCTTCGGGCAACGGGTTGTTCATCAACCTCGCGACGGTCTGGCTCACTCCCATTCCAATGCCCCTTTCTTCCAGACGTACACGAAGCCCAGCAGCAGCAGGCCGAGGAAGATGCCCATCTCGACCAGCCCGAACACGCCGAGCTGGCGGAACACCAGCGCCCACGGGAAGACGAATGCGATTTCGAGGTCGAACACGATGAACAGGATCGCGACCAGGTAGTAGCGCACGTCGAAGCGCATGCGCGCGTCCTCGAAGGCGGCGAAACCGCACTCGTAGGGCGACAGCTTCTCGGGGTTCGGGCGACGGGGCCCGAGGACGTTGCCGATGACGATCAGCGCGATGCCGATGCCGGTGGCGACGATCAGGAACAGCAGGGTCGGCAGGTATTCGGCCAGCACTCGTGTTCTCTCTCGGCTACTTGCCGCTGCGCGGCCGTTGCTCGGGGATGGAGCCGGCGGATGTTCCCATCCGCCTCGTTGTTGGTGCCCAAGGGGGGACTCGAACCCCCACGACCGAAGCCGCTACCACCTCAAGGTAGTGCGTCTACCAATTCCGCCACCTGGGCAATCTGTTTCCACGACGGTTCGCACCGCCACGCACCGCACGTCATTTTAACCGTTGCCTCAACCGCCTTGCGAAGGAGCCTGCGGCGGGGGCGTGCCCTGCTGCTGTTGCGCGGGCGCCGCCGGAACCTGCGCCGGAGCCTGCTGTGCGGGCGCCGTGTCGGTCGGCGCGGCCGGGATCTGCTGCGCGGGCGCGGGCGTTGCCTGCGACGGCGCTGGCGCGGCCGGCACCGAACCCATCAGGCCGAGGTCCTGCGCCGCCGGCGTCGCGACCGCGGAGCGGTTGATGTGCCACGCCATGAACAGGCTGATCGCGAAGAACACGATCGCCAGCCACTTGGTGCTCTTGGACAAGAAGTTCGACGCGCCGCGCGAACCGAACACGGTGGCCGAGGCGCCTCCACCGAAACCGGAGCCGGCCTGCGCGCCGGCGCCGCGCTGCATCAGGATCATCGCGATCATGGAGATCGCGATGAGGACATAGACCACATTCAGGGTGAGCATCAACATCAGACGGTTTCCTGGGCGGCCGCCGCGACGATGGCGAGGAAACCGGCGGCCTCGAGCGAGGCCCCGCCGATCAACCCGCCGTCGACATCGGCCTGCGAAAACAGCGCGGCGGCATTGTCGGGCTTGCAACTGCCGCCATAGAGGATCGGCAGCGAATCCGCGATTTTAGCATCGCGCGCCGCGATTTCGCCACGGATGAATGCGTGCACCGACTGGGCCTGCGCCGGTGTGGCGGTCAGGCCGGTGCCGATGGCCCAGACCGGCTCGTAGGCGACCACGGCCCCGCCAAGCGCGGCCACGCCGGCGAGATCGAACACCGGCGCCAGCTGCGCGGCGATCACGGCCTCGGTCCGCCCCGCCTCGCGTTCGGCCAGGGTTTCGCCCACGCACAGGATCGGCACCAGCCCGGCGGCGCGGGCGGCGATGAACTTGCGCGCGACCAGTTCGCTGGATTCGCCGTGGTACTGGCGCCGCTCGGAATGGCCGACCAAGGTGTAGCGCACGCCGATGTCGGCCAGCATCGAGGCCGCGACTTCGCCGGTGAACGCGCCCTTGGCGTGCTCGCTCACGTCCTGCGCGCCCAGCGCCACGCCCTTGCCGGCGAACTGCCATGCGAGTTCGGCGAGGTAGGGGAACGGCGGCAACACGACGCGCTCGACGCCAGTCGGCGCCGGCGCCGCGACGATCGCCTCCACCAGCGCCTTGGCGAAGGCGCGGTCCCCGTGCAGCTTCCAGTTTCCGGCGACGATCTTGCGGCGCATCACGGGCTCCTCATTTCAACTTGATCTCGCGCAGGCGTTCTTCCAGGTAACCCTGCGCGGTGATCGCCTGCGGATAACGGCTGGGGTTGTCGGCGCCGACGCACGACGGCAGCACGTCGATCAGGAAATCCGGGTTCGGGTGCAGGAAGAACGGGGTGGAATAACGCGGCTGGCGCGCCTTCGCGCCCGGCGGGTTGACCACGCGGTGCGTGGTCGACGGGTACACGTGGTTGGTCAGGCGCTGCAGCATGTCGCCGATGTTCACCACGATGGTGTCGGCGTCGGCGGTGAACGGTACCCATTCGCCCTTGCGCGACAGCACTTCCAGGCCTTCCGCGCTGGCGCCGACCAGCAGCGTGATCAGGTTGATGTCCTCGTGCGCGCCGGCGCGCACGTTGGGGACGTCGTCGGTGGTGATCGGCGGGTAATGGATCGGGCGCAGGATCGAATTGCCGGAATTGGTCTTGTCGGCGAACCAGTCCTCCGGCAGGCCGATGTGCAGCGCCAGCGCTGACAGCACCTGCGAACCGAGTTCGTCCAGCGATTGGTACAGGCCGTAGCCGACGCGCTCGAACTGCGGCACTTCCCTCGGCCAGATGTTCGCCGGCATGTCGGCGGCGTATTTCGAATCGCGGGGAATTTCGCGCCCGACGTGCCAGAACTCCTTGAGGTCGGAATACTTCGCGCCCTTCGCGGTCTCGATGCCGAATGGCGTGTAGCCGCGCGCGCCGCCGCCGCCGGGCACGTGGTACCGCTTCTTGGTTTCTTCCGGCAGCGCGAAGAACGCACGGAAGGTCTCGTAGGCCTCGTCGATCCGTTCCTGCGGGATGCCATGCCCGCGGATGCCGGCGAAACCCCATTCGCGGTAGGCCGCGCCGAGCTCGTCGACGAAGGCCTGGCGATCCTCCGCCGAAACCGGATGGGTGAAGCGGCGGATGTCGAGGGTGGGAATGCGGGACGTCATGTTCTCGGGTTCGTGGTTGGTCGTTCGTGGTTGGTGGTTGATGGAGTTTGGTCGGCTTTCACCAACGACCAACCACCAACGACCAACCGTCCTTCACGCGGCGGCCTTCACGGCCTCCACCAACTTGTCCAGGGTGGATTGCATCAAGGCGGCGTCATCGGCTTCGACCGTCACCCGGACCACGGGTTCCGTGCCGGAAGGCCGCAGGAAGGCGCGTCCACGGCCTTCGACCCTGCGCTGCGCCTCGGCCAGCGCGGCTTTCACGCTCTCGGCTTCGGCAGGCTTCGCGCCGCCGCCATAGCGCACGTTGACCGTCTTCTGCGGCACCTTGTGCATGCCTTCCAGCGCATCGGCCAGGCCGATGCCGCGGCGCTGCAGCACTTCCAGCACCTGCAGCGCGCTGACGATGCCGTCGCCGGTATTGGCGCGGTCGAGGCAGAGGATATGACCGGAGGCTTCGCCGCCGAGCACCGCATCGTTCGCCAGCAACTGCTGGTGCACGTAGCGATCGCCGACTTTCGCGCGGATGAAACCGATGCCGCGTTCGGCCAGCGCGCGCTCGAAGCCGTAGTTCGTCATCAGCGTGCCGACCACCGGGCCGCGCAGGCGGCCGGTCCGTTGCCAGTCGCAGGCCAGCACGTACAGCAGGTCGTCGCCGTCGCGCACCCTGCCCTCGCCGTCCACGAACAGCACGCGATCGCCGTCGCCGTCGAAGGCGATGCCGAGGTCGGCACCGGTCTCGCGCACGCGCGCGGCGAGATGTTCGGGGTGCGTCGAGCCGACGCCGTCGTTGATGTTGAGGCCGTTCGGTTCGACGCCGATGGCATCGACGCGCGCGCCGAGCTCGCGCAGCACCAGCGGGCCGAGCTGGTAGGTCGCGCCGTTCGCGCAATCCACCACAATCCGCATGCCGCCGAGGTTGAAGCCCTTGGGCACCGAGTTCTTGCAGGCCTCGACGTAGCGGCCGATGGTGTCGCGGGTGCGCACCGCCTTGCCCAGGCGTTCGGACGGCACGGTGCGGAACGGCAGTTCGAGCGCGGCCTCGATCGCGAGTTCGGTCGCGTCGTCGAGCTTCTCGCCCTGCGCCGAGAAGAACTTGATGCCGTTGTCGTGGTGCGGGTTGTGCGAGGCGGAAATCACGATGCCGCCATCGGCTCGCATCGAATGGGTGAGGTGCGCGACCGCCGGGGTCGGCATCGGGCCCATCAATTGCACGTCCACGCCGGCCGCGACCAGCCCGGCTTCCAGCGCGGCCTCGAACATGTAGTTCGAGATGCGCGTGTCCTTGCCGATCAGCACCACCGGCTTGCGCCACTCGCGGTCGCGCTGCAGCGCGGCGGCGGTCAGCGCATGGCCGTAGGCATTGCCCAGGCGCAGGACGAAATCCGCGGAAATCGGGCCTTCGCCGACGCGCCCGCGGATGCCGTCGGTGCCGAAATAGCGTCGCGGGCTCACGCCGCCTCCGCGTCGTCCCCGGGCACGGGCTGGCGCATCAGCAGCGCCAGCAACTGCGCGAGCCGGTCGCGCAGTTGGCGGCGGTCGACGATCTGGTCGACGGTGCCGTGCTCAAGCAGGAATTCCGAGGTCTGGAAGCCTTCCGGCAGCTTTTCGCGCACGGTCTGCTCGATCACGCGCGGGCCGGCGAAACCGATCAGCGCCTCGGGTTCGGCGAGGTTGAGGTCGCCGAGCATCGCCAGCGACGCGGACACGCCGCCGGTGGTGGGGTTGGTCAGCACCGAAATGAACGCCAGGCCGCGCGCGCGCAGGCGCCCGAGCACCGCCGAGGTCTTGGCCATCTGCATCAGCGAGAACAGGCTTTCCTGCATGCGCGCGCCGCCCGAGGCGGAGAAACACACCAGCGGGCAGCCCAGTTCGAGCGCGCGTTCGCCGGCGATGGCGAAGCGTTCGCCCACCACCGAGCCCATCGAGCCGCCCATGAATGCGAAGTCGAACGCGCAGGCGACCAGCGGTCGCTGCTTGAGCGTACCTTCCATCGCGATCAGCGCGTCGCGTTCGCCGCTGGACTTCTGCGCGGCCTTGATCCGGTCCGAATACTTCTTCTGGTCCTTGAACTTCAGCACGTCGGTCGGGCCGAGCGCGGCGCCGAGCTCACGCGTGGAATCGGGATCGAACAGGGTCAGCAGGCGCGCGCGCGCGCGGATCGGCATGTGGTGCCCGCACTTCGGGCAGACCTCGAGGTTCTCCTCGAGTTCCGGGCGGTACAGCACCGCGCCGCACTTGTCGCACTTCTCCCACAACCCCTCGGGCACGTTGCGCTTGCGCTCCACGCCCGCTTCGGTGCGGATGTGGGCGGGCATTACTTTCTTCAGCCAGGACATGCGTCGGGACGGCCTTGACGGGGCGGACGGCCCGACAGTCTAGCGTGTGCCAGCCACCAAGCCTGCAATCGCCGTCCCCGGCGCGCCATTCGGCCCCCGGAACGTCCTGCCCGTCCATCCATGGCCGGGTGTTCGCGAACGCAGCCGCTGCCGATAGGGCATCGGCTCAACGCGTCCGCTTACCCTGGCCGTTTTCGTCCAGCGCGGCGCGCAACGGCGCGAGGAAACCGCCGGCGGCGTTCGCAGGGTCCGCGGCCGTTGCCAGCGCCGCGACCAGCGCGCTGCCGACGACCACGCCATCGGCGTGCGCGGCCATCCTGGCGGCCGAGGCCGCATCCTTGATCCCGAAACCGGCCAGCACCGGCACCGGGCTGCATTCGCGCAGCGCGGCGATCCGCGCGCCGGCGGCGGCCGGATCGAGCGCATCCGCGCCGGTGACGCCGGCGAAGCTGACGTAGTAGAGGTAGCCGCGCGCGCCTGCCAGCACGCGTTCGAGCCGTTCGTCCGGCGTGGTCGGTGCCAGCAGCCGGATCGGGGCGATGCCATGGGCGGCGAACGCGGCCTCGAATTCGCCGGCTTCCTCCGGCGGCAGGTCGACCAGCAGCACGCCATCGACGCCGGCTTCGGCCGCATTGCGAGCGAAGCGTTCAGCGCCACGGATCTCGACCGGGTTGAGGTAGCCCATCAGCACCACCGGCGTGGCCGCATCGTGTTCGCGGAACGCACGCACGCAACCGAACACGTAGTCGAGGCCGGCGCCGCGAACCAGCGCACGTTCGGAACTGCGCTGGATCACCGGGCCGTCGGCCATCGGGTCGGAGAACGGCACGCCGAGTTCGAGCAGGTCCGCTCCGGATTCAACCAGCGCGTGCAGTACCGGTACCGTGGCTTCGAGCGAGGGATCGCCGGCGGTGACGAACGGCACCAGCGCCTTGCGGCCGGCGGATTGGAGTTCTGCGAATTTCGTATCGATTCGATTCATGGCGCGACATGCCTTTCTCCTTCCCCTTCAAGGGGAAG
>Ga0209023_10007527_pt1 | contig 11128 bp, 11 predicted proteins | sample LakOneMetagenome_FD_187468 | JGI IMG/M metagenome (GOLD analysis project Ga0209023, IMG submission 187468) | Freshwater and sediment microbial communities from Lake Erie, Canada (SPAdes) (version 2) | ecosystem: Environmental > Aquatic > Freshwater > Lentic | place: Lake Erie, Canada...
CATCGTCAATGATAATGATACGGTCGCAACAGACGAGATCCGCTTTGGCGACAATGACCGGCTGGCCGCCCAGATTGCGGTGACGGTCGGAGCGGATCAGTTGGTGCTGTTGTCGGATGTTGACGGATTCTATTCCGCCAACCCCAAGCAGGATGCCACCGCCGTGCGGTTCGATCTGGTCGAACAGATCACCCCCCGGATCGCGGCGATGGCCTCGGGGCCGATCTCGGGCCTGTCGAAGGGCGGGATGGTGACCAAGCTGATGGCGGCGAAAACCGCGGTGGCGGGGGGCTGTGCGATGGCGATCATGGAAGGCTCGGCCCTGCGGCCCCTGCTGGCGCTGGCCCGGGGCGCGAACCGCACCTGGTTCCTGCCCGACGCAGATCCGCAGGTGGCGCGCAAACGCTGGATCGCGGCGATGAAGGCCAAGGGCGAGGTGCAGCTTGACCCCGGCGCGGTTGCGGCGCTTGGCGCGGGCAAGTCGCTGCTGCCCGCAGGCGTGCGAGCGGTCACCGGCAGCTTCGGGCGGGGCGATCCGGTCGCCATTCTTGGCCCGGACGGTGCGGCATTGGGCAAGGGGCTGATCCGCTATACCGCCGCCGAGGCCAAGCTGATCGCCGGCCACCGGACCGCCGAGATCGAGGCGATCCTGGGGTATGCGGGGCGGGCGGCGCTGATCCATCGGGATGATATGGTGATCGACGGGTGACGGGCGGGGCCCGTTGATACGGGCAGAAGGGGTGTTCGATGGCAGGCGATCCGATGGCGGACCTGATTGCGGAAATGGGGGCCAAGGCCCGAGCGGCGGCGGCGGAGCTGGCCGTTGCCTCGTCCGAGCGGAAATATGCGGCGCTTGTCAGCGCGGCCGATGCTGTCTGGCAGGGGCGGCAGGCGATCCTTGATGCCAATTGCGAAGATCTGGTCTTTGCCGAGGAAAAGGGCCTTAGCCCCGCGATGATCGACCGGCTGACGCTGGACGAGGGCCGGATCCGGGCGATTGTCGATGGGTTGCGCGCGGTGGCCGAACAGAAAGACCCGGTGGGCGCGGTCATGGCCGATTGGAATATGCCGTCCGGGCTGAACATCCGCCGGGTGAGCACGCCTTTGGGCGTGATCGGCGTCATTTACGAAAGCCGCCCGAATGTTACCGCCGATGCCGGCGCGCTGTGTCTGAAATCCGGCAATGCGGTGATCCTGCGCGGCGGCAGCGAAAGCCACCATTCGTCGGCGGCGATCCATGATTGCATGGTGGCGGGGCTAAGGGCCGCCGGTCTGCCCGAGGCCGCGATCCAGTTGGTGCCGACCCGTGACCGGGCGGCGGTCGGCGCGATGGTGCGGGCGGTGGCCCATATCGACGTGATCGTGCCGCGCGGCGGCAAGGGGCTGGTGGCGTTGGTTCAGGCCGAGGCACGGGTGCCGGTCTTCGCGCATCTGGAGGGCATCTGTCACGTCTATGCCGACCGCGACGCCGATCTGGACAAAGCGCGGCGCGTCGTCCTGAACGCCAAGACCCGGCGCACCGGCATCTGCGGCGCGGCGGAATGTCTGCTGATCGACTGGCAGTTCTATACCAAACATGGCGCCGTCCTGATCGAGGATCTGTTGCGGGCGGGCATCGAGGTGCGGGCCGAGGGCATTTTGGCAAAGATACCGGGCACGGTTCCCGCCAAACCTGACGATTTCGGGCGCGAGTTTCTGGACAAGATCATTGCCGTCAAGCTGGTCGATGGGGTGGATCAGGCCATTGCCCATATCCGCGCCCATGGCTCGGGCCATACCGAGGCGATCCTGACCGAGAACGATACGACCGCCGATCGTTTCTTTGCGCGGCTGGACAGTGCGATCCTGATGCGCAACGCCTCGACCCAGTTTGCCGACGGGGCCGAATTCGGCATGGGCGCCGAGATCGGCATCGCCACCGGAAAGCTGCATGCGCGCGGGCCGGTGGGCGCCGAGCAGTTGACCAGCTTCAAATATCTGGTGGTGGGCGACGGCACGATCCGTGGCTGATCGGGGCCGCGCCTGACAGGTGGTCGGGATGATCCGTTGCCCGCACGATCCGCGCCGGACCGGCGCCCGGGTGGTCGGTCACCCGGCTAAAACCGCAAGGTGATGCGGCTTTCGGCCAGCTCAAGGCGCAAAAGCCGCCCGCGTCGGCGTGCCTCGTCCGCCAGCAGCGCGAAATGCACATGGGCGGGCGCCAGCGTCAGGGCTTGCGGCGGACTGGCCAGCCTTTGCCACAGGTCGGGGTCGACCTTCAGCCGGTCGGCGTCCGCGCGCAGGGTCCAGTCTGCGCCATTCGCGGCGATCGTGACCTGGCCGCCATAGGGCAGGGCGGTTTCAAGGCACATGATCCCCAGAAAGGCGATCTTGACATCGACGCGGGCAAGGGCCGGTCCGGCCTGCCAGTCAAGCCTGAGGCGCCCGCCGCGTGTCATGTCGTCAATGACCGACAGAACCTCGGACCGGGCGACCTGCTGGTGGTCGGCGGCAGAACCGAAGGCCAGACGAAAGAAGCGGATGCGGGCGTTGGCGCTTTGCACGCTTTGCGAGATCAGCGCGATTTCGGGGCCAAGTGACGCACCCGACATCATCAACAGCTCTACCCCGTTGCCGATCGCGCCCAGAGGGCTGATAAGATCATGGCATATGCGCGACCCCAGAAGCGCCGTCAGGTCGCCATCCGTGTCGCCGTTCAACTGGTCTGTGCCCGATCTGTCCATCTTGCCCCCCGGGAGGTGTCGTGTGAATGAGTTTCTGGAACCGGGCATGCGGGTCATCCATCCCACGCGGCCGGATTGGGGCACGGGGCAGGTTCAGTCGCGCATCGGCACACGCATCACCGTCAATTTCGAACATGCGGGCAAGGTGGTTTTCATCGGGGATTCTGTCACTTTGCGGTTGGAAACGGGTGATATCGGTCGGCACGAACCGGGCAGGGAGAAGCTTTGATTGCAATTGGTTAATACAACCTTAAGGTGTGTCAAGCAAAACCGCCATTCGGGGTCTTTCAACGGCCGACCGGTCTTTATTGCCAAAACAACGACATATGCCTAAATCACTGGCGAACAGATTTCCCCCGGACCCTGATCCTGGCCATGAGAAGATGATCGAAGACGCAATCCCCTATCAGGTCCGTTTGGCCAAGACCGACGAAGACCTGCGCGCCGCCCAGCGGCTGCGTTACCGGGTTTTCGTCGAGGAACTGGGCGGCGACGGCCCGCTTGTCGATCACACCCGACGGCTGGAAAAGGACGAGTTCGACCCGGTCAACGATCACCTGATCCTGGTCGATCAGGCCCGCGACCCCCGCCAGCTGGATCATGTCGTCGGTGCCTACCGCCTGCTGCGGTGGGACCGCGCCGCGGCCTTCGGGCGCTATTATTGCGATGCCGAATATGACCTCGGGCCGCTCAGGGCCAGCGGGCGGCGGCTTCTGGAACTGGGGCGGTCCTGCGTTGACCGCGACTGTCGCGGCGGCACGGGGATGCTTTTGCTGTGGAGCGGTCTGGCCGACTATGTGATGGAACACGGGATCGAAATCCTGTTTGGGGTCGCCTCTTTTCACGGCACGGATGTCGAGGCGCTGAAGCTGCCGCTGTCCTGGCTGCATCATCATCATCTGGCGCCCGAGGCGCTTCGCGTCCGTTCGCGCATGCCGCAGCGCATGGATCTGGTGGCGCCGACCGATCTGGACCGCCGCGCGGCGATGAAGGCGATGCCGCCCCTGATAAAGGCCTATCTGCGGTTGGGCGGATTTGTCGGGCAGGGCGCGTTCATCGACCGGACCTTCAACACCACCGATGTCTGCCTGCTGATGGATACCAAGGCCATGAGCGGGCGGCACAAGGATTTTTACACCCGCAAGCACGAGGCGCGGGTGTGAGCGACTGGAACCCCCAGGACCGCCCCGCACCTGCGCCGCTGACGGTTGCGGGCTGGGGGCGGGTGCTGGTCAAGGGGGTGGCGCTGGGGGGGCTGACCTATGGCGGGCTGGCGGTTCTGCTGCTGGTGCGATTGGTCGAGCGGCCGTTTTTTGGCGCCAGCCGCCCCTATAGCCCCTGGGTCACGCAATTCGTCTGCCGGGGTGCGGTGCGGATCATCGGGCTTGGCTATCGCCGGTCCGGCACGCCGATGGCGGGGCGCGGGGCGCTGGTCGCAAACCATTCGTCCTGGCTGGACATATTCGCGCTGAATGCCAGTGACCGGCTGTATTTCGTGTCAAAATCCGAGGTGGCGCGCTGGCCCTTTGTCGGCTGGCTGGCGCGGGCGACCGGCACGCTGTTCATCGAGCGTGATCCCAAGCGGGCCAAGGTCCAGCAGGCCCAGTTCGAGGATCGGCTGATGGCGGGGCACCGGCTGATGTTCTTTCCCGAGGGCACATCGACCGACGGCCTGCGGGTTCTGGGGTTCAAATCGACGCTCTTCGCCGCGTTTTATTCGCACCAGTCGCCGCAGCCCCTGTTCATTCAGCCGGTGGCAATCCGCTATCACGGCCCGCCCAGGGCCGATCCGCGCTTTTATGGCTGGTGGGGCAGCATGACATTTGCGCCGCATCTGGCGGGCGTGCTGGCCGCGCCCCGTCAGGGCACGGTCGAGGTGGTGTTCCTGGAACCGGTCGCCATTGCGCGCTTCACCTCGCGCAAGGATCTGGCCGCCTGGTGCGAAGCCCGCATCCGCGAGGCTACGCTTGGGGATGCAACGCCTTGACCGGCGGCGGTCAGGGCGACATCGGTGATTGCCCGCTCCGGGCGGCGGCAAGGCGACCTTCAGCCCAGATTGCCTTTGGCCGCCTTGCAGATTAACACTGGTGCCGAACAGAGCATGGGGAAAGAGCCAGTGCGCGATCTTAAAATTCCGACCGAGCGTCACCCCGAAAAGGCCCACAGACCCGATCAGGCCCAGCCGAAGAAGCCCGACTGGATCCGGGTCAAGGCGCCCGCCTCGGCGGGTTACAAGGCGACGCGCGACATCCTGCGGACCAACAAGCTGGTGACAGTCTGCGAAGAGGCCGGTTGCCCGAATGTCGGCGAATGCTGGTCGGTCGGCCATGCGACCATGATGATCATGGGCGACATCTGCACGCGCGGCTGTTCCTTTTGCAATATCGCCACCGGCAAACCCCGCGCGCTTGACCAGTTCGAACCGGGGCGTGTCGCGCATGCGGTCCAGACGCTGGGGCTGAACCATGTGGTCATCACCAGCGTGGACCGCGATGATCTGGACGATGGCGGGGCCGAGCATTTCGCCCAGACGATCCGCGCCGTCCGCCACCGCTCGCCCGGCACCACGATCGAGATCCTGACCCCCGACTTTCTGAAATGCGCGCCCGATGCCCTTGAAACCGTGGTTGCGGCCCGCCCCGACGTGTTCAACCACAATCTTGAAACCGTGCCCGGCCTTTACCCGTCGGTCCGGCCGGGCGCGCGCTATTTCGCCTCGCTTCGGCTGTTGCAGCGGGTCAAGGAGCTGGACCCCGCGATGTTCACCAAATCGGGGATCATGGTCGGCCTCGGCGAAGATGCGCAGGGCGTGCGGCAGGTCATGGATGACATGCGCGCGGCGGATGTGGATTTCCTGACCATCGGGCAATATCTGCAACCGACCCCGAAACACCACCGGGTTGACCGTTTCGTGACGCCCGACGAATTCAAGACCTATGAAACCGCGGCCTTTGGCAAGGGGTTCCTGATGGTGTCGGCCACGCCCCTGACGCGGTCCTCCTATCACGCGGGCGACGATTTCGCCCGGATGCGCGCGGCACGGCTGGAGCGGCTGGGCAAAGACTGACGATCCGGGCGGCGGCAACGCTGCTGCGGCGACGTGCGGCCGCTCGCGTTCACGCTTGTCGCCGGTCGCGCGGCAAAACCGGTTTCCGCCGTTGCCGGGCGCGCCCTATCCGCGGCGTCGGCTGCGTTCGCGCGGTGCGGGGCCATCGTCGCCGGTCCCGTCCGATGCCGATGAAAAGCCGCCCAATATCTCGGTGACCCGATCAAGCGTCGGCCTTGGCCCCGGCGGCACGGTTTCAAGCGCCTCGCGCATGGCGCGCAGGTGGTCGGGCATGGTGCCGCAACAGCCGCCGATGATCTTGGCGCCGATGTCACGCGCCAGTGTCGCATATTGGCCCATCAGCGCGGGCGTGCCGTCGTAATGGATATGGCCGTCGTGATATTTGGGGATGCCGGCATTGCCCTTGGCGATCAGCGGCAGCGTCGGCCCCGCGTCGGCAAACCCCGCGATGGTGCGCAACAGGTCCGACGCGCCGACCCCGCAATTGGCACCAAACGCCAGCGGCTGATGGTCAAGCTTGGCGACCATCGCCACCATCGCGGCCGAGGTCAGCCCCATCATCGTGCGCCCGGCGGTGTCAAAGCTCATGGTGCCGCACCAGGGCATGCCCGCCAGCGCGCAAGCTTCGGCGGCGGCGCGAAACTCTTCCGCGGCCGAGATGGTTTCTACCCACAGCACATCGGCGCCCCCGGCCTTCAGCCCTTCGGCCTGCTCGTGGAACAGTTCGACCGCGATGGCATGGGTCAGGGTGCCCATCGGTTCCATGATCTCGCCCGTCGGCCCGATCGAGCCCGCCACCACCACCGGGCGACCGGCCTTGTCGGCGATCTCGCGGCCCAGTTCGGCGCCGACGCGATTGATCTCCTGCACCCGGCCTTGGGCATTGTGCAGCTTCAGCCGCGCGGCATTGCCGCCGAATGTGTTGGTCAGGAACAGGTCCGACCCCGCCTGAACCGATCCGCGATACAGCGTGCGGATGTTGTCCGGCTGTTCCAGGTTCCACATGTCCGGCGCCTCGCCCGCGCTTAGCCCCATGTTGAACAGGTTGGTGCCGGTCGCGCCATCAGCAAGGATCCAGTCGCGGCTGGACAGCATCCGGGAGAAAGCATTGGTCATGATAGCATCCTGCAAGCGAAATAGGGATCAGCCGCCCACGGGCTTTGCCGCGCGCGGGCCTTGATGCCAGCTAAGCCCAGTTGCGGCGCAGAGCAATACAGAAATGCGCGGCCCGCCCCGGTCAGGGGCGATCCGGGTGGCGATGGTCGAGGATGTCGGGCAGGGGGCAGAGACTTGATCGCGCCCCGTCAGCATCGCGCCGCGACGGCAAAGGGAGGGCGGACTGCTACCGCGCGCTCGCACTCACGCGCGGCCATCCGCCGCTGCGGCGCAATCAGCTGCCGTAGTAACCTACCTGCCTTGGGGACGGGGGCGCCAAGACGCCCGCATCCCCGCCGCCACTTCTTATTGCTGGTCCATGATCTGGCGCTTGGCCTCGTCCATCAGCGTGGCCATCTTGGCGCGGATGGTCGCCGCGTCGGCGCGGGTTCCCAGATCGGCTGACAGCTTGCGAAACACGTCCTCTTCGCCATGTTCCTCGATATCGGCCGAAATCACTTCCTTGGCATAGGCGGCGGCGGCATCGCCGGTCTTGCCCAGCAATTCGGCCGCCCACAGGCCAACCAGCTTGTTGCGGCGGGCCTCGGCCTTGAACTTCAGCTCTTCGTCATGGGCGAATTTGTTTTCGAAAGCGGTTTCGCGGTCGGTGAAGCCGGTCATGGCAAACCCTCATCTGGAAATGTCAGACCCCATATGCCCATACAAACCGCTTGCCGCAAGATCATTGCTGTCAAACGGCCGTGAATTGCAAAGCGGGCGGGCATCCGGTCCCCGGCCCGGCGCGGCGACAAGGGGGCCTGAAACCGGCCCAATCGCCTTGCGGGATTGGGTCAACTGTCCTATAGGGGCGGCAACAGACTGGGCTTTGGCCCCCCATCTCCCTGCCGGATCGGAGCGTTCATGTCGCGTCGCAAGAAGATTTACGAAGGCAAGGCCAAGATCCTGTATGAAGGCCCCGAACCCGGCACCTTCATCCAGTACTTCAAGGATGACGCCACCGCCTTCAACGCCCAGAAAAAGGCGACGATCGAGGGCAAGGGCGTCCTGAACAACCGCCTGTCGGAATATTTCATGACCGGGCTGACCAACATCGGCATCCCGAACCATTTCATCCGCCGCCTGAACATGCGCGAACAGCTGATCCGCCAGGTCGAGATCATCCCGCTGGAAGTCATCGTGCGCAACTTCGCCGCCGGGTCCATTGCCAAGCGCCTTGGTCTGGAAGAAGGCATGGCCCTGCCGCGCCCGATCGTCGAATACAGCTTCAAGAATGATGCGCTCGGCGATCCGATGGTGTCAGAGGAATATATTCTGGCCTTTGGCTGGGCCACGCAGCAGGACATGGACGACATCGTGCAGCTTGCGCTTCGGGTCAATGACTTCCTGTCGGGCGTCATGTATGGCGCGGGCATCAAGCTTGTCGATTTCAAGATCGAGATCGGCCGCATCTGGGACGGCGACTTCATGCGCCTGATCGTGGCCGACGAGATCAGCCCCGACAGTTGCCGCCTGTGGGACATCAAGACCGGGCAGAAGCTCGACAAGGACGTGTTCCGCCGTGACCTCGGCAACCTGACCGACGCCTATACCGAGGTCGCCCGCCGCCTTGGCGTGCTGCCCACCCAGTCCACGCCCATCACCAAGCCGACGCTCATCAACTGAAAGGCCCCGCGATGAAAGCCCGCGTTCACGTCATGCTGAAAGACGGCGTTCTCGATCCGCAGGGCGAAGCCGTGCGCCACGCGCTTGGCACGCTCGGCTTCGGCGGCGTCAATGCCGTCCGCCAGGGCAAGGTGATCGACCTCGACCTGACTGCCACCACCCGCGCCGCCGCCGAGGCCGAGGTCAAGGCCATGTGCGAAAAGCTGCTCGCCAATACCGTCATCGAAAAATACTCGTTCGAGATCGCCTGACGCCCAAAGCCGCCCGATGACCAACCGGCCACACCCCACGGCCCCTCTCATTTTCTTTCCCTAAATATCCCGGGGGTGTGGGGGCAGCGCCCCCACCTGCTGCAAAACCGACCCCGCCCCGGCACCACAAAGTGCCCCCCACCCAAGGAGCCGCCGATGAAAGCCGCCGTCATCACCTTTCCCGGGTCGAACTGCGACCGCGATCTGGCCGTGGCGTTTGAGCGCGCCGGGGCAACCGTCGCCCGGGTCTGGCACAAGGATCACGACCTTCCCGCCGGCACCGATATCGTCGGCCTTCCGGGCGGCTTTTCCTTTGGCGATTATCTGCGCTGCGGGGCGATTGCCGCCCAGTCACCCATCATGCGGGCGGTCGGGGCCTTTGTGCGGGGCGGCGGCTACGCGATCGGCGTCTGCAACGGTTTTCAGATCCTGACCGAAACCGGCATGCTGCCCGGGGCGCTGATGCGCAACGGCGGGCTGAAATTCATCTGCAAGACGGTTGGCCTGCGCGTCGCGACCACCGACAGCGCCTTTACCGCGGGCTGGACGCGCGGCCAAACCATCCGCCTGCCGGTCGCCCATCATGATGGCAATTACACCATCGACGCGCCCGGTCTGGCCCGGCTGCGAGCCGAGGACCGTATCGCCTTCAGCTATCTTGACACGCCAAACGGCGCGATGGCCGACATCGCCGGGGTTCTGTCCGAAAACCGCCGGGTGCTGGGGCTGATGCCACACCCAGAACGCGCGGTTGACAAGGCCCATGGCGGCACCGACGGTTCGGTGCTTTTCCGCTGCCTGGCCGGGCTGACCGTGGCCGCCTGACGCAAATGGCTGGAACGGCGGTGCCGCCCCGTGCATAATATCCCGCGATGGCCGACAGAAAGCGCGACAAGCAGACCTCGTTCGGGACAGACGGCCCGCATGGCGCGGCCTCGCCCGCCGGAAAAGGCATGATCGGCTATCTTCGCCTGCTTCTGCACCGCTGGCCGCAACGGGCGATTGCCACGGGCTTCATCCTTGGCGCGCTGATGGTGATCTGGGCCACCAACAGCTTCCTGACCGAGCGTTTCACCGATAGCACCCGCAACCGCGCCGCCCTGCGTCAGGCGCTTTATTCCGGTCAGCTTCTGTCTGAATTGCAGCGCACCTCGATCGTGCCGTTGCTTCTGGCGCGTGATCCCGAACTGATAAGCGCCCTGGTGGACAACCGCTTTGTCACCACCTCGCAACGGCTGATCTCGGCGCAAAACGACATCGGCGCCTCGTCGATCCAGCTTCTCGACCTCAGCGGCCGGGTGGTGGCCGCGACCGACCGCAGCAAGCTCAGCCTGTTGATGCGCAGCAATGAGGGGTTCTTGCAGGCCCAACGCAGCAACGTCACGGTCTTTTCCGCGGTTCAGCAAGAGTCCGGCGCCTTTCAGTTCGCCTTTTCACGTCCCGTCTATTCGGAATCGAAGATGGTCGGCGTCATCATGGTCGAGGTCCACCTTGATCAGTTCGAACAGGCTTGGGCGGGGGAAACCGATGCGGTGGCGATTGCCGACAGCACCGGGCGCATCATCCTTGCGACCGAACCCCGCTGGCGCGGCCTGACAATGGAGGAGGCGCTTGAGGCGCGTTCCGTGCCCTCGGCGATCCAGCGCGCCATTCAGGCGACGACCGGCTGGGCGGGGCGCGCGCCCGATGCCTATTTGCAGGGCGTGGCGGTCATGCGGTCCGAAATGCGCATCCCGTTTCGCGGCTGGAAGATGGTGACCTTTACCACCTATGATTCGGTGCGCGACCGGGTGAATGCCGTCCTTGCGCTGGAAATCATGGGGTTTGCGCTGTTGCTGGCGCTGACTTTTTACGCACTGTCGCGCCGCGCCCAGGTCGAAACCGCGACGGTCCGGCGCGAGTCAGCAGAACTTCGCCGCCTGAACGACCGATTGCAGCGGGAAATCGCCGAACGCGAAAAGGCGCAAAAGGATCTGGCGGTGGTCGAGCAGACGCTGGCGCAATCGTCGAAACTGGCAGCCCTGGGCGAGATGTCGGCCTCGGTCAGCCACGAGTTGAACCAACCGCTTGCGGCGATGAAAACCTATCTGGCGGGGGCGCGGCTGTTGCTGCAACGAAAGCGCCCCGAAGAAGCCCTGTCGAGCTTTCAGCGCATCGACGATCTGATCGAGCGGATGGGCGCGATCACCCGCCAGTTGAAAAGCTATGCGCGCAAGGGCGGACAGGCGTTTGAGCCAATAGATATTCGCACTTGCGTGTCGGGCGCCCTGTCGATGATGGAACCCAATCTGCGCACCCGCTCGGTCAAG
>Ga0209023_10007528_pt1 | contig 11128 bp, 10 predicted proteins | sample LakOneMetagenome_FD_187468 | JGI IMG/M metagenome (GOLD analysis project Ga0209023, IMG submission 187468) | Freshwater and sediment microbial communities from Lake Erie, Canada (SPAdes) (version 2) | ecosystem: Environmental > Aquatic > Freshwater > Lentic | place: Lake Erie, Canada...
GTCACGGCATAGACCACGACGACGTCGGCGACACCGCCGTTTGAGATGAAGCACTTCGTGCCCTTCAGATGCCAGCCGCCTTGCGTGCGCCGCGCGCGCGTCTTCATGTCGGCGGGGTCGGAGCCGGCCGTAGGTTCGGTCAGCGCGAAGGCGGCAAGCACTTCGCCGCTGGCAGCTCTGGGCAGCCATTCCTCCTTCTGCGCCTCGGTGCCGCCGATCAGGATGGAATCGGTCGCCAGATAATGCGCCGTCAGGGCCGAGGCGGTCGAGCCGCAGGCGCCGGCGACAATCGAGACGGCGCGCAGGAGCGCGGAAGCGGAAATGCCGCCGCCGCCATAGGCTTCCGGCAGGTTGGCGCCCATCATGCCGGCTTCGCCGAGGGTGGCGAGCTGCTCATGCACGAAGCGAGAGCTCTCATCCGTCTCGGCGGCGAGCGGCGCGACCTTGTCGGCGCAGAGGCGTTCCAGCACCTCGCAGAACATGCGCTCCTCCTCGGAGAGCATGTGCCATGGATCGTCAATCTGCATGGCGCAACGCCTCCAGCCCGAATTCCTTCAGCACCGCCGCAAGGTCGCCGCCGAGGCGCGGGGCTGCCGTGGCGGCCAATGGCTTGACGCCGTCGAAACGCACCGGCTGTCCGACGACCGGAGCCTGGCCGAGCACGGGATGCCTAAGCTGGCCGACGAGGCCGCGCATGGCGGCATGTTCGTTGTCGGCGGCCTGTGCGATGTCCCAGATCGGCGCGGTCGGCAGACCCTGATTGGAAAGTGCCGCGACGGCTTGCTCGGTGGTCAGGCGGCCGGACCACGCCTCGATCAGCGCCTTGAGCGCCGGCTCATGCTCGGTGCGGCTGCTGTCGGAGGCAAACCGCGGGTCGTCCGCGACCTCCGGCTTTCCGATGAGCGCCGCCAATCGTTGGAACTGGCCGGCGTTCAGCACCGCGATCACCACCTGGCCGTCGCTGGTCTTGAAACAACCGAAAGGGGTGGAAAGCGGATGCCGGTTGCCGACCCGGCCCGGCAGCACGCCGCTGTAGAGGTGCTGGGCGTGGCTGGTGGTCAGCATGGAAAACAGCGCGTCGTACATGGCGATGTCGAGCGCGGCGCCTTGTCCGGTGGCGTTGCGCTGGACCAGCGCCGCCATGATCGACCAGCTCGCGAACAGGCCGGCGATCAGGTCGGCAATGCTTTCGCCCGTTTTCAGCGGCGCGCCGCCTTCCTCGCCGGTCGCCGCCATCAGGCCGGACATCGCTTGCACCACGAGGTCGTAGGCCGGCAGGTCCTTGAAGGGGCCTTCCTGCCCGAAGCCGGAGATGGAGCAGTAGATCAGCCGGGGATTGGCCTTGCGAAGCGCCTCGGCGCCGAGGCCAAGCCTTGCCGCGACGCCGGGGCGGAAATTCTCCACCACGACGTCCACGCGGGCGGCGAACGCCTGCGCCAGTTCGAGGTCCGCCGGCTTCTTCAGGTCGAGCACGATGCTCTTCTTGCCGCGGTTGTTGAGCGTGAACAGGGCGCTCTCCCCATCCTTGAACGGGCCGATATGGCGATAGTCGTCACCGGCCGGCGGCTCAAGCTTGATGATCTCGGCGCCGAGGTCCGCCAGCAGCGCGGTGCAATAGGGCCCCGCGAGAACACGGGATAGGTCGAGGACCTTGATGCCGGCAAGCGGACCGCTCATGCCCTCAGCCCGATTGCGAGGCCGGCGAGCCGACGGCTCGTCGTTTCATCGTGCAGGATTGGGATTGCAGGACTGCTCAGGATCCGCATCTGGCGCTCCTCCGGCCGGTCTGGGATCATTAAGTCTATACATATTAGAGTTCTCTATGTCTATACATATTTGCGTTCTGCGTCTAAACTATCATTGTCGAACGTATCGACCGAGCGATTGGAGGAGATCGCGATGGCAGCCGGGCCGACGTCATTCAAGGCGCATAACATCGCCAAAGAGGTGCGCAGGCGCATCGTCGAGCGCGAATGGCGCCAGGGCGACCGCATTCCGGACGAGGCCGATCTGGCGATCGAATTCGGCGCGGCGCGGTCGACCGTCAACAAGGCGCTGCAATTGCTGGCCGATGAGGGGCTGCTGGACCGCCGCCGCCGGGCCGGAACGCGCGTGGCGGTCGACCCTGTCCGCAAGGCGGCTTTCACGATCTCCATGGTGCGCGAGCGGGTCGAGCATGCCGGCATGGCCTACAGCCATCGGGTCGTGGCGCAACGCAGCAGCCCCGTGCCGGACGAGATCGCCGCGCGGATCGGTCTCTCGAAAGGTGAGGTGCTGGTCCATATGCGGGCCTTGCACTACGCCGACGGCCAACCCTTCCAACTCGAGGATCGCTGGATCAACCCGCGTGCCGCGCCGGGGCTGGCCGGGGTCGATTTCCAACAACTGAACGCCAATGAATGGCTGGTGCGCAACGCGCCCTACCTGCACGCCGAACTGGCGTTCACGGCGGAGAACGCGAACCCCCGCGACGCCAGGCTTCTCGAGACACGATCCGGACGAGCGCTGCTGATCCTCTATCGCACCACCTGGAACGACCTTGGCCCGATCACCACCGTGAGGGTGGCGTTCCAACCAGGCCACATCGTCGGCACCGAGAAAGACTACTGGTCATGGCGGCAGAGCTGGGACGGCTGACAGCCGGTCCCGTCGCAGACTCCGCGCAAATGAAATGCGGCCTCTCACCAATGGAGGGGGAGCCGGCGTCCAGGCGCCAATCGACGTTGGGCCAATGCGCCCATCGCAATCAGTCCGGCGATGCCGGCGAAGGCGACACCGGCTTGCATGATCAGTTCGGCGAGCGCCGACACAGCGTTTGCGCCGCCGCCAGCGCCACTCATTCCTGGCATGCTCCCCAACACGGGACTGTCGGCTATTGAGCCGCAGATCGCCTGGCTGGCGTGGCTCGACATGACAATCAGGTGTAAGGAAACCATTGCGCCCGCGATCAGCGCCGTCAGCCCCAGTTCACGATCGCTGCAGCGTCGACGCCACGCGCCGACCGCGCAACCGCCGCACAGCGCGGCCAGGCCCAGCATCGGGAGCGACATCGACAGCATCCCGGAACCGGCCGCGAACACCAGGGCAATGTGGAGCAGCAGGCACGCTCCGGCGAAGGTCGCCGATGCCTTCGGGAGAGCCTCGGCACGGCTTGTGTCCGGTGCACGCCCTAAGCGGCCGCAGATTTCAGTCTCGGTCATGTCGGCTCCAGCTTATTTGCGGGCTCGCGCGCCAGGCACTGTGAAGAGAGGCAGCCGTGCGCCTACGGATCAGCGGGCGGCTCTCTTTTCGGTATCGCGCATGAACGACAGTCCACTGCTTGCGAATTCGTCAGAGTTCTCGAACCAGGGCCGCCACATGCTGACCAGCGCGTCGAACTCCGTCCCCGTATGCTTGAAGGACTCGATCGACACCAAACCGTCATATGCGATTTCACTCAGGCTCGCGAACACCTCGTCCCACCTGACCTGACCCGTGCCGAGCTGGCCGCGATGGCTCTCCGTGGCGTGGAAGTGGACGAGGCGGTCGCCCACGAGCCGGATCGCGTCCCGCAGCGAGCGCTCTTCCAGTTGCATGTGGAAGGTGTCGAGGTGCAGGCCGACGGCGGGATGCGCGACCTGGCCGTGGAAAGCGACAGCGTCCTCGGCGGTGTTGAACATGTCAGAGTCATAGCGGCCGAGCACTTCGACACCGAGCTTTACCCCGCGTTTCGCCGCATGGTCGCCGACCGTTCGCAGCGAGGCGGCGGCGGTCTCGCGTTCCGTCGCGCGGTCCTTGGCGCTCAGCGCGCGCGCCCGGCCCGGCGGATGGGCGATCGGCCCGGCCACCACACCGGCGCCGATCGTGGCCGCGACGTCGACGGCGTTGCGCAGGTAGTCGATGCCTGTCTCGCGAAGACGAGGATCGGAGGAGCTCGGGTCCCGGTCGGGGAGAGAGAAAGCCAGCACCGCGGCACCCAATCGCGCATCGCTCAATCCTTTGGCGACCCGCGCAGGGTCGAAGCCGCCGGAACCGTCGTAGACAATCTCGACGGCGTCATAGCCCATGTCCGCGATCCGGCCCAGCAAAGGTATATCGTCGTTCGTGAACGAGCCCGTCCAGACGAATGTGGCAACGCTGAAATCCATCTCTTTCCTCAATTTCGTCAGTGGATGTTCATCGACGCAACGAGCCGATGGTGGAGAGCCGAGTGCGCGGGTTGTGGTCGAGGAGACCGGGCCGCTTGGGGCGGGGTCTCGTTGCCGTCAGCGGGTCGAGCGGGTTGCGACGGCTGAGCGACTCAGGCGATAACCAAAGGGTCAAAGACATGTCACTCATGACTCCGTCGATACGGCCCCCTCGCGACAAACGCATCGATTGAGAAACCAGCAGGAGGCCGTGATGCCGGCCCGTAAGCAATCTTCCGGCCGAACTGTACGTTTGTCAAGGAACAAAACGGAGCCCGCGCCCGGCGTCCGCTCGACCTTGCCCCCGACGACCAATGGTGACGTTTCCTCCAGCGGCACGGTGCGACGCGGCGAGGGCCGGGAGGCCATATGCCGCGCGCTCGTCACCCTTGTCGCCCGGGAGGGTCTGGACAAAGTGACCTTCAGGTCGGTCGCGCGAGAGGCCGGCGTTACAGCGGGCCTTGCGTCCTATCATTTCAGCGATCGGGACACGATGGTTCGCGAAGCGCTGCAATGGGCCGCGCAGCACTCGACGAGCGCCGCCATGATCTCGCCGGACACCGAGGACATCGGCGACTTCGCCTCGACACTGCCGGCCTTGATGCGGGACTATCCGGAGGAGGCGATGTTCTCGTTCGAGCTCATCCTCGCGGCTGCCCGCCGTCCCGAACTCTCCCCTGCCGTCCGACGCAGCTACGACGGCTTCATCGACGCCGTGGCGAACTCGCTCGCCCATTTCGGCCTGACCCGGGACCCCAACCTAGCCAAGCTTGTCTTTGCGGCCATTGACGGCCTTTCCCTGCAATACCTCATCTATGGCGATGTCGAGGCGACCCGTGCTGGAGTGACCTCGCTCCAGAAGTTGCTGCGGACGGCTGCGGCTGCCGAGAAGGAATGAACGCACCCGGCTGAGTGTCCGGCTCCCGGCACCTTCATCGATCAAGAAAGTGTGGGCAGTTTAGTTCACGTAGGGTGCGATCGGCCGCCATCGTTCGCGTCATTTTGGGTCCCGCTGCGCGCACTCGGGATGACGGCCTGCGTGCGAACGTCATCGGTCTCCAACGGTCCGCACGACCTGGAGCCTTTCATGGTTACTGGGGAGCTCTCCCGGTCGTGCCGATGGGCTCGCCATGCCCCGTCAGGATGCGCAAAAGCGCGACGATTTCGCCGGCAGGATCGTGGCCGCCGGGCACGATGGCATGGCAGTTCGAGGTGCCGACGGCGATCATCGGCGGCGCCTTTTGGGGCCATATCCTCGATGGCTAAAATAACTCCTTGACATTTGTACAGTAAGGGCTACCGTTTTAGCTGTACGGCAGAGATGTGCTGCAGACGCTCCTGTCGTATCGGGTAGAGCGAGATCGCTCGCCCGGGTTCGGTTCGACGCTACGGACTACGGCGGCTGGGGAGAGCGCGCCGACTTCTCGGTTATCCGGGGTCTTTCGACGCAAGCCTGTGTGCGGCACACCGTTTGGTGTGCCGGTCACTACGTCATTTGCTGAATCCATGAGGAACGAAATGTCCGCCACGCAAACGGGGAGCAAAAGTGCCCCGGAACTATCTGCAGGTCGCCTGCGAGCGAATTCGTTCGGCTTGTCGCACGTCCTGTTTCAGTCCATCACCCACATGGCGCCGCTGCCGACGCTGACCTTCGTGGCCGCCTCCGCAGTCGGGCTTTCGGGGCCGGCGCTGCCCTTTGCCATTGTGTTCGCGGCGCTGGCGGCGCTCTGCGTCGCCACCGCCATCGGACAGATGGCGAAGGACATACCTTCCGCGGGCGGCCTCTATTCCTACGTATCCGCGGGGCTCGGTCCGGCGGCCGGCTTCCTGGTCGGCTGGGCGTTCCTGCTCATCGAGCCGCTGGTGGCGCCCTTGCTCTTTCTGCTCTGCGGCTTCGAGGTCGCGGATGTGCTGAGCACGAGCCTTGGCATCCATATCAGCTGGATGATCCCGTCGGTCATTACCGCGCTGGTCGTTCTCGCCCTGAACTATCGCGACGTGCGCATGTCCCTGATGGTGGGCATGATCCTCGGAGCGTGCGAGATCGTCGTGATCCTCGCGCTCGCCGCCTGGATGATCTACTCCAACGCGGACCACCTGACCCTGGCACCGTTCAATCCGTTCAATTCGGCCGACGGCAGCTTGGGTTCGAGCTTCAAGGCCGTCGTCTTCGTGGCTGCGCTCTATATCGGTTTCGAGGCGGCCGCGCCGCTTGGCGAGGAGGCGCGCCGACCCACCTGGACCGTCCCGCGCGCGCTCATCTATTCGGTCATCGGGATGTGCATCGTCTACGTGATCTTCACCTATGCCTGGGTTATCGGCACCGGGTTCGACGTGTTCACCTCCGTCACGACGAGCCCGGACAATCCGAACCCGCTGATGCGTATCGCGACGACCTTCTGGGGCGCCGGCTGGATCCTGCTGTTTGCGGCGACGATCAACGGCGTGTTCGCCAACGCCAACGCCAGCGTCAACACCGGCGCTCGCGTCACCTTCGCGATGGCCCGCAATCACGTTCTGCCGCGGGCACTGGCCCGCACGCACCCGATCTTCCAGACCCCCCATATCGCGATCGTGTCGCAGATCGTCTTTGGCCTGGTGTGTGCGATCCTTCTCGGCTCGGCCACGGATCCGATCACGGGCGTGATCATCCTCGGCCTGTTGATCGCCATCGCCGCGATTGCCGTCTACTGCACGGTCTGCGTCGCGACGATCGTTTACTTCCTCAAGGGGCGGCGGCAGGGGCGGCCGTTCAATGTCTGGCTGCACGTCGTGGTCCCGGCGATCGGGGCGGTCTTCTTCCTGGTGCCGCTCTACTATCAATATTCGCCTCTGCCCGACTATCCGATCCGCTGGGCGAACTGGTTGCCGCCGGTTTGGGGCGTCATCGGCGTGTTTGTCTACATGGTGATCTCGCGCCGCAACGCGCGCCTTGGCAGGGACGTTTCGCAGATCTTCGTCGCCGATCCGAATGGTGCCGCCGACTGATGCACCGGGCCGCTGACGGCAAGCCGGAGCGGCCCGTTCCACCCCATCGCTAGCAGCAAGGAGAAAGATCATGGAGGCCGACGTCCAGGTGGCGCGCGAGATCTACGAGGCATTCAACCGGGGGGACCTCGATCGCGTCGCTGCCCTTTTCGACGACGACATCGAGTGGGTCGAACCGGAAGGCTATTTCGTGCCCGAGGGTCGAGGAACGGTTCGCGGTCGCGATGCGGTGTTCGAGATATTCGCCCACTATCCACGCTACTGGGTCCGTTTCGCGCCGACGCCGGAGGAGTTCTTCGACGCCGGAGACGGCGTTGTGTTCGTCACCGGAAAGCAACTCGGCCTCTCGCATGGCGGCAACGAGGTGCGGGCGTCGTTCATCAATCTGTGGCGCATTCGAAACGGCCGCGCGGTTCTTCATCGCAGCTGGTCGGACACCAAGACCATGTCGGCCGCGCTCAATGGGTCGTCCTGACCCTGGAGCCGGATGATTTCAGGTCGAATCGACCTGAAATCTGAATCCGGTTCCAAATCAAAGAGATAGAGCATGATGTCGTCCGAAAACCGCTCTACACTTTTCGGCATCATGCTCTAGGCGGCCGCATTCAACGCTCGGCAGAGCATCAACCTAGGAAGGCACAATCATGATGTTGGACAATGTTGTCCGGACACGGCATCCGCTGGACCCGCTCAGCAAGGCAGAGCTCGAGACCGCGGTCGCCGCCGTCCGCAGCAGCGAGATCGCAGGCGAGGCACTGCGCTTCGTGACGGTCATGCTCGACGAGCCGGCGAAGGACGCGGTGCGGGCCTTTGACGACGGCGCGGTGCCGCCGCGACGCCAGGCGGCCGTCGTCGCCTTCGATCGCGCCAGCGGTTTCACTTATGAGGTGCTGGTCGACACCGACGGTGCCGCCATCGTCGACTTGCGGAAGGTCGAGGGCGTCCAGCCTGCCATCCTGTTCGAAGAGTACGGCGAGGTCGAGGAACTCATCAAGGGACACCCCGACTTCCACGCGGCCCTTCGGCTGCGGGGCCTGGATCCGGCCGCGATTAACGACTTGATCACAGTCGACCCCGTGCCGGCCGGGAACTTCGGTATCCCCGAGGAGGAAGGCAAGCGCCTCTGCCGCGCACAGGTCTGGATCCGCCCGAACGAGGGCGGCAACAGCTATGCACGGCCGCTTGAGGGTGTCATCGGACTGGTCGATCTGGGCAAGGGCGAGGTCGTGCGCATCGATGACAACGGCGTCGTTCCGGTTCCGGCCGGGACGGGCGAATTCCGGGCTTCTCGCGTCGGCGCTCTCCGCAAGACGATCAAGCCGCTGGCGATCACCCAGTCCGCCGGGCCGAGCTTCGAGGTCAACGGCAACGAAATCCGTTGGCAAGGGTGGCGCCTGCGTGTCGGCTTCAACGCCCGCGAGGGTCTCGTGCTGCACCGCATCGGGTTCGAGGAGCGTGGCCGCTTCCGCTCGGTGCTCCACCGGGCGGCGTATTCCGAGATGGTGGTTCCCTACGGCGATCCGAGCCCGAGCCGCTATATCCAGGGCCCTTTCGACTTCGGTGAGAACCTTGTCGGCATGCTTGCCAACTCGCTGGAGCTCGGCTGCGACTGCCTTGGCGAGATCCATTACTTCGACGCGGATATCGTCAACAGCGCCGGCGAGGCGGTGCACATGAAGAACGTGATCTGCCTGCACGAGGAAGACTCCAGCCTGCTCTGGAAGCACTGGGACTTCCGCAACAACGAGACCGAGGTGCGGCGAGGCCGTCGTCTGGTGGTGTCGTCGATCTCGACGATCGGCAACTACGATTATGCCTTCTACTGGTATTTTTACCAGGACGGCAGCATCGCATCCGAGACGAAGGCGACCGGCATCCTCTCGACCGGCGCCTACGACCCGGCGGGCGAGGAGCCCAAGCATGGCGTGATCCTCGAGGAGGGGCTCTATGCGATGCATCACCAGCACTTCTACAATGTGCGCCTCGACTTCGAGCTCGATGGGGTCAACAACTCCGTCTATCAGGTGCATGCGGAACCGACCCCTCCGGGGCCGGGAAACCCTTACGGCAACGCTTTCCATTCGGTGTCGAAGCTGCTCGAGCGGGAGAGCGAGGCGCCTGCCCATGTCGATCAGCTCGAAGCGCGCGTCTGGCGCATCGTCAACCCGAACGTGCTGAACGCCGTCGGCAAGCCGATCGCCTACCGACTGCTGCCCGGCGATAACGTCCGGTCGATGGTGCAACCCGACTCCTCGCGCGCAAAGCGTGCCGGGTTCATCGGCAAGCATGTCTGGGTCACCCGTTACGCGCCGCGCGAATTGTTCGCGGCCGGGGAGTATCCGAACCAGCATCCCGGCGGCGCCGGCTTGCCCGAATGGATCGCCGCCGATCGCTCGATCGTCAACGAAGACATCGTCGTCTGGTACACGTTCGGCATGCATCACGTCGCCCGGCTCGAGGAGTGGCCGATCATGCCGGTGTCGTCGGCGGGTTTCCGGTTGGTCCCCGACGGCTTCTTCGATCGCAACCCGACATTGGATGTACCGCCGCCCATTCCGGCGTGCTGTCATTGAGATGAGCGGAGCTTTGAGTGGGATGTATCGTCTCCGTCGTGGATATGCGGACACTCCTCTGGGGCAGCTCCACTACATGGAAGCAGGATCAGGGCCAGCCCTGATCCTGCTTCACCAGACACCACGGTCTGCCGACGAGTTTGTCGAATTGATGCCGCTGCTTTCGCCCCACTTTCGCGTGGTGGCGATGGACATGTATGGGTTCGGGCTCAGCGCCAAGCCTGACGGGCCGCAGACCATCGAACAGTACGCCTCCGGCGTGTTCGCCCTCGCGGATGCGCTTAACATCGAGCGGTTTGCCGTGCTTGGGCATCACACCGGGTCGATCGTCGCCGTCGAAGTGGGCGCTGCCGATCCCGCGCGGGTGACCGCGCTGGTGCTCTCGTCGCCGACCCTCACCGACCCCGAGTTCCGGGTCACGCAGGAGCGCGGCCCGGGTGTCGACGATGCGGAGCGCGAGCCAGGCGGAGAGCACCTGCTCACCTGGTGGAGACAGCGCGCGGACTTCTATCCCAAGGGTAGGACAGACTTGTTGGACCGCTTCATCCGCGACTGCCTGGCGCCTGGAGTGGATCCGCTCGAAGGGCATCTCGCATGCGCCCGCTACGTCATGGAGGACCGTGTCGGGCTCGTTACCGCCCCGGTTCTCATTCTGGGCGCCGAGGGAGATCCATACTCCTTTGCCTATGTCGCGCCGACGGCCGCTGCCTTGGAGGCGGCCGCGATCGTCGAAGTGCGGGTGATCCAGGGAGCGATGATCCCGGTGATGGAACAGAAGACCGGTGAGGTCGCCGAGGCCGTGCTGAACTTCCTCAGTCAGTCGAGTTCCATCCAGGTCAACGTGCGAGCGACGCCATGAATGGCCTGGCTGCCGCGCAAGCGTCGAGCGGCGCCGTATCGTCCTCATGAGCACGATCGGCTACGGCTTTGTCCCTCCGGCCAGCCGTGACAGCCCTCGGCGGCGCGCGCTTGCAGTCTGCTCCCTGTGAGTGCTGAGTTCTTCGCTGGACAGCCGCCCAGACTGCAATTTCTCCTTCGATGCCGAGTTCGGAGCGCGTGTCGATCAGTCGTCCTTCGTTCCGCGGTCGCAGGGAATTGCTTTCCGCTGCCCTTGGGATCGATCGGGCAATGGTTGGCCTGGCATGATGCCGGCAGCCTCTTGGGCCTCTCCAAGCCAGGTTCATAAAAAGGGGGGCGCCCCAGAAGGCGCCCCCTTCGTCTTGTCAACCTTTCAACCGCGTCCAGATCTTGTCCTGGAGTTCACGCGCGGCCGGGCTGCAGTCCTGGGTGGGCACCAGGCGGCTGGCATATTCGGCCGGCATGTTGATCGCCTCGGTCGACATCCATTTGGCATCCATGAATTTGTCGCTCTTGATGGCGTTGGCGTAGGCGATCTGGTTC
>Ga0209023_10007529_pt1 | contig 11128 bp, 11 predicted proteins | sample LakOneMetagenome_FD_187468 | JGI IMG/M metagenome (GOLD analysis project Ga0209023, IMG submission 187468) | Freshwater and sediment microbial communities from Lake Erie, Canada (SPAdes) (version 2) | ecosystem: Environmental > Aquatic > Freshwater > Lentic | place: Lake Erie, Canada...
GAGGGATCAGCTCGGGGGTCCACGCTCAACCTCCCGTTCCCCGCCGCCACCACGGGCGACGTCTTCCGGCGGTCGGTGGACGAGGTGGTCCTCCCTGCCCTGACCGAGTGGGCGCCCACCTGGCTCCTGATCTCGGCCGGCTTCGATGCCCATCGTCGGGACCCGATCACCGACCTCGGTCTCACCTCGGCCGACTTCGCCGACCTCACGCGCGACCTCGTGGCCCTGGTCCCGGCTGGTCGGCGGCTGCTGTTCCTCGAGGGCGGCTACGACCTGCAGGCCCTGGCCGACTCGGTGGGCGCGGTGCTGTCGATGCTGGTGGACGACGGCGCGTACCGGCCGGAAGCGCCATCGGCAGACGGCCCCGGAGCCGGCATCATCGGATCGGCCCTCAACATCCGGGCCCGACTGGCCGACGGGTAGGGGTACAGGCCGCCGTCGTGCGGCGGTCTGCTCGTCCCAGAGGAGACCCCACCCGTGACCAGAGTCGTCGACCTGTTGCACTACCTGCTCGAAGAGCGCGGCTCCGACCTGCTCGTGAAGGTGGGCTCGCCCCCGTGCATCCGTCGCAATGGTCGCCTCGAGCGCACCACCCTGGACGCGCTGGATCCGGCCACCATCGAGGAGCTCGCCGCGGAGTTGCTGCCGCCCGACAAGGCAGCCGAGTTCAAGGCCAACGGTGAGACCGACCTGGCCCACAGCGTTCCGGGGCTCGGTCGGTTCCGGGTCAACGTGTACCGCCAGCGCGGCTCGGTGAGCCTGGCCATCCGCCGGGTAGTGCCCGGTGCCCCTGCCATCGCCGATCTCGGCGTTCCCAAGGTCGTGGCCGACCTGGCCGAGTCCCGCGATGGGCTGGTCATCATCTCCGGCCCCGCTGCTTCGGGGAAGACCACCACCGCGGCCGCCATGATCGATCACATCAACGGGTCGCAGGCGCGCCACATCGTGACCATCGAGGATCCCATCGAGGTGCTCCACGCCGATCGCATGGCCATCGTGAGCCAGCGCGAGGTGGGAGCCGACACGCCCGACGTGGCCGACGCACTGCGTCGGGTGTCCCGTCAGGATGCCGATGTGGTCTTCGCCAGCGACCTGCCCGATGCCGCCTCGGTGCGTGAAGCGCTGTCGGCCGCGGCCTCTGGGCGCCTCGTGCTCGCCGTCCTCAACACCCTGTCGGCCACCGACACCGTGGCCTCCTTGGTCGACTGCTTCGAGTTCCACCAGCAGGGCCCCGTGCGCCAGACCCTCGGCCGGGTGCTCCGCGGCGTGATCTGCCAGCGGCTGGTGGACCGGGCCGACGCCCGTGGTCGGGTTGCGGTGGTCGAGTCGCTGGTGGGCACGGCCAAGGTGCGCGACGCGATCTGCAACGCGGCCGACACCGCCGTGCTCGAGCGGCTCATGACCGAGGGCGACTACCACGGCATGGCCACCTTCGATCAGGCCCTCTTCCAGCTCTTCAGCGATGAGTACGTCTCGCTCGACGAAGCCCTCGAGCGTGCCGCCCACCCCGAGGACTTCCGCATCGCCGTGCAGCAGGCCGGTCTCGCCGCGCTCCGCTAACCAGTCCGTCGGGTCGCCCGACAACCGTTGGCCGGCCGGGCGGGAAGTTCCCCTAGCGTCTCGCGGGTGATCCCCGCCCGGCTGCAGCCAGTGCTCGACGAGGTGCGGCCCCTGGCCGACGCCTTCGCCGCGGCCGGCGTCCCCCTCTACCTGGTGGGCGGCATCGTCCGCGATCAGCTCTTGGGTCGTCCGCTCGACGGGTCCGACATCGATCTCACCACTCCGGCGCGCCCCGATGCCGTCAAGGCCCTGGTCGGCCCGCACGCTGACGCGCTGTGGACCCAGGGCGAGCGGTTCGGCACCATCGGCGTGAAGCTCGGCGAGCGGGTCTTCGAGATCACCACGCACCGGGCCGAGTCCTACGACCCGGGATCCCGCAAGCCCGATGTCGAGTTCGGTGACGACATCGAGCAGGACCTGGCGCGCCGCGACTTCACGGTCAATGCCATGGCCCTGCGAGTGCCCGACCCCGAGCTGATCGACCCCTTCGGCGGGGCCGCCGATCTGGCCGCCAAGCGCCTGCGGACCCCGATGTCGCCCGACGTCTCGTTCGCCGACGATCCGCTTCGGATGCTGCGCGCCGCCCGGTTCATCGCCGGGTACCACCTCGAACCGGATCCAGAGCTGGTCCGCTCCGTGCGGGCCAACGCCGACCGACTCGAGATCGTGTCGGCCGAGCGCATCCGCGACGAGCTCGACAAGTTGCTGGTGGTCGATGATCCCTCCGCGGGGCTGTGGTTCGTGGTCGACACCGGTCTGGCCGACCTGTTCCTGCCCGAGTTGTCCGCCATGCGCCTGGAGCAGGACCCGGTCCACCACCACAAGGACGTGTTGGCGCACACCTTTGCCGTCGTGGCCAAGACCCGCCCCGAGCGGATCGTGCGCATCGCCGCGCTCCTGCACGATGTCGGCAAGCCCAAGACCCGGTCGTTCGGCGAAGGCGGCGTGACCTTCCACCACCACGAGGTGGTCGGGGCCCGCATGGCCCGAGATCGCATGCAGGCGCTCAAGTACTCCAACGACGACGTGGAGAAGGTCCGCCAGCTCGTCTACCTGCACCTCCGGTTCCACACCTACGGCATGGGATGGACCGACGCCGCGGTGCGGCGGTTCGTGCGCGACGCGGGCGACGAGCTGCGCGACCTCATCGAGCTCACCCGATCCGATGTCACCACCCGCAACAAGCGCAAGGCCGACCGCCTGGCGGCGCGCATGGACGAGCTCGAGGCTCGCATCGCCGAGCTGGAGAAGGACGAGGAGCTCAAGGCGATCCGTCCCGATCTCGACGGTCGCCAGGTGATGGACCATCTGGCCATGGGCCCGGGACGCCACATCGGCGAGGCGCTCGACATGCTCCTGGAGCTCCGGCTCGACGAGGGCCCGCTTGGTGAAGAAGAGGCCTACCGCCGGCTGGACGCCTGGTGGGCAGAACGAAGCAAAGGTTGATCATCTCGTGAGCTCCCCCCCTGTCATCGAGGCCGTCGGCCTGGTCAAGCGCTACGGCGAGAAGACGGCGCTCGGCGGCGTCGACCTGGCCGTGCCGGCTGGGACCGTCACCGCAGTGCTGGGCCCCAACGGCGCGGGCAAGACCACCGCGGTTCGGATCCTCAGCACGCTCTCCACCGCGGACGAGGGCTCGGCCCGCGTGGCCGGGTTCGACGTGGCCACCGAGCCCACCGAGGTCCGGCGTCGGATCGGCCTGGCCGCTCAGGACGCCACCGTCGACCCGCTCCTCTCCGGTCACGAGAACCTCACCATGATCGGCGAGCTCCACCAGATGCCGCGCCGTGAGGCCAAGCTCAGGGCCACCGAGCTGCTCGGTCAGTTCTCCCTGGCCGATGCGGCCGATCGTGCGGTGTCGGGTTACTCGGGTGGCATGCGACGGCGGCTTGACCTGGGCGCCACCCTCGTGGCCCGCCCCGAGGTCCTGTTCCTCGACGAGCCCACCACCGGCCTCGACCCCCGAGCCCGCAACGAGCTCTGGATGGTGCTCGACACCCTGGTGGGGAGCGGCACCACCATCCTGCTCACCACGCAGTACCTGGAAGAAGCCGACCGGCTGTCGGACGACATCGTGGTGGTCGACCACGGCAAGGTGATCGCTCGCGGTGATGCGCGGAGCCTCAAGCGCGAGGTCGGTGGGGACAACATCGGGGTCACCGTCTCGGACACGGCCGACCTCGATGACGTCGCCACCGTGCTGGCCCAGGTCACCGGCACCACGCCGGTGATCGACCGGCTGGCCCGCACCGTCACCGCTCCCACCAGCGCCGGCGTCGCAGGCCTGGCCTCGGTGGCCAACGCCCTGGCCGGCACCGGGCACCAGGTGGAGGACCTGAGCCTCCGCCAGCCGACGCTCGACGAGGTGTTCCTCACGCTCACCGGCATGCCGGTCGAGAACGAAGCCATCAGCGAGGAGGCGAAGCGATGACCGCGACGGCCAATGAGACCGACGCCGCGCCCGGCACCGGCGAGGTGATCCTGCATCCGTCCAAGGGACTGTTCCACGACATGTGGGTGATCGCCCGACGAGGCCTGCTGCACATGCGCCGTCAGCCCGAGCAGCTCAGCGACGCCACCATCCAACCGGTGATGTTCGTGGTGATGTTCGCCTACGTGTTCGGTGGTGCCATCCGCGTGCCGGGCGGCGGCAGCTACCGCGAGTTCCTCATGGGCGGGATCATGGCCCAGACCCTGGTGTTCACCGCCTTCGGCGTGGCGTTGGCCATCGCCAACGATCGCAAGAACCAAGCCGTGGACCGGTTCCGCTCCCTTCCCATCGCCCGCGGCGCGGTGCTCGGCGGCCATGCCCTGGCCAACCTGGTGAAGGCGATCCTGCCCATCACCATCATGTCGATCACCGGCTACGTCATCGGATGGCGCATCCGCGGAACGGTGATGGAGACAGGTGCGGCCTACCTCCTGATGTTCGCCTTCGCCTTCGCCATGATCTGGGTCGGCGTCCTGCTCGGGAGCCTGGTGTCCACACCAGAGGGCGTGAACGGCATCGCCTTCGTGGTGCTGTTCCCGCTCACCTTCATCGCCAGCACCTTCGTGCCGGTGGACTCCATGCCCGGGCCCCTGAAGACGGTGGCCGAGTGGAATCCGGTCACCACCCTCGCCGACGCGCTGCGCGAGTTGTTCGGCAACCCGAACACACCGGTGCGGCCCGGCGATCCCTGGTCGATCGCCCATCCCATCGCATACACGTGGATCTGGATCATCGCCGTGGTGCTGCTGTGCGCCCCCCTGGCCGTCCGGGCCTACCAGCGGTCCATCGTCACCTGATCGGCCGAATGATACGTATGGTCATCAATGGTCAGCTCGGGGCGTTGGAAAGCATGAAAAGATATGAAACGATCGTCATGGCCTTCGGGTAAGTCGGTCCGCATGGAAATCCGCTCGTAGATCGCGCCTGGCGTGGTCTGGCCACGTGAAGGAGCCATCCATGCGCAGTCACAGCCGTGTTCGTCCGTTCGCCCTCGGTGCCGCCTCGACCCTTGCGTTCCTGGTGGGCATCGCCGGGTGGTCCCCAAGCTCGCAGGCCGACACCACCGCGCCGGCCTGCGCCTCGGTGGGGCCCAAGCTCACCGACTACACCGACACCCTCACCCTCCCGAAGTTCGACCCGAGCCTCGGCACCCTCCAAACCGTCACCATCTCCGGTACTAGCTCGATGCAGGGTCGGATTCGAGTCGAGAACACGAGCGCGACTGCGGACACGGTGGGCGCCGAAATCACGTACCAAAGCGAACTTGTCCTGCCGGGAGGACAGTCCCTTCCCTCTGCGCTCACCTACGCACACACCCAACTTGTTCCCGCGTTCGACGGGACTCTGGACTTTGCAGGGTCGGGCTTCGACACCGGGGTGGTCCCCAAGGCTGAGGACCTCGCGCCCGTCGTTCTGCTTGGTGCCGATACAGGTCCCTATGTCGGGCCCGGGACCTTCGATTCGACCTTCCAGGCGACGGGCAAGACGAAGGGATTTGGAAGCGGCAACCAGGTCAATCGGATCATCATCGAAGGCGGGGCGACGGTGTGCGTGAGCTACTCGTATGCACCGGCAGCGACGACGTCGACCTCCACGTCGAGCTCGTCGACGACCAGCTCGATTCCGACCTCGACCTCCACCACATCCACCTCCAGCACGTCCACGTCGTCCTCGACGTCGTCGACGACCGTTCCGATCTGCACCACCACCACGACGGAGCCGGGTTCCACGACCACCGCCCTGTCGTCGAGCACGACAGCTCCGTCGAGCACCACCATGCCTGACCACGGCTGCGGTACCACCACGACGACGTCTGCTCCGACCGCCACCACCACGACGACCGTGCCGATCTGCGCCACCACCACGACCACGGTTCCCACCAGCGGACCGTCGACCACCAGTCCGTCGATCACCCTCCCTGCCACCACGTCGTCCACCCAGGTCACCAGCACCACTCCGGCGACCACCACCGTGCCGACGTGTCAGCCCACCACCACGCCGCCGGCCACGTCGTCGAGCACCTCGGCGCCGTCGACCACCCCCGCCAGCTCGACCGAGCCGGGTTCGTCCAGCGCGAGCACATCGACCTCCACGGAACCACCGTCGATCACGACCGACACGGAGGTCCTGGACGTGAGCACGTCGAACGGCTCGTCGCCCACCACCCCGACGACGTCGTCCAAGGGCAACCTGCCGCGGACCGGCACGGACCTGGTGGCCACACTGCTGATCGGGCTCGGTCTGGTGGGGATCGGCGGCTGCCTGCTCGGCCTCCGCCGAGGCGTCAGTTCCCCTGCTTGCGAGCCCTGACGATCAACGTGGCCGGCACGAACCGAGCGCCGTCGGTGAACGTGGTGCTCCGGGGCGCCTTGTCGGCCGCGGTGGGCTCGAGGAGCTGATCCACCACGAAGCTCGACCGGTGCAGGGTGGTGAAGATCTCCCCGACGGTCCGGGGGTGATCGGTGATGGTGTCGTTGCCGAGCTCCCACGATCGCGGTGCGGTCTGGTCGTACGGGTGGGCCAGCCGCAGCGGGTCGGGACCGGTGGGGTCGAACATGGCGAACGCCGGGTGCGGGAACGAGCAGACCAGGGCGGCCTCGGGCTTGAGCACCCGGTGCACCTGCCGGAACACGCGGGCCAGGTCGTCGACAGTGGCCAGGGCCATCACCGAGAGCGCGACGTCGACGCTGTCCGAACGGAGGAAGGCGAGTTCGGCCAGTCCGGCCTGGTGGAGCTCGACGCGGACCTCGGCGGCATCGGCGCGATCGCGAGCCTGGCCGATGCGGTCGGCGCTGGGGTCGACCGCGATGACCTTCGCACCCTGTTGTGCGAGCACCACGGCGTTGTGGCCGGTGCCGCAGCCGAGGTCGAGGACCCGGCTGGCCTCCACGTTGCCGAGCAGCCGCAGGTCGGCCTCGGTGGGTAGGTCGGCGCCGTACAGCACGGCACCGCCGTTGATGGGCGATTCGTTCTCGGCGGTGCTGTACCGGTGCCAGCCGGGCTCGGCGGGACGGGCGGTGGGGGGCACGGAAGCGACCATGGAACGAGTCTGCCGCCTCTGGCGGCGCGCATCGGGGAACAGGCCTGCATCGTCGGATGGGCGTGACAGGCTGCGAACCGTGCGCGTCGTGACCTTCAACATCCACCACGGCACCGTGGGATCGACCGGGCCCGTGGATCCGGATCGGCTCGGGCGGGTCTGCGCCGAGTTCGAGGCCGACGTGCTGGCGCTCCAGGAGGTCGACCTCAAGACTCGTCGGGCACGAGGCGCCGACCTGGCCGGTTCCGTGGCTCGCTCCACCGGCATGGAGCACCGGTACGCGCCGTCGCTGAAGCTCGAGGGCGGTTGGTACGGAAACGCACTGTTCGTGCGAGGCGAGATCGGCCATCACGACGTCGCCTACCTACCGCGGTCGGGAAGGCAGGAGCAGCGGACGGTGCTCGTGGCGTCGGTGCGGGTGGATGGTGTGGCCCTGACCGTGGCGGCGTGCCACTTGGCCGTCGAACCCGAGCTGGGTCATGTGCACCTGGACGCGCTGGCCGATCTGGTGGAGGTCCTCGATCGACCGCTCGTGGTGCTCGGCGACACCAATCGTGAGCCAGCTGAGGTGGAGCCCTACGCCCGGCGACTCGGGCTGACCATGGCCGCACATGGCCCGACCCAGCCGGCGACGCGGCCGCGGCTGGCCATCGATCACGTCATGGTGACGGCTGACCTGGTGATCACCGATGTCGAGGTCCGTCCCACCGAGATGAGTGATCACTGCGCGCTGGTCGTCGACCTTCGCGGGCCGCGAACCCGCTCGTGAACGGCGGGTCAGATCTGGCTCCATCCGGCGCAATCGCTGAGGGCTCCCATTAGCCTCCGGCCCTAGTGAGCTTTCGACCGCAATCGGTCCGGGGCGCAGAAGGTCCCGGGGAGATCGACTACCGGCTCGCGCGCCAATCGGTCCTGTCGGAGTACCGCAAGGGTCGGCTCGCTCGCCACGAGGTCTGCGACGCTCATCCCGAGCTGGTGCGGGCGGCACGCGAGGTCGGCGACCCCACCGCCATCAACTGCCCGGTGTGCGAGCAAGAGCACGTCGTGCTGGTGTCGTACGTGTTCGGCCCGCGGCTGCCGGCGTTCGGGCGCTGCATCACCACGCGGCGCGAGCTGCAGAGCATCGCCCAGCGGCCGGGGAACTTCTCCTGCTACGTGGTCGAGGTGTGTCCCAGCTGTTCGTGGAACCACCTCGCTCGCACGTTCCTCCTGAGCCCGGTCAGAGGCCGGGCCGCGGCCCGCTGACCGAGGGGGCGACTGCTCCCCGCCCCGAACCGGTTGGTAGCGTGGCCAACCGTCCCACCGCCGCTCACTCGTGACGCCGCTGGCACGAACCCACTCCCATGCGCACCCGTAAACCGGTTCCGGTCCACAACCTCAAGGTCACCCGCAAGGGCAAGGTCAAGAAGCGCAGCGTGTTCTGGCGCTCCCGTCGGGTGTTCTACCTGGCGGCGCTGGCCGTGACGGTCTTCGCCGCCGGGCTGGTCTACGTCCTCGGCCAGATCGATCTGCCGGTCGATCCCCGCGTGGCCGCCCCGCAGGACCTCACGTCGTTCATCTGCTCCTCCGAGGTCCAGGTCAACTGCAACGCCTCGAACGCCATGGCCCAGCTCCACGGCACCCAGGATCGGGTCCTGGTCACCTACGCCCAGATCCCCCCGGTGATGCGCGAGGCGGTCCTCTCGGCCGAGGACCACGACTTCTTCAAGCATGGTGGCGTGGATCCCATGGGCATCGCCCGTGCCGCCGCCGCAGACCTTCGGGGCAACGGCGTCCGCCAGGGCGGATCCACGATCACCCAGCAGTACGTGAAGCAGGCGTACCTCACGTCCGAGCAGACGGCCACCCGCAAGATCAAAGAAGCGGTGATGGCGGTCAAGCTCGAGCAGCAGATCTCCAAGCAGGAGATCCTCACGCGCTACCTCAACACCGTGTACTTCGGTCGAGGCGCCTACGGCGTGCAGGCCGCGTCGCGCGTGTGGTTCGACGTCGACGTCGAGGGTCTCAACGCTGGCCAGGCCGCCTTCCTCGCTGGACTGCTCCGCAACCCCAACGGCGCCGATCCCTACAAGGGCGCAGCCTCGCTCAAGGAGGCCGAACGTCGCCGGCGGGTGGTGGTCGACCAGATGCAGACCGAGGGCTACATCACCCTGGCCGAGCGGAAGGCCCTGCTGGCCATCTCCATGGATCCCAACGACCCGGCCGTGCCCGACGGCCAGGAGTTCATCAAGCCTCCGCCGAAGGTCTCCACGTTGGGCGAAGAGGTGCGGGGCAAGGAGTGGGGCAGCGAGTACTTCGCCGAGTACGTCCGCCAGTGGCTGGTGAAGCAGTTCGGCGCCGACGCCGTCTACACCGGCGGGCTGAAGGTGTACACCACCCTGGATCTGAACATGCAGAAGGCGGCCTACGACGCCGTCACCACGACGCTCGACCGTCCCGGTGATCCGTCGGCGGCCTTGGTCGCCCTCGACGATGGCGGCCAGGTGAAGGCCATGATGGGCGGCACCGACTTCGCCAACAACAAGGTGAACCTGGCCACGGGCAAGGCCGGCGGTGGCTCGGGCCGCCAGCCGGGCTCCACGTTCAAGATGTTCGCCCTGGCCGAGGCGGTCCGCGAGGGCTACTCGATCCAGTCGGTGCTCCCGTCGCCGTCGAACATCGAGATCACCGATCCGATCTGCCTCCACGGCGAGCCGAGCTGGAAGGTGCGCGGCGGGCCCGGCGGCTCCACGTCGCTGGTGAACGCCACCAAGAAGTCGATCAACACCGTGTACGCCCAGCTGATGGTGCGCCTCGGTCCCGACAAGGTCCTGCAGATGGCGCGGGACATGGGCGTGGCCGAACCCGGCCTCAAGCCGTACTGCGCCCTCGTGCTCGGTGGTGGACAGGTGTCGGTCCTCGACATGGCCGCCGGCTACTCCACGGTGGCGAACAACGGCATCGCCAAGACCCCGATCGTGGTCACCCGCGTCGAGTTCCCCAACGGCGACGTGAAGACCTACCAGCCCGTCACCAAGCAGGTGCTCGACCCCGATCAGGCCGGCCGGGTCAACTTCGCCCTCCAACAGGTCATCAAGGGCGGCACCGGTGTGGATGCCAACTTCGGTCGACCGGCGGCGGGCAAGACCGGCACCACCCAGAGCAACGTCGACGGCTGGTTCGTGGGCTTCACACCCAAGCTCACCGCCGCGGTGTGGATGGGCTATCCGAGCGAGTCCAAACCCATGAACGACGTGCATGGGATCAAGGTGCAGGGCGGTACCTTCCCGGCGCGGATCTGGAAGAAGTTCATGGAGAACGTCACCGCGTCCACGCCCTCCACCGACTTCCCGGAAGTGTCCAACGAGACCCTTGCCGCGGGCATCACCCTGGATCCCAAGTACGGGACCAGCCGGGTGATCACCGGCAGTTCGAGCGGTTCGGGAACGAGCGGCACGCGCACCCCGACCACGCGGCCGCACTCCACGTCGCCCACCACCACGGTCCCCGGGTCCTCGGTGCCCCAGACCTCCGTGCCGCACACCACGGTGCCTCCGGCAACCGTGCCCCCGACCACCAAGCCGGTCACCCCCACCACGAAGCCGGCTACGCCGGCGGCGGGCGCCGGCACCGGGCCGGCCGGCTGACCCCCACCTGCTGACCCGACCGATGGGCAGCGAGCTCAGCTCGCCGGCAGCTCCTGGTGCGGGTAGGTGATCCGACACACCAGGCACCAGGTCTCGAACTCGTCGGCCAGACGTTCCTCGACAGCCACGTTGCGCTCGTCGAACACGACGTAGATCCGTTGGACGGTGACCAGATCGGGCACCTCGTCACCACACGAATCGCAGCGTTCGCTCATGAGCGAGACGGTAGCGGCGCCGGGGAATGGAACCGGTCGAGATGGTGGTTCTACGCTGAGAACACCGCCGGCAGCCATGGGGCGCTGGACGGGATTACAAGGAGGCTCACATGAGCTCGACCCAGACGCCCGCGCCGAACAGCGCGCCGATCACCGTGCCCAGCGTGGCGAGCCGCAAGGTTCGTGCCGGAGCTAG
>Ga0209023_10007530_pt1 | contig 11127 bp, 8 predicted proteins | sample LakOneMetagenome_FD_187468 | JGI IMG/M metagenome (GOLD analysis project Ga0209023, IMG submission 187468) | Freshwater and sediment microbial communities from Lake Erie, Canada (SPAdes) (version 2) | ecosystem: Environmental > Aquatic > Freshwater > Lentic | place: Lake Erie, Canada | collected...
TTCCGATCTCGCATCGTCAAAGACGAGAATCTTCACGGCATCGGCGATCATCAGCAGCATCGGCGGTTCGCTGTACGCCCATCAGGTTCTCTACGTCAATCCCGCGCCCTTCGGGATCACCACCGCCATCAACGTGCTGGTGATCGCCGTGCTGGGCGGCATGCGCAGTCCGTGGGGTGCCATCGTCGGCGCGATCACCCTGCAAGTGCTCAACACCGGCATCGAGACGGTCCTGCCCCGGCTTGTGGGCCCGGGCGCCGTCGGCGCCGGCCAGACGCTCATCCTCGGGCTGCTGCTCGTGGTCATTCTGATCGTGCGACCCGACGGCATCGCCGGCGCACTGGGCGCGCTGTGGCGTCGGGTCGGTGGTCGGGGCGGTGGTCGGTCCGGAGGGGCAGTGGATGTCGGCGCTGCGGAGCCGACGGAGCCGGAGTTCACCGGCGGTATGGCCGCACTGCGCGCCAGCCACGATGCGGCCGCAGGAGGCCCTGCTCCCCGGGGTGAAATCGTTCTGGAGGCCACGCACCTGGTCAAGCGTTTCGGCGGGGTGACCGCCGTCGACGACGTGTCGCTCAGTCTGCACGCCGGCGAAGTCCTGGCGGTGATCGGCCCCAACGGTGCCGGCAAGTCCACGCTCGTGAACCTGCTGTCGGGTAACCTGCCGCCGTCGTCCGGCTTCGTGCACATCGGGGGCGAGCCGATGACCGGCAAGCCGGCATTCGTACTGGCGCGGCACGGACTGAGCCGCACGTTCCAGACTCCCTGCCTGTTCGAGGGGATGGATGTGTCCGCCACGGTGAAGGTGGGCGCCCACCTGCGCGGCACGGTGGGCATGCTGCGGTCGGCACTGCCCACCCGCGGCGCCGTGCTCGAAGAACGCCGTCTCGACGCCGAGGTCGCCGCCGTGCTCGCTCGACTCGGGCTGGCTCATCTCGCTGCCCGGGACGCGAACAGTCTCTCTCTCGGACACCAGAAGCAGATCGAGATCGCCAGGGCGCTCGTCGGGCAGCCCACCGTGCTGCTGCTCGATGAGCCGTGCGCCGGGCTCAACAAAGCCGAGAAGAAGAAATTGATGCTGCTGCTCCGCCAGTTGGGGGCGGAGGGGCTCGCCGTGCTCGTGATCGAACACGACATGGAATTCGTGATGGCCAGTGCGGACCGCGTGCAGGTGCTCAACTTCGGCGCGACCCTGCGCGAGGGTCGACCCGCTGACGTGCAGGCCGACCGTGCCGTGATCGACGCCTACCTCGGTGTCGCACCATCCCTCGCAGCCGATGACCAGGCTCCGCTGACCAGAACAGGAGTCCCGCGATGACCCTCGCACTTGACGTGAGAAACCTGAGTTTCTCATACGGCCGCACCCAGGTACTGACCGACATCTCGTTTCACGCGGACGAGGGCGAGATCATCACGATCATCGGGCCCAATGGCGCCGGCAAGAGCACCCTGCTCAACGTGGTTGCCCGCTCGCACCGCTTACGCACCGGGTCTGTCACCGTGGTGGGGATGGATACGGCGCACTTCTCGCAGGCGGCCGTCGTCAAGACCGGATGCGTGCTCGTTCCCGAGGGTCGCCAGGTCTTTTCCTCCCTGAGCGTGCGAGACAACCTGGTGCTCGGCGGCTATACCGACCGCCGCTCGGGACAGTCCAAATACCTGATCGAGGAGGTCTTCGAGATCTTCCCGCGATTGCGGGAACGAGCCGATCAGCTGGCCGGCACGCTCAGCGGCGGGGAACAGCAGATGCTCGCCATCGGTCGCGCCATCCTGAGCCGGCCCACGGTCATGCTCCTGGACGAGCCGAGTCTCGGCCTCGCCCCGCAGATGACGGCCCGCATCATGGCCGTCCTGGGAGAGTTGCGGGACCGCAGCGGCCTGACAATCGTGCTCGTGGAGCAGAATGCCCACGCGGCCCTGGAGCTCGCCGACCGCGGCTACCTGCTCAGTGGCGGACGAGTGGTGCTGAACGGCACGGCCGCAGCGCTCCGAGCCGACAAAACTATTCAACGCGTGTATCTTGGCGCCGCTCCTGACGACGAAGTGATGCTGCCGGAAATGCGGTCAACAGATGTGTTGACAGAGGACGTGCGGTGAGTTACTTTGGAAGAAATCGAGCAACGAACCTGATGGACACCAGGAACCACGACCCCCTCAAGGACCGAACATGACGAAGAACTCCGCCGCACCTGAATACGACATGGTCATCGTCGGAGCCGGCTTTGCAGGCCTGCGGATGCTCGTTCAGGCCCGTGAGCTCGGACTCCGGGCCAGGGTGATCGAAGCGGGCGACGGCATCGGCGGCACCTGGTACTGGAACCGGTATCCCGGCGCCCGGTGCGACGTGTTCAGCGCGGACTACTCCTATTCGTTCTCGCCCGAGCTCGAACAGGAGTGGCGGTGGTCCGAGCGGTACCCCACCCAGCCGGAGATCCTGCGCTATGTGGAATTCGTCGCCGAGAAGTTCGCACTGCTGCCCGATGTGACCCTGAACACGCGGGTCGTCGGTGCCCGATTCGCCGAGGAGAGCAACACCTGGGCGGTGGAGACCTCTGACGGTGCCACGCTGAGCTGCACCTACTTCGTGATGGCCACAGGCTGCCTCTCCACTCCCAAACTCCCGGATGTCGAGGGCCGCGACACCTTTGCCGGCGAGGTGTACCAAACGGCCGCCTGGCCGCACGAGGCTGTCGACTTCGCCGGCAAGCGGGTGGGCGTGATCGGCACCGGGTCCTCGGGCACCCAGCTCATTCCCGTGGTCGCTCGGGAGGCCGGGCACCTCACCGTCTTTCAACGCACGCCCAATTTCAGTGTGCCGGCCCGCAACGCTGAGATCACTCCGGCAGAGGACGCCGACATCAAGGCAACATACGCCGAACGTCGGGTGCGGGCGCGGAACTCTCCCAGCGGTCTGGGTATCCTGCCCAACAAGCAATCGGCCCTCGACGCGACGCCGGAGGACCGCGCGGCTCATTATGACGGGCAATGGGAGACCGCGGGTTTCGGGTTCGTCCTGGCCTATTACGACCTGCTGCTCAATCGCGAATCCAACGACACCGCAGCCGACTTCATCCGTGCCAAGATCGCCGGCACGGTGACCGATCCGCTCACCGTTGCCAAACTGTCGCCGACGGGATATCCGTTCGGTGCCAAGCGTCCCTGCGTCGATTCCGGTTACTTCGAGACCTTCAACCGCGACAACGTGACGCTCGTGGACATTCGCGACGAGCATCTCGAGCGCATCACCGAGCACTCCGTGGTCACGAACGCGGCGACGTATGAACTGGACATCCTGATCTTCGCCACCGGTTTCGATGCCATGACGGGGTCGCTGCTCAAGCCCGACATTCGCGGTCGCAAGGGTCTGTCATTGCGGGACCACTGGTCCCAGGGGCCGGTCACATACCTGGGGCTGGCCACGGCTGGTTTCCCCAACTTCTTCTTCATCACTGGTCCGGGCAGCCCGTCGTTGTTGAGCAACGTGCTCGTGTCGATCGAGCAACACGTGACCTGGCTCGGCGGAGTGCTGAGGGCGGGCCGGGCCGGCGGCGCCGACGCCATCGAAGTGACCGCGGAGGCGGAGCGGGGCTGGACGCAGCATGTGAACGACACCGCCGCGAAGACCCTGTATTCCCAGGCCGCGTCGTACTACATGGGGGATGAGATCGTGGGCAAGCCCCGGGTGTTCATGCCCTACTCGGGTGGGGTGCGGGCGTTCGGTCGCAAGTGCGCCGAAATCGCCGACAACGGATACGTCGGGTTTGTTTTCGAGTCCGAGTCCGACCCCGAAAGCGTGGCGCCGATACCGGTCTCGGTGCGGTGATCGGTGCCGTGACGTGTGCGGTCTCCTGTGCCGGGATCGTTCCGGTCAGCGTCCCTGCCAGACCGGCAGGCGCTTCTGGGCGAAAGCGGTCGCACCCTCCGCCGCGTCGGCGGTGTTGAAGATCGTCTCGAGCGACTGTCGCTGAATGTCCCAGCGACGGTCGGCCGGCCAATCGGGGGATTCCAGCATGATCCTCTTGCTCGTCTGCACGGCGAGAGGCGCATTGCCGGCTATCTCGAGAGCCAGCTGCTGGGCAACCCGCAGGCTGTCTCCCTGCGGCGTGAGCCGGTTCACCAGGCCCCACCGGTGGGCATCGGTCGCCGACAGGTTTCGCCCGGTGAGTACATACTCCATGGCGATCTGCGGCGGGATGCGCGTGCCGAGGCGCATGAGGCCTCCGGAGCCGGCAATGAGGCCGCGCTTGACTTCGGGAAGGCCGAATTGGGAGGTTTCGGCGGCCACGACCAGATCACACGAGAGCACGAGTTCACAGCCACCGGCGAGGGCGTAGCCTTCGACCGCCGCAATGAGCGGCTTCGCCGGCGGCTTCTCGGTGACGCCGCCGAATCCGCGCCCGGGTACTTCCGGTCGCTCACCGCGTAGGAAGCTCTTGAGGTCCATTCCGGAGCAGAATGATGCTCCGGCTCCGGACAGCACGCCGACGGCCAGGGTAGGGTCTTCGTCCAGCCGGTCCATCGCCTCGGCCAGGGCATAGCTCATGGACTCCGTCATCGCATTGTGCGAAACGGGCCGGTTGAGCAGGATGGTGAGCACGCCCCCCTCGCTGCTGGTGACGACATCGGTACGGTCGGTCTCGCTCATCGCGGGATCTCCAAAAGATCATTGGTCATTACTGATCCTTACTCTTGACCATAATCGTTGTCAACGGGTATGTTGACAGCAGGGTTCCTGATTGTCCGCCCCAGGAACGCCGACGTACCGTAAGCCCTCCCCACGACGTTAGGACGGAAATGATCGACATCATTTCGCTGCAGGATCGGAAAGCCGCCGTGGTCGGTGGCGGCACGATGGGCGCCGGGATCGCATACACGCTTGCTGTCTCCGGCTGGGTGGTGTGGATCGTCGAACCGCGCGCCGAGCGCACCGGGCACCTCCGGGCCGAGATCGCGGATGTGGCGGCGGCCGGCGTCGCTCGGGGTAAGTTTTCCGCCGCGGACGCGTCCACGATGTGTGCGGAGATTCGTTACGTGGCCTCCGTGGACGAGCTGCCGCTCGGACTCGATGTGATCATCGAGACCGTCCCGGAACGATTTGAGCTGAAGCGGGACGTGCTCCGGGCCGCCGAACGACGCCGGCCGACCATTCTGGCCTCCAACACCAGTGCGCTGTCGATCACCGAGCTGGCCGCTGAGCTCGAGCACCCGGAGACCTTCCTGGGCATGCACTTCTTCAACCCGGTGTGGTCCCTTGCCCTGGTCGAGGTCGTTCGGGGCCGGCTCACGGCGGCCCCGACGGTGGAGCTCGCGCTCGACGTCGTGACGTCGATCGGCAAGCAGGCCGCAGTCGTCAACGACTCGCCCGGTTTCGCCACGAGCCGACTGGACGTGTGCCTGGCCCTCGAAGCCATTCGCATGCTCGAAGAGGGCGTCGCCGAAGCGGCAGACATCGATCGCGCGGCGGAACTCGCCTACCGGCATCCGGTGGGTCCGTTGCGGCTGAGCGACATCGTCGGGCTGGACGTGCGGCTGGATATCGCGCTCAACCTCACCGAGAAACTCGGCCCCCGTTTCACCCCGCCGGAACTCCTCGTGCAGAAGGTCGCCGCCGGCGACCTGGGCAAGAAGACCGGTCGGGGATTCTACGATTGGTAGGTTCGCGACGCGAACCCCGATCTGCTGTGTGACCATTTTCGATCTGAAAAACAATTCTGACAAAACAATTCTGACAAAACAATGGAGTACGTCGATGAATGCTGGAAGCGTCAAGAACCTGGTGGTCGATCAGAACGACGAGCAGATATCCCTGCGCGAAAGTGTGGCCAAGCTCGTCAGCGGCTTCGGCCGCAAGTACTTCCAGGAGGTCGTTCGCAAGGGCGAGAAACCCGACGCGTTGTGGAAGGCACTGGGAGACGCGGGCTACCTCGGAGTGCATATTTCGGAGGAGAACGGGGGTGGTGGCGGCGGACTCGCCGACCTCGCCATCGTGATCGAGGAGACGGCCGCACAGGGGTGCCCCGTCTTCATGATCGTGATTTCCCCGGCAATCTGCGGAACGCTGCTCGATTCGCACGGCTCCGCCGAGCAGAAGGCAACCTGGCTGCCGGGCATTGCCAGCGGTGAGCTCAAGATGGCCTTCGCCATCACCGAACCGGACGCCGGGTCCAACACCCACCGCATCACGACCACGGCCACCCCCACCGATACCGGCTGGACGCTCAAGGGTCAGAAATATTGGACCTCGGGTATCGACGAGGCGGATGCCGTACTCGTTGTGGCCCGTGGGCCGGTGCCCGATGAACGGGGCCGGCATCCGCTGTCATTGTTCATCGTGCCCACCGACGCCCCGGGGCTGAGCTATCAGCCCATCGACTCCGCACTGATGATGCCGGAGAAGCAGTTCATGGTGTTCTTCGACGATGTGCAGGTCGATCGTGAGGCGGTTGTGGGCGCCGAGGGCGGCGGGCTGAAGACGGTCTTCGCCGCGCTGAACCCCGAGCGGGTGGCCGCGGCATCCGTCGCCAACGGGATCGCCCGTTTTGCCATCGACCGGGCCGTCTTGTACGCCCAGGACCGCACGGTCTGGGACGTCCCCATCGGCATGCACCAGGGCGTCTCTCACCCATTGGCCAAGGCGCACATCGACCTGCAGCTTGCCCGGCTGATGACGATGCGTTCCGCCGAGATCTATGACAACGGCGGCGACGCGGGAGACACGGCCAACATGGCCAAGTTCGCGGCCGGTGAATCCGTGGTGCAGGCCCTCGACCACGCCATCCAGGTACACGGCGGCAACGGATTGTCGAACGAATACGGTTTGTCCGATCTGTGGTTCGTGGCACGGATGTTCCGCACCGCGCCGGTGAGCAAGGAAATGATTCTCAACCACGTGGCCACCCACAGCCTCGGTCTGCCCAAGAGCTACTAGAAACGTGATCCTGATGAGCCACACCGTCGTGCCTCCACACACCCTGCAGAGCATGCTCGGAGAACTGGCCACACAGTTTGCCAGCAGCCCGGCGCTCACGCTCGGCGACCGTACGGTTTCCTTCGAAGAGTTGAACGGTTCGGCGGGGAGAGTGGCCAGAGCGCTGTCCGCGGCCGGCGTCCGTCCCGGTGACCGGGTGGCGATCCTGGACAAGAATTCCATCGAGTACTTCGAGCTGATGTTCGGCTGCGCGGCTGCGGGGGCCGTGCTTGTGGGCGTCAACTATCGATTGTCCGCCCGCGAAGTACGCACTGTCGTGGAAGATTCCCGTCCCGTGCTGCTCTTCGTCAGCCCGGAACTCGACCACCTCGTCGGTGACCTGCATGTGGCGGGTTCGACTCCGGGTGTGGTGCATCTGGGAGAGAACTTCGACGCCTGGTGTCGGGTCGAGAATCCGGCGGTGGACGCGTCCGTGCAGCCGGGGGAGAACGATGTCGTTCTGCAGATGTACAGCTCGGGAACGACCGGTCTTCCCAAGGGCGCCATGCTCACCCATCGGAACCTCTCCTTCACGCCGATGATGGGCCGGGAATTCTATGGAATGAGCGCGAACAGCGTGAACCTGCTGACCTCTCCGCTGTTCCACATCGGCGGGGCGGGATATGGACTGACCACGTTCGGGCAGGGCGGCCACACCGTTCTGGTTCGTGATTTCGTGGCAGCGAACGTTTTGGCCGATATCGAGCGCCATCGCGTGACGAACATGTTCCTTGTACCGGCCACTATCGACATGCTGATCACGGAAAGCGTCCAGCGGCAATCGGACCTGTCGAGCCTTGAAATGATCGCGTACGGCGGTGCGCCGATCACGACACGCCAGCTGGAGCGCGCTGTATCGGTCCTGGGCTGCGGATTCATGGCCGTCTACGGCATGACGGAAGCAGCCGGAACGGTGGCCTGCCTGTCTGCGAAGGACCACGCTCCGGGGGGTGGCCTGCTCGGCTCGATCGGGCTGCCGCTGCCGTGGAACGAGATCAAGATCATCCACGCCGAATCCGGATGTGAGGTCGAACCGGGCGCGGTCGGCGAATTGTGCGTGCGCTCCGGGCAGACGATGGCCGGTTACTGGAACCAGCCCGAGATCACCCGGGCGACCATCGACGACGACGGGTGGCTGCATACCGGAGACGCGGCCCTCCGCAACGCCGACGGGTATCTCTTCATCAAGGACCGATTGAAGGACATGATCATTTCCGGTGGGGAAAATATCTACCCCATCGAAGTAGAGAACGTTCTGATGGAGCACCCGCACGTGTGTGAGGTGGCTGTCATCGGCATCCCGCATGCAAAATGGGGTGAAACCGTGCGAGCGTGCATCGTTCCGGCCGCGGGGCACGTGCTCGCCGAGGCAGAGGTGATTGAGTTCTGCCGGGCCCGTCTGGCGCGCTACAAATGCCCCACGAGCGTCGAATTCCTGACTGCCCTTCCGCGAAACGCATCCGGGAAGATTCTAAAACGCGTGCTGCGCGACATGTCGGAGCGTGTCGACGCGGCCGCACAGGCGTGCTCATGACCGGAGACGCTGTTCTGACCGGAGACGCTGTTCTGACCGGAGACGCTGTCCTGACCGGAGCGGCGGGCGTGTCGAATGATCCGATGGTGGGCCTGCTGCAACGATTTGCGGAAGACTGGCTCAACCATGCGGATGCCGGCGTCTGCACACAGATCATGCACTCGGACTACGCCGTGCACATCGGGGGTATCGTCCTCAACGGTCTCGAGGAATACGTGCCGGCGACCATGGGCCAGCTCGAACAGTTTCCAGGACTGAAAATCGCTGTCCACGATGTCTTCAGCAACGGTCGCACTGCCGCGCTGCGCTTCACCGAGCATGGGCCTTCCACCCGGGACGATTCACGAGAGGCGGCGTGGAGCGGCATCGCCCTGTTCTGGTCCAACGGGGAGGTCCTGGTCCGCAACGTCACCGAGGAGGACTACACCTCCCGCCGCCGGCAGCTCGCATCCGGTCTCACCGACGCGATCGAAGCGGCGATGATCGCCCCCTGGTCCACCGCAGCGGTGCCGGCGGACGCCGTGCTCGAGAGCCGCGTGCGGCTGTGGCTCGAATCGGGAGGACTGGCCGCGGCCGATGCGACCGAGATTGTCTTCGATGAGGGCGGTGTGGATCACGCATCGATTCTCGATGGAGCGGAGATCCGCGTACGCGATATCTTCTCGGCCGGAGATTCCGTGGCGTTCCAGGTTTCCGAGACGGGTGCCTATCGAGTGGGCCTGGGCCTGCCCGAATCTCTCGTGGGTGTCGTTGGCACCCTGTCGTCGGTGGGCATCGTGCGCTCAGCAGCCGGCGGGCGGTTTGAGGGCCATGTCGTTCGAGATCGCGCCGGGCTGAGGCGCGCGTTGTCTCGAGGGTGACCTCGGCCGGTGAACACCTGCGTCCGTTGCCGCTCACGGCCGTGAGAGTCCCGTTGAGCCTCCCCATTCGTCAACATGCTTGTTGACAGCCGTCCCGGCATCGGATACTTTGAGCGTGAGGGTCGGCCTCCCGCGGGTGTTCACGAAACTGTGGATTTCCCGGAACGGCACCTGTCCAAGAACCGAAGGGTAAGCAATCATGCGCGACGCAGTCATTGTTGGAGCAGTTCGCACGGCCGTAGGTCGTCGTAAGGGTGTGCTGTCCGGCGTACACCCCGCAGACCTCTCGGCCGCCGTGCTCAAGGCGCTGGCCGAACGAACCGGCCTCGATCCAGCGCAGGTTGACGATGTCGTCTGGGGATGCGTCATGCAGGTCGCGGAGCAGAGCCTCAACATTGCGCGTACGTCGGTCCTGGGTGCCGGTTGGCCCGAATCCGTGCCGGCCATGACGGTCGACCGACAGTGCGGGTCGTCCCAGCAGGCCGTGCACCAGGCTGCGGCCGGAGTGATCAGCGGCCAGTACGACTTCGCCGTTGCCGGCGGCGTGGAATCCATGAGCCGGGTCCCCATGTTCTCCTCCGTGCAGGGGGCCGATCCGTACGGATCGGCATTCTCCGACCGGTATAACGGCGTGAACCCCAACCAGGGTGACGGCGCCGAGATGATCGCCGAGAAGTGGAACCTGTCCCGCACCCAGCTCGATGAATTCGCGCTCGCCTCACACGACAAGGCGGCTGCCGCCCAGGATGCCGGCCGATTCGTCGACCAGATCGTGCCCTTCCTCCGGGAGGACGGCGTCACGATCGACGCCGACGAGGGAATCCGTCGTGGCGGAAGCCTGGAAACCCTCGCCGCCATCCGATCGGCTTTCAAGCCCGACGGCGTGCTCACCGCCGGCAACAGCTCGCAGATGAGCGACGCCGCGGCCGCCCTGCTCGTGACGACGAGCGAAAACGCGGCCAAGATGGGCCTCAAGCCGCTGGTACGCGTGCACACCGCGGTGTTGGCCGCGAACGATCCGATCATGATGCTCACCGCTCCGATTCCCGGAACGAAGAAGGCTCTCGATCGTGCCGGGCTGTCCATCGGTGACATCGGTGCGTTCGAGATCAATGAGGCCTTCGCCTCCGTTCCCCTGGCCTGGCTCGCTGACACGGGGGCCGACCCCGCCCGCCTGAACGTGAACGGCGGCGCCATCGCTCTGGGCCACCCCCTCGGCGGCAGCGGTGCCCGCATCATGACGACACTCATCCACCACATGCAGGACAACGGCATCCGCTATGGCCTGCAGGCCATGTGCGAGGGCGGCGGGCAGGCCAACGTGACGATTCTGGAACTGCTCTAACACCAGTCAGCGGGCCCGGTACAGGCTCGAGCCGACCCACCGGACTGGCGAAGCGGCGGCCACCCTCCCCAGGAACCCGCCGCTTTGTCGTGCCTCGTTCGTCCCTGCCCTTCTGCTAGAGAAGCGCGAGCAGGTCGGTCATCTGGCTGACCTCCGCCGTCTGCGAGGTCACGATGGAGCGCGCGAGGGCCTGCGCGTCGGCGTTTTCTCCGTCGGCGAGCTCGGCCTGCGCCATGACGATCGCCCCCTCGTGGTGCATGATCATCTGGCGCAGAAACAGGGCGCCGGCATCCGCTGCCGACGAACTGCGCAGTGCCATCATGTCGTCGTCCGACATCATGCCGTTACCCATGCCGCCCATGCCCGCCATGCCGCCCGAGCTCTCTTCGGGGGCGCCCCACTGCGTGAGCCAGCCTGTCATCTG
>Ga0209023_10007531_pt1 | contig 11124 bp, 13 predicted proteins | sample LakOneMetagenome_FD_187468 | JGI IMG/M metagenome (GOLD analysis project Ga0209023, IMG submission 187468) | Freshwater and sediment microbial communities from Lake Erie, Canada (SPAdes) (version 2) | ecosystem: Environmental > Aquatic > Freshwater > Lentic | place: Lake Erie, Canada...
CCCCGAACGGCGGCATCGCCGACCGAGCTGGCGCGGCGTTCGGAGCGCCGGTCGATCGCGGGAGCACGCTTCTCGGCGCAGATCGACGCGCTCGACGTGCGCACCATGACCGACCACCTGGCACTGCCGGCGATGTAACCACCGCAGCTCGGAGCGTCCCGGGCCGCTCATCGTGGCCCAGCACGGTCGGGCAGATCCGCATGACGAGACCAGGCGAACGCCGCAGGCGCCCCTCACAGTCTCCGGCGCAGCCCCCAGCCCAGCGCCGCTGCCTACAGCTCGCCGATCCGGAAGACGTGGCCGTCGGCGTGGTCGGCCCAGTCCTCCGGCACCAGCTCCGGGGCCAGGTCGAGCAGCGGCACGACGACGAAGCGCCGCTGGAACATCCGGGGGTGCGGGATCTGCAGATCGGGCTCGTCGACGATGCCGGACTCGACCCAGAGCACGTCGACGTCGAGCGTGCGTGGCCCCCAGCGCGCCTCGCGCACGCGGTGCGCCGCGGACTCCAGGCGGTGGCACACGCCCAGTAGCGCCCGCGGGGTCAGATCGGTCTCGAGCTCGACCACGATGTTGAGGAACTGGTCCTGCCCGTCAGGGCCCCCCATCGGTTCGGTCTCGTACACGGGCGACACCGCCACGACGCCATCGAGCGACGAGACCGCTTCGCGGAGGTACGCCCGTCGGTCGCCGAGGTTCGAGCCGAGGCCCAGGAACGCGCGCATGGTCCGGCCCGCTCAGCGACGACGGGTGATGCGCACACCCGACGTGTCAAGGAGCTGGGGCACGGGTGGCCGCAGCTTGCGGACCGACACCGTCACGGCCTCGACCCGGGCATCGATCAGGACGACCTCGGCGATCCGGGCGGCGAGACGCTCGAGCAGCACGAAGCGCTCGGTCGTCAGCACGCGCTCCACCTCCGCCGCGAGCGCGCCGTAGTCGACGGTCTCGTCGAGGTCGTCAGAGGCGCCCGCCGCGCGCAGGTCGGTCTCGACGTCGAGGTCCACCTCGAGCGGTTGGGCGCGCACCTGCTCCTCGGGGAGGGCCCCGCAGATGCCCGAGGCGCGCAGGCCCCGCAGTTCGATCTGATCAGCCATCGTGAACCGGGCCTAGCTGGCGGCGGTCTCGGGACCGGCCGAGTCGCTCGCCTTGAGCGCGCCGGCGCTCGCCACGAGCTCGCGCCCGACGGGGCCGAGCTGGCGCGTGGTGATCTGCTCGATGACCTGGATGGCGTAGGGCCCGGTGTCGATCAGGCCGTCCCAGAGCAGGTAGCCCGCCATCGCGCCACAGATGCGATCGCCGAGCTCCTCCCCGTGCAGCAGCAGCTTGGCGCCGCTCGACAGCAGCTCCTTGAGCTCGGGGTAGATGGTGGCCAGGTAGGCGGTCGAGTCGTCGGCGGCGAACGGCCAGTGCCGGTAGGGCACGTTGAGCTCGTCGTAGTTGTGGAGGTTGTGCGGCGCCGGGATCAGCGAGATCACGCAGGTGAACTCCTGCTCGCGGATCCAGATGATCTCCTCCTGGCGCCGGACCTTGCGATGGTTCTGGCCGTACCCTCCGGGCCGCTCGCACACCGCGAGCTGGTCCTTGATGATCCAGAAGAAGTTGCGAGGACGGATCCCCTGGGCCCACTTGCCTTTGCCTGCCACGTCTCTCATCCTTCCACGCGAGGGACACCCTCGCCGGTTCGGTACCCAGCGTCACCATCGGGGTGCGCCGGCCTTTCCTCCCGCCGGGACTGCTCCCGCGAGGGTCCCTCCTGCACGTGCTCTGCGGCCTGCTGCCGCTCCGCCGGCCGCGCCGCTCGCGCCGCTGGTTGCCCGAAGGCGTCGCCGCCGACCACGGTGCGGGCCTGGACGGTTGCGAGCACGTCGTGCACCCGCACCAGCGCCGCCCCCATCCCGAGCACCCAGGTCGCGGTCGCCACCGACGCCTCCAGGCGATCGTCCGCCGGCACCGGCTCGAGCTCGGTGCGGACGTCCACGGGCGCGAGGGCCGCGTCTCCCGCGTCGAGCTCGACCCGCCCGCGTCGCTCCGAGGCCGCGAGCAGGCGCCCCAACGTCGCCTTGCGGCTCGTGCCGACCGCAACCGGCCACCCCGACGCCACCAGCTGATCGAGGTGGCGCAGGAGGCTCAGGTTGTGGGCGGCGGTCTTGCCGAACCCGATCCCCGGATCGATCCAGATCTCGTCGACGCCGCCGGCGTGCGCCCGCTCCGCGCGCGCCACCAGGTACGCGGTGACCTCGGCGACGACGTCGTCATAGCGGGGTTCGGCCTGCATCGTCGCGGGCGTGCCCTGCCGGTGCATCGCGATCCACCCGACCCCGCATTCGGCGGCGACCTCGTCGAGGGACGCAGACACGTCGTTGATCAGCGAGGCCCCGGCGGCGACTGCGGCTCGCGCGACCTCCGGCTTGGTCGTGTCCACCGAGACCCGGACGTGCGGCGCCAGCGCCGCGATCACCGGCTCGACCCGGCGGCGCTCCTCGTCGACCGGTACGGCCGCCGCCCCAGGGCGCGTCGACTCGCCGCCGACATCCACGATGTCCGCGCCTTCCTCGATGAGCACGAGGCCGTGCGCCACCGCGGCATCGACATCGAGGTAGCGCCCGCCGTCGGAGAAGGAGTCGGGGGTGACGTTGAGGATGCCCATCACCAGGGCCCGGGGTGCGGGGCGTGACACGTCCGTTGACAGTACCGGGGGGTGTCAAATCCACCGGCCCTCGATCCCTCTCGTTGCTTCGTGCGCAACCCGGGGACCTCGGGTGACATCGCCGTCCGAATGCCCCCTCCGATGTGGGGAACGCGGCTGGCGCGGGCGATACTGGCGCATCGCACCGGCGGACGTGGATCTGCCCCCCGACGCTTGGAGGATCCATGACCTCAGTCACCGAAGCCACCGAAGCAGCCACGCCCCAGCCCCTGCCCGACTCGGTCGACAAGCCTCGCATCGAAGCGGCCGTGCGCGAGATCCTCCTCGCCATCGGTGAGGATCCCGATCGTGACGGGCTGCTCGACACGCCGGCCCGGGTCGCCCGGATGTACGAGGAGATCTTCCGGGGCCTGCGGGAGACGCCCGACCACCACCTGCAGGTCACGTTCGAGGCGAACTTCGACGAGATGGTCATGGTCCGCGACATCCCGCTGTACAGCACCTGCGAGCACCACCTCGTCCCCTTCCTGGGGAAGGCCCACGTCGCCTACATCCCGGCCAACGACCGGGTCACGGGGCTCTCGAAGCTGGGCCGCCTCGTCGATGCCTACGCCCGGCGGCCGCAGGTGCAGGAGCGGTTGACGACGCAGATCGCCGACGAGCTGGAGCGCACGCTCCAACCGCGCGGCGTGCTGGTGGTCATCGAGGCCGAGCACCTCTGCATGTCGATGCGCGGCATCAACAAGCCGGGCGCCAGCACCGTCACCTCCGCGGTGCGCGGCTTGTTCCGCCAGAACCCCGCCACCCGCCAGGAAGCGATGCGCTTCATCACCGTCGGCCACTGACCCGACCACAACCCGACCACCCCGTCGTTCCGGCACCGCAGAAGCGCCGATTTCGGCGCTCTTCGGGTACCAGAACTTCGGGTTCGGTCAGCGGTGGGCCGGGGGTTCCGGGGTGTCGGTGCCGCGGTCCGTGTCGGACGACGTGTAGCCGTCGCGTCGGGTGCCGAAGCTGCCCTCGGGGCGTCCGCCGCTCGCCGTGACGGGACCCGACGCGGTGATGACCAGACCGGCGCCGCCGCGCTCCTCGTACACGCTGCGTCCGGTGCTCTCCCACGAGTCGAGCTCGCCGAAGATCTTCGTGAGCTCCTCGTCGCCGAGCGTCTCCTGCGCGACGAGCTCGTCGGCGAGACGATCGAGCGTGGCGCGGTGCAGCGTGAGGATCTCGCGCGCCTCCGCGTGCGCCTCCTCGACGAAGCGCCGGGTCTCGTTGTCGATGATCGAGGCGATCTCGTCGGAGTAGCCCTGCTCGTGGTGCTGCTCCTTGCCGACGAACACCTCTCCGGCCTTGGCCCCGAGCTGCAGGGGCCCGATGGCGTCGCTCATGCCGAACGTGGTGACCATCGCGCGGGCGATCTGCGAGGCCCGCTCGATGTCGTTCTGGGCGCCGGTGGTGGGATCGCCGAAGATGATCTCCTCGGCGGTGCGCCCACCCATGAGCATCGCCATCTCGTCGCGCAGCTCGGACCGCGTCTTGAGGTTGCGGTCCTCGGTGGGCAGGGCGAGGGTCCAGCCCAGCGCGCGGCCGCGGGCGATGATCGAGACCTTGTGGATGGGATCGGTGTTGGGCAGCACGTGCCCGACGAGGGCGTGACCGGCCTCGTGGTAGGCGATGACCCGCTTCTCCTTGTCGGACATCACCCGGCTCTTGCGCTCGGGGCCGGCCATCACCCGGTCGATGGCCTCTTCGACCCGGTGCATCGTCACCATCGCCTCGCCGTGGCGGGCCGCGAGGATCGACGCCTCGTTGAGCGTGTTGGCCAGGTCGGCGCCGGTGAAGCCGGGGGTACGCCGGGCGATCACGTCGAGCACGACGTCATCGGCGAGCGGCTTGCCCTTCGCGTGCACGTCGAGGATCGCCCGGCGCCCGGCGAGATCGGGGGCGTCCACCACGATCTGACGATCGAAGCGGCCCGGACGCAGGAGCGCCGGATCCAAGATGTCAGGGCGGTTCGTCGCGGCGATGAGGATGACACCGGTCGACACGTCGAAGCCGTCCATCTCGACGAGCATCTGGTTGAGCGTCTGCTCACGCTCGTCGTGCCCGCCCCCCATGCCCGCGCCGCGGTGGCGGCCGACGGCATCGATCTCGTCGATGAAGATGATGGCGGGGGCGCTGCTCTTGGCCTGCTCGAAGAGGTCGCGCACGCGGCTGGCCCCGACGCCGACGAACATCTCGACGAAATCGGAACCCGAGATGGAGAAGAACGGGGCGCCGGCTTGGCCGGCAACCGCTCGGGCGAGGAGCGTCTTGCCCGTGCCCGGAGGACCGAAGAGCAGCACGCCCTTGGGGATCTTGGCGCCCATGGCCTGGAACTTCGCCGGGTTCTCGAGGAACTCCTCGATCTCCTGCAGCTCCTGCACGGCCTCGTCGCAGCCGGCGACGTCCGCGAACGTGACCTTCGGTTGGTCCTTGTCGAACTGGCGGGCCTTGGCCTTGCCGAAGCCCATCACGCGGCCACCGCCGCTGCCGCCGCCCATCATCCCGGACATGAAGTAGACGAACACGCCGATCAGCAGCAGCACCGGCAGGTACTGGTACAGCAGGGTGGTCCAGGGCGCATCCTGCTGGGTGTCGACCTTGATCTCGACGTTGTTGTCCAGGAGCTTCGGCGTGAGCTGCAGATCGCCGTACTGCTTGGGCGCGACGACCTTGTACTGCGTGCCGTCCTTCAGCTCACCGGTCAGGGCACTGTCTCGCGTGAGGAAGGTGGCGTCCTTGACCTCGTGGTTCTGGACCTTCTGCTCGAACTCGCTGAGCTTCAGGTCGACCGGGGGTTCGGAGCGCTTGAGGAACCCCAGGAGCACGATCAGCGCGACCACGCCGACGGCGAGAGCGATCCATGCGTTGCGCGGCACCTGCTTCAGGCCATTCATAACGTGGGGCCAGGGTACCCACCCGGGCGGGGCCGGGGAACATCGGACGGCGCATCGAGACCGTCGATCGGTCCATGCCTGGCCTCGTGGCGCTCGCGTGGTGTCGCCGGCGCCGCGCGCGAGCGCATCTGCCGGGTTGGTGCCGCGGCGCGGCGGGCTTCCCGGGCGCCAGGCGGGTTGAGCCGATCAGGCCACGGAACCGAGGCGGCGCGGGCGACCGAACCCGAAGGGCACCGCCGGCAGCCCGGCGGCCTCCCAGGCCAGGAACCCACCGTCGAGATCGGTGGCGCCCGGAAGCCCCACCCGCTGCAGCGTCGCCGCCGCGAAGCTCGACGCGTAGCCCTGCGAGCAGAACACGATGACGACCTGATCCTCCGCCACGAGCTCCGGGACGCGGTGGTGGCTCGTGGGGGCGAGGCGCCACTCGAGGACGTTGCGCTCGATCGGCACGGCACCCGGGATCTCACCTTCGCGGCGGCGCTGCGCCTCGGGCCGGATGTCGACGAGCAGCGCCCCGGCGGTCACCGCCGCCTGGGCCTGGCGGGGATCCAGCCGTTCCAGGGTGCTGCGCGCGTCGTGCAGCAGGGCGTCGAGCGACGTGGAGCCACTGGCCTCCGTGTGGGGATCGCCGGCGTCGCCGGCTGCAGCGCTCCGGGTGGAGCCTGGCGCGGCGCTCGGGTTGGCGTTTCGGGGGGCGGCGTCACCGGGGACGTTGCTGCTCATCGGAACCCGTTCAGGAAGGCGGTCGTCAACGCGGTCGGCTGGGGGGTGGAGGGGACCGGGACACGGGTGGACGTGGCCCGAGTGGACATGGCCCGGGCGCGCTCGACGGTCTCTGCCCGGGTGGGACGGATGGCCGCGGCGTGCGGGTCCTCTTCGTAGAAGGTCATGCCCGAGAGCGACGGGGCGTAGACGTGGATGGACACGGCCGGCTCGGTGCCCAGGTTGGTCACCTCGTGCACGTGGTCCGCGCCGAAGGTCACCATCGAGCCGGCGGTGAGCTCACGGGTGGCGAACGGCTCGACGCGGCGCCGGTCGCGGAAGCGCTCGGTGAGGGTCCCGCCGACGACGGCGAGGGAGCCGACCGCGCCGCCGTGGTCGTGGAGGTCGAGGGAGGTCCCGGGTGCCCAGGTGATCAACCACCCGCAGACGTGCTCGTCCTCGAAGAGGGGGAGGTACCAACGCTCCCCCTCGACGTGACGCACCGTGGTGCTCCATCGCGCCGGCGTACACGCCCACCGCATCGCCACCTCGGCCGTGAGATCCGCACCCGAGAGGGCGGATCCGGGGGTTGCAGTCGGTTCGAGCACAGCGGCGAGCGACATGGAGATGCTCCGTGGGTGGAATACCTGACCTTTCCGATCATATTTACCGACTTCGAGGAGCGCAACCCGTTTCCCGAATCGGAACCACCAGAGCCGGTCGAGGCGGTCGAACCGGACGTGGACCTCGCGGCGCGGCCCAGAGGCCGGGCCGGCGCCCGGGCGCGGCCTGGTGCCGGCGTCGTCGACGACGGCGAGGGGCCCGGGCGGCGCGTCAGCCGGCGTCGTTGAAGATGCGGATCGACGAGAGGTTGCGGTACCGCTCGGCGACGTCGAGGCCGTAGCCGACGACGAACTCGTCCGGGATGCGGAAGCCCACGTAGCGCAGCTCGGGTTCGATCTTCTGCACGCCGTCCTTCACGAGCAGCGCCACGACCTCGAGGCTCGCCGGGTTCCGCGCCTGCAGGTTCTTCAGCAGGTAGTTGAGCGTCAGGCCGCTGTCCACGATGTCCTCGACCACCAGCACGTCACGATCGCTCAGATCGAGGTCGAGGTCCTTCACGATGCGAACGATGCCGCTCGTCTTCGTGGCGCTGCCGTAGGACGACACCGCCATGAAGTCGAACTCGACCGGCAGCTCGATCTGCCGGGAGATGTCCGCCATGAACATGAAGGCACCCTTGAGCACGCCTACCAGCAGCGGCGATCGGCCGGCGTAGTCGGCGGTGATCTCCTTGCCGAGCTCGCTGATGCGCTGGCGCAGATCGGCTTCGCTGACCACCGTCGCCCCCAGGTGCGGATCGGCGTCGGGGTCGATGGCTTCACCGGGGTCGCTCATGCGGTGGTCACCCTAGTGCTGCCGCTCGCTCGCGGTCCATGGTCGGATCCGTCGCCCGGCGACCGTGATCGGCCGCCGGCCAGAGAGCCATCAGGTCCCGGTCAGGCTCCGTCAAGCTTCGCGTTCGGGCGCCACGACGGGACCGTTCTCCGCGGTCCGTCCGTCTTCGGCGCATGCGGCCGACCCGCTCGGCGCGGCCGACGGTTGGGGCACCGGACCGGCGGTGCGCTCGAGGCGGAGCCGCCCGGCGGACCGTCCGACTCGCCAGCCTCCACCGACATCGGTCGCGGCGCTTGCGTTGCCGGCGACCCGCAGCACCCGGTCGACCGTCGCCGCGTCGGGCGGGTGCCGATCCTCCGAGCAGGTGCGCAACCACTCCCGCACCGCGACGCGGGCCACCGCGGGAGGAGCTGCCGTGAGCATCCGCGCATCGCACACGTCCAGCCGGGCCGCCTCGTCCACCAGGTGATCCGAGGCCTCGCGAGCGTGGTCCGCGAGGCGCGTCAGCAACGGGACGACGTCACGCGCCGCGACGTCGTCGAGCAGCGGCAGCACCTCGTGGCGCACGCGGTTGCGGCGGAAGGATGGATCTGCGTTCGTGGGATCGACGACCGGATCGAGCCCGAGGGAGCGGCACAGGCTCTCGGTCTCGGACCGCCGCAGCGAGAGGATGGGCCGCCGGCTCCCGCGACGCATGGCTGCGAGTCCATCGAGGCCGGCGCCGCGCAGCAGGTTCAGCAGCACGGTCTCGGCCTGGTCGTCGGCGGTGTGGCCCGTGAGGACGTCGGGCGGCAGGACGCCGTAGCGGGCCCGGCGCGCCCGCGCCTCGAAGTTGGGCCCCGGGGCGACCGCCACGCGCTCACCCCGGAACGTCGCGCCGAACCGCGCGGCCGCGTCAGCCACCACCGTCGCCTCTTCGGTCGAACCAGGCCGCGAGCCGTGGTCGACGTGCACGGCGGTGACGGCGCACCCTGCCTCGACCGCGAGCACCAGCAGCGCCAACGAGTCGGCGCCGCCCGAGACACCGCAGGTCACCTCGGTGCCCGCAGGGGGAAAGGAGCACCGGGTGAGCAACGCCGCGGTGGTGCGCTCGAGGTCGGTCACCGCGCCAGCGTGACACAGCCGCCACGACGGACCCCTCGTCGATCGGCAATTCCGGCGGCCGCCGCGGCGGCTCGATGATCGCTCAGGCGACCGCTGGTTGCAGGCGGCGGATCCACAGGTCGGGATCACGGATCTCGAGGATCGACGGCAGGTTCGCCGGCGTCTCCCACACGTGATCGAGCAGGCCCGTGCCGCCGGCCTTCTCAACCGCGGCGATGAACCGCTCGCCCTGCTCGTACTGCGCGAGCTTCGCCTCGAGGCCGATGAGTTGCTGCAGCAGCTTCTGGAGCCCGTTGCTGTTCTGCCGGCGCTGACGCAGCACCCGACCGAAGCGCTCGGCGCTCGGGATGAGACCCTCGCCCGCGCGGTCCATGGTGACGTCGCCGTGGCCCTCGAGCAGGCTCATCAGCCCACTGATCTGGTCGAGCACGGCGCGCTGCTCGTCGGTCGCGACGAGGGCCATGATGCCGCCGTCGTTCAAGGGGTTCGTGCCGCTCTTGATGGCTTCGGCCACCCGGTCGATGGCGGCGACGAAGCGCTTGGGGTCGGGATCGACGGCATCGATCGACTGCTCGACGAGGCCGAGGAAGTGCGGGCGCATCCACGAGACGCCGGTGAACTGCGCCCGGTGCGTGACCTCGTGCAGGGCCAACCACAGCCGGAACTCGCGCGGCGGGAACGCGAACATCTTCTCGAGCCCCAGCACGTTGGGACCCACGTAGTACACGAGATCCTGATCCTCGGGGTTCTCCTCCTCGATGATCAGCAGGTCGTACTGGCCCAGCACGCGGGTGGACATCCACCCGAGCATGGCGCCCATCTCGGCACCGGCGGCCTTGCGCGTGATCGGCGACATCGCCGACGACGTCATGCGCGCTTCGAACTTGGTCAGCAGGGGGCGCAGCAACCGCTGGAACGAGGCGATGTTCGCCCGCACCCAGCCGTTGCGGTCGGTCACGCGGGCACGAGCAGGGCCGGCGAGGGACCGCAGGCCGGTGGTCTGGGCCACCAGTTCCTCGGCCTGCTCGGTGAACTCGGCGAAGTCGGGTTCGAGCGAGTCGTAGTGGTACGACTGCGCGAACGGCTCGCGCCCCGCGACCTTGATGGCGACCCGTTCGGCGAGGGCCCAGTCGACGGTGCCCGGCCCAGGGGCGGTCACGATCGCAGACGACGAAGGCGCAGCTTCGGACGCGGGCGCCGCGGTCGGGAGGGACTCGGCGCTCACGGTCCTACCTCCGTGGGTAGCGGGGGCCGACGACCTTGACCAGATAGCCGATGATCGTGGCGAGGATCAGCAGGATCGCGGGGATCGCCAGGGCGACGGCGATCCAGTAGTGCCAGACGACTGCGAACATGCGGGCATCCTAGAGGTCGTCGCGCGTCGCGCCACATTCGGAGCGGCGCCGGCCCGCCAGTGGAGCCGGGGGTCGTGCCGGGGGCGGTGCCGGGGATCGAGCGGATCAGCGCCCCGCATCTCCCGACGAGTCGCCGGCATCGACCGGGTCGCCGGCCATGGCGGAGCGGTCGGCGGAGAGATCGAAGGTGGCCAGCTTCTCGGCGACGCGGTCCCGCAGGGACTCGGGCACCTCGTCCTTGCACCGGTGCTTGATCACGATGCGCAGCTCGGCTTCGAAGTCGAACGCCTCGAGGCAGGGGCTGCAGTCGTCGAGGTGGTCACGGATCTGCGTGCGCTTCGACTCGGTGAGCTCGCCGTCGAGGAACGAGTACAGCTCGTGCAGCGCCTCCTCGCAGTTGCCGTGCTCGTGACCCTCGTGTCCGGGGCTGTCAGTCATGGTCTCACTCACTCAACGGGGCTGGAGCCGTCACCGGCGGCCCGTGGGTCGGATGCAAGAGCGTTGCTCGATTCGAGAGCGGCATCGGAACCCCTGGCTCCGACGACAACCGGTTCGGCTGCCATGAGGACATCGTCCTCGTTCTCGGGGGAGGTCTCGGTGCGCTCGATCTCCGCGGATGAACGATCGGCGGAAGAAACTGCATCCGCCTCGGCGGGGACCCGTGCTGTGAGGCCCCGCGAGGCGGCGAACTCGTACAACTCCTTTTGCAACGCCTTTCTTCCCCGGTGGAGCCGCGACATCACGGTGCCGATCGGGATGTCGAGGATCTCGGCGATCTCCTTGTACGAGAACCCCTCGACGTCGGCGAGCAGGACCGCCATGCGGAACTGCTCGGGCAACGACTCGAGGGCGTCCTTCACCTCGGTGTCGGTGAACCAGTCCATGAGCTCGTCTTCGGCGCTGCGCCCCGCGTTCACGGCCTCGAGCCCACCCAACCGGCGGTAGAGGTAGAGGTCCTCGCTCTCGTCGAGGGGGGATT
>Ga0209023_10007532_pt1 | contig 11123 bp, 6 predicted proteins | sample LakOneMetagenome_FD_187468 | JGI IMG/M metagenome (GOLD analysis project Ga0209023, IMG submission 187468) | Freshwater and sediment microbial communities from Lake Erie, Canada (SPAdes) (version 2) | ecosystem: Environmental > Aquatic > Freshwater > Lentic | place: Lake Erie, Canada | collected...
TTCTCGGTCCTGTCGCCCTGCACGACGGTGCCATAGTCGAACACGACGCCGTCATCGTTGGACCCGCAGTGATCGGCGCCAACGCTCGCATCGGTGCTGGCGCCATGGTGGTGCATGCCATCGTCGGACAGCACGCCGTGGTGCCAGCCGGCGTAACAGCCAGAAACGTGGTGTGGCTCGGCGAGGCTGACACCGAACGCCCGGAGATACCGCAGCTCTCCGCGGAAACGTTCGAGAACCGCGTCGCACGGCTGATGGTCGACGAGCGCCGCCACGCGGTCCGCCGTGGACGCGACTCCTCCATCTGGCTCCAACTCCGCGCGAAGCGTCTGACCGACATGATGCTGGCGGCGCTCGGTCTGGCCATGCTGTCGCCACTGCTGGCGTTCGTGGCCGCGCTGATTCGGCTCGACTCGAAGGGGTCGCCGCTCTACGGCTCGGAGCGCGAAGGGAAGGACGGTCGTCCCTTCAGGTGCTGGAAGTTCCGCACCATGGTGACCAACGCGCACGCCATTCAGCATCAGTTGACCGATGCGCCACTCGACGGTCCGCACTTCAAGATGGAGCGCGATCCGCGAGTGACCCGCCTCGGACGCTGGCTGCGAAAAGCGAACATCGACGAACTCCCGCAGCTCTACAACGTGCTCATGGGGACGATGAGTCTCGTGGGACCGCGACCGTCGCCGTTCCGCGAGAATCAGATCTGTGTGCCGTGGCGAGATGCACGCCTCTCGGTTCGACCGGGCATGACTGGTCTCTGGCAGGTGTGCCGTCAGGACCGGGAAGCTGGCGACTTCCACCAGTGGATCGAATACGACCTGCTGTACGTTCGCCACATCAGCCTGTGGCTCGACATCAAGATTCTGGTCGCCACCCTACTGACCGCGGGCGGCCAGGTGCCTGTGCCGTCGTCCTGGATGGTGCGCACCAACACCGAGACGGCTCCGGCCACACGCCAGTCGGAACCCTCGCGGCCTCGCGCCGCCGTGGCCGGCCGCATCGCGCCGGCTGCCGCCAGCCGACCGGCACCAATCGAGAAGCCGACATCCAAGTCGGCCTGACGCACTGCCCTGTCCCACAACACACGTGCGCAGTGACGCACCTGTCACGGCGCGGCGCGCTGCTACGCGAATGACATGCGTGCGTCAGCAGGGCTGACGAGAGACGGAAGATGTCTGCGGTGGGCGCGTTGAACTAGGAGATGAACACGCCGTGTCGATGGCACCAGCGAATGAGGGCGTAGATGGCCCACACGCGCGACCAGTAAAGACCGGGCGCACCTGACTTGAATGCCGTCCACAGCCCGGCGACGACCTCGGGATTGAGTCCCACGGCTCGCACCATGGACGCGTCGCGCATGGTGCTGTCCATGGCGTCGCCAAGCGAGCGGCGAATCCAGCGGTCGAACGGCATGACGAAGCCTTGCTTCGGACGCTCGAACAACGCCGGATCGAGGCCCTGCAGACCGATGCTGCGGAGGATCTGCTTGCGTCCCAGCGGATGAAAGCGCTGCGCGTCGGTCATGCGGGTGACCGCGTCAGACACCACGGAGTCGACCAGGGGAAGCCGGGTTTCGAGCGAGACGGCCATGCTGGCGGCATCGGTGTCACGCAGCAGACGTTCGCCGAGAAAGACACGCTGCTCGAGCACGCTGACTGCTGACACCGGCGACAGGCCCGCCGTTTCCGCCTCGAGGTCGTGCACGAGCTCGGGCGCCAGGCCGTAGACCATCGCATCGGCCGCTTCGGGATGCAGAAGCAGCCGCCGTTGAAACTCCGGAAGGAACAGACCGTAGGCGTACTGGTAGGACGCCAGCAGATCCTCGCCACTACGGACCATGTCCGGCAACTTCGCCCAGCGCGTTTGCGGCGGCGTTGGACCACTCGAGGAACCCGAGAGCACGCGCGCCACGCCGGCGGCCGCGAGTTGCTTGAGGGCCGACGGCACCATGCGACCGCGGCGCGACCACTGCTGCATCTGCGGCAGCGTGCGGAACGTCGGGTAGCCACCGAAGAGCTCGTCGCCGCCGGTACCAACGAGCGCCACCGTCAGCCCCGCGTCACGCACGGCCTTCGAGATGAAATACGAATTCAGTCCGTCGAACGTCGGCTGATCGAGCGTGTCGATCGCTGTTTCGAGTGACGTCGAAAACTGATCCTCGGTCAGGAGAATCTCGCGATGCTCCGTGCCAATGGCCTTGGCAATCTCGCGCGAGAACCGCCCCTCGTCGTACTTCGTCTCCTCGAACGCCAGCGTGAAGGTGTGGACCGGCGATTGATTCGCCTTCTGCGCCATGTTGGCGATCGCGCTCGAGTCGATGCCGCCCGACAGGAAGATGCCGAGGGGAACGTCGCTGATCATGTGCAGCCGCACACTCTCGGTCAGCGTGTCGCGCAACCCTTCTTCAGTCAGCGTTCCGCCGTGCGCCTGGGCGCCGATGTGCCAATAGCGCCGGCTGCTCAGCGTCGCGCCACGCGCGTCGACCACCCGCACTTCGCCCGGTCGCATCAGCTCGACGCCCGCCACTGAGGTGTGCGTGCCAGCGACGAAGCCGTTCCACAGCAGTGACGCCAGCGCGCGCGGGTCCAGTCTCGTGTGTCCGAGCAGTTGCGAAGCCAGCACCGCACGAAGTTCGGAGGCAAAGAGCAGAGACCATTCGCCGTCGCGATCGGGATTGCGACAGACGTACAGCGGCTTGATGCCGAGCGGATCGCGTCCAAGGGTCAGCTGGCGCGCCTGGTCGTCCCAGAGGGCGAATGCGAACATGCCGCGCAGGCGGCTGATCGCCTCCGGCCCATCGAGCGCCAACAGGCGCAACATGACCGCCGTATCTCCAGACGATGCGATGTGTTCGGAACGCGCTTCGAGGTCCTGCCGAAGCGTCTTGAAGTTGTAGATCTCGCCGTTGAAGACAATGGTGTGGGCGTGACCCTTGACGGTGTCCGTCATGGGCTGGTCGGCCGCACTGGAGAGATCGATGATCGCGAGACGGCGATGTCCGAACAGACATCCGTGTCCGCGGTCGTCGAGCGAACTGCCCCACAAGCCTTCGCTGTCCGGACCGCGGTGCGCCATGGCGCGCGTCATCCGCCCCAGCGCTTCACGGTTCCGGCTGGTTACACTTCCGACGAGACCTGCGATGCCGCACATGGAATGAGGTTACCGGCGCCCGACGGGAACCCAGAGCGACAGTCCGACCTTCACCGAGTTGCGGCTGAAGCGCGGGATGTAGCCAGGGACGAGTTGCGGCGCCCGACTGAAATCGTAGAAGTAATAGAGATACTCGGCGGTGGTAGCCATCTTCTCGCCGAAGGCAATCCGCATCCGCGCGGAGCCGGTGTAGCTCGTGAAGTTCTGCGAGGCCGTGGCCAGCGACGGCTCGCCTGTCGAATACGCCATCGACGAACGGAAGTCGACGCGACGCGAGAAGAAGCCGCCCGCCGTCAGCGACACCGCGTCGGTAAACACGGGCGATGAGAGACCTTCGACGATATCGCTGCCGCGACGATAGGATCCAACAACTTCCCAGGTCTCGCCGATCTGATGGGACAGCGCCGAGTCGACCAGCAGCCGAAGCTGTCGACTGGTGACCTGTGCGTTGGTCGGCGTCGCCGCTTGCACAAGGGCCGAACCGGTCTTCAGCGCAAACGACGTGCGACGCGAGTCGGACAGCATCCGGCGCAGGTCGAGCCCGATGTCGAGGCTGTGTTCCGCGGGACTCGATCCCACTGACGAGACACTGCGGTACTCCGCGCCGCGGTAGCCGTAGCCAAGACGCAGGCTGACGCCTTCGCTCATGCGGTAGTGGTAGACGCCGCCGCCGCCAAGTTCACGAAAGCGGTTGTTGGCCGCGGCATTCGCGAGAAAGCGTGTCAGGCGCGTGCTGCCGCTGAACGACACGTCGGCGCGCGCGCTCATCCGCCGACTCAATTCGAGACTGGTTGACTCTGACCGCGACCGGTTGTCGTTCGTTGCAAAGTCCGTCGTCGACGTTGGTGCGGCGCCGAGCGCGGGAGGGGTCGCACTCAGAAACACGCCCAGCAGGTCCACCGGAGCAAACGACAGTGACTGATTCACCCGCATTTGCGTGCGGGCTGACAGGCGCGCCGACAGGCCGACGCCGGCGTGGTAGTCGGTGCCGAGGAGTTGCTGCAGATCGCTGTAGTAGCGGGCGCTCGCCCCGCCGGTGGCCGCGAGCTCGAGCCGCGTTCCCCGTCTGGCAAACGTCATGTCACCGACCAGCGCCGAATAGAACCCGTCGCTGTTGGCGAGGCGCGAGGAATCGGGCGACGTCGCCTCCGCGAGCCGATTCTGGTCGTAGGCTTCCGACACGGTCGCATTGATGTCGAGCGTCCGCGTGAGGTCAGACCGCCTGGTGGCACCGCCGAATACGGCGCGGTACGGTCGCGGCGTGACGCTGGTCAGCGGATCGTCAGCTGGCTTGCGCTTCTTCTCGCGAGACTGTGGACGTTCGCTCTGACCGTTCGAATCCTGACTCGCCAACTCGGCCACCTGCGGTGCGGACTGTGCAGCCACGCGTCCACCGCCCAGCAGCACGGTCATCGCGGCCACCAGACTCGCGGCGCGGACACACGTGGTGTGAGTCGATGTCATGGAAGCACGACGGACGGCGTGGATCGGAGCGGCGTCACGTCGATATGGCAGATGTAGCAACCGCGTCGCAAACTGGTCCAGATTAGCATGCGTCCTCCCACGAACGATGTGAGCCACTCGATGAATCTCCGGCAACTAACTCGATGTGTGGGACACTACTCAGACCCAACATCACTCTCTGGCCACAGTCGCGCGCACTGTCAGGCGATGGTGAGAGATGCTGCGCACACTCGACATGACCGCAGTTCATCCTTCAACTGATTTTCGGCCGATGCAGCCGGCAGCGGCAGAGACGAGCACGCCGTCATCTCGCGTTTCGCTCTCAGGTCATCTCCCTGGTCTCGACGGCGTCCGTGGCCTGGCCATCCTCATGGTGCTCGCCACGCATTTTGTCGGCGGGGCGACGGCGCACACCCTCCTGCAACGCATCGTCGTCAAGGCGGCTGGCTACGGCTTGCTTGGTGTCGATCTGTTTTTTGTGTTGTCAGGATTTCTCATTACAGGCCTGCTCATCCGCGCGAAAGGCCGGCCACACTATTTCCGCAATTTCTACGCGCGACGCACACTACGCATCTTTCCGCTCTATTACGGCGTGTTGGCCGGGCTCTATCTCATCCTGCCGAGATTGACAACAGTCACACCGATGTTGGCCGAGGCAGCTAAACATCAAGCTTGGCTGTGGACCTATACGTCGAACTTCTATCTGGCGTATGTCTCAGACTGGAACACGTTGACCTATGTCAACCATTTCTGGTCTTTAGCGGTTGAAGAGCATTTCTATTTGCTGTGGCCGTTGGTGGTCTTCAGCTTCAGCCGTTCGACGCTCGAGCGCATCTGCGTGGGCGTGATTCTCGGCGGGCTGGCGTTGCGGACGGGGCTTGCCTGGTACGGGATGAGTGAGCTGTCGATCTCCGTGCTGACGCCGTGTCGCGTGGACAGCCTCTGTGCCGGCGGACTCCTGGCCCTGCTCGCGCACCGTGATGCGGGCGCTGGCGCCGAGCGCCTGGTGCGGCACGCACGGCCAGCAGCCCTCGTCCTTGGGGGCACGATCGTCGCTGTGTCCGCATGGTGTGCGTTGACGGATCTCGGCGTGACGACGCTGCACCAGGTGAGAGATTCGCTCTACGCGCTGTTCTTTGGCGCGGTGGTCCTGCTCAGCCTCCAGCCGCGGCCTGATGCGCTCGGGCGAGCCTTCCAGAACGGGGCGCTTCGCTTCCTGGGCAAGTACAGCTACGGGCTCTACGTCTACCACGCCATCCTGCTGTGGTATTTCACGGAAACGCAGGTGGAAGCACGCTTCGACGCGCTGCTTGGCAATCATGCGCTCGCGATGGTCGCCGTGGCAATGACGGGAACGGCTATCTCAGTGGCGGTGGCTGTTGCGAGCTATCACCTGTTCGAGAAGCATCTGCTGTCACTCAAGCGGTTCTTCGAAACCGAGGTGACAGCGGGACCGAAGGCACGCGCGTCCGTGGCGGCGGTGCGCTGACGAGGCGACCGACGGGTGCGTCAGGACAAATGCGGGTACACGAACCGAAGCAACAACGCGTACAGCACGGCAAAGCCCGCAAATAGCACGAGCGCCTTCTTCAGTCCTCGGACCGCGCTCTGATCACGCGCCGCAATGATGGGAATACCCATCAAGGCGAGCAGGATCGACTGCACGATAATGCCTCTCATTGCGCTCGTCCTCTGGACACTAATCCTCTGGCTGTGGCCGCCCTGCACATCACCGCACGTCCACCGTCTCTCGTCGCCAACACCAGTACCGCCCGCTCAGCTTCCCGTCGATAATTGATGTGCGCGACGATGTCAGGTCCATTCCGGTTACTCCGCATCGTCTCACAACTATCTCGCATGGAGCGACGACACTCGTGAGTCAGCCAGCGGCGACATGGCACACTCCGCGGCCAGGTCTGTTCAGCGCCGAGCGAATGATTCCCCTCGCGCTGCTGTTCGGCGTCGGGACGCTCATTTTCACCGCTGTCGTGATGATGAACGGCCACGTCGGCTGGGCGTTGGCTCCCGTTCTGCTGGCACTCTGCATCTGGCAGGTGCTGGCGGCGCCCGTCCGCTCCACGTTCTTCATCCTGCTCTTGCTGTCGTTGTCGACCGACCGCCCTGGTGACGCCAGCGGTCTCTGGCAGTCGTCACTGGTGAATATCGGCGGGTTGCTGGCCTACAACATGAGCAACATCCTCGGCATCGAGGCGCTGAAGATCAGCGGCATCAGCCTGACGCTGCTTCTGCTGCTCGGGGTGCGCGTGCACCGGAGCCTGATGGGACGCGTGGTAGATACGCCCGATGCCATCGCTCCAGCGCCGCCGATGAACTGGGCGCTGCTCGCGGGTCTTTGCACCGCGCTCTTTGTCGTCGTGTGGGGCATCGCCAACGGTGGCGACAGCCAGATGGCCAAGGTGCAGACGCAGGTCTATCTGCCGACGCTCGCCACGGCATTCGTGCTCGCCGCGAGCCTGCGTGGGCCTCGCGACTACCGCACGCTTGGAAAACTCATCATCGCGGCGGCGTGGAGCAAGGCAGCCATGGCACTGTGGGCTCGGCACATCCTGCCGGATTTCGTGCCAGACAAATACGGCATCATGCAGGAGGTTGAGTACGCCACGAACCACGGCGACTCGCTGCTCTTCGCATGCGCCTGTCTGGTGCTGATCGTTCCGGTCTTCTTCAAGCCGTCGTGGCGCACCATGCGCTCGGCGCTGTTGTTCCTGCCGCTCATCATTGCCGGCATGATCGCCAACGATCGTCGGCTCGTGTGGGTCGAGCTCGGAATGGGTCTGGTACTGCTCCCGATTCTGAGCCCGCACACGCTGATCGCACGCTACATCAGGCGCATTCTGCTGCTCTCCTCCCCGGTCCTCCTGCTCTACGTCGGCGTCGGCTGGTTCTCGGCCTCACGCGTCTTCGAGCCAGTGAAGCTGATTCGCAGTGTCGTCGACTCGAAGCGCAGCGACGGCAGCGTTGACCGCTCGACGCTGTTTCGCGACGTCGAGAACTTCAACCTGATTTTCACGTTCCAGAGCCATCCGTTCCTCGGCAGCGGCTTCGGCCATCCCTTCACGGCCGCCGTCGAGAACGCGGACCTCTCAGGCTTCAAGGAATATCCGTTCCTGCCGCACAACAGCATGCTCGGACTGATGGCGTTTGCGGGAGGTCTTGGCGTGCTCGGCCTGTTCACGCCGTATCTCGTGGGCTTCTTTTTCGCGGTGCGCGCGCAGTACGCCGCGCAGGTGCCTGAGCACGCGATGGCTGCGGCTGTCGTGATTGGGAACCTGTGCGCGTATCTGATGCACGTGTGGGGCGACATCGGCTTCACTGAACCCACCGGCATCTTCACCGTTGGTACGTCGCTCGCGGTAGCTGCGCAGCTCGCCGTCGCTACCGGAGCCTGGCGCCGCAAACCTGACCTCGCGCCGCCGTCTTCACCACACACGCATCGGTCGTAAGCGGACGACGGGCGTTGACCGCGTCATGCGCGAGGACGCCGAATGATGCGCGCGGACGCGCAGTCCGGTCCTTCATCGCAAAGAATCTGAGACGCTCAGGATTGGTTCGACGCTATGCCCCCGTGGGCGAAGCGAGCCCGCCCGGCAGTCGCAGCCGACCGTGACGGGGCTGGCCCAGCTATCGTGCGGTGCGCGCGGCGGCTGCCGCAGCGGCGGTCGCCGGGCCAATTGATCGCTCGTAGCGTTGACGCGCCGGCAGGGTCGCCAGTGGCGTGTCGCCAGTCGGATCGACCCAGGGCCACGGATTGTCACCGAAGAACGCCGGCTTGGCGGTGAGGTAGAGCGACGGTGGCAACGTGCGCGCTGGACGATCCCAGTGCACGCTGTTCGTGAGGTAGTCGAAGTTTCCGTCGCGAAGCACCGTGCTGCGCACCTTGGGGTCGAAGGATTGCTCCCAATGCGTCGGGTCGTATCCGAGCTTCCAGATATACGATGCGTCGCCCCACGCGTTGCCACGCGCTGAGCCCACACCCGGATCCTCGTAGAACCAGCCGCTCATCTTCCCCTGTTCACCAAGCACGTTCCCGATGAACGAATGCCACCACGAGCCATACATCAGGCCCGCGGTACGGACGTTCGAGGTGCCGGTGAAATCGCGGCGGCGACCGACCAGGTGATTACGAAAGACGGTCATCGCGATGGCATTGCCGTGCGTGTTGTCGGAGTCGTAGTCGAAGGCTTCGTTGCCCTCGAAGAGGATGTGATGGCTGCCCACGTAGTGGCTGCCGTTGATCCCCACTTCGAGCCACGCCTCGGTGTTCCAGATGAACCCGTCGTCCATGTAGTTGTAGCCGACGACGGAGCCGGCGCCTGAAGCCCGCGCCACCATGACCTTGTTGGCCTTGGTCACGATGTTGTTTTCGATGAGCACGCCGGTAGAGGCCGCCGACAGGCTGATCGCGTAGCCGCCACCACCCGGCACCGGCCAGGCGGCATCATGGATGTAAGAGTCGCGCAACTCGACGCGGAACGAGTGGTTGATGGCCACACCTTCGCCAAGCCACATCGTGTCTTCGACGTTCTTGATCCACGAGTAGGCCGCGGCTTCGAACCGCAGGTTGCCGTCTCCCCCACCACGCACCGTGAGGTCCTCGATGCCGGCGTTCTTCACGTGCAGCGAGTCGTAGCGCGTGACCTGCGCGGTCTTCGCGGCGCGGTAACTGATATGGAGCGGTGTGCTGAACGTGATGGTGTTGCCCGACACCGAGGCAATCTCCTTCACCTCGTTGATCGGACGACCGGGCCGACTGAACCACGAGAGTGAATCCGGAAACGGATCGTCCACCTGGTCGGGCGGGTTATGACGCTGGAACACCGCGCGATCAGATGCCCAGATCTGAACGTTGGTCGATACGCCGCGTCTATCCGGAAGACCGATCCATCCAGCAGTCGCGTAGTTGTCTTCGTCGACGAGCACGAACTGCCCGGCGGCAAATCCGCCGGCATCCTTCACCCGCACCGACGTCGCGCCGGCTGCACCATCAGCGATGAGACTTGCCGACGTCGAGTCGACGGTCTTCGGCCAACGGTTGGGACCGATGATGACGAGCGGCTGCGCATCCTTCGCGATATAGCTGTACGGCACCGCGCCGTTCGTCTTCTGCAGAACCGTCGCCCCCGCGCCGGCGCCCCGCAGAGTGATGCCTTTGTTGATCAGAATCAGGTTGTTGACGGTGAAAGTGCCCGACGACAACATCACGACTTGCCCAACCGGGCAACCATCGACCGCGCCCTGAATCGCGGCCGACGCGTCCTGCAATCCATTCCCGTATGACGACGCGTTCACCGTGCGGCAGACGGTCGTGCGATACGGCACGCCGCCCGGCACACCGGGCGTCCACGTGGTGCGCCCCTCTGCGGGCACGATGCTGGTATCAACCGAACCGCCGACACCGAGCAGGCCACGCTGCGTCTGCGCGGTGAGTGAGTTCACCATCGCGACACTGCACACACACGTCAACAGGATCGTTGCTGTTCGCACGTTATCTCGTCTCAATCAGGCGCTCGACCACGACGAGCCCGTTCAGTGTACATCGCGACCACACGCCTCTTTCGCGTCATCGAACCGGGCTCTGCGAGCGAGTGCGGCGTCCGATGAAGTGGCGTGCACATGAGATTGAATTAGTTCGGCAAATAGAGGAAGAACCGTGGGCTGCTGCCACATTGCGTGGCGCCGAAGTGATGAGTTGCGTGCACATTAGATCGTGCGCAGACGTTCCAATCGCGCCTCGCGGTTTGGGCTTTGGCTCTGCCGCGTGCTCAAATAGCTACAGCCCGCTTATGCGCATTCTCATCGTCTCCCCGGAGCTGCCCTATCCGCCAGCCTGGGGCTTTGCTATTCGTGTCTCCCGGATCCTCGCCCTGCTCTCCCGCCGACACACCGTGTCGCTGCTGACGTATGCCCGCGACGGAGCTGACGACAACGTCCGTGCGCTGGCGGCAACGTGTCACTCGGTCCACACCGTGCTTGAGCCGTCAGACAGCTCGATGGCCAAGCGTATCGGGCAGATGACGTCGATGGTGTCGAGCGCGTCGTATCACGGCCGGTATCTCTACACGGACGCGATGCAGCGCAAGCTGGACGAGTTGACCGCGCAGGAACGTTTCGATGTGATTCAGGTCGAGACGAGCCAGATGGTGGCGTTTCGTTTCGACCCGCGCGCCGCGCTCGCCATTGTCGAGCATGACATCGTGTACGAACTGCTCGGACGCATGGCGACCTCGGAGCGCTCGTTCCTTCGACGCGCCTACAACTCGGCGGAAGCGCGAAAATTCAAGCTTGAGGAGATCGAGCGCTGGAAGCAGGCATCCGCCTGCATCGTGACCTCGTCGCGTGAGGTGCCGATCGTCCGTCAGGCTGGTATCACCGTGCCCGTGCTCGTGGCGCCAAACGGTGTCGACGTCGAGTACTTCGCACCGTCGTCACAGGCGCCCGAACCAGACACCCTCGTCATGACCGGCCTGATGCGCTACCGCCCGAATATC
>Ga0209023_10007533_pt1 | contig 11123 bp, 12 predicted proteins | sample LakOneMetagenome_FD_187468 | JGI IMG/M metagenome (GOLD analysis project Ga0209023, IMG submission 187468) | Freshwater and sediment microbial communities from Lake Erie, Canada (SPAdes) (version 2) | ecosystem: Environmental > Aquatic > Freshwater > Lentic | place: Lake Erie, Canada...
ATCCGAATCGAGAGGGTGCTGTACCAGCCGGAAGCCGCGGGCGATTTCCACCTCTAGCAGGCGCGACCTGCCATAGCCGCGGATTGCGCCCGAACACTCGGCCTGGCAACGGATCAGCACTTCGCAGCGTTGCTTCCGCTGACCATCGTCGAGCTGCCGCTCGAGTTTCCCCACATGCGCTTCGATCAGCTGTGGCACGACCGGGTACAGCACGACCCGACACACACTTGGCTGCGCACCCTGCTGCGTGGGGCCGCTGGCAAAGAAGGCAGCACACATGAGGCGCATGCACCCATCGCCGGCTCGCTTGGCCGAGCTCTGCGCCAGTGCATCCGGTTCCGGTCTCTTGGTCTCCTGGTCGTCCAATCCAATGCCTGTTCTGGGGCGCACCGCGGGCCGAGCGCGAGTGGACTACCGGTATACGCGCTTGAACGCGTGCCGCCTGCCGGGTGACCTTGCTTGCGCAGCTTCAGCGAGCTGGGACTGGCTGCAGCATCTGCACCATCGAGGTGTAGCCGCGCGCTCGCGCCAGTTGCAGTGGTGTAGCACCGCTGCGATCGGTCAGCTGTGTGCTGGCGCCAGCATCCAGCAGCGCCTTCAACGTGGCCTGGTGGCGCAAGCCGCCGTCGCCCAGGACGATCGCTTCGATCATGGCTGTCCAGTGCAGGTTGTTCACGTGGTCCAGCGGCGCGCCGGCCTGGATGAGATGGCGCACCACGCCGTCGTGCCCCAGGTGCGCGGCGGCGATCAGCGCGGTGCCATCGTAGCGACTGGTGATGAGTTTGGCGCTGGCACCACCTGCCAGCAGGACACGCAGCGTTTCCTCGTCGTCGGCCACCGCGGCGATCGTCACGGCGTCATAGCGACCCTGTTCAAGCGCCGAAGGATCGGCACCGGCTTGCAGCAACGCCTGTACCGCCTCGTGCTGGCGCGCAAAGGTGGCCACGTGCAAGGGCGTGCGGCCGGCGCCGTCACGGACTTCCAGCGCCGCCTTGCTGACCGCCAGCCGCCGGATGGTGGCCAGGTCGCCCCGGTTCGCCGCGGCATGCAGGCCCTGGAAGGCCGCCACCTCGGTGACCGTGGGCGGCACTTGCGCATGAAGCGGCAGGGTGGCGGTCGCAGCCGCGAGGGTCAGCGGCAGGATGGCAGCCCAGGACTTCACTTCAGAAGGTCCTTGGCCTTGTCGATGGCGGCCACGGCGCATTGTTCGTCCAAGTGCCCCCCCGGGGCGCCGCCCACGCCGATGGCGCCGATGACGTCATTGCCCACCTTCACCGGTACACCACCGCCCAGCAGCAGGAAGCCGGGAATGTGAACGAGATTGGCTGCCGCCGGATTCTTCTGAGCACCTTCCATCATGGCGAGCGTGTTGTTCTTGGCCGAGGCCGACGTGAAGGCCTTGGCCTGCGCGGCGTCGATCGTGTGCGGCCCGGCATTGTCGGCACGCTGCAGCGCTCGCAGTTGCCCTGCACGGTCGACCACTGCTGCGGTGACGTTGTAGCCACCGGCCAAGCACGACGCGACCGTGGCGGCGGCCAGCTGGTTTGCCAGCTCGAGCGACATGGTGCGTTCGGTGCGAACTGCCTGAGCCTGTGCCGCGCTGAATGCGGCGCTGGCGGCCAGGGCTGCCATGGTGATGGCGGTGGTATGGATGATTTTCATGATCGGCTCCATGGGGATGAGGGTTGACGTGGGACGCTGCCGCCAAATGCTCGGCAGTGCTTGTCCAGCCATGCAGCCATTCTTGGCGAGCCACTCCGAGCGCACCATCCGCGCGTGCCACGCGTCACATCCGTAGCTCTACGGATGGGACGGCGCCGCCGTCAAGCCGGCGGTGCCTGCGGCTTGGCAGCCGCCTCTTCATCCACCAGTTGCGCATAGGCGCGAATCATCTGCGCCAGCGTCTGCACCTGCAGCTTGGCGCACAGGTGCGCGCGGTGTGTTTCCACAGTGCGCGGCGACAGCACCAGTACGCGACCGATCTCCTTGTTGGTCAGGCCCGCCACCACCAGCGACAACACCTCGCGTTCACGCGGCGACAGCAGCGCATAACGTTCACGCGCGTCGCGCCCGGCGGCGTCGCGCTGGCGCGTGCGCACATGTTCACGCACGGCGTTGTGCACGGCTTCAATCAGCGCCTCGTCGTCCACCGGCTTTTCCAGGAACTCTGCCGCGCCGGCCTTGAAGGCGCGTCGGCACATGTCCACGGTGCCGTGGCCGGTGAGCATCACCACCGGCTGGTCCACGCCCCGCTGGTGCAGCAGGTCCAGCACCGTCAGGCCTGACAGGCCGGGCATGCGCACGTCCAGGACGATGGCACCGACGGCCTGGCTGTCAAAGCCGTCCAGAAACGCCTGCGGGTGCGCCCAGGTCTGCACCCGCAGACCCACGGTGCCGATCAGCAGCGCCAGCGCCTGACGCACGGCTTCGTCATCGTCCACCAGGTGGATCAGCGGCGACACCGGGGACGGCGGGTTTGGTAAGGCAGCAGGCAGGTTCATGGGTCAATGAACTCTTGTCAACTCGCCGCGTGGGTCCCAGGCGCGGCGCCGGACAGCGGCAGGGTCAGAATCAGTTCGGCGCCCGAGGAGCTCGCACCCTTCGCATCCACATTGCGCGCCTGCAGGCTGCCGCCCAGCGCCTGGGCCAGGGTCTCGCACAGTGGCAGCCCCAGGCCCAGACCCCCCTTGCGTGTGCTGAAGAACGGTTCGAACACGCGGCCCAGCTGTTCGGGCGCGAAGCCCGGGCCGTTGTCGCGCACCCGCAGTTGCGCCTGCGCCTGGGCTGGCAGGGGCTGCAGCATGACGGAGATGCTGGGTGACGGGGTCGCCGCGTCTTCCAGCGCCTGCATCGCATTGGTCACCAGGTTGTGCATGATCTGCTCCAGCATCACCGGGTCGGCCCAAATCGCGGGCGCGTTGCCGCTGACCGACGCGGTGATGCTGCGCCGCTGCAACTCGGGGCCAAGCAGGTTCAGCATCTCCACGCATAGCGCTTGCAGGTCAACGTCTTGCAGTACTGCACCCTGCGTCGGGTCCCGCACCAGACGGCGCAGGCGTGTCAGCACATCAGATGCGCGCCGAGCCTGGGCTGTCGCCAGACCCAGCGCCTGGCGCACCGCAGGCAGGTCGGGTCCGTCGTCGTCAGGCGCTTTAGGGCCGGCTTGCTCGTCTTCCTGCAGCAGGCGCTGTGCAGCCTGGGTGCTGGCCAGCACCGCGGCAAGCGGCTGGTTCAGCTCATGGGCCATGCCGGCCGCCAGTTCACCCAGGGTGTTCAGGCGTGCTGCCTGCGCCATGCGCACAAGTTCGGCATTGCGGTGCTGCAGTTCGCGCGCGCGTTGCAGTGTCAACAGTGCGGCACTGGCCCCAGCGCAAGCGGCTAGCCATGCTAGCAGCCAGGCCCAGGGCCACTGCGCCGGTCCAGTGGCGCGCTGCAGGCGCAACTCAAACGGCTGGCTGGGTGTGGCGAGCACCTTGGAGAAGGTGAAGCCCGGCGTCAGGCCAGCGGGCTGCACTGCTTCGGGCGCGCCGGGGTGCAAAACGAGCGTGTTTGTGCCGGTCACCAGCAACGCGCGCACAGGCCCGGTGTCGGACAGCGGCCACTCGTCGGCCGGCACCAGGCGCTTGGCGTCCACAATCAACGCCCAGCTGGCTGGTTTGCTGGCCAGAACCAAAGCGTAGTGCGCACGGGCGGGATCCACTGCGGCCAGCACGGCGTGGCGCTTGTCGGCAGCCAAGGCACGCGACTGCTCCTCGCCGGCGCCCAGATCGGCATTCGGCCAGGGGTGCTGCGCGTCGCTGCGCTGCACCGACAACACCGCGGGCCACAGCGCCGGCAGCCGCACGGCCGGCTCCTCGGCATCGGTGCCGGGCGCCAACAGCGCCAGCGTCGCCAGCACCGCGTCCAGTTGCGCGGCTCTTTGGCTCAGCAGGCGGTGCGCGATGCGCGCATCCACAGCAAAGGTCTCGCGTCGGATCGCGATATCCCAGCGCACGATGGCAGTGGCGCCGAGCAACGCCAGCAACGTGGCCGCCGTCAGCGTCAGGATGTTGCGACGTGGCACATGACGCATCCAATGGCGTAGGAGGACGGGAACGGTGGCCTTGATTCGGGCAGGCCAACGTCCGATTGTGGGCATGCGCCGATTCTGCACTCGCGCTCTTGCTGGACCGCAAGTCGACTCCTTCGCCGGTGAACGTCTACTGCCGCCGTTGGCCCGACAAGGCGTCGTTGTCCCGTATAGCGCAGAGGCTAGCGGGTTGCCAACGAGCCGGCCGTGATGAGGGGGCAGAGAGCTGCCACCCGGGGAGGCCCGCCAACGGCCACTTGGTGTGCGTCCACAAGACGGAGGCCCAGAAGAGCCGTGCAAAGCACGCGAAGGCCACTCGGTGCCCGCCTTCGCTGTCCGAGCGCCTGACTGCACACTGCGCAGACAACGGCGCGCACGCGCTATGGGCTCTTGCACCGTGAATGCGCTGACAACTTCACAAGGACTTGAGGTACTCGCTCAGGTCGGTCACCTGCTGCTGCGTGAGCCCCAGGCCGCGCTTGCGGTCGTAGGTACGAACCACGTCGATCAAGGTGGCCGCCGAGCCGTCGTGGAAATACGGCGCGTGCTGCCATACACCCTTGAGAGGCGGGGTACGGTACTGCTTCGTGGCAGACCTCGAGGCGTAGCTGGGCGACTCGGGTTCCGCCATCGAGTCGCTCGGCAGGTGCAGGCGCGTATTGGCGTCCGTGAAGTGCGGGCCGCTGTGGCATGTCGCGCAGCCGCCGACACCTTCGAACACCAGTCTGCCGCGTGCCGCGCCGGCCGCATCGAAGCTGCCGGCCGGCGCCGCCGGGGCCGGCAGCGACAACTGGTACGCCTGCAACGCCGGCAGCCTACTCGACACACGGTCCTCGGTACCGTTGGTGAGGTTCAGGTTCAGGCGTGGCTCCACCACCGTGCCCAACCCGCCCATCTCGGCCACCGCCACGTAGCGGTTCCAGTAGGCCAGCTCATTACCATCGCCGGTGAAGGTGACGCTGTGAATGCCTTGCAGGCCGTAGGCCGGCGGAATCACGACCGGCTTGCTCAGGCCGTCGATATTCTGCCGAGGGTCGAACTTGCCTTTGCCCCAGGAACTGAACATCTGCTTGGCTGCCGCATCGAGCGCCGGCGACAGCGCAATGATGGCGCCGGGGTTCAGGTCGCGGTTGGGCCAGCCGTCGAGCCGTTTGCCGATGCCGGGAGCAAACGAGTCGTCCACGGTCGAGTGGCACAGCGCGCAGGTGATGCCGACGCGCTTGAGAACGTCCTGGCCGTTCACCGTTTCGACCTCGGCCTTGAGACCCACCACGGCATCGAGCTTGAGCAAGGCGATCGTGGTGGCCGGCCGGGTCAGGTCGATCGATCCGTCGCGGATGCCGTCCACCACGGCGGCAGGCAGCGCCTGGGCATCCACCTTCAGGCCGACCGACAGCGCGGTCACGGGGTCGACCGCGGCGCTGATCACCTCGTGCATGCGCAGGGTATCGGTCCACTTGGCCTCGTCGCCGAAGGTCTCGTAGCGGAAGATCTGGCGACCTTGCTCGACGAGTGCGGCCTGGTCGGCGGTCGTGTCGTCGGCGGATCCACCGCATGCGGTCACGAGGACGACGCTGGCGGCGCAGGTGCCCAGCAGGCGCAGCGCAGGGTTCGCCGCGCGGCGCGGTGCAAGGTGCATGGCGCGCACGCGAGTTCGACGTGGCGTGACGGTGAGTGGCTTGTTCATGGCGGCGTCCTTTTGGCGAGAGGGAGGGCACTCGGGCCATCGACGTGATGGCTCTTCCGGCGAGGCCCGGTTCTTGGATGCCACCAGGCGGCAAAGCGTGACAGCCAGCCCGTGCGCCTACTTGCCGCCCAGCGCGCTCACACGCAGCTTCAACTCGGGCAGCACCTCGGACTCGAACCAGGGGTTGCGTTGCAGCCAGCCGTTGTTGCGCGGGCTCGGGTGCGGCAGCGGCAGGACCTGCGCCCCCTGCTCGCGCCAGGACCTCACGGCCGCGGTCAGCGTCGCGCCGTTGCCCAGCTTCAAGTGCCAGGCCTGCGCGTAGGCGCCGATGACCAGCGTCAGCCGGATCGATGGCAGCTGTGCCAGCAGACGCGCCCGCCAGGTGGCGGCGCACTCGGGGCGCGGGGGCAGGTCGCCCGAGCGACCTTGGCCCGGATAGCAAAAGCCCATCGGCAGGATGGCGATGAAGTCGGGGTCGTAGAACGACGCCTTGTCGATGCCCATCCACGCACGCAGCCGTTCGCCGCTGGCGTCGTCGAACGGAACACCGCTGGCGGCGACCTTGCGCCCCGGCGCCTGCCCCGCAACCAGGATGCGCGCCCCAGCGGCCGCCTGCAGCACCGGACGCGGCGGCAGGCTCAGGTACGGCGCACAGATCGTGCACGCCCGCACCTCCTGCAGCAGGCGGCGCAGTGTCTCGCTCGATGGGAGCGCACGCTGAACCATGGCCTTCATCGTTGCAGAGACGTGCTCTCGCGGCACGCCGGCGTCCGGTCGACCTGCCGCAGGTAGGCGATCAGGTCGGCACGCTCCCGGCGATCGGGGACGCCGTCGTAGGTCATCGTCGTGCCGGGTATCGCCTTCATCGGTGCGGCCAGGAAGCGGTCGAGCGCCTTCTCGTCCCAGACGATCGCCGATTGCTTCATGGTCGGCGAGTAGGCAAAGCCCTGCACGCTGCCCGCACGCCGGCCGAACAGGCCGCAATGCCGCGGCCCGACGCGGTCGAAAGCGAGCGCATGGCAGGCGGCGCAGCGTGCGTAGATCGTCTCGCCGCGCAGCGCGTCCGCCGGCGCGGCCAGCGCGGGCGGCACCGCACCGAGTCCGCCCAGCACGAGCGCAACGGTGATCACCCGCGCCCGATGCGTCATGACATGAAGGCCGCAGGCACCGGCGCGTCGCCCAGGGCCTGGCGCAGGATCGCCCAGTGCATGGCTTCGTCGCCCAGGATGCTGGCGGCCGCCTTGGCCAGGTCGCGGTTGCCGAACAGGGGCACGGCGCCCAGGTAGGCGCTGACGGCACCCTGCTCGAGACCGGCCGCGAACTTCAGCACGTCGGCCTGCGACCTGAGCTGCTCGACCGGGAAGTTGTACTTGGCCTTGGCCTGCACTGCTTTGCCGCCCAGCTTGGCCACCGTCTTGGCGAGCAGGTCGGCGTGTTCCTTGTGATGCCCTTGGAAGCTCAGCGCGAGGTCCAGCACGCCGGGCTGTAGCAGCTTGCTCTCGGCGCCCAGTTGGTAGGCGGCGATCGCCTCGAGCTCGGCGCCGAGGGCGGTGTTGAGGATCTGCACGTCCTGGGCGCCGGCGCCGCCGGCCTGGGTGGCGAGCGCATCGTTGCCGGCGAGAAGCGCCACGGCAGCACCTGACAGCGTCAAGCCGGTCCGGCCGAGGAACAGGCGCCGGGCGGCGAGCGGGGTGGGCATCTGGAAGAAGGACATCACGGGCTCCTGAAGGGGTGAGTGAGCCCATTCGATGGCCGACGGATCAACGGCGTTCCGGCCCGGAGCCAGGAGCGTCTTCCCAGGCGAGGCCATGCGGGTCGAACCCGGGCCGCAACATCGGCTTCACGACGTCGAAATAGGGCGACATGTCGAAGTCCCTGGGCGCGTACAGGCTGTGGTGACGGATGTGAAGCAGCTCGCGCCGGCAATGCCCGCCCGCCCCGTCGACGCTGACCTGGAACGTGACCTCGGGCAGGATGGGGTAGTGCACGCTCTGGAAGGCCTCGGCAATCAAGGTCGAACAGATTGCGCGCGACGGATCGCCGCTGCCGAAGGCGATCATGCGTCGCCGCCAGCGTAAGGGCACCGGGGGTGCAGGCAGCAGGTAGCGCGCCAGGTCGAGCAGGTTCTTGAGGTCGTAGTGCTGGCCGAGCCGGCCGACCACGAAGCCGACGACTTGCTCGACCTCCTGCGTATCGAGCCCGACCGGCCGGCAGATCCGCGTGTGCATGTGGGCGTAGGCACTGAGCGGGACGGCTCGCACGCCCGCCCGCAGATCGGCCTCGATCAAGACCAGCGGCTCGGGCTCTGCAGCGCCGCCCGGCCATCCGCTGCCGACGAACAGCGCTGCATGCGACCAGTTCGACTGCGTCAGGACCTTGATCGCCATGCTGACGCGCGACTCGCCTTCGACCAGCAACACGTCGCCGGGGCGCAACGTGGCCTCGAGCCGATCCGGTGCGACGGTCGCCACCATCGCACCGTGCGGCCTGGGTGCGAGCAGGTAGGCGGCGAGGCGGTCGCCGATCGCCCTGAGCAGTCGGTTCATCGCGATCGACCACCAGAGGCAAGCAGTTCGTCGGCTTGATCGAGCGATGGAACCGGCCGTGCGGCGGACCCATCCCTGCTTGAGTCAGGACATGTTCACGTCGGGGCCGTCGCTCAGCTTTGTCATCACACCCGCCACGATGCGGTCGCAGCGGGCACCGTCGAAGGCGAAGGCGTCGGCCAGGGCGTGATCGACATCCCGGGCCAAGCCCTCGCGCAGCAGGCCACGGGCACGGAAGAAGCGTGTGCGCACCGTGGTCTCCGGCAAGCCCAGCGCTGCCGAAACCTCCTCGACGCTCATCTCTTCGACGGCACGCAGCATGAACACCGTGCGGAAGGCTTCCGGCAGCGCGTCGATGCACGCCTCCATCATCGCGCGCACTTCCGAGCGCATCGCCGCGCGGTCGGGCCTATCGTCCGGGTTGCCTTCCATCACGTCCTCCAAGGTGAGGTCCGCGAGGTCGATCGTGGCGTCGAAGGCCAGCACCTGCGCGCCACGGCGGCGCAGCCGACCCAGCGCCTCGTTGATGACGATGCGAACCAGCCACGTCGACAGGCGTGCCTCGGACCTGTAGCTGCCGAGCGCCCGCCAGGCGCGCAGATAGGCCTCCTGCAGCGCGTCCTCGGCCTCGGCGTCGCTCTTCAGGATGCTGCGGGCGGTGCGGAACAGCAGGCGGTTGTGCCGCCTCATGATGCGTTCGAAGGCCGACTCGTCGCCGTCGGCGGCGCGCGCCGCGAGCGCCGCGTCGGGCACGTCGTCGTTCAGGGCCGTGGCCGTTGCCAGGGATGCGCTGCGCATGCAGACCTCCGCGAAGTAGAAGGAAACGATCCCGCGTTAGATGCAGTCCGCGGCCATTTCATTCCCGTGTGTCATTCCTCCGTTGACCGCCGACATCGTCGGCCGGCCCGCGCGATGCACGGCACGGGGCCTACACCTCGACGATGAAGCTCGCATCGAACGCCGGGTTCTCGTTGACGCCGCCGCGGGCATAACCACGCGGATTGCACACGACACGGGTGCCGTTGACCTGGTGGTCGAAGCTGTCGTGGGTATGGCCATGAATCCACAGCGACACCCGGTCTGCGCGCAGCAGGTGCGCGGCATCCGACACGAAGCAGGCATTCAGCAGCGAATCGGCGAAGCGCGGGTGGATGCTGTGGCGCGACGGTGCGTGGTGCGTGATCACCACCGTGGGCCCGGCATGGACGTCGGCCAGGCGGCTCTCCAACCAGGCCGAGTGGCGCCTGAACAGGCGCACCGAGTCCTCCGGCGTGAAGATCTCGGGCGAGGATTCGCCGGCTCGGATGCGGCTGAAGTCCCGCATCAGCCGCCGGGCCTCGGACTTCGCCGCGGCGCGCTGCTGCGGGTCGTCGAACAGCTCGAAGTCGGTCCACAAGGTGCTGCCCAGGAAGCGTACCCCGCCCATGACGAGTTCGCGGTCGTCCAGGACCTGCACCTGGGTGCCTTCGCACAGGCGCTGCAGTTCGTCGAGCGCCCCGTCGATGCTGCGGCCGTAGAACTCGTGGTTGCCGGGCACGTAGAGCACGGGCTTGTCGAACTTCAAGGCCCAGGCGATGGCTTCGGGCGGGCGCGAGATGTCTCCGGCCAGCACCACCACGTCGGCATCGTTGACCGGCCAATCCATCGCACCGAACCCCAGGTGCAGATCCGAGAGGATGTTCAGTTTCATGGGTGGACGTCGACCGATGGCGGGCTCCCATCTGATGCTGGCCCCATCGCGCAGTGCGCCGCGGGGACAGTATGTATCACAGCATGATATATATTTGGCGCGAGGGGATACCTGCCATGTCTGATCGAAAGATGTCGAAGTCCGACTTCGAGACGCTGGCCCGCTTCCGGTATCAACTGCGCAAGTTCCTCCGCTTCAGCGAGGAGGTGACCCACCGGCACGGCGTCACGCCCCTGCAGTACCAGCTGATGCTCCAGATCCAGGGCTATCCGGGCCGACGATGGGCCACCGTGGCTGAACTGGCCGAGCGTCTTCAGGCCAAGCACCACGGTGTGGTCGCGCTCGTGTCCCGATGTGAGGCGGCCGGCTGGGTGCGGCGCGCGGCCAGCCGTGCCGACAAGCGCCGCATCGAGGTTCACCTCACGTCGCAGGGGCGCGCCTGCGTGGAGAGGCTGGCGCGCCTGCACTTGGAGGAACTGACGTCGGTACGTGGCGGATTCTTGATTCCGGGTTTCGCGACGGAAGACGGCCGCCCCCGGACGTAGCCGGCGGGGGCCCGAATGGTTGGCTTCAAGGAGAGCTGTAGGCGGCCGGCAATGAGGCGCAGTCGCTCTGACTGGCGCCACCGCCGGATTTCCCCTCGTTCCAGGATGCCTGCTTTCGGTGCCGTGGTCGCTAGAGTGGCGATTGCCGATTCACTCGGAGGCCTCTGGCGGCGCTGGTGGATCGGGCTTGCGGGCATCCAGACCCCACGATGTCCAGTCTTCACCGAACAGTTCGGAGGGATGCGGCGTCGCGACACTGCCGTTACCGCACATCAGCGAATCCGCCGGGCAATACTTGTCGCAACCCCAGCAGATGCGCTCGGGGTGCTTAGGGTGGATGGGGAACTTCTTGACCACGGTGTGCGTTCACGCGCGCCGTGCGTCGACCCGCTCGATGTTCCTCTGGTGCGCCTCCAGCATGACCCCAAGATCGGCCTGGATCTGCGCGTCCTGGACGCGCGGAAGCAGCGCCTCCAGGCGGCGCACCACCCATGCCTGGCCGCGGTTGAGGAAGTTCAGGCGCTGCTCGAGGTCGGGGATCGCCATGGCCTTGCCCCAGAACGCACCCGTCGCGCTGGACGGTGTG
>Ga0209023_10007534_pt1 | contig 11122 bp, 12 predicted proteins | sample LakOneMetagenome_FD_187468 | JGI IMG/M metagenome (GOLD analysis project Ga0209023, IMG submission 187468) | Freshwater and sediment microbial communities from Lake Erie, Canada (SPAdes) (version 2) | ecosystem: Environmental > Aquatic > Freshwater > Lentic | place: Lake Erie, Canada...
ACCACCGACGCCTCACGGGTACGCCAAATCCTGGGCAACCTGATCGACAACGCGTTCCGCTGGACACCCACCATGGGACTGGTGGACGTGGCGGCGCATCCCCGTGAGGGCGGCGGACTGCTGATCCGGGTGACTGACTCCGGCCCCGGCATTCCGTTGAGCCGACAAGAAGAGGTGTTCGAACCGTTTCGCTCGGAGAACACTCCGGACGGCCGAAGCGGAAGCGGGCTCGGCCTGGCGATCAGCCAGCAGCTCGCCCGCGCACTCGGCGGCGATCTCTACATCGATGCCACCATCACCACGGGCAGCAGCTTCGTCCTTGAGCTGCCTGCCGATGCCGCCGTCGCCATCAAGCGAACGCAAACGGACGCCGACCCGGAGGTCGGCGCCCGCAAAGCGATCGTCTGAGAATTACGTCGTTGCCGTGTCGTGAGCGGCGAGGACGACCGCCCCGCGCTCCGACGTTCGAACACGGATCGCATCCTCAACCGGGATGATGAAGATCTTCCCGTCACCCGGCTCACCGGAGTGCGCGTGGGTGAGAATCGTCGATACCGTTCGCTCCACATCGATGTCGTCAACGACGATCTCGAGTTTCAACTTGGGGCGAAGGAAGATTGTGGTCTTCGCACCCCGGTAGCTCTCCGTGAAGCCCTTTTGCCGACCCGAGCCCTTGACCTCGCTGATGCTCATGGACGGAAGGCCCATCTCATCGAGTTGGTCGCGGATCGCGTCGAACGCTTCGTGACGGATGAATGCTTCAATCTTCTTCATCAGAGTTCCCCTCCAGCCGGCGAGGTTGTCGATGTCGGACTTGGACCTGACGATGATGTCATGGAGAGTGCCATCGGCGAGGACTGCGGCTCGGCTCCGGGAACCTCAAGGAACCGCTCCGGGTATCCGAACATGCCGTGCTCGGAGATGTCGAGCCCTGCGAGCTCGTCCTTTTCGCTGACGCGAAGTCCGACGGTGTGCTTGATGGCAAGGAACGTCAAGAATGCAAGCACGAAGGTGAAGCCCACGGTCGCAAGGATGCCGTAGAACTGAACCCACAGCTGGGAGAATCCACCGCCCAGGAACAGGCCGGCGCTCTTACCGAGGTTGAGATCCGTCGTACGGTCGGCGGCGGCAAACAGGCCGATTGCGAGGGTGCCCCAGATACCGGCGACGCCGTGGACAGGAAGACATCCGATCGGATCGTCCACCTTGATCTTGTCGATGAGGACCACGAGCGGCGGCACGATCAGGCCGGCGACAAGGCCGATCACAACAGCTGCCCACGGATCGACGAATGCACACGGAGCGGTGATCGCAACCAAACCGGCGATCGCGCCGTTGCCCATCTGCGACACGTCAAGCGTTTTGAACATCAAGAGCGCGGTCAAGGTTGCGCCAACCACACCGGCCGCAGCGGCCAAGTTGGTGTTGACGGCCACGTCCGCGAAGTTCTGGCCGACGGCGTTCAGCGTGGACCCGGGGTTGAAGCCCATCCATCCGACCCACAGGATCAGAACGCCAAGCATTGCCAGCGGGATCGAGTGCCCGGGAATCGGAACGGCCTTGCCGTTGCGGAACTTGCCGATACGTGGGCCGAGCAACAGGGTGCCCGCGAGTGCGGCAAGCGCGCCCTGAAGGTGGACGATCGAGCTGCCTGCGAAGTCGAGGAATCCGCGCTGTGCAAGCCATCCACCACCCCACGTCCAGTGGGCCACGATGGGGTAGATCAGCCCGGTGAAGACGACGCCGAAAATGACGTATGCCGGGAACTTGGTGCGATCGAGCATGGCTCCGAAGACGATCGCGAGCGATGCCGCGGCGAAGACGACCTGGAAGAAGAACTGCGCCTGCAAGGGCGTATCGCTGTATGCCAGCGAGGCAAACACGTTCTTGTAGTCGTGCAGGTTCATGAACCAGCCGCCGGATCCCATGAAGTCGTTCCCGGTCGAGAACGCAAACGAGAATCCGACCGCCCAGAACATCAGGAACGAGATGGCGACGTTGATGATGATCTTGCCGGCCACCGCGCCCGCGTTCTTCATGCGGGACAGACCGATTTCAAGCATCGCGAAGCCGGCCTGCATGAAAAGGACGAGAATGGCGGCGAGCACAACCCAGACCTGGTTCAGCGCAGCCGAAACCGTCGTGACCTGATCGGCCAGCTCCGTTGTTGTGGGATCGGCGGCAAATGCCGCCGTTGGAAAGGCGAGGGCGAGCCCGATCAAGGGCGGCACCACTCGCCGCAAAAGTGTTGAGCGCATCACGCGTCTCCTGGTCGTTAATTCAGGCCGTGGCCATGACAGGGAGAACGGTAGGAGCAGCAGCCTTGGTTGGGCTTTGGCCCATCGGGCAACGTCATGGGCGCGGATGTTCGCCATTGGGCGAATACAACGCCTCCCGAGGACTGCAGCGGGCCGACAGGTTGGCCGCAGGGCGAAGTGGACGCCCCTCGCAGTTCGCCATCGGGCGAAGCGGCCGAGCTGCACCCTCAAGTGAACCGAAATGCCCGCCGATGGAACACACGTGTTGTAAGAGGTCCGTGAAAGTCCCAAAAACTGCTTGCCACGCAAGCGGGCGTCTTGCACCATGGACTGATCGGATCGCATGAGGCGACCCTCCCGAAGGACCCACGGATGGAGAACACCAAGATGGCGACACGGCCGAGCGCCGCGACATCCCGTCGCCGACGCCACTCGCAAGACGGCTTTGGACTGATCGAGCTGCTGATGGCAACCGTGGTCATCGCGTTCGTGTTGGTCGGCTTCGCCATGATCTTCGGCACGGCCTCACGGGAGAGTGTCAAGTCCGCCAACAAGACCGACGCCCAGCAGCTTGCGACGGCCCGCATGGAAAAGGTGCGGCTGCTCGACTACGCGCAGATCGGAACACTGTCCGGCAACCCTCCCGGGATCATCCCCGCCATCGAGTTCGTGGGCGATTACACGGTGGTCACCAAGGTCACCTACGTGGACGACCCTGCCGCCGGTGGATACAACACCTACCGCGACTATAAGAAGGTCAAAATCACGGTGATCGTGACCCAGTCGGGCAAGACCATCGCGGTGGAAGAGACCAAGATCGCGCCGCCTGCCGGGCCGCTCACCGACAAGGGCGTGCTGAAGCTGACCGTACTCGAGTCGGGATCGAACGCGGTTCTTCCGGGCGTCTCGATATCACTGAGCGGGGCCCCCGGCGGCACCCGAACGGATGAGACCGACGAGAACGGTCAGGTGGTCTTCGCCGATCTGAGTCCCAACCCGTCGCCCGCCGCCCAATATGTCATCACGGCGAGCAAGGACGGGTACATCGTCGCCCCGACCGACGTCGCCCCGATGCCGAACGCACTCGTGCGGATCGCCGCCGCGTCGGTCGTCGAGCGTGTGATCCACCTCTCAAAGCCGCTCGGCATCAAAGTCACCTTGCGAAACGCAAGCGGCGGCACCCTGTTCACCGCCTCCACTCCGGTGTCGATCGGGACGCAAGACGGGCTCACGTGGGGCCAACAGACGGTCAGCGACGGCACCTACACCGGCACGAACTTCGGAAGTCTGCCCGTCATCGCCGGCGGCAGCTACATCTTCTCGGCCAACATCAAGATCGGCAGCACGTTCTACTTCGGAAAGTCGGTCAGCTACACCGCACCGGCGAACGGCAACAACGCCTCAGCCCTCATTGTGCCGCCAATCGTCATGACGCCGTATACATCGGCGTCCACGGTCGGCAAGGTGACGATCACGGTCGTCCGCAACGGACTCCCGGTGAGCGGGGCGATTGTTCGCCTGCTCGGCGGCCCCGTGCCGATCTTCCTGGTCGCATCGACTCCACTCACCGGAACGGTGGTCTTCGACGCCCCGATCGGCACCGGCTATACCGTCCAGGTGACCGACCCGAAGAGCGGCAACTCGGGCGCGACGACGTATGCCACATCCGTCACCGCGTTCACGACAGTCCCGATCGTTCTCTGACATGCAGCGATCTGACCGCTCACGTCTGGACGGCGGGTACACGCTGATCGAACTTGTCATCGTCGTCAGCCTGCTCATGGTCGTGCTCGTGCCGATCTTGATGACACTGCTTCGCGCGAACACCGGCAGCAACGACTTGCGAAAGAACACCGAGGCGCGCGCGACGACGCGGACGGCGGTCGACACCCTCGTGCGGGACTTCCGCCAGGCGCAGACGCGGGTGCAAGGGATGTCCCATGTCACGGAGGTGTCGCCCACGTCGATCACCTTCTACAGCCCGGACAAGACCCTGGTCTCCGCCACCGACATCGGCTTTTTCAAGTTGCGCAAGATCACCTATCAGATCGTGGGCACCACCCTGACGCGCCAAGTGACCACGACCACGAACCAGGCGCCGCCATGGACCTTCCCGTCCACGGCGGGCCCGACGCTCGTCGTTGCGACGAATCTGCGCCCATACAGCACCACGGCGACCTCGCGGTCCTACTTCCGGGCGTTCACAGGAGCGGGTGTCGACGTCACGTCCGCCCCGTCCATGGTCGGCCAAGTCAAACGTCTGTTCATCCACTTCGAGGTCAACGCGCTGCCACGCAACAGCGCACTGCAGATCTTCGAGGACACCGTTGAGATGCGATCGGAGCCGATCCAGTGAGCAAACCCACGTCCCGCGTCGGACAGGAGGGCGTGGCGCTCGTCGCCGCGATCTTCGTCGGGGTCATCCTCGTCATCCTGGCGACGCTCATCATGAGTGTCAGCATGATCGAGACCGGCCAAAGCAGCCGGCAGGTGTACATGTCGAGTGCATCACAGGCAGCCGAGGCGGGCGTCGACGACTACATCTCCAAGCTCACCCAAAATCCGTCATACCCGACGCAGTGGGTGCATCCCGCGGAGCGGCAACGCACGAGCACCACGAGCGGCCAGAAGACGTCCGGTGGATCCACGTGGAGTGGCGACACCAGCTGGACGTATGCGGCCAATGCACCCGTCGTCTGGCGCAAGTTGAGCAACGGCTACGAGTACAGCCTGCGCGTGAAGCCGCCGAAGCCGGGCGAAACCGGTGTGACCGTCTACTCCACCGGACGCAAGATCGGCTCGACGAAGTACGTGCGCACGTACGAGGCGACACTGCGCACGGCGAGTGTGCTCGACTACCAGATGATGATCGCCGGGAATGGCTACTACGCGTCGACGGCCACGACCAACGGCAAGATCTACGTCGGCGGGGAGATCTCGCATCCCGGCATCGCACAGGCGGACGTGTTCGCCGAAGGGAACGTGCTCGCCACCCCCACACTGCAAAATGGCGCACAGTTCTTCGCCACCTCTGCGCCATATCAGGACATCCGATCGAGGATCCCCCAACCGATCGACTTCACCCAGTTCCAGGTCCAGACCTCGCAGATCCGCGACGCGGCCCAAGCGGGCGGCATCTACCTGAATGGTGGCGGCGCCAACGCCTGGCGGCTCAAGTTCCGCGCCGACGGCAACGTTGAGGTTTACAAGTGCACGGACGCCGCGGCAGGCACGACACCCGATTCCATACTCGCCTACTACGCCATCGCGCAGCGCACATGTGCACCGGCAACCCCCGCGGTGCGCCCAGTCCCCGCAAACGGCGCGATCTTTGCCGAGCAGATGGTCATGACCTACGGCACGATCAACGGTCGCGCAACCATCGGATCCAACTCGAACATCATGTTGGAAGGCCCGATGGACTACGTCAACGGCCTCGACGACACGATCGGGTACGTCCCGGCGCTCGGCTTCAACTTCGCCTACTACGCAAAGGCCAACATTCCGACCGGCTCCGTGTGGGAGTGGTGGGGATCAATCCTTGTCAGCAACCCCAACAAGACTTGGTGGGTCAAGACCGATGCCGGTGGCAACGGCCCCCCGGGCATCACACAGATGATCACCCACGGGTCGGCAGTGACACCGTTCAGCGGCAACATCTCGGTCATCCCGAGCCGCATCTACAAGTACGACCCCAACCTGCAGTTTCTGATGCCGCCGTTCTTTCCGCTGCTCGACCATGTGTACACGGTGGACAGCTTCCGCGAGATCCCGACGCAGCCGTAGCGCAGCCGGGTGGTCCGGCCGATGTCGGACCACCTCGTCGGCTCACCGGTAGTGTGTTCGTTCATGAGCGACGAGACCACCGATGAGGCGTTCGCGAAGATCGACCGGCTGCTCGACTTGCAGATGCTGAAGCACTTCGAGATGGCCGAGATGATCGCGTCGTACCGGGACATGCTTGCCGACATGCAGGAGCAGCGACGACCCGATCCGGATGCGATCAAACTGGCGCGCGTGCTGCCCGGCGCCAAGTACCACGTCACCACGACCTACGTGCGTGAGAACTGGTTGGTCATCGGAGGCGAGCTCAAGAAGCTCTTCCCGGTATCGGACGAGGACTAGCCCAGCAGATCCCGCAAGGCTCCCGGAAGGTCTGGGAACGCGAACCGGTAGCCGCCCTCGCGGGCGACACGGGCAACCACGTGTTGGCCCTCGGTTACGACGGTCGCTCCACGTCCGAGCATCGTGCGCAGGGCGAAGGTCGGCGTCGGCAAGCGAGCCGGCCGGCCGAGCACGTCGCCAAGCGCCGACGCGAATTCACGTTGACGGACGATGCCCGGCGCCACCAGGTTCACCGGACCGGCGACGTGACCATCGAGCGCCCAGATGATCAGCCCGACGGCATCGGCCAGGTGCACCCACGGAAACCACTGCCGTCCGTCGCCGATGGGACCACCCAGCCCGAGTTTCGCCGGAGTGAGCATCTTCGCGAGCGCTCCGCCGTCGCGTGCGAGCACGACACCGGTCCGCAGAAGCACCACTCGTGCCGCCGACGCGGCCGGGGATGCAGCTGCCTCCCACGCTTCACACAGCTCGGCAAGCGTGCCGTCACCGGCCGGGGAGCCTTCGTCGACTTCGAGGTCCGTGCTGCCGTAATAGCCGACCGCGCTCGCATTCAGGAACGTGGGGACGCCGGCCTGCCGAACTGCCTCGGCAATGTGTTCGGTGGCCGTCACCCGGCTCGCGACGATCTGCGCCCACGCACTGTCGGTCCAGCGTTGGGCGATCGGCGCCCCGGCGAGGTTGATCACGGCGTCGCAACCGTCGAGGACGCCGGCCGACGGTGTCGAGCTTGATGGATCCCATGTGCGCTCGACCCATGGGTGCGTCCCGCTTCGCACCGACCGGACGACGCTGACGACCTTGTCACCCCGGTCGGCAAGCGCCCGCGCAACGGCCGAGCCGATCATCCCACTTCCACCGATCACTGCGACCTTCATGGGCACCATCCTTTCAGAGCGGCGGTACCGTTCGACATAGCCAACGTCATCGGCACCCCAATCACTCGAATCTTAACCTATAGTCGAGCGTTAGTGTTTGAGCCCAAGCAGGTTCGCTGTGGCCAGATCAATCAACTCTCCACCGACGATGCCCGGTGCGGCGGTGGCGCGACCAACGGCGATTCCCAGGCGCGCTGTGGCGGTCACCGCGCCACGAATTCTCGCCACGGCGACCTCCCCGCTGGGGCCGTCCGCATCGACCAATACCAAGGTGAGCGCACGTGGGCCGGTCGGCCACACGATGTCCGTCTCGCGCACATGCGGCTTGACGACGTCGCCCAAGTTCGCAGGCATCACGTCGACACCACCGCGTGCCTCGGCCACGACGACGGTCACCGCGCGCCGCGCATCGCGCGCGGCCACCAGAACCTCGTCGAGCAAGGCCGACACCGCGCCGCGGGTCAGCGACGTGCCATCCGCCCGAGGAGCCGGTATCTCGCGCGGATCGCGTCGCCCATCGATTCGCCGACGCCGATGTCCTGCCGTTCCCATTCCATCGCAAGCGTGCCAGACGGATGCACATTCGCCAATGCGCCGCACCCGCCTCGCGGCGGCGTCAGTCCTTCGTCGGCGGTTCCCCGTGTCCATACGGACGAGCGGCGTCCGGGTACTTTGCGAGCACCACCTCGATTGCCGCCTCCTCGTCCGCCTGCAAGGGGCGCCCGGCCAGTAGCGCGTTCGCACTCGCCTGGGCGGCGTTGCGCGCCCCGACGATGGCACTTGTCACCTCGGGGCGACGAAGCACCCACACGACGGCAAGCTCCGCCAGACCACCGGGCCGTCCAGCCTGGTCGGCGATCTCGGCGAGCTCGTCGGCGACTGCAACGCGCTGCGGGTATGCCTCATCGGCGAAGAACGCGCTCTCCGATCGCCAATCGTCCGGACCGAATGTGGTTGACGCGTCCATCTTTCCGGTCAACAAGCCGTGGGCGAGGGGCCCGTAGGCAAGCACGCCCACGTTGTTTGCGGCGCACCATGGCAGCTCCGCCTGCTCGACCTGACGACGCATGGCGTGGTAGCCGACCTGGAAGCTGTCAAGGGGTGCGACGGCATGCGCCCGTTCCAGATCCTCACGATCGTAGTTGGACACCCCGATCGCCCCGATCTTTCCGGCGGCCTTCAGATCCATCATGGCCGCCATCGTTTCCTCGGCGGGCGTCGACTTGACCGGCCAGTGCACCTGGAACAGGTCGATGTGGTCGATGCCGAGGGCCTCGAGGTTCCGATCGACGGCATGTCGGATGTAGTCGCCACTGGCTTCACGCCAAATATGGAAGTTCGGTTCCATTGACCACGCCACGCCGCATTTGGTCGCCACGATCACCGAGTCGCGACGGTCCTTCAGAACCTTCCCGACGATGCGCTCCGCCCGGTGCTGGCCGTAGATGTCGGCCGTGTCGATCCAGTTGATCCCGGCATCGAGCGCAGCGTGGCAGGCGGCCTCCGAATCGCTGTCGTCGGCCCCGCCCCACCTCCCACCGAAGACCCAGGTTCCAAGTCCGATCACCGACAGGTGCAGGTCGGTGCTGCCAAGACGGCGCGTTTCCATGTGGCTACCTCGGTGTCAGGGCGACGAGTATGCCGCCGTCGTCGTCATATGCGGGAAACAGGTCGAACGTCGCCGCTCGGGACTCCGCGAGCCCGCTCGGCCGGAACGTGCCGGCGAGACCTTTGCCGCGAACACCCCACTCCAGACACCGGGCGATCTGATCGGTGCCATCGTCGAACACGATTCCCAGTCGTTCGATCACTTCAAATCCGAGCAGGTCGGGTTCACGAAACCCGGTCACTGCCGTGGCCGCGTGACCGAGCGCCAGGATCTTGCGCGCCTGATCACACACGATCAGCGCCGTCTTCGGACTCGGGTAGTAGTCGTCGAGGATCTCGAACAGAAACCCGAATCCGCAGGATTCGCACCCACGCGGCTGATGCCCCAGGTGGCGATCACCCGCGGTGCGACGACCGCAACCTGGACAGATGAACATTGGCACGCGACCGAGTGTAGACGTTCACCCCCACCGCGCGACCCGCCTCAGGCGTCGGCGACCTCGTTCACGATGCCGACGGTGTCGGCGCGGAGTCCGAGCCGGAGCGTCTCCAAGGCGATGACCTCGTCCGGGGGGATGTTGCCCAGGTTCACGTTCACGCCGAACTGCTTGATGAACCACACCTGTTGCGCTTTCTGCGGGGCTTCGAACAGCAGTCGGGCAGGTTCGAAGTAGTGCACGAGTTCGTCGACGAGCCCCTGACGAACCTCGCCGTCGGGCCGGAAGATGCCGGCGGTGCCGCTCTCGCGCGCCTCGGTGATGACTTTCCACGACCCGGCCTCGAGCTCCGCCATGATCGCCTGCACCCAACGGTACGGCGCGACGACCGCCGTGGAGTCTTTCGATCCCACTTCGCTCAGTACCGTGAACTCGGTTGCGAGCGTGCGGATCAGCTCCAACTTGTCCTCCTGCGGGATCTCGACGATGCCGTCACTGACCTCGACGTGGGTCAGCCCCAGGTCGGTGACCCATCGCCGGTAGTCGTCCACCTTGCCCTGGGCGATCGCCACTTCGAGCAGCGTGCCGCCCAGGACCACGGGCACGCCGAGCGACTGGTACAGCGCAACCTTTTCGCGCAGGTTTCGCGTGACGTACGACGTGCCCCACCCCAACTTGACGATGTCGACGTAGTCGCCGCACGTGTCGAACCACTCCTCGATCTGCGTCAGCGTCAGTCCCTTGTCGAGCACATGCGTCAGCCCGGAGTCACGCGGCTTGGCCGGTCGCGACGGCAGGGTCAGAAAGGATGGTGAGCTCATCGAGAAACCTCCGCGGCGGCGCGCCCTGCGCGACGCCCATAGACGACAGTGTCAAGCAGTGAATTGCCCATCAGACGGTTGGTCCCGTGAACACCACCGGTGATTTCACCGGCGGCGAAGATGCCTGGAAGCGTCGTGCGCCCGTCCGTATCGATGACCAGACCGCCGTTGCGATAGTGCAGCACCGGATAGACGAGCACCCGCTCCCTGGTGATGTCGATACCGGCCTTGGCGTAGCGCCGATGAACGTACGACAGACGCTGCGCGGTAAACCCGACACCGTTCGCACGATCGATTGCCGCCGTGTCGAGCCACACGCCCGGAGCACCGTTCGGTGCGCTCGCACCGCGACCGGCGGCGACGACGTCGACGATTGCCTGTGCCACGACGTCGCGCGGGGCGAGCTCGTCCACAAACCGCTCGCCACGTGCATCATGCAGCGTCGCCCCGTAGGCGCGGGTCGTTTCGGGAAGTGCGTACCCGGCGAGCGCCTGCGGCCACACCGAGCCGGTGGGATGCGACTGCCATGAGTCGAGTGCCACGGTCTCCGCGCCGAGTCCGATGGCGAGATTCAACACCTCCGGTGTGGCGTCCGGATGGTTGGTGCTCCCGATTCCCCGCGCCGCAGCTTCCCCGGCAAGACCGCCGCCCGCGGCCAGCACCACTGCGGCGCACTCGACGACGGTTTCGCCCCCCGCGCGATCGACACGGGCGCGCCAGCGCTCGCCGAACGGCTCGAGGGAGGTGAGCGACGAGGACTCCCACACCTGCGCGCCACTTGCTCGCACTGCGGCACGAAGCGCCTTCACCATCTCGGCTCCGGTGCGCTCCCCCGCCTGCAACAGCCGCTCGCGGCTCGCGCCTCCGCACCGAATGACGCGGTACCGGCCGACGCAGCCACCGAACTTTCAATCCAACATTTGAGCGAGGCAATCATGTACCCATTTCCACAAGCAGTGAGCCCGGCGATCCGTTCCCATGTCGATGCCCAGACC
>Ga0209023_10007535_pt1 | contig 11121 bp, 12 predicted proteins | sample LakOneMetagenome_FD_187468 | JGI IMG/M metagenome (GOLD analysis project Ga0209023, IMG submission 187468) | Freshwater and sediment microbial communities from Lake Erie, Canada (SPAdes) (version 2) | ecosystem: Environmental > Aquatic > Freshwater > Lentic | place: Lake Erie, Canada...
GGCGTTTGAGAAAACGGAGCTCAGAGTACGTTAGAACGCTTCCTCAGCATCCGGCGGCGGGGATCCACCGGTAAAGCGTAGGGATGAAGACGCCGGTATGGTGGGCCACGTCAGCGACCGATGTGCCTTGGGGGAGCAGCCGATCGCTGGCCAGCAGGCGAACCTGCTAACCAAAAAGCCGGAAACCGAAACCGTTACAGACGTCACTACAGCCTCGCCCGTCTGAGGTCCGGGATTTTACTTCGTAGCGGCCGGGGCGTCGTCCGTGGTCTCGCTGTCATTTTGTGCCCTCTTCGGCCTCATTGGGGTCCTTGGCACTTTCTGTTGCGGCGTCGTCTGCGGCCTCCGCCGCTGGTGATGTTCTCGACACCGGTGTCGGTATCGGTATCGTCGGCGGTCTTCGGTTCCAGCCCGTAGAGGTATCTATAGCTGGTAATCGAACTTCAGTCGCATCGTGTCGCCACGGAAGACAATGGTGGAGTATTCGAAGGCTGTGCCGACGGGATCGAAAATCACGTCGGTCACGGATAAGGCAGGCTGTCCGCGTCGCAGGCCAAGGTGTTTTGCGTCGATGGTGTCGAGTGCAACTGCTTCTAGGCCTTCTTGCACGCTCTTCATGGGGAGCTCGTACTTCTCTTCCAGGATGACGCAAAGCTGTTCCTCGACGACGTCGTGCTCGTTGAGCCCGGGGGCGAGGCTGGCGGGCACGAAGGAACGGTGCAAGCTGAGAGGCGTGCCGTCGACCGACCGGAGACGCACGATCGCGTATACCTGCTCGTCGTGTGTGAGGTGAAGGCGGTCGCGCACGCTCTTGGGCGCGATGATCTGGTCGACGGAGATGAGCCGGGTGGAAATGTCATAGCCGAGCGCTTCAAGCTGCTCGCGGAGTCCGCGATATGCCGGCGAGACGGCGGTGATTTTTTTCGGCGCGACGTAGCTTCCCTTGCCTGCGACACGGAGGAGGATGCCGTCGCCGGATAGCTTGTTCAGGACGCCACGCACCGTCATGCGGCTCAGGCCATATATTCGGGTCAGTTCGTTTTCAGAAGGGATGCGCTGGTTCGGCGCCCATTCGCCGCTTGCAATCTTCGCGGAGAAGATCTCCTCGAGTTGCTGGTACAGCGGGACGGATGAATCGCGTTCGAGTACTTCGGTCATGGTTCCCCTCCGGCTCCCATAGTAACCGCCGAACTCACCGGGACGGACGTGTTCAGGCGTGGCCATCCTGGTATAGCTCGCGCTGGTGGTCGAGGAAAGAGTAGTGCCGGCGTGGCGGAGTCAGATCTCCGCGCCGCCACGTGTTGTTCAGCCCTCGGTCAGGAGTCGCGCGAACCGGCGGTACAGACTTGCGGCGTCCAGTTCGTACCGTTCGAGCAGTCCGGCGTAGGTACCCGTGGTCACGTGGGCGTGTGGGAGGCCGATGGTTTCGTGTCGGATCGCGAGTGGCGCGATGACCTCCGAAACGGCCGCGGCGAGCCCTCCGCGCACGTAGTGCTCCTCGACCGTGATGACGAGTCGCGTGCGCTCCACTGAGGCGACGAGCCGTGCCGCGTCGATCGGTTCTATGGTTGGCATCCCGATGAGGTCGACCGTGATGCCGTCTTCGGTCAGCCGGTCAACCGCTCGGATGACTTCGCCGGTGATCGTCCCTGTGCTCACGACCGTGGCGCGGTCACCACGACGGATCGTCCTTCCTTGGCCTATGATGAACGGCGTCTCTTCGAAGAGGTCTGAGATTCCGGGTCCGCCGATGCGCATGTACACGGGGCCGACGTGGTCGATCATCGCGTCCACGGCGCCGCGGATCTCGCCAGCATCCTGCGGCGACAGGACAACCACCCCCGGCAGCATTCGGATGATGGCGTAGTCCTCAAGGGAGTAGTGCGTCGGCCCGAGGTCCGAGTAGGACATGCCGCCGTTCCGCCCGACGATCTTGACGTTCTGGCCCATGTAGGCGACGTCGTTCCGGAAGGCCTCGTAGTTGCGGTTGGTCACGAACGCGGCGATCGCCGCGAATACGGGCACCCGGCCCGTTGTCGCCAAGCCGGAGGCGACACCGGTCACGCCGTGCTCTTGGATGCCGAACTCGAAATAGCGTTCGGGATACTCCGATTTGAAAGTCCCGAAGCCGGACGAACCGCCGCTGTCTGCGGACAGAACGACGATACGGTCGTCGGACGCTGCCCGCTTCGTGACGGCCTCACCAAAAGTCTTCCGCGGATCAACCAGTGGGGTGTTCATCCCGCCACCGCCTCAAGCGAGAGCGAACGCAGGTGATCGCGGAGCTCCGCCTCTGCCGCGAGTAGCTGAGGCGGATCGGGCTTCCAGTAGTGCGAAGCGGCGGTCCCCTCCAGAAAGCTGATGCCCTTCGCTTTGATGGTGCGTGCGATGAAAGCGGTCGGCGTGGTGCGGTCCGCCGGGATCTGGTCGAGCGCAGTGACGATGGCCGCCATGTCGTTGCCGTTGATTGTCTGGACAGCCCAGCCGAAAGCGGCGAATTTCGCGTCGATGGGTTCCATATTCATCACTTCTGCGGTTGGGCCGCTGATCTGCAGGTCGTTGACGTCGACGAACGCGACGAGGTTGCCAAGCTTGTGGTGAGCGGCGATCGAGGCACCTTCCCAGTTGGACCCTTCGGGCAACTCGCCGTCTCCCAGGACGGTAAAGACCCGGCCAAGGTTGCCGTTGATCCGCTGACCGAGTGCCATGCCGCAGGCGATGGCAAGCCCGTGACCGAGTGCTCCGGTGTTCGCTTCGACGCCCGGGATTTTGTGCATGTCAGGGTGACCCGCGAGACGACTTCCGAGGGTTGAATAGCTGTCGAGGACGTTCTCGACGAAGTACCCGCGGCGTGCGAGGACCGCGTACTGTGCCATGGCCTTATGTCCTGCGGACAGGAGGAACCGGTCGCGTTTCGGGTCCTCGGGATGCTCAGGGTCCACGGACATCGTGTGGAAGTAGAGCGCGGTCAGGATATCGATGCAGGACAACGCACCGCCGAGATGCCCTGAACGCCCGCCGCGAAGCATCCTCAGGACGAGCAAGCGAGCGTTGGTCGCTTCGATCTCGAGCTCACGGATGTCGTCGGTCATGCTCGGTCCAAGCCCTCGTAGGCGCACAGTGCGTCGAGTTTGGGCGTACTCCGGCCCGACGGAACGTAGTGCACCGCGAGATACTCGCGGAGCAGCCGCTTCGCCGACTCCGGACCTGTGATCTGCGCTCCGAGGGCAATCATGTTCGCATTGTTGCTCAGCTGCGCCCGTTCCGCCTGGTAAGCGTCGGTGACCAGGGCGCAGTAGGCCCCGCGCACCTTATTCGCCGCGATGGATACGCCGATCCCGGTTCCGCACAAGACCACGCCGCGGTCGACGGCTCCAGCGGCGACGGCTTCAGCCACGGCGATGGCCGTCCGCGGGTAGAGCGGATCCTCAGACCCGAAGTCCTCGACTTCGTGCCCGAGCTCCTCTGCGTAGGCGACGAGGAGTCGCTTCAGTTCTGCTGCGTTGGGGTCGCAGCCAATTCCGATGCGCATCCTCATCCAATCTATACATGTCTAGGCGTGTATAGATGTTACCAAAGGGAACGCCGCCGTCAACCTTTTCTTTAACCAGTACATACATGGATAGATACTCGTGTCAGGCTTGTCTCAGCACGTACCCGTGCCGCAATCGATCGAAGGGGAGTCCTGTGGACACAGGGGAAGCAACACAACGCACTGAGCGCGTCATTGTCGGCAATTGGAAGATGCACCTCGACCACGTGCAGGCCGCGCAAGCCGTGGAGAAGCTGGGGCGATTGCTCGAGGACGAAGTTGTCAATGCCGAGGTCGTCGTCATCGCGCCGTTTACCTCGCTGGACGCGATCCGGCACGTCCTCGAGCGGGACGGCTACCCCATCGCTTATGGGGCGCAGGACCTGTCGCCGCATGATTCCGGGGCGTTCACCGGCGACATCGCCGGGCCGTTCCTCACCGCTCTAGGTTGCAGCGCCGTCTTGATTGGGCACAGCGAGCGCCGCGCTCTGCACGGCGAGACCGACGAACAGGTCAACGCGAAGGTGCTCGCCGCCTTCCGCAACGGACTGACCCCCATCGTTTGTGTGGGCGAACCGCTCGCTGTCCGCCAGGCCGGCGAGCACCTGTCCTTCGCCGTGGCGCAGCTCGAGGCGGCCCTTATCGGGCTGTCACCCGAGCAGCTCGCCTCTGTGATCGTCGCCTATGAACCAGTGTGGGCGATCGGCACCGGTGCGGTCGCCGGTCCCGAGGACGCACAGGAGATGTGCGGGGCGCTGCGGGCTGCGATCGGGCGACTCGCAGGCGAAGCGGCGGCAGCCCGTCTCCTCTACGGTGGCTCCGTGAAGTCATCCAACGCCGGATTGATCCTCGAGCAGCCAGATGTCGACGGCCTGCTCGTCGGTGGTGCGAGCCTCGATCAGGAGGAGTTCGCGCAGATCATTCGGATGGCGTGAATTGGACGGTGCGCGTCCGGCATGCCGCTAACCGGTTGCGCACGCTGAAATCGGCGCTGCCTCCCCGACATGGGAGGCGGCGCCGATGTTCGTGTGGGGTCAGAGCGCAGCGGCACCGGCCTCCGCGACGGTCTGGTCCTGTTCGATGCTGCCGGTGGACACGCCGATCGCACCGACGATCCGTCCGTCCCGGACGAGCGGGATGCCGCCGGGGAACACCACGATGCGTCCTCCGTGGGCGTCGTTGAGTCCGAAGAGGTCGCCGCTTGGCCGGGTCGCCTCGGAGAGGTCCTTCGTCTGGGTCTGGAATGCGATCGATGTGTACGCCTTGTTGATCGCGATGTGGATGCTGCCAATGTTTGCCGTGTCCATGCGCACGTGGGCTTTCAGGTTGCCGCCTGCGTCGACGACCGCGATGTCCTGCGGCTGTCCGATCTCTTCGGCGCGGGCGATCGCGGCGTCGATGACTCGACGGGCGTCGTCGAGGCTGATGCTGTCGTGGATCTTCTCGTTGGACATGCGGAGTCCTTTCATAGGTGGTGGTGATGGGGTTTACGCGACGGGCAGCAGGATGACCGAGAGTCCTGCCGCGAGGGCGCCGCCGATGAGCGGGCCAACCACCGGTACCCACGAGTAGGACCAGTCGCTTGGCCCCTTTCCCTTGATCGGCAGCAGAGCGTGGGCGATGCGTGGACCGAGGTCGCGGGCCGGGTTGATGGCATACCCTGTCGGTCCACCGAGGCTGATGCCGATGCCGATGACCAGGAACGCGACTGGGAGCGCGCCAAGTTCTGCCGGAGTGCTGCCGTTGGTGAAAGCGAGGATCACGAACACCAGGACGAAGGTACCGACGATCTCGGTGGCGAGGTTCGAGCCGAAGGAGCGGATTGCCGGGCCGGTCGAGAATACGCCGAGTTTGGTTGCCGCGTCTGGCTCTGCGTCGAAGTGGCGACGGTAGGTCACCCAGACCAACGTCGCTCCGATGAAGGCGCCGACGAATTGTCCGGCGATGTATACGAGGAACTGGGTGACGGTGATCTTTCCAAGGAGGAGTACTGCGAGGCTAACCGCCGGGTTCAGATGCCCACCCGAGGAGTACGCGACGGTGACACCGGCCATAACGGCGAAGCCCCAGCCGATGGTGATCGCAAGGAAACCTGCCCCCTGCCCTTTGCTCTTGGCGAGGGCGACGTTCGCGACGACGCCGCAGCCGAGGAGGGTCAGGAAGGTGGTGCCGACGGATTCGGACAAGAAGATCAGTCCAGGGTTCATAACCTTTTCCTTGCTGGTAGGCGACGATGTCTGCCGTAACGGTGGTGGCGGAGAGTGCACGGATGTGCGCAGGGGCCAGTGGTGTTGAAGGGTTCGCTGATGGCGGTGTGCCGCGCCGGTCCTGCCCGGCGGGGCACACCGCCATGCACTCAGAAGGTGCGGATCGGGATTTCGGCCGGCGCGGCCAGCAGTTCCCGGATTTCGTCGTCGAGCTGGACGAGCGTGATCGAGGCGCCCGCCATGTCGAGTGCGGTGCAGTACTCGCCGACGTAGTTGCGCGCCGGCGTGATGCCCTGAGCTGTCAGCTTCTCGTGGACGATGCCGTACACAAGGTAGAGCTCGCTGATGGGGGTGCCGCCGAGCCCGTTGACCATGACTGCGACGTCATCGCCGGAGCTGAACGGCAGGTCCGAGACGATGGGATCAAGGAGCAGGTCGACGAGTTCGTCGGCCGGGACCCACTTCTGGCGCGCGCGGCCGGGTTCGCCGTGGATGCCGACGCCGAGCTCGATCTCATCGTCGGCAAGGTCGAACAGCGGCTCCGACTTTGCAGGTGGGGTGCAGGCTGTGAGCGCGACGCCCATGGTCCTTGTGACCGAGTTGACTTTCTCGCCGATGCGCACGATCTCGTCTAGGTCCTTACCGGCAGCTGCAGCGGCGCCGACGGCCTTGATGACGAAGAAGTTGCCGGCGACACCGCGTCGACCGATCGTGTACGTGGAGTCCTTGACGGCGACGTCGTCGTCGATGAAGAGGGTACGGACCTTGATGCCTTCGGCTGCGGCGAGCTCTTCCGCCATCTCGAAGGCCATCCGGTCGCCCGTGTAGTTGTTGACGAGCAGCAGCACGCCCTTATCGCTCCGGACTCGGCGGGCGGCGGCGAGCACGAAATCGGTCGGTGGAGCGGCGAAGATGTCACCGGGGCACGCGGCGTCGAGCATGCCTTCGCCGACGACCATCACGTGTGCCGGCTCGTGTCCGGATCCGGAGCCCTGGACGATCGATACGCGGTCGTCGCTTGGCGCATCCGCACGGACGATGAGGTTGTACTTCGGGTCGTAGACGATCGTGTCTGGGTTGGCCAGCGCGAGGCCTTTCAACATCTCCGGAACGAATGCCTTCGGGTCGTTCATGAACTTCTTCACGGGTGAACTCACTTCCTTGTGGTTGGGACAGGTGTCGTGTTGCTGGGGAGGGGTCTAGTTACCATTCGTCGGCGATGCGCTCGGCGAGGACGGCCATCGCGATGGCGCCGGGGTCAGGGGAACCGATGCTGCGCACACCGGTGTAGGACGCACGACCGCGGCGGGCTTCGAGCCTCGAGGTGTCCTCAGCAGTCTTCCGCGCGACGGTCGCGGCGCGGCGCGCCGCGGTGGCGGAATCTGAGTCGAGGTCGGCGGCGATGGCTTCGGTGAGCGGGATGAGCGAATCGAGGAGAGTCTTGTCGCCGAGGTCGGCGCCACCGCGCTTTTTGATGCCCTCGATGGCCGAGCGGAGGAGGTCGACCACGTCGGCCTGCGTGATCTCCTGCTTGCCCTTGACGGAGATCGCGGCCCGAAGGAACGCGGTACCCCAGATCGGGCCGGAGGTGCCGCCGATGCGCGCGGACATCGTCGTGGCGACCTGCTGGATCAGTGTGCTCACATCGGCTCGGTCGTACCTATCCCATTCCTCGAGTACGTTCTCGAAGCCGCGGGCGAGCGAGTACCCGAAGTCGCCGTCGCCTGCCACTGCGTCGAGGTCGCTGAAGTAGGTTTCGTTTTCGACGCAGGTCTGGGCGATGAGTCTGATCACGTCCTCTAGTCGCTGGGCGGAGGGGTGCGATGCGATGGTGTCGTTCATGGTCGTCCTTGAGGAATGGTCGGTGAGTGGTGGGCGAGGGTGATCAGGGTGTCGAGTCCGACCTGGCCGGGGTCTGCTACCCGGGCAGGGTTCTGGATGATGCGGGAGGGTGTCGACGGCAGGTCTCCGAGGCTGTCCACGACGAGAGCGGCACGGGTGAAGTCCTCGTGGGTGGTGTAGCTCGAGATTGTGACGACTGTCGTGATGCCTGCGGCGACTGCTGCGCGGAGTCCGATGGCGCTGTCTTCCACGACGATCGCGTCGGCAGAGGCGACTCTGAGGTCCGCGAGTGCGAGGAGGTAGATATCGGGGGCTGGTTTCTTCGCCGGGACGGTATCGCCGGCGTAGACGCTGAACCACGCAGCGGCCTCGTGTCCTACAACGTGCTCGAGCACCGCCCGCACAGACTCTTCCGCGGAGGTCGATGCGACCGCGAGCCGCCACCCGGCAGCGTGCGCCTCCTGAACGATACGTGCGATGCCAGGGCGTCCCGGCAGTTCGCCTGCCCGTATCCGCGTGGTGTACCGCTCCGTCTTGAACGCATGCCAGCCCGCGACGATCGTGCGGAGCTCGTCCGGGTCAGCCGGCAGCCCGGCGCGCTCGATAAACGAGGGGGTGAGCACTGAGCTGAGCCGTTCTTTACCGCCGCCGATCCGGACGAGCGAGGCGTAGTCCGCCTCAGACCACCGAACCGGCAGACCGAAATGCTCGAAGGTTTCGTTGAATGCGGGCAGGTGGCCGTCGCGTTCGGTGTCTGCGAGGACGCCGTCGCAATCGAAGATAAGCGCCCTAGTCATCGTTGGGCCGTCTGTACCCGCGCGGCACGACCATCAGCACCGAACCACGAGATGTGTTCTGCGATGACCTCGGTCACTGCTGCACTGATCGCTGCCACGAGTTTCGGCGGATCCCACGTGTCGTGCTCGCGGGCCCAGTCCAAATGCTCGGCCGAGGCCGACATGTAGGCGGTCTTTACCGCCGTCGATATGTTGATCTTGGAGACGCCGGCGTCGATGAAGGCTTGGAAGTCCGCCGGCTGGAGGCCGGTCCCGCCGTGGAGGACAATCGGTCGTCCCGATAGCTCGGCCAGTCGCCGTGCTCGGTCGGGGAGGAGCGTTGGCCGGACGGTGAAGTGGCCGTGACTGGTACCGAGCTGCGGGGCCAGTAAATCCGCCCCGGTGCGTTCGGCGACAGCTGCCAGTTGCTCGATCGTGTAGGCATGGTGGGCGGAGTCACTGCCGACGCCGTCCTCAACACCGAGAATATTCTCAATCTCGGACTCGATCTCCACGCCAGCCGCGTGGGCCTGCGCGACGACCTCGATGGTCTCCTGCTCCGCGTCATCGAGGTTCCGGTCCGATGCGTCGAACAAGATGGACGACCACCGGTGTGCGACGACGTCGTCGATGACGGCACGGTCGGGACAGTGGTCCAGGTGCAGGGCCACGGGGACCGTGACGTCCTTAGTGAGCGCCGCGAAGAGGCTGGTGACAAACGCGGTGCCGGACTCGCGGACCGTTTTCGTTGAGATTTGCACGATCAACGGGGCCTGCTGGCGTTCGGCTGCGGCGATCACCGCGCGCATGCTGATCTCGTCAAACACGTTTACTGCGGGTACGGCGAAGCCGTTTTCGCGGGCAGCTGAGGCGAGTGCCAATGTGGATGTGGCCATCTTTTCATCACTTCCTTGTGCTGAGCGCGACTCTCGATGCCGACAAGGCAAGTGGCAGGAGCCGCATTTTCTTGTTGTTGACTATACAAGAACGTTCTGGGCTAGACAAGTATGTCCTGCTAATGCAATCGAAGCTTTGGCGGTCACAGAGCCGGACGGGATGACGAATTAGGACTGGACTTTTCGGGAGCGTCTGAAAAAGTAGGGCACTCAGGGTGTGTTAGGACGTTTCTTCAGCGTTCGGTGGCGGGGATCCACCGGTAGAGGGTGGGGATGGAGACGCCGATGTTGTGGGCGACGTCCGCGGCGGAGGTTCCTTGGGCGAGCAACTGTCTCGCGGCGGCGATCTTTCGGTCCGTCATGATTCTTTTCCGGCCTGGCGGGCGCCCGTTTTTGCGGGCGGCTTCAAGGCCCGCGCGGGTGCGTTCGATGGTGAGTTCTCGTTCCATCTCAGCTAGGGAGGCCATGACGTGGAAGAAGAACCGTCCAGCCGGAGTGGTCGTGTCGATCTGGTCGGTCAGAGAGCGGAACCCGACCCCTGTCTCGTGGAGTTGCTCGGTGAAGGCGATGAGGTTCTTCACGCTGCGGCCGAGGCGGTCGAGTTTCCAGACGACGAGAGTGTCCCCGTCACGAAGTTGCTCGAGTGCTTTGTCTAATCCTGGCCGGGAGGCTTTGGCGCCGCTGATGACATCGGTGAAGGTCTTCTCGCACCCAACGGACTTCAACGCGTCGTGTTGCAGGTCGAGGTTCTGGTCACTGGTCGAAACACGGGCGTAGCCGATGAGCATGTGGGTCCTCGTGGGTGGGTTATCGGTATCCGTCGAATGCCGGATGATGCAAGAATACTGTTTTGAGAAGTGTTTGTGAGAGTGCAGGATCCGCGGAGTTTCGGTGCCTCGCGAGGAGGTCGGCGGGATTCTTGTTTTCCCTCGTTTTCAAGAAGGGTGCCGTGTGCCTCGTCGGACTGCTTTGTCGGAGTTGGAGTGGCAGCGGCTGCTCGCCGTTCCCGAGTCCGAAGAGGACCTGATTCGCGAATACACATTCACGTCGAGCGAACTGGAGCTGATTCGGAGTCGTCGCGGTGACGCGAACCGTTTGGGGTTCGCCGTGCAGTTGGCGTATATCCGGTTCCCGGGAATCTCCTTGGGGACGGCGGAGCCGAGTCCGCGGATACTGGCTGTGGTTGCCGGTCAGGTTGGCGTTCGGGAAGTCCTTTGGGCTGATTATGGTCGCCGTGACGAGACCAGGCGAGAGCACGCGCTCGAGCTGCGGAGTGCGTTAGGAGTGCGACGGTTCACGGACGACGTCGCAGCGGAAGCCCTGGCCGCGTTGGAGCCGGTCGCCATTGAGACCGACAAAGCTACGGCGGTTGCTGACGCGGCGGTCGAGTTCTTGCGGTCCTGGATGGTGCTTCTTCCCACGGTGGGGACACTTGACGAACTTGTATCGGCGGCAATCACGGCCGCGAACCGGGCGGTCTATTCCGCGTTGGCGGACGGGCTGACGACGGAGCAGAAGCGTGCCCTGGATGCCGTGCTTCGGCCGCGGTCTGATGGTCAGGGGACGCAGTTGACCTGGTTGCGGCAGTCGCCGTTGAAACCGAATTCCAAGCACATGCGGGCGCATTTGGACCGCCTACGCGCCTGGCGGAGAATCGGACTGCCTGTTGGGTTGGGGTTTGCGGTGCGACAGAGCCGGCTTCTGAAGCTCGCTCGTGAGGGCGCTCAGATGAGTGCCGGGGATTTGGCGAAGTTCGAGCCGCAACGCCGTTATGCGACCCTCGCGGCCGTGGCGATCGAGTCGGAGGCCACGATCATCGACGAAGTCATCGAGTTGCACGACCGGATCCTCGGGCGTGTGTTCAACCA
>Ga0209023_10007537_pt1 | contig 11119 bp, 13 predicted proteins | sample LakOneMetagenome_FD_187468 | JGI IMG/M metagenome (GOLD analysis project Ga0209023, IMG submission 187468) | Freshwater and sediment microbial communities from Lake Erie, Canada (SPAdes) (version 2) | ecosystem: Environmental > Aquatic > Freshwater > Lentic | place: Lake Erie, Canada...
AGTTAACTGCTTGGCTTGCTCAAAAATAAAACTTCACCTTTTGTGTAACTGACCCTAATGCCAATTAGGGTCATGGCTTATATGGAACAACTATGGCATTAATCGTTCAAAAATATGGCGGTACCTCTATGGGTACTCCCGAGCGCATTTTAAATGTTGCTCGTCGTGTAAAGCGTTGGCATGACCACGGCCACAAGGTTGTAGTGGTTGTATCAGCAATGAGTGGTGAAACTAACCGCTTATTGGCTTTAGCGAAAGCCATTACCGAAACTCCTGATCCTCGTGAATTAGACCAAATGGTGTCTACCGGTGAACAGGTAACGATTTCAATGTTAGCAATGGCGCTTAACTCAATTGGTGTTGAAGCAAAATCACTAACAGGTCGCCAAGTGGGTATCAAAACCGACAACGCATTTACCAAAGCTCGTATCGAATCGATTGACACCGATGTCATGACAGATCATTTAGATGCAGGTCGTGTCATTGTTGTTGCAGGCTTCCAAGGCTTTGATGCTGATGGCAATACCACAACTTTAGGTCGTGGTGGTTCTGATACTTCAGGTGTTGCACTTGCTGCTGCACTAAAAGCGGATGAATGTCAGATTTATACCGATGTTGATGGTGTATATACCACTGACCCACGTGTTGCACCTAAAGCGAAAAAAGTTGACCGCATTTCATTTGAAGAAATGCTTGAAATGGCATCTCTTGGTTCTAAAGTTCTACAAATTCGTTCAGTTGAATTTGCAGGTAAATACCAAGTGCCTTTACGCGTATTATCAAGTTTTGATAATGACAATGATGGCGCATTCGACGAACATTTCAAAAAGAATGTCGGGACACTAATCACTACAGAAGCGGAAGACAATATGGAACAGCCAATTATTTCAGGTATCGCATTTAACCGTGACGAAGCTAAATTAACGATTTTAGGTGTACCTGATGAACCAGGTATTGCGTCTAAAATCTTATCTCCTATCGGTGCTGCAAATGTCGAAGTAGATATGATTATCCAAAATGTAGAAGAAGATGGTACAACTGACTTCACATTTACTGTCAACCGTGGTGAGCTTAAAAAAGCCAAAACAATCCTAGAAGAAACGGCTCGTGCAATTGGCGCGCGTGAAGTCGCAACTCGCGATGATATCGTTAAAGTATCTATCGTAGGTGTGGGTATGCGCTCACATGCGGGCGTTGCAAGTAAAATGTTTACAGCGCTTGCAGATGAAGGGATCAATATTCTAATGATTTCAACATCTGAAATTAAAATTTCAGTAATTATTGAAGAAAATTATTTAGAGCTTGCTGTACGTTCTCTACACACTGCTTTCGGTTTAGACCGTGAACATGGCGAATCAAGTGCGCATGCTTAATATTTAATCTAAAAGATTAAGTATTTCACTATTTCACTTGATAAAAAACCAGAGCCACTATAGTTTTTACTATGGTGGCTCTGTTATATTAGACCATGAGGTTTAAGAATAATTTTCAACAGTGCGTGCTAAAGTGAAAATTTTGTCACATTTTTCTGTTAAAATTGACTCTGCTATCGAGGTTTGTTTTTCGTATATTGAAATTCATCGCAGGTTTAGCGTTTAAGCAAGGAGATAAACATGCTGATTCTGACCCGTCGTGTCGGAGAAACATTAATGATTGGGGATCAAGTCAGTGTAACTGTACTTGGTGTCAAAGGTAATCAAGTGCGTATTGGTGTGAATGCACCAAAAGAAGTATCTGTTCATCGTGAAGAAATCTATCAACGAATTCAACATGAACGCGCTATGCACGAACATCTTCAACACATCGATCAAGATTATCAGCCTTCTTTTGAAGATGATAATACAGTGCAAAACAACTATAATCGTTAAGGTTATAGTCTTTTTGCAAAATAAAGCGGCTCTTGAGGCCGCTTTAAATTTATATGAATTTCAATAAATTATAATTATTCTAAACCTAATGCTTTTTTGACTGGCGCATAACTACGACGATGTTGATCGATTACGCCATGCTGCTCAACTGCTTCAAAATGTGCTTTAGTCGGATAACCTTTATGTTTAGCAAAACCATATTGTGGATATTGCAAATCTAAAGCCACCATTTCACGGTCACGTGTTACTTTGGCAAGAATACTTGCAGCACTGATTTCAGCATGCAATGCATCTCCACCGACCACCGCGTCACAACTCATCACAAGACCTTGTGGCACTTTATTACCATCAACAAGAACATGCTCAGGTTGAACTTTTAATTTTTCTACAGCACGGCGCATTGCCAATAAAGACGCTTGTAATATATTGATCTCATCAATTTCCTCATGGCTGGATTCTGCAATCGCCCAAGCCAAAGCTTTTTCCTGAATTTCAATAAACAGTTTTTCACGTTTTTTTTCAGTGAGTTTTTTTGAATCGTTCAAACCTTCTATTGGATTATTAGGATCTAAAATCACAGCAGCAGCTACAACTGAACCCACCAATGGTCCTCTACCCGCTTCGTCTACACCAGCAATTAACATTTTCTACTCTCATAAAAAAATGACTGATCAACAGCCATTTTAAAAATTTAACAACAATCTCTTGGTCTTAGTTTAACATTTCGGAGGCACATACCGCTGTTGTTTTTGTAGTTGCCAAAGCTGCATATGTTTCTTTCGCTTTCGGATCAATTGCCGCTAATGCCAATTGTTCTTTAGACAATACCTTCGGTGAGTTTTCTCCTACACAGTTGCATACTTGACGTTTTTTCTTATGCTTTTGATCTTCAGATAAAAGTTTACTACTTAACATCCATGTTGGATTACTTTCAATTTCATCCATACATTTGCTATGCGAAGCCATCTTAATCACGGAAAATCCATCTGACTCAGAACCAGATAAAGGATTTGATGCACAAGCTGTAAGCATGACAACCCCAAGCAAACTAAGCATTAATTTATCATTTTTCATACGGATATCACCCTTGCTGTAAAATATACGATGCTTCAATTTTTATTATTCAAATTAATATAAAAGATAAATTCAAGAAAGTACAAAAAATTCAGTAAAAGAAGCTCGGATTGCCCCAGCTTCTTGATTTCACATCAATTTATTTGATTGCTTCTGCAACACATTCATTAATTGTTTTAGTTACAACATTTGAAACGATGGTCGCACGTGCTTGTGGGTCAATTGCTGCTGTAGCCAAATCAACTGCGGTCACACTTTGTGGTGCTTTTTCACTTACACAACCACAAATTTGACCTTGAACATTGGTTTTCTGCTCATCTGTCATTACGCGAGTTGCAGTTTTCCATGCAGGAAGACTATTCAATTCAGTCGTACATTTTGCATTGATTGCAACTTTCATCGCAACCATACCCAATTGTTGAGTTGTGGTACTTGCAGTAGTGCCTGTTGAATCTGTTGTTACGCAAGCAGTTAAACCTAAGCTGATTAAAGCAACAGCAGCGAATAATTTATTCACATGTTTTCCTTTTCATAATATGAAGTGCGTGTATTTTGCCTAAACTATGTCTCAGTTTAAACCTAAATTTTGAATAATCATGTAATCATCCTTTCTTAGATAATTATTGAGTCAATATCTAGTATTTTCATGTTTTTTAATATCTTGCGTTGCAAATATAAAACAATACGTTGAATTTTTAGCGATGATCATCAACTAAAAAATGGATATGATATTGATAAATATATTTAAGGTGCGCATAAAATGTCGCAAAAATCAAAATATTACACCAAGACTGCGCAATGGTTACATTGGGTCATGGCTGTCATTTTCATTGCAGCATGGGTTATCGGTTTTTATAGTGGAAACTTTTTAAGTTACGATGTGGACGGTAGTTATAAAGGTGATGTGATTACATTGCATAAAAATATTGCATCTGTAATTATCTTTCTGGTGATTATTCGTATTTTTTGGCGCTATACCCACCCTGCGCCTGAACTGCCTGAAACCATGTCACCAATGATGAAATTTTTGGCTCATTTAGGGCATTTGGGACTTTATTTTATGCTCTTGGCATTACCAATTTCGGGATGCTTATTCAGCTGGAGCGCGGGTCATCCAGTACCTGTACTTTATCTGTTTGAAATTCCAAGAATGATCCAAGACAACCCTGACCTAACAGACATTGTGAAACCAATACACATTTATTTATCTTGGGCTGCTGGTTTGCTTTTACTTGGTCATATCTTAGCTGCACTTAAACATCATTTTGTTGATAAAGACAATGTTCTTAGAAGCATGACTCGCCAATCTGATTAATTTATTTTTATCAATTCATGTTGCATATTTTCTTCTAGTTAAGGAAATATGCAAATTTGTCTAGTTCAGAAATTCCTTTAAACAATAAACATAACAATGCTAAAACTCAAAATAAATAAAATACGGAATGAATAAAGTATAACAAACTAAAGCCATACTCAAACCCATTCACATTATTTCAATGCTTCTGGTACGCAGCCTTTTAAACTATTGATAAGTGCCTGCTGTACTAATTTATTCTTTGCATGTTCATTGACTGTAGCCATCAGTAAATCTTGAGTAGGCACATGATTTAATGCATTTTCACTGACACATCCACAAATCTTTTCTTGTGCATGATTCTGTTGTTCCGTTGATAAAAATAAAGCAGAGGCTTGCCAAAGTTTAGAAGCTTTCAATTCATTGCCACACTGCAACTCAATTACTGGTTTCAGTATTCTTTGTACCGTGGATTGTTTTTGATTTCCTGTATAAGCGAATATCACAACACCTATGATCAACAATACAAGAAGTACAATCAGTAAGCGTTTCACCATATTTTCCTCATTAAAAAAGCAGTGTATGAACACTGCTTTATCATTGTTACTTTAGAATAAACTGTTGTTTAAACCAATGCATCAATTTGATTGTTCCATTTTTGCTTTTCTTCATGAGAAATAAATGAAGCTTCAAATGAATTTTTAGCCAATTGCTTTAGCTCATCATTGTTTAAATCAAGCGCATCTGCAATCGCAAAGAAATTATCATTCATATAGCCACCAAAATACGATGGATCATCTGAATTCACAGTGACATGAACGCCCTGTTTTAATAATCTTTGAATATTATGCTGTGCCATATCATTAACTACGCACAGTTTTAAATTACTCAGAGGACAAACAGTCAAAGGCATTTTTTCAGCAATTAAGCGTTGCATGAGTTTAGGATCTTCTTCTGAACGGACACCATGGTCAATACGGTTCACTTTCAATAAATCCAAAGCTTCCCATACATATTCAGCGGGACCTTCTTCACCAGCATGTGCAACTACTAAAAAGCCTGCCTCACGAGCTTTGGCAAATACACGTTCGAATTTAGCAGGCGGATGTCCCACTTCACTTGAATCAAGCCCCACGCCAATAATTTGGTCTTTATATGGCATAGCTTGTTCTAATGTTTCAAATGCTGCTTCTTCACTTAAATGGCGCAAGAAACACATAATCAAACGTGAAGTAATGCCTAATTTGGTTTCAGCATCATCACAAGCACGTTGCAAACCATTGATCACCGTTGCAAATGCGACACCACGATCGGTATGAGTTTGCGGATCAAAAAACATTTCTGTATGCACAACTTTGTCTTCAGCACATTTCTCAAAATACGCCCAAGCCAAGTCATAAAAGTCTTGCTCATGTACAAGTACATTGGCACCTGCATAATAAATATCAAGGAACGACTGTAAATTATGGAAGTTATACGCTTGTTTCACTTCTTCTACAGATTTATATGGAATATCAATCTGGTTACGTTGAGCAATGGCAAACATGAGTTCTGGCTCAAACGTCCCTTCAATATGCACATGCAATTCTGCTTTTGGTAAAGCACGTATGAGTTCATTTCTATTCATGTTCTATCCTCAATAATCGAAAGTTAAAAAACCTATTTATCAGTTCAATAACTTCATTCAAACTAAAATTCTTTAATCATCTTAAATAAAAAAGGGTGCAAACTGAGTTTACACCCTTTCTTGAATCGGAGAAATTATCCACCAAATGCGATGAATTTAATCACCCAAAGCAAGGCAATAATCCAAACCATATACGGAACAGTCTTCGCTTTGCCCGTAAATAATTTGATCACTGCATAGCTAATAAAGCCCATTGCGATACCATCTGCAATTGAATATGTAAATGGCATGAATACAATCGTTAAGAATGCAGGAACAGCTTCTGTAATGTCATCCCAATCAATATTGGTAATACCTTGAATCATCAACACACCAACAAATAACAATGCTGGAGCAGTTGCAAAACCAGGAACTGATTGCGCTAATGGAGCAAGAAATAAACATGCAATAAAAAGCACACCAACAACAACAGCAGTTAAACCAGTACGACCACCAGCGGCAACACCGGCAGATGATTCGATATAAGGAGTCGTTGAAGATGTACCTAAAGCAGCACCTGCAACAATCGCAGTTGAGTCAGCAAATAATGCTTTTTTCAAGCGAGGTAATTTGCCATCTTTGAGTAAACCTGCACGATGCGAAACCCCTACAAGCGTGCCTGTAGAGTCGAATAAATCGACAAGGAAGAAGACAAAAATCACACCGACTAAACTTGCAGTAAACAAACCTTCAAAGTTCATCTGTAAGAATGTAGGCGCAATTGAAGGAATTGTACCAACGATGCCTTTGAATTCGTTCAGACCCATTGCCGTTGCAATACCCGTAATCACAAGAATACTGATGATAATTGCACCACGGATTTTAAAATGATGCATTACAACAATCATCGTAAAACCGAGTAAAGTCAACAAAACTGTTGGTTGTTTCAAATCACCCAAACCCACTAAAGTGGCTTGATTTGCAACAATAATGCCTGAATTTTTCAATGCGATCAGGGCAAGGAATAAACCAATTCCGCCACCAATTGCAAATTTCAAAGACATTGGGATCGCATTCACAATCGCTTCACGGATCTTAAACATGCTAATCGCGATGAAAATCAAACCCGAAACGAAAACAGCAGCCAAAGCAGTTTGCCAAGGAACGCCCATGCCTAAACATACAGAATAAGTAAAATAAGCGTTTAAACCCATACCTGGTGCAAGTGCAATAGGATAATTTGCGATAATCCCCATTACAAAACAACCGATTGCAGCAGCCAAACAGGTTGCTACAAATACAGCACCATGATCCATTCCTGTTTCAGACAAGATCAAAGGGTTAACAATAATGATGTAACACATCGTTAGAAATGTCGTTAAACCCGCAAGCATTTCGGTTCTAAACGTTGTTTTGTTCTCGCTTAATTTAAATAAGCGTTCAAGCAAACCCGCTGAAGGATTTGGATTTGTCATTGCTGAGCCCCTATCGAGTTTGAGCTATTCGTTGATAAAATCTAGTTCATTTAGAAAATGATGCACGTTCAAATTTAGCGTGAACAAAACATTCAATAAACGTACCAAAATAACATTTCCGATAAAAAACGAATTGAATTAAAAAAGCTGCGGTTAGGCAGCTTTTATATAAGAACGCTTTAATTACGATCTTAATCGATTACATATTACAAATTATAACATACTGTTGAATTAATTTTACCAATCTGTTCATGCAACTTATCGAGTTACTTTGAACGTGAAAGATCAAAAATTAACAAAGCAATGATCAACAAAGGTTATTGTTCTGTGAAAATGGTTTTCAATTCTTCTGTCATTTGACTGGGCTTAATCTCCATAATCTCAGGCTGGACAATATCTTCACGTACAAATGGGTCTGCGCTAACAATGTCTTCCAAAGCCTGTTTTAAGACACCAATCGCGATAATTACCCCACCAAGGCTAGGCTGAATACTGCCCGTCAATAAAAATACTCCTTGATCAAAACCATGTTTAATCCATGCATTATGTTCCTGCATAAATTGTGCTGCTTGGCTTTTATTGTTTGAAAATTTAAGCGTTATTATAAACATAATATTTCTCTCTTATTTTAGCTGTTTGAGCCAATTTGATATTTGTGTAATTTCAAGTTGAATAAAACGTTCATCCTGATAAACATGAGCAAGTGTTGCAACACCCTGACTCCAACTGAGGATATGCATTGCCAAATCATCAGCATTTTGAGACAAGTGCATTCGCTCAAATTGTTGCGTCAGCCATCCTCTAAAAATACTAAAAAGTTGATTTGCATCTGTTTGCGCAGGATGCTGTAACTTTGTAAGCTCTGTACATAAGGTTCCTACAGGACAACCATATTTTTTAATCTTCGCCATATTCATCAACAATATATTGATAAAGCTTTGAACTCGATCTTGTGGATTTTGATTTTCACTTTCCCATTGATTAAGCAATTCCCGAGTATTGTCTAGGCGATGTTTAATCACAGCATTTAGAATTTCGTTTTTAGATTTAAAGTGATGATAGAAATTTCCACGAGATATTTTAACCACTTCAGCGATATCAGAAAATGAAGTATTTTCAAAACCTTGTTGATAGAAAAGCTGATCAGCAGCTTCTACAATCTGCTCAAAAGTAGTTTGCCTTTTCATAATATCGTGGTCCTAAAATTTCTTAAAATGCTTTTTTATAGTTAGGATTTATGTCCTATTTTTAATTTAGGACAAACATCCTAATTAATCAAGTAAAATTTTGAAATCAAGTATCTGATCGGTTCTGCATGTAGACTACATTTTAATTTCTGTATTCAAATTAAATGGTCTGCGTAGATTTACCTTATTCAATCTTGCTATATGCAAAATAAAATTCTGAAAGTTTTTTGCAAAGATTTTTCACATTTGCAATTCATGGCACTCATTTTGCTTAATAAATATTACGTTTTAAATAAATTGTAATACTAAAAAGATGGGGACTGCAAAATGAGCTATGTCGCAAAAGAACTCAGCAAAAAGAATAGGCTATTTTTAGGCCTCGGCTCTTTTCTTATCCCTATCCTACTCTGGTGTGCGGTGAGTTATTTACCTTTTATTTGGCATCCTCAAGTACAAATTACAAACTCTGGAAGTGTGCCTTATTTACAAGTGGGTAGTCGCGTTGAAAAAAGTGTGTTCTATAGCGAGGCACAAAATGCGGTAAATCAACATTCTGCACCACCACAAGGAATTTTGGTCAATCCTATTTATCTGCCTGCACCGCACGAGGTCGCAAAAGCCTTAGTAACAGCTTTTACTACAGCTCCTGTTCAACCTGATACGCCGTGGTTTCACCAAAGCTTATGGCACAGTATAAAAATCGTCTTTTCAGCTTTTATTCTTTCTTCAATCATTGGTATTCCTCTCGGAATTTTATGTGGTTTCTCTAAAAAAATATCGATGTTAACTGAACCCTTTGTTGAGTTTTTCCGTTACTTACCTGCGCCAGCATTTGGTGCATTGGCTGTCGCAATTTTGGGTATTAATGATGCGCCAAAAATTGCCATCATTATAATTGGAACACTCTTTCAACAAATTTTAATCATTGCCAATACGACACGCATGGTGGACAAAGGCCTGATAGAAGCAGGTTTCACCCTAGGCACAAACAAATTAAAAAGCTTATTCAATGTCGTGATTCCAGCCGCTTTACCCGATATTTACCGTGATTTACGTGTACTCCTTGGCTGGGCATGGACATATTTAATTGTATCTGAGTTGATCGGTACCACCTCTGGAATTACCTGGTTTATTACCCAACAAGCACGCTATCAAAACTTTGAAAATGTTTATGCAGCGATTTTAATTATTGGTGTGATTGGACTGGTTTGTGATTTAGTTTTAATGAAAATGGGTGAACGTATGTTCGCTTGGAAAGTAGGAGTAAAATAATGAGCCATGCAACTGTATTTGATGTAAATCAATATTTCCAAAAAATATATGCTCGCCCTGTCATTTTAGAAGCAAAACAACTCAGCCAAGTGTTTAAACACGGTAAATCTGAACGCACGGTTTTAAATAACATTGATCTGAAAATTCATAAACGTGAATTTATCTGTGTTATCGGGCCATCGGGTTGTGGTAAATCGACTTTTAGCAGAGTGGTTGCAGGCTTAGACCCTTATCACAGCGGTGAAATCTTGGTTGATGGTGAACTGATCACTGGGCCTAGTCCTGAAAGAGGCATGGTTTTTCAGGGTTATACATTATTTCCATGGAAAACCGTAAAAGAAAATGTCATGTTTGGCCCACTCATGAAAGGTGCAAGCCGTATGACTGCCGAAGCACATGCACGAGAGTGGATTAACATTATTGGTTTAGAAAAATATGAGAATCAATATCCTCATCAATTGTCTGGGGGGATGAAACAACGTGTAGCCATTGCTCGTGCTTTGGTCAATGAACCCAAAATATTATTGATGGATGAGCCTTTTGGCGCACTTGATCCACATACTCGACAACGCATGCAAAAGCATTTAATGGATTTATGGCACAACATTGATATCACGATTATTTTTGTAACACATGATATGGATGAAGCTATTTTACTTGCAGATCGAATTGTTGCATTAAAAGCCAATCCGGGTGAAATAAAAGAAATTATTGAAGTGGATTTACCACGCCCTCGCTCTCTTGATTTAATGTCGACGCCTGAGTTTAAACGCTTAAGACAACATGTCGATCATTTAGTCCATGCACAAGAAGATGAGCTTGATCCTGCATTGCAAGATTTACCAAAAATTCCACGTATGACTCAGGTCAGTTCTCAAAAATAAAGTTTATATAGATTGAATCATCTCAATATTTGCATAAGCCATTACGACTTTTGCAAATATTCAGGTGATATATTGATTATTGTAATTTGAATATTTTTAAGTAATTGACTAGCTTATATACAGATAAAAATCAGAAGTAATTGTCCTGATAAAACATGTCAAAACATTGAGCCTATATAAAAGTGTAATAATACAGTTACCGCACCAATACCGATTATGTATATCTGATTAAGTGTACCTGAGCTCTAAAATCATTTCTAAATTAAATATGTAGTGGAATAGACATAAAAATAGCCCAAGTTTACTTAGGCTATTTTTACTCTTAGATTTGATTATGCTTTATTTTAATTCTTCTACGAGCGTTGGATAAATTAAACCATCCACATTTTGTTCAGTTTTATAAATTCCATTGGCAACATTGAATTTATTAACATGGTATGAAGAGCCATAAATCGAATC